>Ga0206881_10008_pt1 | contig 79649 bp, 78 predicted proteins | sample Alteio_BWOrgCont_3_FD_152867 | JGI IMG/M metagenome (GOLD analysis project Ga0206881, IMG submission 152867) | Enriched cells from forest soil in Barre Woods Harvard Forest LTER site, Petersham, Massachusetts, United States -... | ecosystem: Environmental > Terrestrial > Soil > Temperate forest >...
ACCGGCTGGCCGACGTCGTGGCCATCGCCTGACCCCTTGTTCTGGTCCCCACGGGGGACCAGAACAAATCAACCAACCCAACAACCGTCCTGTCTGCTAACTAAGATCGAATGTGCGAAAAACTCTGGACACTACCAGCTGACTGCAAGTGCTTGGGCAAGGAGCTGGCGTGGCATGATGGCCCATTTCCTCACTCGTGAGTCGCACCCCGAAAATCAACGAGGGCAGAGAGCAATACTTTTCGTCGGAAGCGAAGAATGAAACTGAAGAATATTTTGATCTTTGTCAGGGAAGGGAAGACGAGAAAATCTACGCGCCATGTGCCGCTGAGTGACCGTGTACGAAATGCATTGCGTGTACGTGCTCAGGCAGCCAAGACGGAATGGGTCCTCCCATCCAAGGCCAGCAAGACTGGGCACATTACCCACACCGCCATTGAGAAGCCCTTCAGGAAGTCGAGGGAAGACGCCAACTTACCCAAGGAACTGGTGCTGTATTCCGCAAGGCACAGCTTCGCTACGGACCTCCTAGATCGGACGGGCAATCTCAAACTGGTGATGGATGTGCTCGGTCATGAAAGCGTCACGACCACACAAAAATACCTGCACCCTGAGTTGAAAGACATTGCTGAGACGGTGAACGCACGCAACTCCGACAATGCGAAGCAGAATTTACGGCACAGTTTACGGCACGGTGAGGGGTGATTCAGTAAATCGGGCCGATAAGTTATTGATTTTATGGTGCGCCCAGAAGGATTCGAACCTCCGGCCTATTGATTCGTAGTCAATCGCTCTATCCAACTGAGCTATGGGCGCACTCTAAAGAAAGGTGACTGCGAACTCTTCTAAAGATATCAATTTACGCGATGCGATGCAATCCAAGATATCTGAATCTGCCACGGCGAAAATGCGCCACGAGACCGCCCGTTTACGCCAGATACGGGTAGCATCCTCGTGTATACTGCGCCTGTCGATCGCTATAGTTTGCGCAATGCACCCAAGCAGGAAGGCAAACGATACATGCAGACAGCAGTCACAGCTTCATGGAAGAGACGCCTGTACGACACGTATGTCTCCAGCGGTCAAGCGGGGCATCAGGGCGAGTCGATAACGCCGGAACAGCTGTTCCATCCACGCAAGGCCTACGTAGGCCATCTGATTACACATTATCTGCCTCAGCAACGCGACTCGCGCATTGCAGATCTTGGCTGCGGCCATGGCGCACTTTTGTACTTTCTCTCTCGCGCTGGCTATACCAGCATTGAGGGAGTCGACACATCGCCGGAGCAGATCGAACTCGCCCATCAGCTCGGCATTTCTCAGGCACAGCTTGGCGATGTGGCTGAATTCCTCGCGCGCCACGCAGAGGGATCGCTGGACGCCGTGCTGCTCATGGATGTTATCGAACATCTCGAGCCTCAGGAGCTCTTCGATCTGCTGGACTCTGTCCAGCGCGTACTCGTGCTCGGCGGAACCTGTCTCGTCCATGTCCCCAACGCCGAGGGCCTCTACGGAATGCGCGTTCGATACGGCGACTTCACGCACCGGTTGGCTTTTACCGCAAAATCGGCGAACCAGATCTTTCGCTCCCTCGGTTTTCGCAGGATAGAGACTTACGAGGATAAGCCTGTCATCCACGGAGCGAAGAGCGTCGTCCGCCGCGTCTTATGGGACTGCCTGACGCTTCAACACCGGCTCTTGCTGCTCGCGGAAACGGGTGCGGGCGGAGCTATTCTGTCGCAGAACATCCTTATTCGGGCGACAAAGTAGACCTACTTGGTCTGAGCGGGAGCCGCCGCGGCTTCTGCCGCCGGTTGCGGCGGAATCAGCGGAAGCTCCTCCACGATATCCAGCCCTGTCTGTCTCACTAATTCGTAGACAACAGCCTTGTTCAGCCGCGTCGCGTCGTACTCCACCTGCACCGTTTTCCAGTCGGGATTCATCCGGATGCGCCGCACGCCGTACACCTCGCGCATCTTGCCCAGAGCAAACATCGTCCCTTCGGCGGGATGCTGTTCGTACCTGTAGAGGACCTCGAGCTGCGTCATACGCTGATCATAGCAGCGGCGTGGCGCCTTCGAGCAAATGCAATCGCAGGTGATAAAAAGCAATTGCTGTCGCCGCTGTCTGATATACAAATGCAAACAGCATGATTGATCGCAGAATCTTCCTGAAATCAGCCGCTGTGAGCTCGCTGCTCCCTGCGGCCTACGGCGTCTTTCATCAATCTGATGCCTTTGCCCAAACCGAAAAGCCGACCGAAAAGTCCGCACTTTCTCCCGCCATCGCCGCTCTCAAGAACCGAAAGGACGAGGCACGCCCGATCTCCCCGGCAGAGCGTGGAGAGCGCCAGCAGCGGGCCCGTGAACTGATGAGCGACTATAAAATCGACGCCGTTCTCATGGCCGGAGGCACATCTCTGCGTTATTTCACCGGCATCGGATGGGGGAACAGCGAGCGTTTTTCCGGCTTCGTGCTCCCGCGCAAAGGAGATGCGTTCTGCATCGCGCCCGCCTTTGAAGAAGAACGGCTGCGCGAGCAGATGAAGCTGTTTCCCGATGGCGACCGGGTTCGCATTCTCATCTGGCAGGAAGACGACGACCCGTACCCGCTGGTAGCCCGCGGTCTCCGCGACGCCGGACTCGCAACCGGCACGATCGGCATAGAAGAACGAACCATGTTCGTATACGTGGATGGCGTAGCCAAAGCGAGCCCCGGCTTCACGCTGACGAGCGCTACCCCGGTGACCGCAGGCTGTAGAAGCATCAAGAGCGCCCATGAACTAGCGCTGATGACGCTCGCCAACCAGGTCACGCTTGCCGCCTATGAAGCAGCTTGGAAGAGCATCCACGACGGCGCGACTACGCACGATCTCACTGACCTGATCATGCGCGCCTATGCGCAACAGGGATTCCCACAGGGCTATGCCAGTGTGCAGACGGGCGAGTTCACCGCGTTGCCCCACGGCTCGATGCAGCCGCAGGTCATCCGCGAAGGTTCGGTGGTGATGATCGACGACGGCTGTGTCGCCGAAGGATACCAGGCGGACATCACGCGCACGCTGGTTCTCGGCAAGCCCACTGACAGGATGAAGTCGGTCTTTGAAGTTGTGCACAAGGCGCAGGCGGCGGCGCTGGCTGCCGCTCGGCCAGGCGTGGAATGCCAAAGCATCGACGCGGCGGCGCGCAAGGTGATTGATGACGCCGGGTTCGGCCCGGGCTACGCGCATTTCACGCATCGGGCGGGACACGGCATAGGCATGGACATGCACGAATGGCCTTACCTGGTAAAGGGCAACCGCCAGAAGATCACAGCACGCATGACGTTTTCAGACGAGCCGGGAATCTATCTTCGCGGCGAGTTCGGCGTGCGCCTTGAAGACGACATGCACATTACCGAAAATGGAGCCGAGCTCTTCACGCCACAGTCGCCGTCGCTGGAGGACCCTTTCGGACAGGCCTAGCTACGCTGCCCGTTCACGGACCCTACAGGTTTCGCAGATAGTTCTCGATCTCCGGGCTCGTCCAGTCCTGCGCGCCGATGAACTTCCGCCGTATGCGCCCCTTCCGGTCGATGATGTAGGTCTCCGGCGGTCGCGTCGTTCCGAATGCCAGGTTCGACTTCTGCGAGAGATCTAGCGCGATCACCATGTCGCCCAAATGATTGTCGGCAACGTACTGCCGGTAGGCATCGGCATCCGTATCGAAGCTCACCGCCAGCACGACCACATTCGGAACCTGCTTCTGCAACTGCATCAGGGACGGGAATTCTTCCAGGCACGGCGGGCACCACGATGCCCAGAAATTGAGCACCACCGTTTTCCCGCGATACTGATCCAGGCTGACCGTCTGCCCCTGGTCATGAACCGTAAAATCCGGAGCAGCCATCCCTACCTGCGCCGGATGGTCGCCGCGATCGCAGCCCGTTCCAGCCAAGGCAGCGGCCAGCAAAATCAGTACAGTAAATGCGCCCTTCCAGCGATCCCGGCAGAACCCGTTGTTGAACCAACTCACATTTCTATAATAAAAGACCACAGTGGACTCCGCGCCCGATTCAGTTCCCCAGCTCAAGCTCTCCGTCATCATCCCCGCCCGCAACGAAGAGGACTGCCTCGGCGATTGCCTCCGCTCGCTTGTCAACCAGTCGGAAAACGCCTGGCAACTTGGAGGCGATTGGGAAATCATCGTCATCGACGACAACTCCACTGACCAGACTCACGCCATCGCCACCAACTTTCCCGATGCGACCGTTCTGCGTGCCCCAGCTCTCGAACGCCGCTGGACCGGGAAGGCGAACGCCGTCTGGGCCGGAGCCCGGGCCGCACGCGGCGAATGGCTCCTCTTTACCGACGCCGACACCGTCCACGAACCCGGCCATCTCAGTCTCGCTATCGTCGAGGCCGAGCGTCACAACGTCGCCATGCTCTCCTACTCTCCGCGCCAGATCGCCACCGGACTCTGGCAGCGCGCTCTCATGCCTCTGGTCTTCAGCGAACTGTCACTCGCCTATCCACCCACCAAGGTCTCCGATCCCGAAACGCACATCGCCGCCGCCAACGGCCAATTCCTGCTTATCCGCCGCGACGTCTACTTCCGCATCGGCGGACACGAAGCCGTGAAGGACGCCGTCCTCGAAGACGTAGAACTGGCCAGCATCATCAAGCGCCGCAAGCTTGGTCTGCGCTTCCGCTACGCGCCCGAGGCCGTCTCCACTCGGATGTACCGCAGCTTCGGCGCCATGATCGAAGGCTGGACCAAAAATCTCGCGCTGCTCTTCGGCAATGCCGTTGCGCTCGCCGCCTGGCGCATCCTCGATCTGGTTCTGCTCGTCGGCCTGCCAATGCTCACCTGGTTCCTCTACGAACGGAATCTGCCGCTGGTCTGGCTATTTGCTTTGCTGGTTATCTGGCTGCGCAATCTGTGGCGCTACTATCGCCGCGTCGCGAAGTCCAACTTTCCCTTTGCTGACTGCCTGATCACGCCCATCGCCCTGCCGCTCTTTGCAGCGTTGCTCTACCGGAGCTGGTTCAGTCACACGGTAACAAAACGAGTTGCATGGAAGGGTCGTGACTATCCCAGCCACAACCGCTGAAGCCCTTACGCCGCCTGCCTCATCTATCATTAAGACAGTTAGTTGAGCCTATGATCCTGCTTACCCGCAAAGCCGAATTCTCCGCCTCCCACTATTACTGGAACGACGCCTGGTCCGAGGAGGAGAACCGACGCGCCTTCGGTAAATGCGCCAACCGCAACGGACACGGCCACAACTACACCCTCGAAGTCACCGTCTCCGGCGAGATCGACCCGGTCTCCGGCTTCGTCGTCGACCTCAAGGACCTGAAGACCGTCCTCGAGCGCGAAGTGGTCAGCGTCTACGATCATCGGCATCTCAATCTCGAAGTGCCCGAGTTCAAGACTGCCAATCCCACTACGGAAAATATCGCCGTCGCCATCTGGAAGCGTCTCGACGGCAAAATTCCCGGCGCGAAGCTCCACCGCGTCCGCGTCTACGAGCTCCCGGATCTCTTCGCCGACTACTACGGTGAAGTATGAGAGCGTACTTCGGACGCCGTTATCACCTCAGTGCCTCCCACCGCCTGCACTCGCCCTCCTTCGATGAGGCCCGCAACCGCACCATCTACGGCAAGTGCAACAACCCCCACGGACACGGCCACAACTACGTCATCGAGGTCATTGTCGGCGGCGACATCGATCCAGTAACCGGCATGGTCTGCGATCTAGTCACCCTCGATTCCTGTGTGCAGAAAGAAATCCTCGATCGCTTCGACCACATCAATCTCAATACGCACGCCTGCTTTCAAAGCACCGTGCCCACCACCGAAAATTTCAATATCGAAGTGCACCGCCTGCTCACAGCCGCGTTCCACCAGGCGGAAATCATCTCAGTGCGCGTGGAAGAAACCTCGAATAATTCCTTCGAGTATCCCGTTCACGACTTGAACGCACCGCAGGGAAGGGCGCACCCGGAATGAAGAACAACCACCGTCATGCCAGTACGGCTCTCAAGGAAGAAATCATCGGCACTACTGGCCTTGAAGACTTCTCCACCCAGGACATCTACCGCGAGATCATCCGCCGCTTTGACGCCGACCCCACCCGCGACGGCCTCGAGCGCACCCCCGAGCGAGTCGAGAAAGCCCTGACCTTCCTCACCAAGGGATACAACGAGGATCCCAACGCCATCCTCCACGACGCCCTCTTCGACGTCGACTACGACGAGATGGTCATCGTCAAGGACATCGAGATGTACTCGCTCTGCGAGCACCACATGCTGCCCTTCTTCGGCAAGGTGCACGTCGCTTATATCCCCAACGGGAAGGTCATCGGACTCAGCAAGATCCCGCGCCTCGTCGAGGTCTTCGCTCGGCGCCTGCAAGTGCAGGAGCGCCTCACCCGTCAGATCGCCGACGCCATCCAGGAGACCATCGCTCCCCAGGGTGTGGGAGTCATCATCGAGGCCCGCCACCTCTGCATGATGATGCGCGGCGTCGAAAAGCAGAACTCCTCGACCGTCACGTCGGCGATGGTCGGCGTCTTTCAGAAGCAGAACACCCGCAACGAATTCCTCGCCCTCGTCCGCGAGCGAACACCGAATAACATCTGATCCCGCCCTCTTTGGGTGCCCAGGTCCGGTTTTTCGGACCTGGGTTCGAGCACCTATAGTAGACAAGGTGAACGGGCTCCTCATCATCGACAAACCCTCCGGAATGACTTCCCACGACGTCGTCGCTCGCCTGCGACGCGCCACCGGGGAGCAGTCCATCGGGCACCTCGGCACGCTCGACCCCATGGCAACCGGAGTCTTGCCCCTTCTGCTCGGCAAATTCACCCGCCTCGCCCAGTTCTACGGATCTCACGAGAAGTCCTACACCGGCACCATCCGCTTCGGCTTCTCCACCGACACCTACGACGCCGAAGGCACTCCAACATCCGTGCCTGTAATACCCTCCCTCACCCTCGAGCACATTCGCGCCGCCGCTGTGCGCTTCCGCGGAGACGTCGACCAACTTCCCCCGCCCATCTCTGCCAAGAAAATCGGCGGCAGGGCCGCCTACAAGATCGCCCGCTCCGGCGAAACGCCCCAGCTCAAAGCCGCCCGCATCCACATCGCCGAGTTCGCCGTCACCTCCTTCGACGGGGAACTCGCCGGCTTCCTCATGCGTATCTCTTCTGGTGGATACGTCCGATCCGTCGCCCAGGAGCTCGGCCAGATTCTTGGCCCCGAACCGCATCCGGGAGCACATCTCGCCACTCTGCGCCGCATCGCCTCCGGCCCCTTCACCATCGAACAGGCCATCCCGCTCGACGAAGCCGAATCCCTCGCTCGCGAAGGCCGGCTCGCCGCGCATCTGCCGCATCCCCGCACGCTGCTCCCCGAACTCCCCGCCGTTACCGTCGACGACCAGACCCTATCCCGTCTGCGCAATGGCATGCAGATCAACCTGCCGGAATTTACGCAGGCCCCGCTGGTCAAAGTGTTCTATGGACAGAGGGAACTCGTCGCCATCGGCAAGCGCATCACCGGCACACTCTTTCAGCCGACCATCGTTCTCGTCTGAGCTACTTCCTCAGCGTCGGCTTGAGAAAGTCATACATATCATCCGCGATGATATCCGCGCCCTTCGCTGTGGGGTGGATGCCGTCCTCCTGCAGGGCTCCGGGAACCTTGTAGACATGCAGCAGAACAAAAGGGAAGAGCGGCACGTTGAACTTCTTGGCCGCCAGGACAAACGTCTCCTTGAAAGCGTCAGCATAGTCCGGCCCATAATCCGGAGGCATAACGATTCCCACCAGAGCGACCTTGATTCCCGCACCCTGCAGCGTCTGAATGATCTGGTCAATGTTGGCGCGGCTGGAGGTTATGGGCAGTCCGCGCAGTCCGTCGTTGCCGCCAAATTCAACCACCACAATCTGCGGATGCGCCGCCAGCACCTGTGGCAGTCGGCTCACGCCATCTTTGGTTGTGTTCCCGCTTACGCCCAAGTTCAGGACGCGGTAGTTATATCCATGCGCGTCCAGACGCTGCTGCAGGCCGTCTGGCCAGCTGTGGCCCGGATCGATCCCATAACCCGCCGTGATGCTGTCTCCAAAGCAGACAATGACCGGTTTCGGAACGCCTGTTTTTGCAGGAGCAAACGGCGTGAGCGTAAAGAGCAGCAGGACAAAAAATCGCTTCACTTCGCGATTGTAGCGAACCCCGGGCCGCGAAACGCGGTCTCGCCGGCATGGAAAACTGGTAACAGGCGACGCGCTACAAGAGGGACCCCGGAATGATCGAAGTTCGCAACCTGAAGAAATCCATCCGTAACGGCAGCCGCACCGTCGACATCCTGCGCGGCATCGACCTCCTCATTCCCCAGGGACAGTTCGTCGCCATCATGGGCGCGTCGGGTAGCGGCAAGAGCACCCTGCTCGGCCTGCTCGCCGGACTCGACTCACCCAGCGAGGGTGAAGTCCTCCTCGACGGCGTCGATATCAGCCATCTCGAAGAAGACCGCCTCGCTCAGGTGCGCGGCCAGAAGATTGGCTTCGTCTTCCAGTCCTACCAGCTCATCCCCACACTCACCGCGCTCGAAAACGTCCTGCTGCCGCATGAGCTCAATGCCCGCGGGGACGGCCGAGCCCGCGCCACCGGCCTTCTCACGAGCGTTGGACTCGCCGACCGCCTGCATCACTACCCCGTCCAGCTTTCCGGCGGAGAACAGCAGCGTGTCGCGCTCGCCCGTGCCTTTGTGCTCGACCCGCCCATCGTCCTGGCCGACGAGCCCACCGGCAACCTCGACTCCGTCAACGGCCAGCACGTCCTCGACCTGCTTACTGTCCGTCAGAGAGAAGCCCGCACCACGCTCGTGATGGTGACGCACGACCCCGACATCGCCGCCCGCGCTGATCGCGAGATACACCTGCGCGACGGCCTCGTCGTCGCCGACGAGCTGACCGCCCACGCCCAGCCCGCCACCACATCTGTCGAGGGGGTCATCGGATGACCACCCCCTCGAAGCCCGCGCTGCCTTGGTCCACCGCCGCCCGCATTGCCTGGCGCGAGCTGCGCGCGTCGCGGGCGAAGTTTGTTTTCGTCCTGCTCTCCGTCGCCATCGGAGTGGCAGCCCTAACCGGCGTACGCGGCTTCAGCGAGGCATTTCAGAGGGCTCTTCTTGGCGACGCACGCGGCATCATGGCCGCCGACCTCTCCGCGCGCATGTTCCGCCTCGCCACTCCGAAAGAGCAGCAGCAGCTTGACGCGCTCGCTACCAGCGGCGTCGAGCGCACCAGCGTGACGGAAACGGTCTCCATGGCGTCCGTTCAGGGGGACCCGGTGCCGCTGCTCATCTCGCTCAAGGCCGTCGACCCCGCCGTCTATCCCTTCTACGGACACATTATTCTCAACCCGCCCGGAAAATTGAGCGACCTGCTCAATGACTCCACTGCTCTCGTCGACGACAATCTCCTCGTCCGCCTCAACGCGAAGGTCGGCGACTCCCTCAAGATCGGAACGAAACATTTCCGCATCGCTGCCGTGATCCTTCGTGAGCCTGACCGCATGACCGCAGGCGTTGGCCTCGGCCCGCGTGTCATGATCACCCGCGGCGCCATGCTGCAGAGCGGACTCCTCGGCCTCGGCAGCCGCGCCAGCGAGCGCTATCTCTTCAAGATCGACAACCCCGGAAACGGTAAAGCCCAGGACATCGGCACCCTCCGTCCCGAGCTCGAAAAGATTCTCCCTGACTCCCAAATCACCGACTTCCGCGAGACCAGCCCCGAGCTCACCCGCGGCCTCGACAATGCCACCGGACTTCTCAGCCTCATCTGTCTCGTCGCCATGGTCCTCGGAGCCATCGGCGTCGCCATGGCCATGCGCGCCCACCTGCAGCAGCGCATCGAAATCCTCGCCATTATGAAGTCCATCGGCGCGCGCTCGTCCGACATTCTGCGCATCTACCTGCTGCAGACCATCTTCCTCGGCCTCGCCGGAGGACTCATCGGTGTTGCCTTCGGCCTCGGCGTCGAATACGTCTTTCCGTCACTCCTCGGATCGCTTCTGCCGCTGCGCCCGCCGCTCGCCTTGGCCATCAAGCCCGTCTCCGCCGCGCTTGCCACCGGAATCCTCACCACCATCCTCTTCTGCTTGCCGCCGCTGCTCGACGTTCGCCACGTGCGCCCCATCGCTGTCCTGCGCAAGATGATCGAGACCGCGGAAGGGGTCAACCTGCTACGCCCCGCAGGAAGCCCGCGTCAGCTCCGCATCCAACGCTGGCTGCTTATAGCCACCTTCTTCATCGGACTCGCATCGCTCGGCCTCTGGATCGCCGGTCTGCGTCATCACCATTACCGCTGGTCCCTCGTCGTGCTCGCCGTCGACGTTGCCTTCGGTATCGCTGTCGTAACCTACGGCTTCTGGGGACCAAAATTCCGCGAGCGCAAGCTCCAGTGGTTCGCCACCGCTCTCATCGTCGCCGGCCTAGCCGCCATTGCCGCCGCGCTCTCCGATTCCTGGACCATCGGTAAGTGGTTCGCTGCCAGCCTCTGTGCGGTGCTCTTCGTCATCCTCGGGCTTTCCGCGCTCACCCTGCGCTCGTTGCGCGCTTTCCTCGACAAGACCCGCCTGCACCTGCCCTCGGCACTTCGGCACGGACTCGCCAACCTCTACCGCCCCGGCAATCAATCCTCGGCCGTCCTCGCCGCGCTCGGAGCGGGCGTCATGCTCATCCTTGCCGTCTTCCTCATGCAGAACGCCATCGTGCGCGAGATGCACAACGAGGTCGCCGCCGACACGCCCAACGTCTTCCTCATCGACATCGCGCCTGAAGAACTCTCCGGCGTGCAATCTCTGCTCACAAAGCAGCCCGGCGTGCAGGGCAAGCTCGAAACCATCCCTGTCATCTCCTCGCGGATCACCAGCATCGACGGCGTTTCCGTTGACCAGCTGAAGATTCAGAACTATCCGCGCCGCATGCTTCGCTCCGCGCCTATTTCCTATTCCAAAGGCGTCCCTCCGGGCACCAAAATCTCCCAGGGTGAGTGGTGGAAGAAGTCCGACGATCCCGGTCTCGCTGTCGTCGACCGCGTGGCGCGCCGTCTCAATCTCCACATCGGTTCGCAGGTCGATTTCGGAGTCGCCGACCACACCATCTCGACAAAAGTCTCCGCTATCTACAAGGTCGACGGCGAGCATGCATTCGCGCGTAGCGAGTTCATTCTGGCTCCCGGCCTCGTCCGCGACGTCCCCGCGACGTGGTACGGAGCCATCCACGTCACCCCCGCCAGCATTCCGCAGCTTGAGCGCACGCTCTTCAGCGCCTATCCCACCATCACCGTCATCAACCTCGCCGACATCCTCCAGACCATCCAGGACGTCGCCGGACACATCATTCTCGTCATCCGCTTCCTCGCCGGTTTCTCCATCCTCTCCGGAGCCATCATTCTCGCCTCCAGCGTCGCCAGCACACGCTTCCGCCGCATCCGCGAAGTCGTCGTCCTCAAAACGCTCGGAGCCACCCGCAACCGCATCGCCCAAGTCTTCTCGATCGAGTTCCTGGTCCTCGGCCTGCTCTCCGGAGCCGTCGGCGTCTTCTTCGCGAACGTCCTCGCCCGCATCCTGCTCCAGCGCATGGATATCCACTGGCACGCCGACTACTTCGCCGCAGGGTTCACCGTCGCCGCAACCGCCATACTTGCCATCGCCACGGGCTGGATCGCCAGCTTCCGCATCCTCGGCCAGAAGCCGCTCGAAGTTCTCCGCGAAGAATGAGACTTGACGACGTTTGTGCCTTGTTCAAAACCATCGTTCAGGCCAGAATCGTAAGCGGTGCGAGGAGGATCCTCGATGAGCCGAATCCCTTCGGGCACAGAACTGGCCCGTCCGTTCTTGCCCTCGCAGGATTTCGATCTGTCTAAGCGTTTTTACGAGGCGCTCGGATTTGAAAAGCTTCTCGACGGCGACGTGGCTATTTTCAGCATGGGCTCAAGCGGCTTCATATTGCAGCGCCGCTATCAAGAGGACTGGGCGGGAAATTTTATGATGCAGCTGATGGTCGACGATCTCGACGCGTGGTGGTCTCACATCGAGGCCCTGCACCTGCCTGGAAACTTTGGCGTACCAGCGCCGAAACCGCCGGCAATGCAGCCATGGGGACTTCGCATTGCCTATGTTGTCGATCCTTGCGGTGTGCTCTGGCACGTAGCGCAACGGCGCGAAGGCGTCGTGCAGGACTAACCGGATCTGGCTCGAAACCTTCCGCGAAATCCTCGGCTCGGAGCCGCAGGCCTCTCTAATTCCGCGCCGCCGTCTGTGTCTGCCCTGCCTGCGCCTGGCCGCTGTTGTTCAGCAGCATGTGCACCGCTTCCTGATAGCTCATCTGCGGATGCACAGGCTCAAAGTTGCTCGCGTCTTCCGTCGTCTCAATATCCAGGGACTTGACCATCAACACCTTGCCCTGGAGTTTCAGCTGCATGTGGGTCGTCTCCCAGTGCCCCTCGCCCACGTCCTTCTGCTCCACCACGATCGTGCCGCCCTTGAACAGCTTGCCCAGGATGCCCCATCCGAAATTCACGTCTGCGATCAGATGCGCGTCCAGTTTCACCATCCGCTCCTGCTTCTGATCGATCCACAACTCCCCCGCCATGCCGTGGTATACCTCGCCTTCCCGGTCCGGCGGAGTGAAATTAGGATTCGGCTTGAAGCTCAGCCGGAAGCACGGCCCGTTTGGACCATCTACCATGCCTTCGAAGTGATAGAGGAAAGCGTCCGGCAGCATCCGGAGCATCTCGTTGGCCCGGTTGCTGTCTTCCTGTTCTTTCTGGTGACGGTGTTGCTGGATCTCGGGATGCGCCAGCAGATTATTCAGCCGGTCGATCTCTGCCTGCTCGGCATCGCCCGCCAGCGGCTTGTCTCCGGTGGCCACCAGGCGCGCAACATCGCCGTCCCTGGTCTCGACGATCTCTTTCGTCGTGATCTTGGCGTCGTCGACCTTGTGTAGTGTGTAACGGTATGGGTGACCGTTCCCGGGGGCCAGCTCATTGTGCGATGCGCGGCGCACCAGCGCCACCGGATCGGACTCCACGCTTTGCGGCGTCGCTTGCCCGTATGCGAAGCCGCACCAAACCAACGGCAGTGCGATCAGAAAACCGATCGCAGCACACAGGTACTTCCGATTCACACCATCTCGCCGGTCGTGCCTATCAGATGTCAAATACAGGCCCTTCTCTTCATCCAGTTTGTCGTGTTGCCCGTTCCAATACAAGTAGAACGAACCAACCATGAAGCACTTAGACGCTCAAAGCCGGTTCCTGGTTGACCGTGTCGCATGGCTGAGCGGTTGATCCCCTTTCAGCAGAGCACCGAAATTGCATACAATCTAAGCATGAAGCAAGTTGTACCCACGCAGGACCCGCCTTTCAGCAAGCTTTATCGGGCTCTTCCAGTTCTCTGCCTCTTCGTGGCCGTTTCCGGCCTGCTTTCCGCCCAGGACACCACCCACCGCGGGCGCAAGTACACGCCGCCGCCGACGACCGCGAAAATCACCGTCACGGTGGTGAAAGCGACGAACGGAAAGCCGGTTGAGAACGCCGCAGTCGTTTTTCACCCCATAAAAAAAGGCAAGGATGAGGGTGGTCTCGAGCTGAAGACCAACGAAGAGGGTAAGGTCACGATCGATGTCATCCCGGTGGGAGACACCGTGCGGCTGCAGATCATCGCTAACGGCTTCCAGACCTTCGGAGATGACTATGAGATCACCTCCGACAGCAAAGACATTACCGTCAAGATGAAGAAGCCCGACCGCCAGTACTCGATTTACGAGCAGCACGAGGACAACAAGCAGCAGGGCGGCTCCGAATCCTCGTCAGACAGGCCGGCTCAACCCGACCAGAAGCCGCAGTCGGATACTTCAAAGCCTCCTCAGTCGAACTGAGGCCGATATCCCTCAGCCATCGAGTCGGTACTTCGTCTCTGCCAGCCGATAAAGCGGTCTCCACACCAGCCGGTTGATGGTCACCACCATCAGCGCCATGATGATTGTCGCGGCCAGCAGGATCGGAAAGTTCCCCTGGTCGCTCGCCCGGCTGATCTGCTCGCCCAGCCCCACCGTCGTAAGCGTGTGATCCTTCAGGTGGAAGTACTCCGCCACAATCGACGCATTCCACGCGCCGCCCGATGCAGTCACCAGCCCCGTAATCAGAAACGGAAAGATGCCCGGCAGGATCACCGTCGTCCAGCGCTGCAAGCTTGAAAAGTGAAAGAGGTCCGCGACCTCCTTCAGATCCGACGGTATCGCCATCGCTCCCGCGATCACGTTGAAGAGGATGTACCACTGCGTCCCCAGCATCATCAGCGCAATCGACCCGATTCCCAGCCCCAGCCCCAGCCTGACCAGCGCCACCAGGATCACCGGGAAGAGCGCCGTCGCCGGAAACGACGCCGCTATCTGCGCCAGCGGCTGTGTAATGCTTGCCAGCTTGGGATGAAATCCGATCATCACGCCCACGGGGATCGTCCACGCCGAGGCCAGCAGCAGGGAAACATTCACCCGCAGAAACGTCGCTGCCGCGCCCCCCAGCAGCGTGAGGTACTCGTGCCCGTGCACCTGACGCAGCAGCAGCAGCGCATGGAACGCTGCGAATGCAATCCCCGCTGCCGCGATCACTCCTACAACGACGTAGGTAGCCACGCTGCGGCGGCTCGAAGCTACCTGAGGCTTGAGCTGTGCTGATTTGCGTTCCTCGCGCCGCGCCAGCGACCGGTAAATGTTCTCGCCCAGCGGAACCAGCGTGTGCCTCTGCAGAACCGCCAGCATGTTTGAATTCCGCAGTAGGTGAAGGATCGGCGATGTCACCCGCTCCTCGCTCTCCACGTTTTCGAACTTGAACTTCTCCGACCAGGCAATCAGCGGACGCCACAGCAGCTGGTCGGTCATCACCACGATCAACACCATGGTGATCAGTCCCCAGGTCATTGCCTGATAATCACCACTCGATGCCGCTGTCTGCAGATACGACCCCAGCCCCGGCAGCCGGAAATTCCTGCTGCCTACGGGGAACATCTCGCACACCATCAGGAAGAACCACCCGCTGGCGACCGACACCATCGAGTTCCACACCAGGCCGATCGTCGCGAAAGGCAGCTCCAGCTGAAACAGTCTTTGCAGTGGCGAAAAGCGGTTAATGTTGCACGCTTCGCGCAGTTCGCGGGGAATGCTCTTGAGCGAGGAATAGAAGCTAAATGCCATATTCCAGACCTCGCCGGTGAAGATCAGCAGAATCGCTCCGAATTCGATCCCCAGCTGTCGGGAAGGGAAGAGCGACATCATCGCTAGCATCACGCCGGGCAGAAAGCTCAGCACCGGGATCGACTGCAGAATATCGAGCGTTGCGATCATCAGCGCTTCCACGCGCGGGTTATATGCGGCGATGTATCCGTAACCAATAGCGAAGACCAGGCTGAGCAGATACGCCACGAAGATCCGTACCGTCGAATAAAACGCGTACAGCGGCAGGTGCCAGGGCGAGCGGTAAATCTCCACCTCGGGAATCGCCCCACTGAACCAGAACTTCGCAACCCAGAGAATGGCGTAGAAACCGGCCAGCAGTCCCGCCGCGACCGTCAGATCCAGGAAGATCGGCCAGGTCCGTTCCACCACCAGCGCGCGCGACAACGGGTAGGCTTTCTTCACTGGACCTCCGCACCTTCGACAGTCTCGGCTGTCTCTTCCTCCTCCGGCAGAATGAACCTCCGCCGCGCGGCATCGAAGTCGAACAGCTCCGCATAGCGGCCCCAGTTGATCGCCGTCTCGAGTTGCCGCTGCGTCTCATCGTCGCTGAACTGCTCGTCGAGCATATCCAGAAAGAACTCTTCGGGCACCGTGTGATCGCTCTTGTTGTTCAACGCGCGTGTGATCTGGCGCAGTAACAGTACGTGCTCGAGCGCCGCCTTGCGGAAGAGCTCTTTCTGCTTCAGAATCTCCGACTCCGCAAACTCACGTCCCTCCGGCGTGATGACTACATCGCCTTCACCCACCTTGAGGTAGCCCAGAATCTGCGCAGCTTCCATAATTGGCAGCAGGTCGTCGATCTCGAACGCCAGCTCGTCGGCAAGCTTGTAGATGTCCGCGTGGCCCGACTGATCGCTCAGGTCGATCACAATCTCCAGCAGTCCGGCGATGCCGCCCGGGCGGGCATGCGGCAGCATCTCGTAATGCATCTGCCGCTGGTCGCGGACCTTCCTGCCGTCCACCAGCTCGGGAACCGCCGCCGGCATCACATCCGGCTTGGTGAGCACTTTGTAGATGTAATCCACCAGCTGCGTGAACGGCGGGCTTTTGCGGTCTCGCGGATGCGCCAGCGACACCTTGAAGTCCGTGCGCACGTGTCCCGGATTCCTGCCCAGCACGATAATGCGATCGGCCAGCAGCACCGCTTCCTCGATGTTGTGCGTGACAAGGAAAATCGCTTGCGTCGGAATCGTCTTCTTCTGCCACAGCTCCAGCAGTTCGCTGCGGAGGTTCTCGGCCGTCAGCACATCGAGCGCTGAAAATGGCTCGTCCATGAATAAAACTTCAGGTTCCACAACCAGCGCCCGCGCAAACCCCACGCGCTGCCGCATCCCACCCGACAGTTCCTTCGGATAAGCCGCCTGGAATCCGTCCAGGCCGACCGTATCCAGAATCTTCAGGCTTCGCTCCCTCCGCGCTGCGGGAGCCATCCCCGCAGCCCTCAGTGGGGCCTCCACATTCTCGAGCACCGTGAGCCAGGGAAAGAGAGCGAAGCTCTGAAAGACGATCGAGACGTGAATACGAACCGTCGAAATCGGCTTGCCGTGCCAGTACACTTCGCCCGCCGATGGCTTGGAGAGCCCTGCCAGCATCCGCAGCAGCGTCGACTTGCCCGATCCCGAAGGACCAAGCAGCGCCAGAATCTCCCCCGACACAATCGACAGGTCCGTCGCTGCGATCACCTGGATTCGGTTCTCGCTCGGCTGCGCGTAGTACTTCTCCACCTGCTGGGCGCGAATGATTGGTTCCGACATCGTCGTTCCGCCTGAAAAATCTTCAGATGTAGTGAAACAGTAGCTGATGCGGTCATCGCCGGATGGCGTTATCTCGCCGATCCCGCGGTCAAGTTGCAGATATTGTAGGTTCCAACGATTGTGAGAGGATGAAGCATCCCCTCAGCAAGAGCGTATCATCCTAAACATAAAGATTCTTGAAGGAATCCATATACTCTTATAGTCGTCCTGACCTCCCGCTGTGTTTGACGAATGAGGCCGTCCCTGAGGACTGCCTGTACTTTAGAAAAGAAAGAGAATGTGAAGGAACGAATGTCCGAAACGCCCGTGAAGCCCAAAGTGCTGGTTGCCGACGACGAACGAGTGATTGCTGACACCCTGGCCATCATCCTCAATCAAAGCGGATTTGAAGCGACCGCCGTTTACACCGGAGAGAAAGCCGTCGAAATCGCAAAGACCCTTCGGCCTGACATGCTCATCAGCGACGTCATCATGACTGACCTCAACGGCATCGACGCCGCGATCCGTATCCGCGAGATCCTGCCATCCTGCAAGATTCTGCTCTTTTCAGGACAGGCCGCTACCGCCGATCTCCTCGACCGGGCCCGGGGTCAGGGCCACGAATTCGAAATCCTCGCCAAGCCCGTTCACCCACAAGACCTGCTCGCCCGGCTGCGCAGCTGAGGGGCAATCGAATAGGGGATGGCTCCGGACCCGTCACCTAAACTCTGTTTCTCCCTTCCATCGCCCGCGACATCGTAACCTCATCGGCATACTCGATGTCGCTGCCCGCAGGAACGCCCGTCGCGATCCGGCTGATCACCACATCACCTCCACGCAGCATATCCGCCAGATAGTGCGCCGTCGCCTCGCCTTCGACCGTGGGCGACGTTGCCAGGATCACTTCATCCACATCGCCCCGCCGCACGCGATCCACCAGACTCCCCGTGCGCAGATGCTCCGGACCCACACCATGCAGCGGCGACAGCGTTCCGTGCAGCACGTGATAGACGCCGTTATATCCGCGCGTCTTTTCGACCGTGGCGATATTCGTCGGCTCCTCCACCACGCACACCAGCCGCTGGTTTCGCGTCGGACTCGCGCAGTACAGGCAGGGATCGATGTCCGTGATGTTGTTGCAGATCGAGCACAGAGTCAGCGCCGCCTTCACCTCGCGCACAGCATTCGCGAGCGACTCGGCGTCTTCGTTGCTCGATCGCAGGATGTGAAACGCCAGGCGCTGCGCGCTCTTTGAGCCGATGCCCGGCAATTTGCGCAGCTCTTCAATGAGCCGCGCCATGGGTTCCGCAAATCTCGACAAAACGTGTGCCTCTTCGCAGTTTTAACAGGTGCAAGCCGGCTTTGCCACGCCCCGGCGACCATCACTTGAGGAAGATGTGATGAGTTTCCGAGCTCTTGGTCTCGATGCGGCACCTGGGAAACGCAGCCTGAATTGCCCCCCGGTCATAATTGAGGTCTTGTGAAATCGTGTGCGCGCCTCCGGTGGTAACAAAGACCGCATTCCGGGCCACGGAACACATGTTTCTGATTGCATCGGTCTGCTGGTCCCGCTCGAAATAACAAAGCAGGTAGGTTGAGGTGACGTAGTCCCATTTCTCTCGACCATCGGCCAGTTCGAAGATATCGCCGGCCGTGGGCGGATTATCGGCATAGTTAGTGAGGACGCCCGAGAGATTTTCAACACCCATTTCGATCACCCAGTCCCATTCGGCGGAGACATTGACTGCTTGAAGCTTGTGAAGGGTGCTCAGCATTTTCAGGTACAGCATGCTCTGTGTGTACCGCTCCTTGCCTGCGTTGATCGCCTCGTTGTCGACATACTCCGCATTCAGGTCCAGGCCGGTCGTCTCGCAACCGAAAAGCACCTCCATTTCCGCGCGAAACATCGCTCCTCCGCATGCCACATCCAGAATTGACCGCCCCGCCATCCTCTTCAGGTCATGGGCGGTAAGTGCCAGCTTGTCGAGATAGCCATTGTCGCCGGAAGACTGCACCGGTGGCAGCAAACCGGCGCAGAGCAGAAGACTTCGCGCGGTGATGTCTAAACGGCTTCCGTTATCCAGCTTCAAAGTCTTCAGGTACGTCGTGCTGGCCTCCATGTGGAGAAGAAAGGCATCATCCTGGAATGCCTGCAGTGCCTCAAACGTAGGTTTGCCAACGTCCGCGGGAACACCTCCCACGAGACGCCTGTGATTGAACTCCGCAAACTCCAGTTCCTGGTAGGGGTATTTGTCCTTGCCATACCCCCACACGGAGATAAGCCGGCGGATCGCCGGCTCGTATTTGTTCAACCGCGCCGACTGCGGGTTGCTGCAATAGTTTCTTGCCGCGTACACACTCTGAATCGGTTTCGGATCGCTGACGGTCGCCCGCAAACGGTTAATCAACCCGAGTACGCTTGTCTTACGGCCGAGTCTGCGATCGATGTTGATCTTAGGATTGATGGTTCTCAGATCAGTTAAGAATTTCTTCAGATGTTTCGTCGACACGGCAAGATCCCCTAGGCAAGTCAAATGTCAGCAATGGTTGCGAGCTGCTCATCGTGCAAAACCACGCTATCGCGGATTCTGAGTAATTCAGTCGGGAAACTATCTGATCTTCGACTCAGCAACGCGGTACTGGGTAGTATCTGTTGCTCATTTCACAGCGTGTCGTAAATCACCGTGACAAACAAGTCCGGTGTCATCATGCCGTGACCCATCGTGGCATCAAAATCCGCCGTGGGTTTCGCGGCTATTACCTCCTGCAACGATTGGCCCGTAATCTTCAGTTTCTCGATCCGGTTGGCGACAGTCGATACCATGTCGCGATACTTCTGCAGGGCGCGCTTGTCGCCCAGCGGACCATGCCCGGGGACAATTTTCGTTCTGTCATCCGCAATACCCAGCACCTCGTCCACCGCGCGGATCATGCCGTTAATTGTGCCACCCGAGCTTGCATCGATCATCGGATACACTCCGTTGAAAAACAGATCGCCGGTGTGAATCACATTGCCGTTCACGAAGTGAACATAGATGTCTGAGTCCGTATGCGCATTCGGCGTATGAACCATATCCAGTTCATCGTTGTTCACATACAGCTTGTCCGTCTCTGGAAACGTAAGCTGCGGCAGCCCCTCCGTCGGCGATGCAGGGATCGTAAGATTGAGCAGCTTGATCGTCTGTGGAGCTGACAGCCGCGCCCGCGTATTTTCCTGAGCAAAGATGAATGCCCCCGCCTCGTGAAGCGCCGCGTTGCCGTCCGTGTGATCGAAGTGCCAGTGCGTGTTGATCAACCGCTTCAGTGGACTCGCGTTCAGCTTTCCCAATACCTGCAGAAGCGCATGGGACGCGGTCGCCACGCTGGAATCGATCAGCAGCTTCCCATCCGGACCGGTCTGCGCCACCATATTTCCGCCCACCCCCTGCAGCAGAAAGATCGTGTCCGTCAGCTTTGTCGTCGTAATCGGGGTCGTCGATCCCGCGTTGCGCATCGATTGGATGTAGTTCGAGGGCGCCGGAGCCACCGCCGTCTGCGGATTCTGCACCAGGGAAGCCAGCGACGACCGCTGCGTCAGCGCGCCCGCAGCGACAACTGCCGAACCTCTCAAAAATCCGCGTCGTGTGATCATGGCTCAGCCTTTGTGCAGCGCCAGGGCGCGAACATTTCTCCCGGGGCCCGTGAACGTGGTGCCTATATCAATCCTTCCGGCAGATTCAGGCCGCCCAGCATGCCCTGCATGCTCGATTTCAAGATCTCCTCCGCGCGCCGGCCCGCTTCGTTGAATGCCGCCGTGAGCAGATCCTCGAGCATCTCCACATCAGGATTCGGGCCGCTCAGGCCAATGACGGCCGCCGGGTCGATCGTAACCTTCAGCACTTCTTTCTTGCCGTTCATCTTCACCGTCACAGCGCCGCCACCCGACGACGCCTCCACCACCGACTGGCTCAGCTTCTGCTGCATCTGCTCCTGCATCTGCTTTGCCTGACCCAGCATTTCCTGAAGCTTTAAAGGATTCACGTTCCCGCTCCGATTAAACTCGAATACCTTACTTCTTCTCGCGCCCTACTTCTTTTCCCGCTCTACTTCTTCTCCCGAAGGTCCAGCACGCTGCGTACCTCCGCCTGAAACAACTCCTGCGCCTGCCTTACCAGCGGATTTTCGAGCGCAATTGCCTGTATGCTGCCCTGCGCCGCCGGTCGCTCTGCCCGCGGTGCCTTGGCCGTGCCGCTGCCGCCATTCTCACCCGGCAGGAAGACCAGTTTCCTCGTCTCGCCGATGCCGCGCAGAGCTTCCCGGCAGATCTTCTCCGCCTCGGCGTTCATCGTCAGGCCAAGCATGGTCTTTTTGATGCCCACTTCGACTTCGATAGTGCCGCTATTTTCGCGCCAGGTACCAGCATCCAGCAGAACCGCCGCTGTATTGTGCCCTGCGTTCTCCAGCGCCGAACAAACTGCCTCGCGAACCCGGTCCAGATCCGGAGCCGCTGTTCCGTCTGCCGCAGCCGCCAGAGCCAGCGCCCCCGAGGTAGCCTCCTGCGGCTCGGGAACCGCCGCCACTGGAGCTTTCGGCGTAGCGCTCTCTACCGCCCGTAACGCCGCCTCGAGAGGCGTAAGAGTCCTGGGAGTCGTTACGGGAGTTGTAGCCGGAGCCAGAACCTGCGGAGCCGCCGAGCTCGTAGGCTCGCTCACCGTCTTCCGGCTGCGGTCCGCCTCGAAGGGAGAAATCGGCGTCGTCTCACGCGGCGGCGCCAGAGACTCACGAGTTGGAGTCACAGGCCCGCTCCCAGCCGCGCTCGCTCGCGACGCTAAAGCCGGTCCACTCCCGTGCGCGCCACCCTGTCCCGCTGCGCTCTTCTGCGGCAAAGGGCCACCACCCGATCCGGTTTTGCCTCCCTGCGGCGCTGGCAGCTGGCTCAGCAGTTCCTCCACTGGAAGGAGCCGCTGCAGGTGCACTAGCTTGATCAGCCCTAGTTCTAGGTGAAACCGCTGTTCCTGCCGATAGTTCAGTTCATCGAAGGTGCGCAGCATCACCTGCAGAAACCGCGTCAGGTCCTCTTCCGAAAACAGCACCGCCGACCGCGCTGCCCGTGCCCGTTCATCGGGAGAGATCTGCAGCAGCTCCGACTCCTCGCCGCCAATCCGCGCCATCAGCACATTGCGCAGATAGCGCACAAACTGCCGCGCCAGTTGCGCCGGACTGTTTCCCGCGTTCAGCAGCCGGTTTAGCTCCTCGATCACCGCCGCCGTCTGGCCTTCGCCGATCGACTCCATCAGCCGCTCGAAGACAGCATTCGGAACCGTTCCCATCAGCTCCCGAATCTGCTCCGCGCTCAGCCGCGGCTGCCCATTCTCCACCGGGGCCGATGCAATCGCCTGGTCCATGATCGACAGCGCATCGCGCATCGATCCATCGCCCGCCTCGGCCAGCAGCGCCAGAGCCGCGTCTTCCGCCGCAATCCCTTCCTTGCCGGCAATCTCCCTGAGCTGCGCCAGAATGTCGTCGAATTTAACCGCGTGAAAGCTGAAGTGCTGGCACCGCGACCGGATCGTCTGCGGAATATCCTCCGGCTGCGTCGTCGCCATCATGAAGACGACATGCTCCGGAGGCTCCTCCAGCGTCTTCAGCATCGCGTTGAACGCAGCATCGGTGATCTGGTGCGCCTCGTCGAGAATATAGATCTTGTATTTATCCCGCGCTGGTCGGTACCGCGCCGCATCGCGCAGTTCGCGCATCTCGTCGATGCCGCGATTCGTCGCCGCGTCAATCTCGATGACATCGACGGCATTCCCCGCGCGAATCTCCGTACACGAATCGCACACGCCGCACGGCTCCGGCGTCGGCCGCTGCGCCGACCCGATTTCCGTCCGGCAATTCAGCGCCATCGCTAGGATGCGCGCAATCGTCGTTTTCCCGATCCCGCGATGTCCGGAAAAGATGTATCCATGCGCCACGCGCCCCTGCGAGAGCGCATTCAGCAGCGTGCGAGTAACGTGATCCTGCCCGGCGACATCCGAAAAACGCTGCGGGCGATATTTACGAGCTAAAACCTGGTATGCCATGCGATGAAAGTCTGATTGTATCGGGTGCGGAGACTCGTCGCACGTGCCCGACGTTACCTCTCAGTGCGCCGGTGTGGAAAGCTCAACAATCGAGCGATCGGACATTGCCAGCCGTCGCTTTATTGTTGCCAAAATCCCGCATACTAATTCCGTGCCCATCTCGACCTCCAGCTTCCACCACCGCCTCGCCACGCCCGCCGACATCCCCCGCATCCACGCTCTCATCGACCGCTCGGTCCGCGAGCTGCAGGCCAACGACTACACGCCGGCCCAGATCGACGAAGCCCTCCGCACCTACCTTAGCCTCGACACTCAGCTCATTACCGACCAGACCTACTTCGTAGTCGAAGACCCGGAGGCTGCTCCCCACGCGCCTCTCGTCGCCAGCGGTGGCTGGAGCAAGCGCCGCACCCTCTGCGGCGGAGATACCAGCCTCGGCGGAGATAACAATCCCGCCGACCGCGACAGCAGCCTGCTCGATCCCGCGACCGAAGCCGCGAAAATCCGCGCCTTCTATGTGCATCCTGATTGGGCGCGCCGCGGCATCGGAAGCAAAATTCTTGAATTATGCGAAAACGCCGCCCGCGCCGCAGGCTTCACCCGCTTCGAAACGGGAGCCACCCTCACCGGCGTGCCTCTCTACACCCGCCACGGCTATCGAGAAGTCGAACGCGCCGGTCTGCCCTTCAAAAACGGTGACTCGCTTGCCATCGTCCGCATGGTGAAAGAGGACTAACGGTACTCCGAGTGCCCGGCAATTACTTTAGCTTTTCGCCCAACCGGGCGCGCGGTTCGGGTGCCCATTCTTTCGCGCAGTCTGAAAGGGAGGAAACGCAAGTCCTTATCGCGCCTTCTTCTGCTTTACGGAATCCTTTTTTGTCGCTGCCCGTTTCGCCGCGCGTGCCCTGCGTTTCAGCTCATCATGCGAATACATTGACCCGCGGCAACTCGGAGCGCCGCAGTTGCACAGCGCCTCATCGTCATCGCCGTCGTAGAGGTTGTAATCGTAGGTCAGCTCTTCGCCCGCCTCGATATCGCGTAGCGCCTTGACCCACACATGGCCGCGCACCTCGCCGGTCTCGCAGTTGGGATCGCACGAGTGATTGATGAACATCGCAACGCCGTGCCCGTCAATCACCTTCGACCCGTCGCCCACGCCAAACAGATACGTCGTCGGGGAATACTGATACTTCTCGTCCGCAACCTCTTTCGAAATGCGCGGCCCGGTGTACTCAACAATGCGCGAGCGCTTCTTGATCGGCGCCGTCGTGTAGCAACCGGCGGCATGAATTTGCGAGGATCGAATAATGAGCATGTTTGTGCAGCAAGAAAGGTGTTTTCTCGCCGAGTATAGCAACTCAGCGAAGACCATCCCGGAACCGCCTAGAATATCCCCATGTCCGCCGTCACCGATCACTATCAGCAGCTGCTCTCCGAGCACTATGTCTGGATGTTTGGTGTTCCTTTCGAAGAGAAGGTCGCGGAGCAAAAAGCGATTCTCGAGCGGATTCTGAGCACCCTGCAGCCGCAACTTCCGCACGGCTTGGCGCTCGACCTCGGCAGCGGCCCCGGATTCCAATCTATCGCTCTCGCACAACTCGGTTTTTCGCCCGTCGTCGCCGTCGATACCAGCGCCGAGCTCCTGACAGAATTGAAAGCCCGTGGCAGCTCGTATTCCATCGGGATCCGCAACGCAGACATCACGGCGCTCGACGCGATCGACCTGCCCGGATCGCCCGCGATCGCCGTCTGCATGGGAGACACCCTCCCCCATCTCTCCTCCCGGCAAGAAGTCGAATGCCTTTTCACCGCTATCTTCAAGAAGCTCGCACCCGGGGGCGTCCTCGTCCTCACCAACCGCGACCTCACCGGCGAGCTACGCGGAACGGAGCGCTTTCTCTCCGTCCGCAGCGACGACCACAAGATCATGACCTGCTTCCTTGAATACGAAAACCCGGATTCAGTTGTCGTGCACGACCTCGTGCACATCCGGCAATCCAACGGCTGGACCCTCAAGAAGAGCTGCTACCGCAAACTTCGCCTTTCCTCGGAATGGGTGGCGGCCACGCTGCGCAAAGCAGGCTTCAGCGTTGACCTTCAGGAACCAGGCCGCCTGCTGCTGATCGCCGCACGTAAGAGGTAAATTCACGCCGCGCGACAATGCCCGGGCAGCCCAATTTGTGCGCCGCCGGTCTAAACTTAGGAGAGAGTTGTTTTTCATGCGCAATCCGGCCAGCACCCTCGCATTCCTGCTTCTGGCTCTGCCCTGCGCCGCGCAGCAATCGCAGCAGAGTTCCGACCAGAACCAGAACTCCAGCCAGCCGCCGTCGCAGGCTCAGGACCAGAACAAACCCGCCGACAAATCTCAGTCAGGGCAGCAGGCGCCTGCCAAGCGCTCCACCGCCGATGACAATCCCTTCCCCGAAGACATCTCGAAGAAGGCCGCAGCCGACGCAGGCAACCCCGCTCCTGACGCGCCGGCGGCAAAATCCGACAAGCCCACAACCTCCGCCAACGGCTCAAAGTCCGCACCTGCGCCTGACTACTCCTCCAGCCGCACTGGCCTTAAGAACCTCGATTCCAACGACCCGGAGGCCAGCATCTCCGACGGCGCGGGAGGCTACATCTTCGATCCCAAGCTCGCCGCGCAGGACGTCAAGGTGGGCGGCTTCTATCTCACCAACTCGGACTACAAAGGAGCCTACGCGCGCTACAAGGAAGCCACAAAGGTCGATCCGACGAACGTCAATGCTGTCTTCGGACTCGCCGAAGCCGCGCGCGGCCTGAAGCTTACCAGCGAAGCTGTCGAGAATTACCGCGTCTATCTCGACGCCGACCCCGACGGCCCGAAGGCCAAAGCCGCCCGCAAGGCTCTTGCCCAACTAGGCGAAGCCGCAAAGAGGTAGCTCTTTTCAGATTTTCTGATCCTTGCTCCCTGCGCCCCGAGCCTCGGCTTCAATACACCTTCAACTGCAGCAGCTCGACAAGATAGATCAGCGACAGTGGCACCAGCACCAGGTTCCGCAGCACCGACACGAAAGCCTTGCGCCGATTTCTCGTGGGCGGAACATCCGGCGACAGCAGCGCTCGCGACATCAGCACCAGCAGATAATTCAGCAAAAGAAACGCCGCCGCAAAGAAGAACAGTTCCCACAGCACCACGTGCAGATGATCGCCCAGGTACGTGCCCATCCTCTGCAACGCAGTCTGCGCCGCCGCATTTTCGGAAAAATGAGCACGCAGCAACTGCCATCTCTCCCCGCTCACTGCCACCCACACCATCCCCACGCACAGCAAAATCCGCCAGAGGGTCACCAGCCCTTCGAGCAGCGACTGCTTCCATGCCGGAATCGGCCTCGTCTCCAGCAGCAGATATGCCCGCTCCGCTGCCGGTACCGCCGCGCACACCAGCACCACCAGAGGATGCCGCGCCACCGCCATCCCGGTCTGCACCCAGAACTGCCCGCTGTTGTGCCATGCCGTCGCCAGCCCGGTAGGAACCATAACCATCAGCGTTCCCCCTCATCTCACTCGGAAGCAGGCAGCATTTTACGCGCTCGCAGGATGCAAAAGCCTCTTCCTGTCACCGGTTCACGCAGAAAGCTAATGTAAGGAGTAGAATTCTCGCCGTTGGGCGTACCGAATCCGGAACGCCGACGTCCGCATGTCTCGATCCCCCGAGGCCAGAACCCAACCGCCTCCATCCGCGCGACGCCCCCGCTCCTTACTGATGTAAGAGCTGCGTGGAGGTGCGCTAATGAAGTCTCCTATCTGTGTCACCAATATCTTTGTCACCAACAGGAAGCCCACTGCTTCTTTCAGCATTGTGGGCTTGATGCTCGCAATCGCACCGCTGCTAATGCTGGTCACGGCCAACGTGTCTGCGCACGCTCAGACTTACAACCTGTTGTACAGCTTCGGAAGCCAACCTGGAGATCCAACGGACCCGAGGTATTCAGGCATCATCGCACAGGGCTGCGACGGTTATTTATACAGCACTGCCAACGATAATTGGACTGACGGACTAGGAACCGCATTCAAGATGAGCCCATCAGGCGCTTTGACGGTGCTGCATCGCTTCAGCGGATCGGATGGACTATCTCCTGTTGGCGGGTTGACGCTCGGCACTGACGGCAATTTTTACGGAACCACCACAGCGGGTGGATATATTCACTCGGCACCATTTTCAGGATGACTCCTCTGGCACCGTCACGACTCTGTACAGTTTTAAGGGACAGGCCGATGGCTTAGACCCCGAGGCTCCTTCAATTCAGGGTTTTGATGGCAGCTTCTATGGCACTACGGCCGACGCATCCTCCGCTTCTGGTTTTGGTTCGGTGTACAGAATCACTTCTTCCGGCCAGTTCACTGTTCTTCACACATTTGCAGGGACTGACGGAGCCAATCCTTATGCTCCTTTGGCGCAGGGGCTTGACACTGGCTTGTACGGCACAACACGTTTCGGCGGATCGCATGGGGGCGGGACGATTTTCAGGATTACTACTCTCGGGGAATACCACGTGCTGTTCAATTTTGACGGCACGAACGGGTCGAATCCTATCGCTCCGCTAATGCGGGCAGCAGACGGCAACCTTTATGGCGTCACCCAGCAGGGTGGATCTGAAAACGGTGGGGTCGTCTTCAGAATTACGCCCGCAGGTTCGCTGACCGTCCTCTATAACATCGGCGAAGACGCTGATGAAGGATTTAATCAGGTCGGTGGCTTGATGCAGGCGACCGACGGAAATTTCTACGGAACGAACGACCTCGGAGGATCAGCAAACTGGGGCGTCCTCTTCCGGATGACGCCGGCGGGCACCTTCGCCCCGCTTCACAATTTTGATTTGGGGTCTGGGGCAAGCCCGCAGGTCACTTTGCTCCAACACACCAATGGCGTTTTCTACGGAACAACTGCAGTGGGCGGAGGCCCTGATCAGGGAACCTTTTACAGCTTTAATGTGGGCTTGGGCCCCTTCGTACGTTTCCTGCCCGAAATCGGATACGCCGGCAACACCATCCAGATCCTGGGACAAGGCTTCACCGGAACCAGCGCCGTCTCTTTCAATGGAATCTCAGCAGCCTTTACTGTGGTATCCGACACTTACCTCACGGCGATCGTTCCTCCTGGAGTTACGCAAGGCACCATCACCGTCAAGACACCGACTGGGACGGTCAGCAGCAACCGACCATTTCTGGACCAGTCCGCCGATATCTTCCTGCGGATAATACCTACTCCGACGACAGTCGCGCAGGGCGATCTGCTCACGTATGCGTTTCCGGTGTGGAACCTTGGGCTATACGACGCTGATTACGAAGTGCTGATGACGCAGGTGCCGGCGGGTACAACGTTTGACTACATTCGCATTTCCGGTACGCCGGGCCTCGGGACATGTACGACTCCGCCCTATCAAGGAACAGGACAGATCGTATGCCACGAAAGTGCCAGCATGGCCCCGAACACCACATGGACGGTTCGGCTGACTGTGAAGGTGACAGCGCCCTCCGGCACGGTTATCACCGAAAACGCAGCGGTCACGGAGGATACGCCTGACCCAAATCTGGCAAACAACACCGCGACGGTGAGCACGAGGGTGCAGTGAGGGAGATTGCGAAAAACGGCTCGGGAATATTCCCGAGAGAACTAAAACAAGGATGAGGCTCGCCCGCAAAGAGTATGATGCTCACCGTTGGGCGATCCGAACCCGGAACGCCGACGTCCGCATGGCTCGTTCCCCCGAGGCGAGAACCCAACCACCTCCATCTGCGTGACGCCCCCGCTCCTTACTGATGTAAGAGCTGTGTGGAGGTGCGCTAATGAAATCCCCTATCTGTGTCACTAATCTCTGCGTAACGAGTAGGAAGCAGACTGGTTCTTTCAGCATTGCGAGCCTGTTGCTTGCCGTCGTCCCACTGTGGCTGATGCTGGTCGCAGCCGACACGTCTGCGCACGCCCAGACGCCCGATGATGTTTCCAACTCCGCCTCCCCCGCGGCATCGCTCGCGGACTGGACCGAGTTCCACCGCGAAAACATGCAGCGCTGGAATCCCTACGAGACGGTGCTTGGCGTCGACAGTGTCGGAAGCCTGCAGCTCAAGTGGAAGAATTCCATCGCCAGCGTCTACCTCCCCCCCTGCTGTTCCCAGATACCTTCCTCACCCCCAGGCTTCACTTCCTCACCCGCAGCGGTAAATGGGGTGATTTATTTCGGCGGCGACGACGGTACCACATACGCGCTGAATGCAAGCACGGGGGCCAAGCTGTGGAGCACTATCATTGGTGCACCGGTGCAAACCTCGCCCGCCGTAGCGAACGGGGTGGTGTATGTCGCGTCCGTCGGCGCTAACTTAATATCCCCTTACGTGTTTGCTCTGAACGCCGACACCGGCACCGTGCTTTGGAGCTATATGACCACCGAGGATGTGCTTTCCTCGCCCACGGTAGTGAGTGGGGTGGTTTATACCACGTGCGGCGGCAATGGGTTGTCCACCGTGTGTGCGCTGAACGCCAACACCGGTGCTCTGCTTTGGAACAATGCAACGCCGGGCGGTTTGCTTTCCTCCCCCGCGGTGGCGAATGATGTGGTCTATGTCGGTTCCGCGAACGGGAATGTGTATGCATTGAATGCCAGCACCGGCGCCACTGTGTGGAGCTATTTCACCGGAAATACTGTGAACTCTTCGCCCGCAGTGGCAAACGAGGTGGTTTACATCGGCTCGGAGAACGGCAACGTGGATGCGTTGAATGCGAGTACCGGCGCCAAACTGTGGAGCTATGCCACTGGAGACTATGTGGATTCCTCGCCCGCGGTGGCGAATGGTGTGGTCTACATCGGCTCCGGGAACGGGAATGTGTATGCATTGAATGCTAGTACCGGCGCCAAGCTGTGGAGCTATGCCACTGGAAGCGTTGTGCTATCCTCGCCAGCCGTGGCAAATGGAGTGGTTTATGTCGGCTCTAACAACGGAAATGTCTATGCGCTAAATGCCGGCACCGGAGCGTGGCTGTGGAACTTTGATACAGGCGTGGCAATGAACTCCTCGCCTGCCGTAGCGCACGGAGTGGTTTATGTCCATGCTGGAGATCTATCTGGTCATGGTTCTGTCTATGCCTTCAGCATTGGAGCCGATCTCTTCCTGCGGATCAGGCCCACGCCGGAGACGGTCCATCAGGGCGACCTGCTCACCTACGCGTTCCCGGTCTGGAATCTTGGACCGGACAATGCTGATTACGAAGTGCTGAATACACAGGTGCCGGAGGGCACAACCTTCGATTACATTCGCATCTCCGGCACGCCCGGGTTGGGCACCTGCACCCATCCGCCCTACGGGGGAACGGGAGAAATCGTCTGCCACGAAAACAGCGCCATGGCTCCAAATGCAACGTGGACGGTGCGGCTGACGGTGAAGGTGACAGCGCCCTCCGGCACAGTTATCACGGAGAGTGCAGCCACGATGGCGGATACACCGGATCCAAATATGGCCAATAACATGGCGACGGTGAGCACCACCGTCCAGTAATGGAGTCGCGGGAAACGGATCGCGGCTTATCGAAAGATAAATGCTGGCCGACCCGCGAAAGACTATAGTGCTCGGCGTTGGGCAAATCGGTTCCTGAGTTGTCGGAGCGCCATCGCTCGCACAGTGGCTCATTTTCCAGGAGGCCACGACCCAACCGGTGAACCTCAAGGTGCAATATAAGAAACAGCCGTCATCACCGGGCCCGCAATTGCGAGGAGATCAAATGAAACTATCCCTGCGCTGCGTCATCGCGTTTCTTGCCATCTGCATGTTTCCAATTGCAGTTTTCGCCGAGGACCAGACAATCACCTTGGATATCACGGCTTACATCGACGGGAGAGATCAGCTGATAATCCACGGCAACACCCTCCAGTGGCATCACTTTGATTTTCAGGCTGTGGGGCGTGGCGGGGGAGTAAATCTCCCAACTACCATTTCCACCACGCTGAACGGTGCTCCGGTCTTGACCAACTACAATTGGATTCCCGATTGGCCGTACCCGCCTCCCAACGAGTTGTATTTTGTTAACGCCTTTTCGTCGATATTTTCGGACCTGAGTCCGAATCTTCCAGACAGTTCCATGACCGTCACGTTAACCCCAATACAGGCACGTGATTCAGTCAGCATTGTCCAGAGTCCTTCCGCCAGCAACAACCAGACACTGATAGTTGAATTCGACGACGATTCATCCCCGGGGGGCGGCCTACTATGAGGTTCTGCTCACAATTACAACCTCGTCTTCGCTGGCCGCAGATCTCTCCCTGCGGATACGACCCACTACGACGACGGTCCATCAGGGCGACCTGCTCACCTATGCCTTCCCGGTCTGGAACCTCGGTCCGGACAATGCTGATCTGGAAGTGCTGATTACGCAGGTTCCGGCGGGAACAACCTTCGACTATATCCGCATCTCCGGCACGCCCGGGTTGGGGACCTGCACGCATCCGCCCTACGGGGGAACTGGGCAAATCATCTGTAACGAGAACAGCGCCATGGCGCCCAACACCACGTGGACGGTGCGTCTGACAGTAAAGGTGACGGCTTCATCAGGGACTTTGATCACAGAAGATGCAGCAACTTTGGCGGATACGTTAGATCCCAACCTGGCCAACAACACCGCGACGGTAAGCACTACTGTGGAGTGATGGGAAGCGACGCCGTAGCGGACGGCCGGCGTTCCCGCCGCCAGGTGTGCATGAGGCTATGTACAATTCTCAGCGCCAGGGAACTCCCTGCCGAAGGACCGGTAAGCCATGCATCCCGTCTTCGAAGACCTGCACAATCGCTACCGCAAATCGCTCAGCGGCAAAGATTGTGACACCTGTCAGCTCCGTCCCGCCCGCTCTCTGCGCGGCGGCGGCCCCGCCTGGACCACACAGGAGGTCATAGAACACTTGCTGCTCACCTATCGCAGCACCGGCGCGCTCTTCGACCGTTACCTTGAGCGCAACTCGCCGAGCGGCAAAACCCGGCAGATGAAACACCACGTGCTCCAGTTCCTCGTAGTTCGTTGCGGAGGATTTCCCCGCGGCGCAAGTGCGCCCGACCATGCGCTCCCCGGCAAATCCGGCATGCAGCCCATGTCCGGAGAGGAACTCTGCGCCTGCATGCGCTCCGAACTCGAAGAGATGGACATGAAGCTTGAGAAATGTCGGCAGGCCTTCGGAAGCCGGCCCCTGGCGCCACACTTCATTTTCGGACCCCTTACCGCCGACCAGTGGCGCCGCTTCCACTTCGTCCACGGACGCCACCACCTCAAGCAGCTCGCGCGGATCGGCAAGCAAACGAAGGCAGTCTGACTGAATCATTGAGGGAAGGGAAGACTCATCGACCGGCTGTCGCGCCATGCGGCATCCGCAAGCACGACTGATGTTTCGATCTGCCGCTCAGAGATGGTCCAGTATTTCCTGAGCAACAGGTTCTTCTCCGCGGGGCTCACCAGCTGAAAGCCATATTTCTCGTAGAACCGGATCGCCCATGCCGCATCCGCCCACGTCCCCACCAGAACCGGATTGGTCGCCAGCTTGAGCAGATGATCCAGCAACTGCGCTCCCATCCCGAGTTTCTGGCTTGCGGTGCGCACATACGCGTGCCGGATCAGCGTTACGTCCTGCACTTCCTGAATGCCCATGACACCGACCAGCTGATCTTCGTCGTCGTAGCCCCAGAACGCAACGCCATCGTTCATCTCGTGTTGCAACTTTTCCCGAGACATATAAGGTTCAGCCCAGCAATCGTCGGGGATAACGCCACGATAAGCCTGCGCACCATCGTTGATGATGCTCCAGATGTCCTCGAAATCATCTTCGCCACAGTGCCAGACCACAGATTTCGCAGCCTCCGCCTTCGTATTTTCTCCTGGCCCCTGAACTTTGCACCGGGCCCTGTCTCATCGAAACAATCCCAGATACCATTCCACCGTAGTCCGCCCCTCAAACACTGCATAAATCGCTGCGCCGCAGAGAAACGACCCCAGCGGGATCCGCGCCGCACTCCCTCGCGCTCTCTTATGCAGACTCACCCAGAAAATCCCATACACCGCCCCGGCCACCACCGCCAGAAAGAGCGCCAGGCCGGCATTCACCGGCCCCAGCCAGGCGGCAATCATCGCGAACAGCTTTGCATCTCCCAGACCCATGCCCTCGCGGCGCCGCACCAGCCAATAGACCCCGCGGATCGCCAGGATCACACCCGCCGCTCCCGCCGCCCATCCCAGCGCCACGCCCGCGCAGCGCAGACGCCCCAGCCATCCGCCATCGCAGATTGCACCGCTGTAGATCACCCCCAGCGCAATCCCCGGCAGCGTGAACGCATTCGGAAGCAGCATCGTCTCGGCATCCATCGCCGCCAGCCCCAGCGCTAGAAAGCAGAACACCGCCATCCCCATACCTTCAACCGATATTCCAAACTCCAGCCAGCACAACAGCCACAGCGCAGCCGTCGCCAGCTCAATCGCGGGGTAACGCCACGTAATCCCCGCCCCGCAATCCCGGCACCGCCCGCGCAGCACCAGAAAGCTCAGCAGCGGGATATTGTCCATCGCCCGGATCACCGCCCCGCACTCCGGACAGCGCGATCGCCCCGCCGCCACCGATTCATGCCGCGGCAGCCGCCAGATGCACACATTCAGAAAGCTGCCGAATGCCAGCCCCAGCAGCACCACAAAAATTCCCGCGAGAAGATTCAACCCCTGCACCCGTAAACCAAAACCAGCCGCAGTATACGTGCCCCTCATCCCGCCATTCGATAAACTGTCTCCGATGCCACCCCTCGAAAACTCGGAGACTTCCCTCAACTCCGAGACCGCCCCAAACCCCGGCCCCGCCTTCGCCGAAGCAGTTGCCATCATGCACCGCCTCCGCTCGCCCGACGGGTGCCCCTGGGACCGCGAGCAGACCTTCGATTCCATCCGCAAATACACCCTCGAAGAGACCTATGAAGTCTTCGACGCCATCGAGCGCCGCGACTGGCCCGCTCTCAAAGACGAACTCGGCGACCTCCTTCTCCAGGTCCTCTTCTATTCCCAGATGGCCTCCGAAGCCGGTCCCTTCACCATCGAAGACGTCATCGCCGGCCTCAACCGCAAGCTCATCCGCCGTCATCCCCACGTCTTTGGAGAAGCCGCCGCAGCTGCGGCAGGGAACAGCGCCTCGGGACTGGATTTGGGCCTCGAGACGAATGGTATCGACGCCAGCCAGGTCCTCCACAACTGGGAAGAGATCAAGAAGCTGGAGCAATCCGCCCGTCTGCCACCCGATGGACCCCCACCGGAAGGACGTCTTGACGCCGTTCCGCGCTCCATGCCTGCGCTTTCCGAAGCCGCCAAGCTCGGCTCCAAGGCCGCCAAATCCGGCTTCGACTGGCCCGACGTATTCGGCCTCATGGGCAAACTGCGCGAGGAGACTGCCGAGATCGAAGCCGAACTGCCGGGCGCGTCGACCAACCCTCAAGCCATCACCGAAGAACTGGGCGATCTGCTATTTACTGCCGTCAACCTCGCCCGTCACTTGAAGATCGATCCCGAACTCGCCCTGCGCGATACCAACGCAAAATTCCGTCGCCGCTTCCGCTCGATGGAAACCGCCTGCCCGCACCCCCTCGAAGAGCTCACCCCCGACCAACTCGAATCCCTCTGGAATCGAGCCAAACTCGCTGAATCCAAGCCCTAACCCCTGGCTCCAGAAGCATGGCAAGATAGGAAGTGTATGACCACCGTTCCTCAGGTGGCGTCCGCCTCGGCAATGACCCGCGACGGCCGCCCCATACTCATCCGCTCCTGCCAGGGCCTTGACGAGCTCGACGCCTGCGTCCAGCTCCAGATCGACACCTGGGGCTACGCCGACGGAGACGTCATCCCGCGCCGCGTCTTCATCGTCGGCAAGCGCATCGGAGGCCAGGTCATCGGCGCCTTCGACGTCACCCGCGCTGAGAATCCCGAGGGGACAGCCGAAAATCTCATCGGTTTCGCCATGTCGCTGCCCGGTATCAAGCCCGGACCCGACCCTCGTGAGGGCACTCCTGTCCCGTATCTGCACTCGCACATGCTGGCCGTCTCCGCCGGCTACCGCAACGACGGCATCGGCCGCCAGCTAAAGCTTTTTCAGCGGATTGAGGCCCTCAACCGGGGCATCGATCTCATGGAGTGGACCTTCGATCCCCTCGAGATAAAGAATTCTTTCCTAAATATCCACAAGCTTGGCGCGATAGTGCGTACCTATACATCAAACTTTTATGGTTTATCATCATCTCGTCTGCAGGGCGGGCTGCCCACGGACCGTCTCCACGCGGAGTGGTATCTCCGTTCAAAGCGTGTCCAGGCCTGCCTCGCCGGAGCTCCAGTCCATCATTTCGACATCGAAGAAACCATCATGATCCCTCACCAGGTCGGAGAATGGAAGTCTTCGGAGCCCGGCATTCACCTCGCTCAGGCTGTGCAGACCGAAAATCGCCAGCGTTTTCAGAAGGCCTTCTCCCGTGGGCTGGCCGCAGTCGGATTCCGCAGAGACAGTGAAGGAAACGGTATCTTTGAATTAGCGCCATTCGAACACGTGAGAAGCAGCTATTTATGAGAATTGATGCAATCTTCCTCCGCGAGCTTCGCATTCCCCTCGTCAAGCCCTTCGAAACCAGTTTTGGCGTCACCACTGACCGCCGCATCCTCCTCGTCGAACTGAAGGCCGAAGGCTTCACCGGCTGGGGAGAGTGTGTCGCCGGCGAGCATCCTTATTATTCCTACGAGACCATCGACACCGCCTGGCTCATGCTTCTCCAGGAGCTCGCCCCCGCGCTCGCCCGCTCCGAACCGGCGCACGCCGGCAAAGTCCCCGGCATCCTCAAGCAGGTTCGCGGCCACCGCATGGCTAAAGCTGCCCTTGAAAACTCCGTCTGGGACCTCGAAGCGCAGATGCGCGGCATCCCGCTCGCCGAGCTGCTAGGAGGCGTCCGCGAGACCATTCCCTGCGGCGTCTCCATCGGCATCAAGCCCTCGATCGAGGAACTCGTCACCGATATCGAAACCGAGCTGGCGGCCGGCTATCAGCGCATCAAGCTGAAATGCAAGCCAGGCTGGGACACAGAAGTCTTCGACGCCGTCCGCAACCGTTGGCCCGGCATTGCTCTCAGCTGCGACGCCAACTCCGCCTACAAACTCAAGGACGCCGAAACCATCGTCGGCTGGGACGCCTTCGACCTGATGATGATCGAGCAGCCGCTCTGGAACGACGACTTCTACTACCACTCCATGCTGCAGCGCCAGCTCAACACGCCCATCTGCCTCGACGAATCCATCCACAACCGCCGCGACACCCTCGCCGCCATTGAGATGGAGTCCTGCCGCATCATCAACATCAAGAACGGCCGCGTCGGCGGCCTCGGCGAAGCCGTCGCCGTGCATAATGCCGCCATGGAGCGCGGCATCCCTGTGTGGTGTGGAGGTATGCTCGAAACCGGCATCGGCCGCTCGCACAACATCGCCCTGTCCTCGCTCGAAAACTTCACCCTTCCCGGCGACGTTTCCGCCTCCAAGCGCTATTACAAGGAAGACATCATCGAGCCGCCAGTCGAAGTCTCACCCCAGGGCGAGATCACTGTTCCCACCACCCCCGGCCGCGGATACGAAGTCCGCGAAGACCTGGTCGAGCGCCTCACCATCCGCAAGGAAGAAATCCGCGCTATGGCCTTCGCTTAAAGGCAGGGAACAGGGCACAGGGATCAGAAACAACTCTGCGATGTCATCCTGATCGAAGCGCCGACCGGGGCGGAGTCGAAGGACCTGCTTTTCGCTCTGACAGTGTTTGTGCTCTCGGTGCGCAACAACCTGCCCTGAGCTTCCTCAAAGGTCCGGACGGGAAACCCTGGTTATCGAGCTAAGCGGGCTGGTGGCTAATCCCTAATGGCTAATGGCTGTTTTTAATTAATTCCCACCGACTGCGGCAGCAGCAGCGTGAACTTGCACTCGCTTGCCGCGTCGGAGCAATACAGCATTCCGCGCCGCACAATCTTCGCCGACGAGCCCTTCGGAATCTGCCCTGAGACATCCATCTTGAGCAGCTCCGGAGCAGCAGCCTTCAAACCCTCGTCGCCGCTGATGAACTGCGCATCCTCAACCTTGTCGGCTGACACCAGCAGGAAGAAATCTGCCGTGCCGTTGGCCGCCTTTGGTATGGAGATGGTACGCATCTTCGCCAGTTCCTGATTCGCGTCTCCATCGCTCAACGCCTGACCCTTCGCTTTCAGCCGGTCGAGGCTTTCGCGAATCGTATCCGTCCCCGACGGGTCGGGACTCAGCGTCTCCGCCGCCAGCGACAGTTGATAGATCTTCGCCGCCTCAGCCAGCTTTCCGTCCTTCTCATAAACCTGCCCCAGGTGATCGCCCACCTCACTGTGCTGCGTCACCTTCCATGCTGCTCCGATGTAATTCTCCGCCTGAGCCATGTTGCCCTGGCGGAAGTACACCCACCCCATCGTGTCCCACACAGCTGTCATCAGGTTGATGTGCTGCAGGTCGTCAGCCGTCAGGTTGCCTAGCGTGATCTGTTGCGTTTCCTTCTCCAGCTTGTCGAGAGCCTTCTTCGTATTTGCCTCTGCCGACGGCAGATCGGCGTTGAAATCCGCCAGCTCATACGCCGCATCGTTCAGCGTCCCCGGATCATCCGTTCCCGCCATGCTCTTCTTCAGCGTCTCGATTCCCGCGTCGCGTTTGCCGCACAGCAACTGAGCCCGCCCCTTCTGCACGGCCACATTGTGGTCATCCGGAGCCTGCTTCATCGCCGTCTCCATCACTGTGCATGACTCGTCATACTTCTTCTGCAGGATCAGCAGTGAACTGAGGCGCATCTGCGCATTCGCATTGTCCGGCAAAAACTTCAGCAGGTCGCGCAGCGTTTGCTCCGCGCCGTCCAGGTTCTTCATGCGCACCTGCACCTCGGCCAGTCCCTGGTACGCAATCGCATTCTCTGGGTGGTATTCAATCTCCTTGCGAAAATCCGTGACCGAATCATCCAGCCGGTTCTCCAGCATGTCGAGATACGCCGTCTCGGCCCAGAGCCCGCGCTCCCGCGGATTCAGCTGCTCGGCGCTGTGCAGGTCGCCGTGCGCCGCCTTCAGATCGTGCCGAGTGATGTCCACATAGGCCGCCTGAATATACTGCGCTGCCTCAGGATTCCCCGCCGATGTGTCGATGCCTTTGCTCCCCGGAGCCGCCAGCTGGATGTACTGGTTCTCATCGCTCATCACATTCTTTGCGAACTTGCGATACTCATCCGCATCCGCAATTGCGACCTCGCGTTGCAGGATCTCCAGCTTGCGATCCGTCACCAGCTTGTTGCCCTCCAGCTTGTAGTCCGCCGTGTAGATCGCAAACGGCGTCGTGTATCTCACCGAACGCGGCAGCGCCGCCGTATAATTCGACGGCAGCTCGATCACCGAGTGGTGCGCTTCCGCACGCGGTGACCCCAGCTCAATCGGCTCCGTCGGCGTCTCGTCGTCGGGCAGTTCGCTCAGAGACACGGGAAACATCAGCGGCACGATGCGGCGATTCGCCCAGTCTGCATAGTCCTTGCGGTTGTAGTCGTATGCAAAATGGAATGGTTTATCGGTCTGCTCCGGCAGGCTCACGTCTACGTTCGTGATCGATCCCGCGAAGCCCATTCTCTGCGAAATGTTTTGCGCCAGCTGCGGCCACTGCGCGCGCGACGTACCGTGAAAAACCTCGCGGAAAGTATTTTCCGAATCTCCGCGCAACTCCATATCGATATGTCCATCGATCGTGCCCTGGCCATCCAGCTTCGCCGTGGCCGTCGTCGCATCTGCAAAAGGAAATGGCCCGTCCGATGGCGTCGTCTCCAGCCGCGGAGGCCCATTCGCCGGAATCACCAGCGCCTGCTTGTCCCGAATCTGCGCCATCAGCATGCGATAGGGAGTCACCTCCGGTGTGCTATCGAGCCAGATTTCCTTGCCCTTCAGCGACACCACCGTGATCACATGATCGAACTGCGCCGGCGACGGCAGCTCCGGATACAGTTTCGCCGACGAGCTGATCAGCGCCGGCCACGCCTCATATCCCGCTGCCTTCAGCATCGCTGCCAGCAGCGTGTGCTTGTCCTTGCAGTCGCCGTACTGGTTGTCGAGCACCGTCTCCGCCGAATGCGGCTGATACCGCCCGATCCCAAACGCCACGCCGATATACCGCACCTGCGTCGACACGTAGTGATAGATCGCCGCGATCTTCTCCTCGTCCGTCGTCTTGCCCGCAATCAGCTCTCTTACCTTTGCCTCAACTTCAGCGCTCGGCACCGCGCGATCCTTCGCCAGCGATCCATACCACTCGCCCACTTCCTGCCAGTTCTTGAACGTTGTCCACGACACCGACGCCAGCCTGTCCGGATCCTCCGCATCCTTCTTTCTGTCCGCGCCAACCGTCGGCTCAAGCTGCGACGTCTTCCACCGGTAGATCTTCAGCCCGTTCTCTTCGGTAATATCAGCCTTGTCCCTCGGGCTCAGCACCAGCACATATTTGTCCTTCGGAAACGACATCTCGACCGTCTCTTCCAGAACCACGTTGCTGCGAACAAAATTCAGCGCGCCCCAGAACTGCCCGGTCGCCGCCGTCTTCTTCCGCACATACTTCACCTGGTACTCCAGCTTGTCGCCCACGCTGAGTGATTTCACCGGAATCTGCAGCTCCCTGAGATCGCTGTAGAACGGAGCCTCACGCGTAACCTCCGTCGGCATATCCTGCGCATCTGTCGCCGGAGTCTCCACCGCACTCCCGTCCGGCCTTCTCACCCGGACATACACCGGCTCCAGTTGCTCTTCTCCTGACGCATAGGCAAAGGTCAGCAGCCCTGCCTCGTGCACCGCGCCCTCAGACTGGATCCGCGCCACTACCGTGAGCGTCTTCTCTCCCAGCCCGTCTGCGTCGTAGTGGATCACGGTCGCGACCTTCTCGTAGACCACGCCCTCCTTCGCAAAGAGCGCATCGCTCGCCGACGTAGCCTTCTCCTGGCCGGAGACAGCCTTCGAGGGAGCCGAGGGTAACGTGGCTTGATCCTGCGCCCGGCATACCGGCGCGTGAACGAGAGACAGAAAGACAGGTAGAGATAGGAGAACCGAACGGCATGACATCGCTCTCCATTATTGACAGAAAGCCTGCACCTCGCGCTACTCCAAAAGGATAACCACCAATACTTGCCATTCCGACCGAAGTGCGCCCGGCTTTTGGCGCATGAAGCGGAGGAACCTGCAGTTATCTCCAGGCACAACCCTGGGTGACCTGTCCTTTCGCGCATTTTGCGAAAGGGTGGGAGCCGACACACCCAGGATGTCCTCCTGAGCGAAGCGTCTCGCGGCTACTCCCGCGAGATGCGTAGTCGAAGGACCTGATTATTGTTCACCAACCTGTCCCCTGATCTCTCGGTTAATCTAGTCACCAGCAACATACAAGGATTCCCAATGAACGCCGCCGTCGTCGACGCCTACGATCGCCCGCCTCGCTACACCACCTTTGCCGATCCCGTCCCGTCCGAGAACGAACTGCTCGTCGAAGTCACCGCCGCCGCGCTTCATCCCATCGTCCGCGCGCTCGCCGCCGGGACCCACTACGGCAGCACCGGCCAGCTCAACTTCATTCCCGGTGTCGACGGAGTCGGCCGCCTCCCCGACGGCAGCCGCGTCTACTTTGGAAGGACCAACGATCTCTACGGCACCTTTGCCGAGCGTTCCGTTACCCAATCGTGGCTGACCCTGCCTCTGCCCGACTCCCTCGACGACGCCACCGCCGCCGCTATGATGAACCCCGGTATGTCCTCATGGGCCGCACTTACCGCCCGGGCAAAATTCGCCGCCGGAGAAAGCGTCCTCATCCTCGGCGCGACCGGAGTCGCGGGACATCTCGCCGTCCAGATCGCCCGACGCCTCGGCGCATCCCGTGTCATCGCCGCCGGACGCAATCCGGAAGCTCTCCAGCAGGCCGCTGCACTCGGCGCCGACGCCACCATCTCCCTCGAGCAGGATCCCGACGCGCTGGTGGCTGACTTCCGCCATCACTTGTCCGAATCAAAGATCGACGTCGTCCTCGACTACCTCTGGGGTGCACCCGCCGAGTCGGTCCTCGCGGCCATCTCGCAGAAGGGCCTTTCGCACGCATCGCGCCGCATCCGCTTCGTGCAGATCGGCAATTCTGCCGGGCCGAAAATTTCCCTCGCCGGGGCAACCCTGCGCAGCTCCGGCCTCGAACTCCTGGGCAGCGGATTCGGAAGCGCGTCGCTCCAGGAAATCATGAAAGCCGTTGGGGACTTCATCCAGGCCGCTGACAAATCCGGCTTCTACGTCCCGACCAAAACCGCCTCTCTCCGCGATGTCGAAGCCCTCTGGGCCACCCCGGAGAAAGGATCACGGCTGGTCTTTCAACCCCTGTCGAGCTCTTAGACCTCGACAACGTCTGGCGGACCCTATCTGACGTAGGCGGCCTTCACGCACGGGCTTCCGCGCTGGCTTGCTCTTTCCAGCGTTGAATGTTCACACCCATCACGAGGAGCCAGAGGAACACCGATGCCTCGCCAATGAGGCCGCAGGCTAGGTTGTAGCGGGATACGTAGTTTGCGAGCGAGGCGAGGAGAAACGTCAACCAATTCAAACCGGCAAACGCCATCAGCACGCCCAGAATTCGAGGTAGGAAGGCTGACCTGAAAATGAGGTAGCCGATCAGGATGCAAAAGACTCCGTGAAACACCATGGCGATATTCACGCCATGAGGATTCAATCGAAAAGCCTCAGATGCGAGTCCTACGAGGTTGAAGAACGCCGCCAGCAATGACAGGCTCTTGTTCACCGCCTTAAAAACGTCATAGGAGAGCAGCGTCACTACAGCCATGCCCGACATCTGGATGATGTTCGCTGCGTAACCCAACCTGCCGCCAAGTAGCAACTCGAGGAATAATGCTGTCAGTACGCTGAACACGTAAATGCCACCGGCCATCTGGCCTTGAAACGCGGCGATACTTCTTCTATCCGTTCCATCCATATAGCTGTGCTCATACTCTTGCATCCTTATCCAAGCGATTGAGCCAAGCGCATGCGAATCAAGTCGCTTCGTTACGGCCACGCCCCCGGACCGCTGCGTCGATAGAAGGCGGTTCGACTGCTGCGTCGCCCTGCTCTTTCCATCGTTTAACGTTCACGCCCATCACGAGGAGCCATAGCATAAGCGATGCCTCAGCGAAGATGCCGAGGCCCTCGATACAGAGGGACAGAGAATGTGCGAGATTGGGGGTTAGAAAGGCCAGCCAGCCCAAACCAGCTAATGCCATGAGCGCGCCAAGAATGCGAGGCAGGAAAGTGGACCTGAAGATAAGGTAGCCGATCAGCAGGCAATAGGGTCCGAAAAACAGCAGGGGGCTGATGGGTAAGGAGACGAGAGGAAAGAGGCCAAGAGTCATTACGACGCATCCCGCGAGGCTGAAGAGCGCCGCGATCAAAGAGAGGCTCCTGTTCACTGGCTTGAACATGGCATAGAAGAGCAGCGTCAAAATAACATACCAGCCAGTCGCGATGAGATTTATCGCATTGCCATAGGCAACAAGCTTGCGGCCAACCAGGATCTCGGCGAATATTGCCGTCAGAAAGTAAACCAAATAAACGACACCGGTTATCCTAGCCGCGGGGCGCGGCGGCAATGCTTCAGCAATCCGTTCCGTCATTCCTGCTGCACTCATATTCGTTTAACTTCGCTCGTCAGTGAGCCTCCAGACCGCGACCATGCTACGTCGCGTCCCACTCAAAAGTCTGATCAATAGCGCTCATTTCCGCCAGATGCGCCGTCCATTCGGACGTGCGTTCAGGCCTTCAAGTACGCCATCACCGCTAGTACAGCCGCTTCTCTCGCCTCTCTGCTTCCTCACTCTCTGGAAAGATGCCGACTCCGGCATCCCCGTCCTCAAAGATGCAAGAGCCGAATGTACAAAGTTGCCATAACCCAAACGATTCGGCAGGCCTCGCTTCAGCCCATGAGAAGGGCGCACGGTTCCGATACGGTCTGGTTCATTGCACTATCGTGCTCACCGTCGCCGTGTTGTTGGCCAGGTTCGGATCGAGGGTCTCCTCCGTGACAATGCCACTTTCGTGAATGACCGTGCCTGATGGCGCTGTCACCTTCACCGTCAGCCGCACTGTCCACGTGGTGTTCGGAGCCATGGCGCTGTTCTCATGGCACACAATCTGCCCTGTGCCCTGATAGGGCGGAGTCGCACATGTCCCCAGCCCGGGAGTGCCGGAGATTCGAATGTAATCAAACGTTGTCCCCTCCGGCACCCGGGTTCTCAGCACTTCATAGTCGGCGTTTCCGGGACCGAGATTCCACACCGGGAAGGTGTACGTAAGAATGTCCCCGTCATGGACCGTCGTTGCAGCTGGTGATACCCGCAGATACAAATCCGCCGTATTTCCCTGCGCAAAGGCGAATACCGGGCCTTCGTGATCGAACCCGCCTGCCGCGTAAACCACTCCATCTACCACTGCTGGTGAGGACTCCACATAAGTCTTGCTCGGATAGCTCCATAACTCATGGCCGTCCTTGGCATTCAGCGCGTAAAGGTTGAAGTCATCCGAGCCGACGTAGACCACCCCGTTTGCCACTGCAGGCGACGATTCTATCGAGTCTCCTGTGGTAAAGCTCCAGATTCTCGCGCCTGTCTGTGCGTTCAGCGCGTAAACAGCGTCGTCCCACGATCCGATGTAAACCACGCCGCCCGCAACCGCCGGCGACGAGGTGATAAAGCTTTCCGTCTGATAACTCCATAAACGAGCGCCGGTGCTTGCCCGTACGGCATACACCGTCCCGTCAAATGAGCCGACATAAACCACACCATCCGCCACGGCGGGCGATGAATCCAAAAAACCGTCTGCGATGGCATCACTCCACAGTACAGCCCCGGTAGTGGCATTGATCGCTCTCAGGTTGTTATCGAACGAGCCGATAAACACCACTCCATTCGCCACCGCCGCCGAGTCCCACCCTCCAACGAAATTACCGTCGCTCCAGAGCATCTTGCCGGTGCTGGCATTCAGCGCGTACAGCGTTTCAGGCATGCCCCCGCTGACGTACACCACTCCATCGATCACTGTGGGCGGCCCGACAACCGGGTTCGATCCCGTGACAAAGCTCCACAGCCGTTGCCCTGTGTTGGCATTCACGGCATAGAGAATGCCGTCATAAGAGCCGATGTACACCACACCGGCGGCCACTGCAGGGGCGTCGAGGATAGGCTGCACGCTTCCTGTGCTGAAGCTCCACAGTCTCTCGCCCGTGCTGGCATTCAGGGCATAGAGATTGCCGTCGTCAGAGCCGATATAGGCCACCCCATTCACCACCGCCGGCGAGGATTCCACAAAAGCTCCCGTTGCATAGGTCCACTTCAGCGCCAGCCCGCCAACATTGTTTACTCCCAGCTCTGTCTCATAAGGATTCCACCGCTGCATGTTATCCCGGTGAAACTGCGCCCACTTCGCGCCCGGGAGATTGTTGGAAATCTGACCACTTGCGCATGGCGCTGGCGATGCCACAACCCACAGCAGCCACATCCAAGGCACGAATACCGCAATTCTGCAGGCAATACTTTCCCTGCGATCATCGGGTGAGATTGACCGATTCATACACCCTCCAAATATTTGGAACTGCGCAGAGCAGGGAAGAGAGACACCAAGGGCATTCTTTTTTTGATATATGTGCAGGCCTACAAGGTGGGGGGCGATGCAGTAGCCTTAGTCGTGCGCCCGCGCAGAGGCAGAGCTTTCGCTCTGCGCGGGTTCGAGCAGCTAAGGTGTATCACCGAAAGCACTGCGTTGTCCACGACGCCGGCTCGTTCCGTCGACACCCCTTGCGCCACGCCTCGCTGCAGCGACTATCCATGTTCCGGGATGGCGCGCCCCCGGATAATGCAGAGCTTTCACTCCGCGCGGGCTTGAGCCATTGAGATTTGTTTCGCGGCCACAAGTTGCCAAGCGGCGAAAGACAACTATTTAGCTCCGCAGATACGCCATCACCGCTCTCACCGTCTCTTCCTTCGCCTCTCTAAGAGACACACCCGGCGGCCGGCGCAGCGCAGCACCGTGAGACAAAGCGTCCACCATATGGGTCACGACGAATACGACCTTGTCGAGCTGGCGTCTTTTCTTTATCTCGCGAGCTCTCGCGGCAATCGCCAGTCGGAAAGCCCCATGCAGCCGCACCGCGAAGTCCCTCGACTCGCCTGCCCTGTGTGGAACTACCGTCATCAGCATCTCGTAGAGCTCCGGATCACCCTCGTGCGCCTTCACCATCCCCTCCACCATCGCGCGCACAAACTCTTCAAGAGACGACGCGGCATGTTCGACCAGCACTGTATGCACCATGCGATCGATCTCCTGCACATGCCTCTCATGCAAAGCGGCAAAGATTGCTCCCTTGTCCGGAAAGTACTGGTACACCGACCCGATGCTCACACCTGCCACCTCGGCAATGCGGTTCGTCGTGATCGCGCCCTCGTGCTTCAGAATTCTCACCACCGCATCCAGCATCGCCTCGACCGTTTGCCGTGCGCGACGCTGCTTCGGCCGCCGTCGAGCCTGGCTCTTGAGAGTTTTCGCCATGGCAACGAGCCTATCAAAACATGAGCAATATTTTATATATATGAAACATTACCGCGCCACTCTTCCTCTAAGGCATCCACAGCAATGCGAGTAGACAATGCCATCCTTGTCTCCTAGCCTTGTACATAGATATATGAGCATTGCTCATGTTTAAAGGGGAAGCCATGACCTATCTCATCACCGGCGCAACCGGAGACATTGGATCCAAAGTCGTTCAACTGCTGCTCGCACGCGGAGAGCGCCCGCGAGTCTTCGTCCGCAATGCGGAGCAAGCCCGCGCGCAATTCGGCGATCGCGTCGAAATCGTTGCCGGCGATCTCTCCGACGCTGACTCGCTCACTACCGCCCTGAAGGGAATCGACTCGCTCTTCCTCATCAACAGCGGTCCGCAAATTCCCCAGCGTGACACAATCGCCGCCACTGCTGCCCGGGCCTCTGGCGTCCAGCACATCGTCAAGCTTTCATCGCTGGACGTCGAGCAGAGCCTGGCCATCGGCGCATGGCATGAGCAGGGCGAGGCCGCCATCCGCGCCTGCGGCATCCCCTTGACCTTCATCCGCCCAACAGGATTCATGTCGAACCTGTTCGCCTGGGCGCACTCCATCAAGACCGAAGGCATCGTCCGCTCCTCCACCGGCAACGGCCGCCGCCCCTTCATCCACTCCGACGACATCGCAGCCGTCGCAACCACAGCACTCACCAACCGCGGCTACCTCGGACAATCTCTGGCTATCACCGGTCCCGAAGCCCTCAGCTTCGCCGAAATCACCGCGAAGATCTCGGCTGCCATCGGCAAGCCTCTCGTCTACCAGCCCATCTCCGACGACGAAGCCGCCCAGCGCTTCTCCGCCACCGGCGCGTCTCCCGAAGAAGTCGCAGCTCATGTGGCGCTCTGGCGCGCCATCCGCGAAGGACGCCTCGCCACCGTCGCTGACCAGGTCGAGCACGCCCTCTGCCGCCCGCCCCTCACCCTCGACCACTGGCTAGCCGAAAATGCCGCCGCCTTCCGCTGAGCCCGCCGCTCGCTGCCGTATACTTTTCGGGGTTAATTCAGAGGTTAATTAATGTCTCTGTTCAGGTGTCTGCTCTTGGCGGGAATCACTCTCGGTTCGAATCTCTGCGCAAGACCCGCCGGCGCTCAGCAGGACGATTGGTGGAAGCACGCCGTCATCTATGAGATCTATCCGCGCTCCTTTCAGGACTCCAACGGCGACGGCATAGGAGACATCAACGGCATCACCTCGCGCCTCGACTACCTCCACGACCTCGGGATCGACGCCATCTGGATCACCCCCATGTACCCGTCGCCCGGCATCGACTACGGATACGACATCTCCGACTACACCGCCATCGATCCCGAATACGGCACCATGGCCGACTTCGACCGCATGGTCGCCGAGGCCCAGAAGCGCGGCATCCGCGTCATCATGGACTACGTCATCAACCACACCTCCGACCAGCACCCGTGGTTCATCGAGTCGCGCTCCTCGCGCACCAATCCCAAGCGCGACTGGTATTTCTGGCGCGACGGCAAGACTCCCGGCCCGCCACCCGCCGGCCAGCCGCCCAACAATTGGCAGTCCTGGTTCGGCCACTCCGCCTGGACCTACGACGAGAAGACCCGCCAGTGGTACTACCACTACTTCTACAAGCAGCAGCCCGATCTCAACTGGCGTAATCCAGAAGTCGAGAAAGCCATGACCGACGTCCTCCGCTTCTGGATGGACAAAGGAGTCGACGGCTTCCGCATCGACGCCGTTTCCCGCCTCTTCGAAGATCCCAACCTCCGCGACGACCCGTACCTGCCCGGATACAACGCCTACGGCGACCGCAACATCCAGCACCTCTACACCGACAACTTCCCCGAGGTGAACGAAGTCCTCCGCCGCCTGCGCAAAGTCGTCTCCCAATACCCCGGAGACCCCGTCCTCATCACCGAAGCCGATGAGCCCAACATCGCCGAGCTCACCAAACTCTACGGCTCGGGAGACGAAGTCCAGCTACCCATGGACTTCCAGATCGCCGACCTCAACAAGCTCTCCGCGCCCGACTTCCGCGCCCTCTTCGATCAGGTCGAGAGCAACTCCGCCCATGGACAGCCCGAGTTCTTCTTCAGCAACCACGACCAACCCCGCCAGTGGGACCGCTACGGAGACGGCGTCCACAACGACGAAATAGCCAAACTCATGGCCACGCTCCTGCTCACCACCCGTGGCACCCCGCAGATGTACTACGGCGAAGAAATCGGCATGCGCACGACCGACCCCGCCCGCATCGAAGACGTCCACGATCCCATCGGCAAGCTCGGCTGGCCCAAAGAAAAAGGGCGGGACGGCGAACGCACCCCCATGCAGTGGGATAACTCGGCTAACTCTGGCTTTACTACCTCACCTAAGCCCTGGCTGCCTATCCCGCCATCCGCGTCTACCTATAACGTCGAGACCGAGAAGAAGGACCCCAACTCCATCTTCAACGCCTACAAAACCCTCCTCGCCCTGCGCCGCGACGAGCCCGCCCTGCGCGACGGAGACTACACCTCCGTCGACGAAAACAATCCGTATGTGTTCTCATTCCTGCGCCGGTCGAAGGGCTCGACCGTCCTCGTCTCCCTCAACATGAGCGCCGAGCCCCGTACTATCTCCATCAACTTAGCCGGCACCGGGGTGAAGGGAACTAATGCCCTCCCGCTCTACACCTCGCCTAACTCCAGCCCCCACTCCGGAGACGAAGCCATCCCCCTCGACAAGATCACCCTCGCCCCATTTGGAGTGCTCGTCGCCAAGGTGCAGTAGGTCCAAGCTGCGATCCGAACGGCTCGAGGCGCATCGCTCAGGAGCGATTCCGCTTCATTGTTACTGCCACATCGCCTGATCTGCGTCCCCTTTGGCGGGTGGCTCGCTCAAGCTTCAGAGCCTGCCCTGAGATTGTCGAAGGGCCGCAAGAGGCGCCGTATGAGCGCGGCTTTAGCCGATGAACGGCCACCGGCCCAAACTGAGCTATTGAGCTCAGCTATTATCCTGCGTCTTTGAAACACTGATTCTGGAGAAGAGTCCGCATTATCGGCTCCCTCATGGTTCTGAACTAAGTCAGCCCATCTGACAGTTCCCCTTCTTAGCTCACCCCTCGGGCAAGGAGGGCTTATGAAACCAACCATTAAAGAGGCTCGCACGATTGCCTATGTGGGCATGGTGGTACTGGTGGTCATATTCATGCTGCTGTTTACTGCCGTCACGCACGGCCAGGAGCTTCCCAATGCTCCACAGGCAGCGGTCCAACGGCAAATTCCGCCTGTGCACCAGCAGACGCCGCTGCTGGCAAAGCCCGTCAACCCGATCCCTGGAAGCGCCGACTGGTTCCGTGAACGTGGATATTTCAAACTGGCGAGGATTATGCCGGTGCTTCTACACATCCACTTAAAACTTAGCTATGACAAGCCAAAACGAGGCAGGCCACGACATCCGTAAAAGCAGATAGGCAGCACGGGGATTAGGAGCCGGTCCCGGGACCACACCTCGCTGGCCGGTGACCCACTCAAGCTTCCAAGCTTGAGTGGGTCAGTTCTGCTAGCGCACCGAATGTGACAAACAGGCTACAACTCCATGACACACGCAAGAATTGCCTCTGGTTAACTGGGCTTACCTGATGAAGCCCCGGACGATTGTGCGGAGGCTAACGTCGCTCGGTCTCCGGATCGTGAATGTGAGGAGTGGAATGGATGCTGCGGAATTGATCGATCCCCGACCCAACGATGACGCCCCGCTTGCTTTCTGGCATGACCGGCTCATACTGAGTGTCCATCACGACGGTGCGGATGCGATGTCCACAGAGTCGAAAATCATGACCGGCCGCCTCGTTCACGCGATCATTTTTCGCCTGCCGGCAGTCCCTCCCCGAACGATCACCACGGACGCAGAGTGTTGGCACCCCCACAACTGACCAGGCGAGCATTTTCTGAGCCCTGAGCCCTGAGCCCTGAGCCCTGACTCTGCGGGACCATGATGCGTAGCTGAAACCTCCTCTGCCTTCGCGGCGATCAAGCCGCTTCGAGAGACCCGGGAAGCCGCGCGTATCGCCAACACCGCCGGCGGCACACATTTCGATGACACCGGTTTCCGAACTTGGCATCAAAGACTTCAAAAGAGGTGTCATCATGTCCGATATCACAAAGGACCCAACACCGTCATCGCAAAAGCCAGCCAGCAAATCTCGCTCCGACGAGACTGACCTCTCGAAAGAGTTGGACGAAGTCGCGGATGAGATGGCGGGTGAGGCTGGCAAGGCTGAGAACCGCTACGACGAAGGGCACAATATCTTTACAAAGTGAGACCCGGTGGTCCGCGCTCATAAGAGATCAGCACTGTTCCCACCGAATCGAACAGACCTTCACCCTCCGCGACCCTCCCCGCGGGCTAATGCCACTGGGTAATTACCGGGGCCGGCCCGGCTCCATCGCGTTTTGCAGGCCTCTGGAGAGCCGTCCTCGCAGCTTCATAACAGCTGCTGGTTGACGCTGACTCTAGGCGAGATAGTCCTGTTTGGCCAAAAGATAGGCGAATCGAGAGCGAAACTAACTACCGATTAGTCCGAGTGGGTAGTTGTGACTATTGGGTCAAAGATCGATCCTTGCGGAGAATTCCTTCCTGGGTGTCATACAGAAACACTTAGGAGAACACAAATGAAAATGTTTAACGGCAAAGTCCTGTTCCTGACGGTGGTACTCGTTGGCCTCGTGATTGCGGGCGCTGGCGTTGCCTCTGGCCAGGACGTATATAAAGTCAACTACTTCGCAAATAATGCTTCCCCGGCGCCAGACGCAACAGTCCGAATCGACAATCCCGGCCTGACGTATGGAAACCTGTGCGCGATGATTTATGTGTTCGCGGCGGATCAGCAGCTCACCGAATGCTGCGGATGCATCGAGACACATAACGGTCTGCGTACATTGTCGGTTCGCAGTAACCTGACGTCGAACCCCCTTACCGGTGCCCTTGTGACGAACGGTGTTATCAAGGTCGTATCTGCGGCGGTGAATAACTCTCCGTGCGATCCGACCTCTAACGTAGCGCCAACGCCGAACCTCCGTGTCTGGGTAACCCATACTCAGAATCCGGTTGGAACTGCGTATCCGATTACTGAAACCGAGTCATCGGATTCAACATTGGGTGCAACTGAGCTCGCCAATCTGCAAGCGCAGTGCGCATTTGTCAACATCCTGGGAAGCGGCCAGGGCATTTGCAGCTGTGGTACTGGAGACTAATCGGTTGCATTGCCCCCCGCAAGGCACCTTGGCGTCAGTGATATCGGGAGCGGGTGATCCGGCAGTGACCGGCATGTCCGCTCCCGTCTCGTCTTCGGATTGCGCGGCACATTCCCCTCTTCTTGACCGCGAATTACTCAATACCCAGATCGAATCGCCGCCAGCGGACTTCTGATTGACGACCAGCGGTCACTAAACTCCTCAATATCGCGTCAGCGGGATGTAGAATGGCATCCGTTTGAATCCAAAGGAAATTCCCGCGTCAGATTTGCGAAAGGGATTAAGGATTGCCATGCGCCGCCCGATGAAGTTCCTGCTTGTTCTAGCCGTAATCGGTTCTGGTCCTGCTTTTGCCCAGTCCAAGCTGCCCAACACACCCGTGCGTGAAGTGACCGACGACTACTTCGGCACAAAGGTAACGGATCCCTACCGCTGGCTCGAGAAAACAAGTGCTCCCGAAGTAGCAGCATGGATGAAGGCGCAGAACGACTACACCCGTGCAGTCCTGGCGAAGATTCCCGGCCGTGATCAGCTGTTGGATCGCATTAAGGCGCTGGACAACGCCGGCAGCGTAGTCTCTGGCCTCCAGGTCTGGGGCGGCCGCTACTTCTACTTCAAGACCGAGCCCGGCTCAGACAATCGCAAGCTTTACACGCGGGAGAACGTCACCGCGGGAGAGCGACTGCTCGTAGATCCTGAGAAACTAACCACCCCGGATGGCAAACATTACTCCATCGATTACTTTCAACCATCGATCGACGGAAAGTATGTCGCCTATGGGATATCTCCCGGTGGCTCGGAAGATAGTGTCTTGCATGTAAGCGAGAGCTCTACCGGCAAGGTATTGAGCGACACCATCGATCGCGCCCAGTTTGGACAGCCCAACTGGTTGCCTGATGGCTCATTCTTCTACACCCGAACTCAGAAGTTAGCGCCTGACGCCCCACCTACGGCAAAGTATCAAAAATTGCGCGCATATCACCATGTGTTAGGCGCCGACCCGGACAAAGAGGTTGCTGTCTTTGGATATCAGCTATCTCCCGACATAAAGGTAACGGAAGATGATTTTTCTGTCCTTGCTTTTTCGCCAGGCGCTCCCGGGTATCTTCTCGGACTAGTAATTCACGGGGTCAAGCGCGAGATTGACTTATATGTCACCGAGTTTCACGGCGACGTGAGCGCGACGACAACGTGGAAGAAGGTCGCGGATGAAGCGGATGCCGTTACCGGCTTCGACGTGCACGGCGATAGTCTTTACCTCCTTTCGCATAAAGACGCGTCCCGCTTCAAGGTTTTGCGCACCAGCCTTGAAAACCCCGACTTGGCCCACGCCACTGCCGTTGTTCCGGCAAGCGATGTAGTTATCGTCGGCATATCTGCCGTGAGTGACGCGCTCAACGTGCAGGATCTCGACGGCGGCATCGGGCGGCTGCGACGTCTGCCTTACAACGGCGGCGCTATCCAGTCACTGAAACTTCCGTTCGAAGGAGCCATTCAGTCGCTGTTTGGAAATCCGACTGAATCGGGAGCATGGCTGGAGTTGACTTCGTGGACCAAATCGCCGTTGTGGTACTCGCTCGACGCGGGTTCCGGCAAGCTCACTGACACCGGCCTGGTGGCGCCATCTCCCGTGGACTACTCACAGATTGAATCCGAAGAGGTCAAGGCAAAGAGTGCGGACGGCACCATGGTACCGCTCTCGATCGTTCACAAGCGCGGAATAGCTCTGGATGGATCGCATCCCACCTGGCTGGAAGGCTACGGCGCATACGGAATCACGCTCGATCCGAACTTTCGTCCGACGTTGCTGGCTTTCTTTGAGCGCGGCGGAGTATTCGCCGTCTCTCACGTTCGCGGCGGTGGGGAATACGGTGAAGACTGGCATCTGGGCGGGCAGAAGTTGACCAAGCAGCACACCATCGACGACATGCTGGCGGGTGCTCAGTATGTCATCGATCACAAATACACTTCACCGGAGCACCTCGCTGGCGAGGGCACCAGCGCGGGAGGAATCACCATAGGTGGCGCCATTACCCAGCGTCCCGACCTGTTCGGCGCCGCATTGATTCGTGTCGGCGACTCTGACTCACTGCGTTCCGAACTTATGGCCAGCGGCCCGGCAAACATTCCCGAGTTTGGCACCGTCAAAGAGCCTGATGGCTTCAAGGCTTTGTATGGCATGGATGCCTATCAGCACGTAAAACCAGACACACCCTATCCCGCGATATTGCTCACAACCGGCGCCAACGATCCTCGCGTTGCGCCCTGGCAGGCCGCCAAGATGACGGCACGTTTGCAGGCATCCACCGGCAGCGGAAAACCCGTGCTGCTGCGCGTTGATTACGATGCGGGACACGGAATGGGCTCGACTAAAACGCAGCGTGACGAGGAACTGGCTGATGAGATGGCGTTTCTGTTCTGGCAATTAGGCTCTCCTGACTTTCAGCCACCGCCAGCACAAAAGATGAGTTCGTCGTCCAGGTAAGTTCGCATCGAAGGCGGGGCCGTCAGGAGATGACTCTGATGACCCCGTCCGGGCTTGTTCCGAGCGATCATGCACCGGGACAGAAGGCGAAGCGAATCGGCACACGTCGCGGGGCGTCAAATACCAGAGATAGCCGAGGGATTGACCGGCTCACACCCCGCTACGGAAGAACCGTTCGTCATTCATGACGGCTCTCACCGCAGGCAACAGATCGCTTGCAGCGTTTGATTTGACAATGAAACCCAGCGCGCCAATTCTTAGCGCTTCCTGCAAGTACTCTGGATCATCGTGCGACGTTAAGAAGATGATTCTTGAACCCGGTGAAACCTTGCGGACTTGGCGAGCGACTTCCAGGCCGTTGAGATTCGGCAGTCCGATGTCCAACAAAACCAGGTCAGGTTGCAAATCTTCGCTTTTCCGAACCGCCTCCAACCCATCCGAGCACTCGCAAATAAGTACTAGATCCAGGTTTTGTTGGAGAACTAAGCAAACCGCACAGCGCCATGGCTGTGAATCATCCACAATAAGAACTCGAACTGCCGCCAACTTCTAATGGCCTCCTTCAGGTAAAGTTCACCTACGCCCATAGTTGGCGTGTTGAACTAATTACCTTTAGGGTGACACATGAGGCCGCCTCAATCATTGCTCACGAGCAATGATCGCGCGCGATTACAAGTCAGACGAGGACGCGAAGCCGACAATCAGGCTTCGCTTGACATCAGGTTTTCTGGCGAGCGAAGCACGACCTTTCCGCGACGCTTTGTAAGAATGCCTTTGCGCTGCCACTCACTCAACAGGCGGCTTGTAGTGAATATCGTGATGTTCGCCTCGTTGGCCAACTCCTCATTCCTGACATCGAGCGCGACGCCCTCAGTAACCCTCTCGCCCATGCCGTTGGCCAGATTCCCCAGCACTTGCGCCAGTCGCTGGCGGGCAGTTTGGTAAGTCGCGGCAATGTGGAGAGCCCGATATGCCACGAAGTAGTCGTACGCTATCAGGAGCGCATTCTCGACCAGCCTCGGATATTGAGCGGCAAGCGATCGGATTGTCGCACGATCCCACATCAGAGCAGTACTTTTGATTACGGCTTCCGTGCTCGTAAGGTAATCAAGGGGTTTGGACAAGAATGTCGCCCCGCCGAAGACCTCGCCCGGCGGAAACCACAAGACATGGACTTTCTCGCCCCGGGTTGTCATGCAAAAGCCGCGGGCGCGTCCACTGAGCATTAGAAATAAATGGTCGGCAGGATATCCCTCGTGCATGATCACGGAATGTGCCAGGAATTGACGCCTGGTCGCGGCCGCGATGATCGAGGCAAGTGCGGCGGGAGGTAGCCCTTCGAGGAATCTTGGTTCGAGTCTTTTCACGAGCGCCACAACTTCAGAGGTTGCCATCGTTAACCTTCCCAACCTTTCTCTCATGTGGACGCGCCTGACGGCCACTCTTTTAGGCTTGAGCGAATTCGCCCCGAATGAAGTGCTATCCGCCAGATAAACCGGCCGAGGAATCTGCACCTGTGGAGCCAATAGTAACAGCGACAAAAACGCCCGGCTGTCGTCAGCGGCCGGGCGTTTCATTTTGTGATTCTGTCAGCCAACACAAAACAGGTTATATACGATTAGCTCTCCCTTAACTCTTCCCGAACCAAACACTGCGATTCCAAGGGACTAAGGGCAGGGAACTCAGTACGGCGAGTAGTAACCCCAATACGGAATTGAGGCCCTGACCGCGACCGGCGGCGTGTAGTAGTAGACCGGAGGCGGCGGCGGCACGTAGTACACGGGCGGAGGCGGAACATACTGCACGTACGTCTGCACAACTGGCTGCGGCTGATATACCGGTTGGGGCGCGTATGTCTGCGCGACCGGTTGAGGAGGCGGAGGGGGTGTCTGCTCCTGATACTGCGTAGGCTGATACGACGATGGCCGATGCAGCAGCCTCGGCGTGTCGTCCGGATATCGTTCCTGCTGCCGCTCCGGCACACCCAGGTCATCCAGAATCTTCAGCGTTAACCTGGTCTCTTCTTTCAAGGTTGGCCTCGGACCGCGCCGCGGAAGATTCAGTAGGTCGATCGGCCACAGAATCGGAATCGACCACTCGATGATATCGCGCGTCGTGTGCCCTTTGCCGAGAATGCGTCCATACCGATCTACGTTATAGCCGGGTACGGAAACTACCCGTGCGTCTACCGGGATAATAGTATCGGGCTCGATCACCATACGATCAAATCTCAGCTCCATCCACCCCTTACCTACAAAGTGGCCCGGATCCTTATAGTCCTCAAAGCGGCCAACCATGTAGCTACCGTATGGAAGTGTAGAACGTCCATATAACTCGACATGGCTCACCTTACACATTACAGGATCACCGATATTTGCGGTCTTCGACGATAGCTTTGGCTCAGACACTGTGCACGATACCAGGGAGCCGGCTGGGATAAGTTGCTCCGCGAAACCACTAAGTGGAACTACTAGCAGGAGCATCAGGAAAGTAGAGACCTTGCACTTCATACAAACCTCCTAGAAGCTGCATTGCGCCGTTCTACCTTGCGTTTCCCACGAGTCGTCCCTTGGGGGGCATCGTTACAAATCCATTTGCCGGGCAACTAGGGCCTGCGATTCGTAGGGCCTCCATAATGATGCGGCGCGCACTCGCCGTCAAGCCAAATTTCAATACTTTCGCAACGATATTTGTAGTGGAGGCCATCCTTAGATACTGATTAAATTCTTAGACGTGAAATAGCAACTTATCTGTCCTTCACGTGTTTAATTGTGACCCTTCGCGGCTGACTAGATGCGAGCTAGAAACATATTTCTCTTTCGCGTGTTTAATGCGCGCACAAATCACCAGTCGAAGTCTTTCTTGATGAGTCACTCTAGGACCTATTGCCTCGGCTGAAGCTGTGAAAGTAAAGCCGACTAAATGAGCTGGTTGAGTTCGGTCGCACATTGCGACTGTTTTAACCACGATCCCTCGGGGCTGGGTCCCGGCATGGTTGCAGGGCGGAGTCGCGCTGGCCGGACCCGATGTACCCGCTCACAAGAATTCAATCTGGCTCCAACTGCAGCTAATCCCACTGGGTAATTGTCGAGCCGTCCGCCGAGGTCCACCGTTGTGCCGCAAGCGCCCTCCAGCTTTCTCCGGGCCCAAATAAGGCGCTTGGGAGACACCCGTGAAAACCCATAAGAAGAGTGTGTTCCTATCCTTGGTACTGGTTGGCCTCGTTGTCGCGGGCGCCGGCGTGGCGTCCGCTCAGGATGTCTACAAGGTCAATTACTTCTCTAACAACGCTCCGTTGGTACCACTCACCACCGCTGCGGTCGTCGCGCTACCCGACGGCACCGTCCGCATCGACAATCTCGGCCTCACCTACGGAAACCTCTGCGCCATGGTCTACGTCTTTGACGCCGATCAGCAGATGTCCGAATGCTGCGGGTGCATTGAAACACATAACGGCCTCCGCACCTTATCAGTCCGCAGAGACCTGACGTCCAACCCGCTCACCGGCGTCATCTCCAACAACGGCGTCATCAAGGTTATCTCGGCGGCCGTTAACAACTCACCGTGCGATCCCAGCGCAAACGTAACTCCGAAGGCAAACCTCCGCGCCTGGGTAACTCACATCCAGAATGCGGTTGGAGGCGCGTGGCCGATTACTGAAACCGAATCCTCTGATTCCAGCCTCGGCGCAACCGAACTTGCAAACCTGCAGGCGCAATGCTCCTTCGTCCACATCCTCGGAAGTGGGCAGGGAATCTGCTCCTGCGGCTCCGGAGACTAGCCGGATCAGCTGAATCACAATCATGAGAAGGCGGGCACCATTTCATGCGACAGCGTCAGTGCGTCGGCGCCCGCGGAAAATGGCCTCTGCAGAACCGTCTGTTTGAGCCGGACCGCCATCGACAGCGCCTGCTCCGACGTGCACCCCGGCATGGCAATCAAAAACTCATCCTCGCCGCACCGGCCGATCAGGTCATAACTGCGCAGAAAGCGCCGGAAGCGGTTGGCCAGCTCCTGCGGAAACTTGTCACCCGTCTCGTAACCGTACTCGAAGTTGACACTCGAGAAGCGGTCGAGATCGAGCAGCAGCAGAGTCAGCGGCGTTCGCATCCGCTGCACCCTGTCCGTCTCCGGAAAGAGCTGGTTCAGCATCGACTCCCGATTCCACAGCCCCGTGGAACCGCACCGCCTTTGTCTGCTCCTCGAGGTCACTCCGTAGTACCTGCACTCGCTCCGCCACGCGCAACCGTACCCGCAGGTCCAGCGCGTCGACCGGCTTGAGCAGCAGATCGTCGACTCCGGCTTCCGAGGCGCTCGCTACCGTATCCAGGTCCACCTGCTCACTCATCAGCATCGTCCACGCCACACTCTTCCGCGTCCGTCGCCTGACCTCCGCCACCAGGTTAATTCCTCCCAGCGACGGCAGAGCGGCATCGATCAGGGCAATGCCCGGGGGCGTCTGGCCGGTCAGCACCTTCCCTCCATCCACCCCATCGGTTGCCAACTCGACGGGGTACCCCCATCCGCGCAGCATCCCTCTCAGCTCCGTTGTCGTTTTTTCATCTGCCGATACGATCAGGATCCTGGGGCTGGCGGGAGAGGGAAGTGTCATCTTGGGCTCACAGTGCTGTACAAGCCCTTTATCGGAGAAGAAGAAGATTAGTGAAGTCTTAGGAAAAAGACTTGAAATAATTTGACAAATATGCGACTTCGGTGCACACTTCAGTCACCTAGTGTCATTTCGAGCGCCGTTCCTGCACGCAGCATCCCCCGAATAGTCTGCAGCTGATTTGATGTTCGGTGTCTCGCTTCTGAACCCATTACCCGCGGTCCCAGCTCAACCTGGAAGGAGTGTCATCCGATGCTTCCGGCGATCACCACCACACACGCTATCCCCAGGCGGATACTCTCTGCCGGCGTGTCCATCCGGACCACCATCGTTACCTGTCCGCATTGCTTCGAAGCCCTCGGCTCCGCGTCCAATCTCGTCGAGCGCAGGGCTATCGAGGTCAGGCATAAATGCGGCGAGAAGCGTTTGGCAGAGCAACCCGCCATCGCAGTTCCCTTCAGCTAAAACACCATCGAGCAGGGCATAATGACGTGAGTATCCCGTCAAGCCCTGCTTGATGCATTCCGCGCAATTCATTGATTAATTAGTTCTTATTGGCGCATCGAACCGCAGCAGTGCGGTCGTGTAACTCCCACTACCTGTCAAGATTTCCTATTGATTTATGGATAACAAATCCCTATAATAGAAGAGTTTGTGACCTGCTGGGGAGGCCTGTTTGTAGCGGGCCGAGCGGCCCTGGACTTTCCGTACGTCACTCTACGCTAGAGGATAAAGAAAATGGCAAAACGTCGTGGCAATCCAAACTGGGGTAAGCCGGAGCCAATCGGTCCGGTCGTGCCCACTGTGACTTCATTCGAACAGGTGGTGAAGGAGTTCAAGCTGACGCCGGACCAGTACATCCGTTCTACCCGCCTGCGTGAATGGGCTCGTCGCAATCGAAATTCGAAGTACATCCCCGAGGCGCTTCTGGAGGCGTGGGGCTTCGAGATCGAGTCTACATTGTAGCCAGCCGAGATATTCTGGATTCCTTGGACGCCGCCTTTAGAGGCGGCGTTTGTGTTTGTGCATCACTTCTCCCGATAACATTTCATCTACTCGCGTTTACCAGCCGTGATGGGGTCTTAATCTCTTAGGGCTAGCCCCTTAGGAAAGTGAGAGAGGCAACCACAGCTCTTTCGTGTGCACCCAACGGTACTGATCAGCTGCGCAACTTGTTCTGGATGTGTGTCGTCGGATCAGACCCGATCTCTGGCAACGGCGAGGCAAAGAACCAACGAGCGCATCCGAGTTGAAAATTCCAAAGCAAGCTATAAGGAGAAGCAGCGTAATGAAACGAATTCTGGCAGCCGCTGTTTGTTTAGGTCTGGCCGTCCCATTGTTCGCGCAAAGCAAGCAAGATGAGAGATTGACTGCGTCCTATCAGGTTCTCAAAGAGATTCTCGCCACACCGGATAAGGGCATTCCACGCGATCTGCTGGACAAATCCGAGTGTGTCATCGTTTATCCCTCGGTAAAGAAGGCCGCCTTCATTGTGGGCGCCAGCTACGGTCGGGGAGTCATTACCTGCCGTACCGGCGCAAACCTGAACGGCCCCTGGAGCGCAGCACCAGCCATGTTCGCTCTCGAAGCTGGCAGCTTCGGATTCCAGGCTGGCGGACAGGCGACCGATTTCGTGCTTCTGATCATGAACGACCAGGGGGCACAGTCCGTCTTGAAGAGCAAGGTTAAGCTGGGCGGGGATGCCTCCATCGCCGCTGGCCCCGTAGGCCGAGACACCAGCGCCGAGACGGATATCGTCGAAGGCTGAGATCCTTTCCTGGTCCCGCGCTCGCGGTGTCTTCGCCGGCATCGACCTCTCGGGTTCCACGATGCGCTCCGACGACGGCGCCAACAAGGAGCTCTACGGGAAGGAACTGACTGCGACTGAGATCGTTCGCGGCGGCGCGGTTAAGCCTCCCGCGGCAGCGCACTCGCTGCTGGCCCTCTTAAACCGGGTCACTCCACACCACAAGTCGTGAACGCACTCGAAGGATGAACGGGAGAGCGTCGTCTCTCCCGTTTTTTACGTCGATCGACTTCCGGTGGGTCTGGGTCTGAGCTGGTCCACCGGTCCACCCCTTCGGCCGGTTATTCAACTAGATGCCTTCATGTGTGACTCGACATATCGCCCCCAACCGGCTCTAAAGACAATAATTGACCGGATTGTAGGGCGCAGACGCAGCAAAAAGCGCATTAAGTCATTATGTCTGATAACATATATTCTGTCAACTATGCGTGTAAGCGCAAAGTAGAAATGTCCGCTCTCTGCAAAGTTGAAATGTCCAGCCTACCCTTCCGAGGTGTGATTCGGGAGGCGGAGATTGGATCTGATCACGATGAGCGGACGCGAGCTACAGCGTATCGAGGTGCTTTCCGAGGTCGTAGCGAAGAAACGGACTGAGCGATCCGCGGCGGCGGTGCTGGGGATCAGCACCCGGCAGACACGAAGATTGTTGACTGCATATCGCGATAGCGGAGGCTCGGCGCTCATTCACAAGGCTCGCGGTCGCGCCTCGAATAACCACCTGATCGCCGGTGTTCGGGAGTACGCGATGGCGATTGTCCGGTCCAAGTACGCCGACTTCGGGCCGACTCTGGCGAGCGAGATGCTGCTTGAAAAGAATGAGCTCAAGGTCTCACGGGAGACTCTCCGCAAATGGATGATTGAGGAGGGCCTGTGGCTGTCGCGCAGGCAGCGGCGCTCGTTCCATCAGCCCCGGCTGCGGCGCGAGCGTTACGGCGAGTTGATCCAGATCGACGGCAGCGAGCACCGATGGTTCGAACAGCGCGGCGAGCCCTGCACGCTGCTGGTCTTCATCGACGACGCAACCAGCCAGTTGATGCAACTCTCCTTCGTCCCGAGCGAAAGCACGGATACGTATTTTGAGGCATTGCGCGGCTACCTGGAACGCCACGGCTGCCCGGTCGCTTTCTACTCGGACAAGCACACGGTCTTTCGCGTGAATAGGCCGGATGCCAAGGGCGGCTCAGGGATGACCCAATTCGGCCGAGCACTCGCCGAGCTTAACATCGAGATCATGTGCGCCAACTCTAGCCAGGCCAAGGGCCGCGTCGAGCGAGCCAATCGCACTCTGCAGGATCGGCTAGTAAAGGAATTGCGGCTCGCCGGCGCCTGCGACATGGAGTCCGGCAACGCTTTGCTGCCGGTCTTTCTGGATCGATTTAACAAGCGCTTCGCCATCCCGGCCGCGAGCGCTGAGAACCTCCACCGCAAGCTGAACGTCCCTTCCAGCCGGCTCAATGACATACTGTGCCACCGCGAACAACGCTACGTCGGTGCGCAGCTTACCTTCCACTATGGCCGCAGGCAAATCATCCTGGACCGAAGCGAGCTGTCGGAGGAGCTGGCCGGCAAGTACGTGGAAGTGTACGATTTCTCAGATCGGCCGCTCGAAGTGCGATGGAAAGGTCATTCGCTTCCCTACCGCGTGTTCGATAAAGAGCAGCGAGTGAACCAGTCGGCTATCGTTGAGAACAAGCGCCTGGGTCATGCGCTCGCGATCGTTAAGGCGCAGCAGGACATCACGCGAACGGCGAAGGTGATGACGAACAGCCAAAAGGGTGGTTACAAAAAGAGAGGCCGCAAAGTCTATGGGCCCGACTACTATGAGGAATTGCAGTCCGCGCAAGCAGCGGTGGAAATGCCGGTCTGATGGAAAGCATGGAACGATAAAACCGCCCCACGCCTCCCACACACCTTGGAAATCGCAAAAGAAGCGATTTCACACATTTCCACCGCACGATGACTGCTATGAATCAAAAGGACACTTTAACTTTGCACAACTTGCGACATTTCTAATTTGCAGCAACAATGCGAGCCCGCCAGGGCGTCCCTGCTCAGTGGCTGTGGACTCCCAGTCATTTACACTGACAGTGAATCCTCTTCCCCGATGCACATCCTCCAGGCCGCGAATGGCGTCTTCCATCACTTTGAACTGGCCCGCCAGCTCGATGCTCAGGGCCACACCGGGCAGATATTTTCCACCTTCCCGTGGCACCGTCTCCAGCGCGAAGGTCTGCCCAAAGACCGGGTTCGCACCTTTCCGTGGATTCACACTCCTCAGCTGGTGCTCGGCAGCCGCCTGCCTATCCCGTACGGCCTGAACCGCCAGATTACCCGCAGCCTTTTTCGCACTTTCGACGCCTGGGTCGCCAAAAATCTGACCGCGTGCGATGCCTACGTCGCGCTGTCAGGCTCCGGCCTGACCAGCGGGCCTCGCGCCCGGGAGCTCGGTGCTCGTTACATCTGCGACCGGGGATCTTCGCACATCCGTTATCAGAACGAAATCCTTTCCGAGGAGATGCGGCACTGGGGGCTTGAAGTACGCGGTGTTGACCCCTTCATGATCGAGCGCGAGGAAACGGAATACGAACAGGCCGACGCCGTCACTGTACCGTCCGAGTTTGCCTACCGCTCATTTATTGCCAAAGGTTTCCCGGAAGCGAAACTCAGGCGAATACCCCTCGGCGTGCGTTTAGAGCTTTTCAAGCCCGTGGGCCATCCGTCCTCGGAGACCTTCGACGTCCTCTTCGTGGGATCCGTAACCGTCCGCAAAGGAATCCCCTACCTCCTTCAGGGCTTTCAGAAAGTGCGTCATCCCCAAAAGCGCCTGCGAATCGTGGGCGCCATCCCTGCCGAGATGCGGCCCGTTCTCGCCCGTTTGGATCTGCAGAACGTCGAGCTGGTAGGCGCGGTCCCGCAGAGCGAGGTGCGCCGCTATATGAGTACCAGCCACGTCATGGTTTTGCCTTCCGTCGAAGACGGCTGGGGCATGGTGATGGGCCAGGCCATGGCCTGCGGATGCCCGGTTATCAGCTCTGATCACACCGGAGGCCCGGACCTCTATTCACACGGCCTCGAAGGATTCATTGTGCCGATCCGTTCCAGTGAAGCCATCGCTGAAGGCCTCCAGCGCCTGGCTGATGATCCGACCCTGCGCCAGTCCATGAGCGAAGCCGCCGTGAAACGGGTGAAGAACCTGGGCGGATGGGCAAACTACGGCGTTCAGTACGCCGCCTTCCTTAAAGGGCTGATCGCACAGGACAAGGCCGTCGTCGCCTGAACTGCCGCCCGGCTTAACGCACGAGATGCAGCTTCTCCAGCGTATTCACGCTTCCCTGCACGACCGCCTTGCCCAATTTGAAGATGGGGTTCGCGTGTTTTATCAGGAAGGGCTTTGCCGGAAGCAGGAATCTCGCCACCTTATACCGGAAGAGATTCGTGCGAAAGCTCTGCTCTGCTCCCTGATGCAAATATGTCCGCTTGTAGTATGCCGGGAAGACCGCAGTGAGGAAACGTTTCTGGTCTCGCCAGCGCCCGTTGTAGTCTTCCTCGCACTCTTCCATGTCGCGTTTCTCCGCGTAGTCTCCAACGTATTCTGCTGCTGCCCGGGATACCACATGCGGCTGGTCAGTGTAGAGGAAATACTCTTTCTTGTTGTCTTGGTAAGGCTTGGGCGTAACGTAACAGGGCTCATTGCTGCCACGAAGCCGATGATCTTCGTCCATCGGATGATTCGCGCCGCAGTAATTGATAATCCCAACGTTCGGATTTGTCTCCATGACCTGAATCGTATTTTTCAGATAATCCGGAGGTCCAAAACATTCACAGTCATCCTGCACGATCAGGATATATTTCCCGTTGCAGTGACGAATACCGTTATTGTTGTTCGCTCCCAGGCCGCGATTCTTTGGCATAAGTGCGAACACATCGGCTGGCAGCGTACGTATCTCAGCCTGAATCGCGGGCCCGCTGCCGTCATCGGCAATCACCAGTTCCAGCCGCGGATAGTCCGTATTTTGACGGAAACTCTCCACAGTCTTCTTGAGAAGATCGAACCGCTTATACGTGATGAAAAGTACGGAAACCAGCGGCCATTCGAAATCAGTCATACTTTTGTCCACAACACTTCTCAGCTGGCAGAATTATCCGCCGCTGCGGACTTCTGTAACTCGGGTTGAATTTTTTGCGCAAATGTGACAATGCGCTGCTGGAAAAAGCGCCGGACATAGTTACCATCCGGGGCCGCCCATTATCTTAAACCCAGGACCCTATACACTGGCAAATATGCCACGCTCAGCCAGCAGGGCCAACGAGATGCGCCGCGCAATCAAAGATGCGCATGCACGAGCAATCTAAACGCAGCGCCCAGCGCCGGCGGCACGATTTGATCGCGTCGCGGTGTTTGCCAGCAGGCGTCCGACGTTCACTGTGACGTATTGGCTGGTCTTTCGGATCAGGATAGCGGGCTGCAGAAGGGCACATCGCCAGCGCGAGCGTGATTCCTCTCAACTGGTCGGTCAGGAAAAGGACGTGATCGACTGAACTGCCCGTCTGGCCTAGCGCACGATGCGCAGTTTTTCCAGTGTATTCACACTTGTCTGCACGGCCGCCCTGCCCAATCTAAAAACGGGATTCGCATGTTTCACCAGGAGCGGCTTCGCTGGCATGAGAAGTCTCGCTACCTTGTAGCGGAATCGGGTCGTGCGAAAACTTTTCTGCTGCGCGACTCCCTCATTGCTGAAGACCTTCAGGTAATAGCCCGGGAAGACCGCCGTGAGGAACTGCGTCTGGTGCTTCCAGCGAAAGTTGTAGTCGGTCTCGCACTTTTCCATGTCCCGATCTTCAATATATGGACCGATCGCGTCCAGCGATGTTCGCGACCGAAGATGCGGCTGGTCGCAATAAAGGAACTCTTCCTTGTCACTGCCCTTATACGGACGCGGAGTCACGTAGCAAGGCTCAACGCTTCCCTTCAGCGGCAGGTTCAAATCCGCAGGATGCGGAGCTCCGGCAAAGTTGATAAAGCCTAACTGTGGATTCGCCTCGAAAACCGATACAGCATTGGTCAGATAGTCCACCGGTCCGCGGCACTCCCAGTCATCCTGCACCATCAGGACGTACTTCCCGTTGCAGTGGCGAATGCCGTTATTGTTGTTCGCACCCAGGCCGCGATTCTTCGGAGCAAGAGCAAACACATCGACGGGCAGCTTACCTATCTCAGCCTGAATCTCGGTCCCGCTGCCGTCATCGGCAATCACAAGTTCCAGCCGGGGATAGTCCGTATTTTGACGAAAGCTCTCCACAGCCTTCTTGAGAAGATCGATCCGTTTGTAAGTGACGAAAAGCACAGATACCAGCGGCCATTCGATGTCAGTCATCCTTGGTCGTCCCTTAGGCAGGAGTCAGCTGGCTGAACCATCCGCCGCTGCTGTTTCTGTAATTCGGGTTGATCTTTTGCGCAAACGTAACAATGCGCTGTTGGCAAAGCGCCGGAGATCGTTGCGATCCTGATCGGTCATCATCATGAACCAGGCCAGGACGCCATACACTGCCGCAAACGTGCTGAGCTCTGCCAGCAGGCCAATGAAATGCCGGCGCGCAATCAAAACATGCGCCTGAACGAGCAGCCCGCAGGCGGCCGCTGCCGCCAGAGGCACAAGCGATCGAAGCGCGCTGTTCGCTAGCACTGCTGCAATATTCAACGTAAGTTCCTGGTTGATCTTGCGGATCAGGATCACCAGCTGCGGCAGCAACACAATGACCAGTGCCAGCGTGATCCCTCCCAGTCCCAGGTGCTTGCCAAGGTAGAACGCCAGACCGAAATTGGCGATTCCCTGCACAAATGCCGTCATGGAAAGCAATCGAATCCACCCGAAGATAAACGAAAACAGAATGACCAGTTTCTGGATGGCATTCACCACGCAGAAGGCCGCCAGCGACGCGGTCAGAAGCGTTCCCGCGTATTGCCCCGCGCCCACCCAGGTCACCACAAGATCCTTGTTGAAGATCAACACGCAAACTGCAAGCGGTAGATTGAAAAGCAGCAATAGACGGCAGAGTCGAACGAATACCTCGCGCACTTTCTCGTACTCTTTTCGCCCGTAGAGCTCGTTCACCGCCGGGCTCGCCGCCTCCGTCATGCGGTAAATCATGTTATAGACCGTCGTCGTCGGCATCTGCGTCGTGTAGAAGCTGCTCGCGGCGGCCGCGCCATTCGTTAACCCGGCAAGCATGTTGCCCGAGGTGAAGAACAGCATGTTTCCTGCGTTGAGAAACGCTGTATGGCCTCCAAATCCCAGCATCTCCCGCAGCAGCGCTTTGTCCGGGACACCCCAGGCTGGCCTGAACCCAGGATTCATTTTGCGGAAACGGGTGCGGTAAAGCAGGAAGCCGATTCCTTCGGCAACGGTCCCTGAAAGCATGAGGCCGAAGAGTCCCGCGCCGGCCAGCACAAAGCCGAGCGATGCCACGGTACGAAGCACGCCAGACAGCGCTCCGATGAGATTGGTGGCGGCTATGTCCTGCGTCGCAGTTGAGGCTGCAGAATACGCAACAAGCGGTGTACGTACTACAGACCACACGGCAATGACATAAAGGGCGTGTTTCGCTTCAAGCGCAACACTGGGGCTGAGATGGAACAGTCGGCCAACAAAGAAGCTGAAAATAACAACGAGTGACGCAAATGCGCTGTATGTCACCAGCAACATCGTGCGCGCGGTGATGAAGATATTGCGAAACCGTTGCCCGTTATCGTCGAGTCCGCTTGCCTGCGCGAGAAATCGCTCCAGCGACCATGAGCCGGCGATATCCACCAGCATCAGAAAGCTGAGAGTCTGCATGATCGCCGCATATGCGCCCAGCGTCTCCCGCCCGGCGACTCGCAGAACGATCGGAGCCAGCAGAATCTGTACAAGAATTTGCGTGCAGTATTGGACAATAGATGCGGCAAAGCCCTTGGCTGCTCTTGCGCTGCGGCTCATTCTTTAATGAAACTCCGTAGTTTATCGAAGACAGCAACCAGATGATCGGAGCCGCCATTGGTCCGCGGCCGAGTCAGGATTGGAATCACGTGTGCCCCCTGCAGTCGTTAACTCAACGGGCACGTGTTGCGAAGCTGCTTTACTGATTATATACGAGGAGAGCGATCCAGTACTCCGCTCTGTAACTTGTCTATAACTCGCAATTGCCTCTGCCGCCACAGTGTGAGATTCTCGATATAGATGCTTGTCCCATGTCTCTGAACGACGGACGCTGGCAGCTGTATCGCACACAGGTTTGAAGCAATTTTCTACCGAACCCAGACAGCGACAACTCAACGCTAAAGTTTTCTAAGGAGCAGAATGGCGACGGGCGAACCTCGTTACAACGAACTCGACTCTCTTCGTGGACTGGCAGCCGTCACAGTTGTCTTTGGTCATCTTGAGTCACTCGTATTCGACGCACCCGTTGTTCCCGGCTCAGGTTGGACCCACTGGCGACATATCCTTGAGCTCATCAACCGCACCCCTCTGACCTTCTTAATGGGCGGCGGCTCCGCCGTCCGCTTTTTCTTTGTGCTCAGCGGCTTCGTCTTGATGCTCCCATATCTGCGCCACAAAGAAAATCCATATGCTTCCTATCTCGTAAAGCGCATCTGCCGCATCTATCTTCCCTATCTCGCCGCAGTGGCCATTGCCATCCTCGGAAATGCAGTCCTCGGCGGGCATCCACTACGTGGATTCGGTGGATCGGCCACTGAGACCTGGTCAGAGCCCGTGTCCGCAAAGATTGTACTGCAGCACATCGTCATGCTCGGGAACTTTCCCGTTAGTCGCTTTAATCAGGTGCTCTGGTCGCTGGTACAGGAGATGCGCATCTCCATCTTCTATCCGCTCATTGCCATCGCAGTTTTGAGGCTTAGCCCCCGTTCCCTGCTCGCCCTGGTCGTTGCTATTGAGGGATCCCTGGCGATGATTACTCTGTTTTTCCCGCACCTCGATGTCGTTGGGGCCTCCGGTTTTCTGTCCATGTTTCATTGGTCCAGTATGTTCATCCTGGGTGCGTATCTGGCGCTCCGTCGTGACCAGCTCAGGAGGTGGATGGGATCTCTTAGCCCGCTCAAAAAAGCGGCCTCGGCGCTCGTCACTTTCCTCCTCTACTCGATGGGGATAAAGACTCTGTGGGGCTGGCAGTTTCAGGTTCACGTCATGCAGCACATCGCGCATCTGCCGCTGGTCGCACGCTTCACCACGCCTGCGTTCCTGGGCTATGTGCCTCGGTGGCTCGGAGACTGGATTGCCGCCCTAGGCGCAGGCGTCGCTATCTGTTTCGCCCTCGCCGACCGCCGCACCAAAGCTGTGCTCAATCACAATCTTGTTTTGTGGACGGGCCGAGCCTCATACAGTCTTTACCTTGTCCACGCGACGGTGCTCTTTGCTCTCGCCTACGCACTCATTGGCACCAGGTATGTTTACCTGATCGCGCCACTCTACTTCCTGCTGACGATCGTTGCCACCGCCGCGTTCTACCGCGGCGTGGAAGTACCTACCATGAATCTAGGCAGAGAGTTGGCACGCAGGATGAGGAAGACTCGACCGGTTGTGCAAGAGGCTCCGGCGCCAACCACCGTCGCCAGCTGAGCAGGAAAACGCCTACATCTTGTATCGGCCCAGGTCCTCGTCGTTCAGGCTTTCGAGCCACTTGCGTACATCTTGTGACGAGGCCTGCTCAGGATTGGGCAGTACTTTCGCTGCACGCAGCACTTCTTCATCGACGTAGATCGGACAATCAGTTCGCAGCGCCAGGGCGAGTGCGTCTGAGGGGCGAGAATCGAGCGCTACGACTTCCCCATTCTGCTCCATCCAGATCACAGCGTAGAATGTATCGTCCTTAAGCTCTGTCACAACAACGCGCTGCACGTGAGCATTCAAGCCATGGATGAGGTTCTTCAACAGGTCATGCGTCAGCGGTCGTGGCGTCTGCGACTTCTCCACCTCGAGCGCAATCGCATTCGCTTCGTACAAACCGACCCATATCGGCAGCAGCGCTTCGCTTTGCGGATCCTTCAGCAGAACGATCGGCATGTTCGTGGAGGGGTCGACCATGAGACCGCGAATTTTCATTTCGATTTCCATCGCTGACCTCTTAAACAGCCTCCCCGACCAGGCTGTTGGGAAAACTCTGAATGACGCGCACAGGGAGATAAGATCCCTGCGCAGGCAATATGGGCTGCTTCGTCGTAAAGTTCAGCGTCTTGTTTTGCGACGTCCGCCCCACAATCTGTCCACGCGCAGAATTGTAGCCCTCGACCATGACTTCAAGCACCTCGCCGACATGCTTGGCGTAGTTTGCTCTCTGCGTCTCCCGCTGGCGGTCAAGCAATACTTGAAGCCGCAGAGACTTCTCTTCTTCGGCCACCGAATCCGGCATCTCGAGCGCCGGCGTATTCGGCCGGGGAGAGTACTTGAAGCCAAATACCGCGTCGTATTGCACCTCTGCCAGCAGATCCATCGTCGCCTCGAAGTCGGCCCCCGCTTCCCCCGGAAACCCGACAATAATATCCGTCGTCATGCTGATCCGGCGCTTCGCCGCCTTGATCCACGAGACGCGCTCCAGATACTGTTCGCTCGTATATTCGCGCTGCATCAGGTTGAGCACACGCGACGACCCGCTCTGCACCGGCAGATGCACGTGATCGCACAGCGAAGGAACTGCATCGATCGCCTCGACAATATCTTTCGTGAAGTCCCGAGGATGCGAAGTCGTGAACCGCACCCGCCGGATTCCCGGAATCTCGCCAACCGCAGTCAGCAATTCCGCGAAGCTCCGCTTCCCTTCCGTGTCGCGGTACGAATTTACATTCTGGCCGAGCAGCTGAATCTCCGTGTAGCCCGCATCTGCCATGCGCTTCGCCTCGGCCAGCACCGAGGTCGACGTCCGGCTCCGCTCTTTGCCGCGCGTGTAAGGAACCACGCAGTAAGCGCAGAATTTGTCGCAGCCTTCGATGATCGTGATGTAGCCCCGATGCGGATTCGACCGCGCCGTGAACTCCGTCTCGAATGTCTCCTCGGTCTGGCGATCGTCGAGTCCTGTAATGCGTTTGGTTCCCTGCTGCAGCTGAACCAGCATTTCCGGGAGCCGGTTATACGAGGCTGATCCCGAAACGATCGACACATAAGGAGCGCGCTCAAAGATGCGCTCACCCTCCTGCTGCGCGACACAGCCCAGTACCGCGAAGCGCTTCCCTTGCTTGTGCAGCGCCTTGTAGTCGTTGAGCCGGCTGAAAACCTTCTGCTCCGCCTTGTCGCGAATCGAACACGTGTTGTAGAGGATCAGGTCGGCCGCCTCTTCCGTCTCGACGCGCGTATAACCTTGGTGCTCCAGCGTCCCGATCACCTTTTCCGAATCGTGGACGTTCATCTGGCAGCCGAAAGTTTCGATATAGAAGGTTCGCCCGCGCGCAGCCTGTTCCAGTTCCTCGGCGGTTGCGTCGGGCGTTACGAAAGTTGCCATATTCAAACCTAAGTATACCGCCATAAACAAAGCCCAGACTCAAGCCGTACGCGGCAAGGTACAGTGTCTTCATGGATCTACCCGGAATGGACCTTCCCGGACTTGAAGATTTCCGCCGCGCAACCGATCTGGTGCGCACGGTGATGCCTCCTACGCCCACTTACAGCTGGCCGCTGCTAAATGCGCGGGCTGAAGCCGAAGTGTGGGTGAAACACGAAAATCAGTCCCCGGTCGGCGCATTCAAGCTGCGTGGCGCGACCGTGTACATGGATTGGCTCACCCGCGAGCACCCCCATCTCACTGGCGTCATCGCCGCAACACGCGGAAATCACGGACAGGGTGTGGCCCTCGCCGCCCGCAGTCGGGGATTAACCGCAACCATCGTCGTCCCGCACGGCAACAGCCGGGAGAAGAATCGCGCTATGCGGGCTCTCGGTGCCGAGCTCATCGAGCACGGCGACGATTTCCAGGAGGCGCTCGAGTACGCCACCGAGCTCGCAGCCCAGCGCGGACTGCACAAGGTTCCATCCTTCGATCGCTTGCTCGTAGTCGGTACCGGCACCTACGCCCTGGAGATGTTCGAGTCCGCGCCCGAGCTCGACACCGTCTTTGTCCCCGTCGGCCTGGGCTCGTCTATCTGCGGAGTCACCGCCGCGCGCGCCGCCCTGGGGCTCAAGACGAAGATCGTCGGTGTTGTGGCTGCAGCATCTCCCGCATATGCGTTGTCCTTCGCCGCCGGCAACGTTGTACCTCATGCAGCCGGAACGAAGATCGCCGATGGACTTGCTTGCCGCCTGCCCGTCGCGGAGGCGCTCGAAGTAATTCTCAAAAACGTCGACCGTTTTGTCGAAGTAAGCGAAGACGAGATTGCAGGCGCGATGCGTGCCGTCTACGAAGACACCCACAACGTAGCTGAGGGTGCAGCCGCAGCTTCGGTCGCCGCAGTGCTCAAGGAGCGTGACGCGGTCCGAGGCAAGCGCGTGGGCGTAGTACTCACCGGCAGCAACGTCGATCGCGAAGTCTTTCAGGAGGCCCTGAAGGCGGAGCCAGCCGCACTATGACCGCGAAGAAGCTGGCGCCCCTTCAGCGCGGCACCCTGAACCACTGCTTCGGCTGCGGACAGGAGAACCGTACCGGCCTTCGCCTCAAATTTTTCGTCGACGACGAGCATCGCATCGTATGCCGCGTGCGCGTCCCGCAGCGCTTCGAAGGTCCTCCCGGCCACGTACACGGAGGCGTTATCGCGACACTCCTCGACGAAGCCATGAGCAAGGCCAACCGCCAATTCGGCATCGTAGCAATGACCCGGCACATGGAAATCGAATATCTGAAACCCGTGCCCTTGCTCACGACTCTGGAGTTAAGCGCGACGCACGTCAGCGCCACCGGACGCCAGCATCGTTGCGAAGCGCAGATAGCCGACGGGTCAAACAGGGTCCTGGCGAGAGGCAAGGCGCTGTTCATCGCAGTCGATCCCGCCACCATCCTGAAGCCGAAACCGGAAAGCCCCGGAACTGATACCGACAGCTAGACCTTGGCAGCCGTCTCCGCCGGCTTTGATTTACTGGAGCGCGCAGCAGACCCCATCACCCAGGGCTTGATCCAACCTCTTATCGCATCCGTGCGTTTCTCAAAGAAGAACCACACCACCTGCGCATAAACCATCACCACTGCAAATATGGCCACGCCCTCAAGCTCCGACTGCGCATTCGGAAGCTGCCGCGCATGCGCCATCCACGCCGCGATGAAAACCAGCAGCGGAACGTGCACCAGGTACAGGGTGTACGACGAGCGCGAAAGCGCGTGCGCCGTCCAGTTATAAGCCTTGGGCATGGGCGTTCGCGAGCAGCTTAGGACTACATAAATCAGTCCCGTAATCGCTATGCCCAGAACGTAATCCGCGATTGGATTGTGAGTCTGCTTGCACCATGCAAGCGTCGCGCAGCACGCGAGTATGGCTGCAACCATCAGCAGTCTCCGCACCAGCACGTTCTCGGCGGGCAGGTGCGGCAGATAATGGATCGCCACTCCCATCAGCCAGATGATTCCCATCAGCGCGATCGGCGGCCGCATGAATGCCACGACCGCAACCAGCAGCACCGCATTCACCAGTCGCAGCGGCACCGACTGCCGCCGCCACAACGCCAGGACCAGAAACGGAAACGCGATGTAGTACCAGAACTCGTTGGCCAAGCTCCACAACGGCCCATTCGAGCCGAAGGTCGGCACGTAAATTCCCTGCAGAAACGCGTAATTCCCGATCATGATCGGAAGGGTCAGATGGCTGCTGACCCTGAATACCAGTTCGTGCGCACCGGTATGGCCGCCATAAATCCCGCCCTCGCCGAACAGGTGAATCCCCGCCACATCCAGCAGGCCGCCCAACACGAGCGCCGGAACCAGCACGGTATATAAGCGAGTCATCCGGTTCAACAGATAAGTCCGCCACGACCAGCGGTCGAGAGCGAAGGAGCGCAGCACGCTGCCCCCCACCAGGTATCCGCTCAGCACGAAAAACACGACCACCCATTGATGTCCCAGCCCGGTCGCCAAATACCCCGCCGCCAGCAGCGGATTGTGATGCGGCACCTTCGGATAGTCCTGAAAGAAAAAATCTCGCAGGTGACTGAAACACACGCCCACCGCGGCAATCCCTCGCAGCGCATCCAGGTGCACGGAAGCCGCTCCGTGCGGGCTGCGGAGATGCGATGGCGCCTGGCCAGGGGGATTTGGCATAGGTGGATCTCCGACCGTTTTGAAAGTTGGAATCAGTTCGTGTGTGCTTCCGGCAAGTGTACCAAGAAGCTCACTCGCCACAGCCCCTGAACACATCCACAAACAGATCAACACCGGACGCATCATGCTCGCCGCGTCCGCGTAAACTGCCTCATGAAACTGCTAAACTGGTGTTTCAGGTTTATGTTACGTGAGCGCTGCCGATCCCTCGCTCGGGCGGCACTGGAGCGCTGTTTCAAACGGGAGGTCCATCATGGCAGATCACGCAGCGAAGAACGGCAGTTATTCCGACAGCAGCACAGGCTTGCGCCTCAAGGTCGGCCTGGCAGAGATGCTGAAGGGTGGCGTGATCATGGACGTCATGAACGTCGAGCAGGCGAAAATCGCCGAGCAGGCGGGAGCCGTCGCCGTCATGGCCCTCGAGCGCGTCCCCGCGATGATCCGCGCCGAAGGCGGCGTAGCCCGCATGGCCAAGCCCAGCCTAATCAAGGAAATCATTGCCACCGTTTCCATCCCTGTCATGGCCAAGGCGCGCATAGGCCACTTTGCGGAAGCGCAGATCCTGCAGCAGCTCGGCGTCGACTTCATCGACGAGAGCGAAGTACTCACTCCCGCCGACGAAGCTCACCACATCGACAAGCACGCCTTCAAGACGCCCTTCGTCTGCGGCGCGCGCGACCTCGGCGAAGCCCTGCGCCGCATCGCCGAAGGCGCGGCCATGATTCGCACCAAGGGTGAAGCCGGCACCGGAGATGTCGTCCACGCCGTAAAGCACATGCGCCAGATCGTGCAGGAGATGAGGGCCCTGACTGTCCTCAGCGAACAGGAGCTTTACCTGGCCGCTAAGGAACACCGCGCCCCCTACGAGCTCGTCCGCATGGTAGCAAAGGCTGGCAAGCTGCCCGTTCCGAACTTCTCTGCTGGAGGCATCGCCACTCCCGCCGACGCCGCGCTGATGATGCAGCTCGGCGCGGAGTCCGTATTCGTAGGCTCCGGCATTTTCATGAAGGAGCGCGCCACGCCCCTTGATGTCTCCATCAACGAGAAGGGTGAGCCGAACAATCCTCGCGAACGCGAAGAGGCCGAATCGCGAGCGAAAGCCATCGTCATCGCAACCACGCACTTCGACGACCCTAAAATTCTCGCCGACGCCAGCGAGCAGGTGACCGGCTCAATGAAGGGCCTCGCCATCGCCGCTATCGAAGAAAAGGAACTCCTCCAGACGCGCGGCTGGTGAGGACTAGGAGAACGCCATGCAAATTACCGTCCAATTACCCGACGACCTCACGGACCACGAGAATCCCGGCAGAGAGGCTCTCGAGGCGCTGGTAGCCGAGGGATACCGGAATGGTTTGCTGAGTAAGAAGCAGGCTCGCAGTATGCTTGGCTTCCAAACCGGATACGAGATGGACGGCTTTCTGAAGCGACGGCAGATTGATCGCGATGCCTACGATGTAGAGGAATATGAGCAGGACCTTCGGACACTGAAGAGGATGCGAGGAACGGAAAGCACAACCGCTCGCTGACAGCCCGCTAAAGATGATCGTTGTTGCCGATGCAGGACCGCTTCGCTATCTCGTTCTTATAGGTCACATTCAGGTTCTCGGAAGACTTTTTGATCGAGTGTTGATTCCCGACGCCGTTGCAACCGAACTTGCCAACACCAGGACACCAGAGCCGGTTAAACAGTGGATGGCGCGCCGACCGGATTGGGTCGAAGTCTGCGCCCCTCCACCAATACATCTCTATGCCCCTGACCTCGACGAAGGTGAACGCCAGGCAATCGAGTTGGCGCGATACCTGAAAATATCTCTGATCCTGATCGACGATGCCGGCGGTCGCCTGGAGGCACGCTCGTGCGGCTTGGGTGTGCTTGGAACTGTGGGTATTCTGGAACGTGCAGCCCAATTAGGCATTCTAGATTTCGCCCCGGCGTTCGCAGAACTCGAGAAGACAAACTTTCACATGTCAACGTCGTTTCGGCAACTCATCCGGGAACGCCATCATTTGGACCCGTAAAGATCATTGGAGCGCTGAAATTGTCTGTAACGGTCGACATACCAAAAATAGGTGTCCTCGCCATCCAGGGCGACTTCGAGGCGCACGCCGCCGCCCTGCGTGAAGCCGGAGCCGAACCGGTCCTCGTCCGCAAGCCCGAGCAGCTCGACGGCATCGACGGACTCATCATCCCTGGCGGCGAATCCACCACCTTTCTCAAATTCCTCGAGCGAGACGGCTTTCTCGGGAGCCTTCAATCCTTCGTCCGCACACGCCCCACCTTCGGCACCTGCGCCGGCTGCATCCTCCTCGCAAACGAAGTGACCAACCCCTCGCAGCCAAGCCTCGCCGTCCTAGACGCCATCGTCGAGCGCAACGCCTATGGACGCCAGATCGACAGCGCCATCGAGACTTCGCCGACAAAGCTCGAGGGAGGCCCCATGGAGCTCGTCTACATCCGCGCCCCGCGTATCGTGAAGACCGGACCCGGCGTCCATGTCCTCGCCGAGCGCGACGGCTTCCCTGTCCTCGTCGAGCAGGGACACATCCTCGCCGCCACCTTCCATCCCGAGCTTTCCGCCGACCGCCGCGTGCACCGCCACTTCGTCGATCTCGTGCGCGAGCACGCTGCCATTCGCTCCTGAGACAATCGGATCATGCCCGCGATGCCTCTCGAAGCCCTCTGTATCGCCCAGTCGCACCTCTGGCTTCCGCCCAACGGCTCACTCCACGGCCTCGCCGTCGACCGCCTCATGCGCTGGAACCTCATCGCGATCTGCGTCTGCTGTCTCGCCGCACACATCTGGCTCATCGCCGCCATGTTGCGCCGCCGCAGGCGCGAGCAGACAGGATCGACCGCACTCCGCTGGACCCTCCTTACCGCCCTCTGCGCCATGTATCTCTGGATGGCCGTCACCGCCCAACATCTCTGGGCGCAGAGCCGCTATGCCGGCCCATCGCTCGAAGCCATGCAAGTCGAGGTCGTCGGCGAGCAGTTCCAGTGGTATTTCCGTTATCCCGGACCAGACGCCGCCTTCGGTTCAACGCGCCCCAATCTCGTAGACGCCACCGCCGGTAATCCCCTCGGCCTCGACAGTCGCGACGCCCGCGGTCAGGATGACGTCGTCTCCAGCGTCCTCGTCCTTCCCGCCGGTCGTCAGGTCGACCTCCGCCTGCGCTCGATCGACGTCATTCACGGCTTTTTCGTCCCCGGCATGCGCCTTAAGGAAAACACCGTGCCCGGACTCGTCCTACACGTCCACTTCACGCCCGCCACTCCGGGAACCTACCCCATCCTCTGCAGTCAAGTCTGCGGCCTCGGACACGAGCGCATGCAGGCCATCCTATCCGTTGTCTCGCCCGCCGAATTCGAGGCCTGGCTCGCCGCCCGCGAGCATGTCCGCACCGGTCAACGAGACACCACAGGTGCGCCCGTCCAGTGAAGCTCTGCCTCTTCACCACTCGACACCGCGCCCTCGGAAATCTCTATCTGCTGCTTTCCCTCGCCGCCGTCGCCATCGGCACTCTGCTCTCGCTCGTCATGCGCATCCACCGCGTCTGGCCCGACACCCCACTTCCCTTCTACGGCCTTCTCAATCCTGAAGACTATCTCGCCCTCGTCACCATGCACGGCACGCTGATGATCTTCTTCGTGCTCACCATCGCGCCGCAGATCGCCTTCGCCAGTCTCGTCCTCCCCGAGCAGATCGGCGCCCGCAGCATGGCCTTCCCGCGCCTCAACGCCATCGCTTTCTGGATCGCCGCCGCCGCCCTCCTCGTTCTGCTCGCCGCCTTCTTCGTTCCCAAAGGCGCGCCCATCTCCGGATGGACCTCCTATCCCCCGCTGAGCGCCATCCCCGCCGCCGGCCCCGGCGAAGCTGCAGGTATGGACCTCTGGCTCGCCTCCATCGGTCTCTTCTGCCTCTCCTCGTGGCTCGCCGCCGTCAACATGCTGGCCACCATTCTCGGCGAACGCCGCGCCGGGATGACCTGGTCCCGCCTGCCCATGACCGTCTGGGCCTGGCTCGTTACTTCCATCCTCACGCTGCTCGTCTTCGCCGTGCTCCTCGCAGCCATCGTCCTGCTCTTCTCTGATCGCCACTTCGGCTCCAGCTTCTTTATCCCCGCCGGAGATCTGGTCAACGGCCGCATCGTCGGCCGCGGAGACGGCTCCCCACTCCTCTGGCTCCATCTCTTCTGGTTTTTTGGACACCCCGAGGTCTACATCGCCGTCCTGCCCGGCATGGGACTCGTCACTTCCCTCTTCGCCAACTTCGCCCGCCGTCGCGTCCCCGGCTATCGCCTCATGGCCGCCATGCTCGTCGCCATCGGCCTCCTCGGCCTTGTCGTCTGGGGACATCACATGTTCGTCAGCGGCATGAACCCCTACGCCGGAACTGCCTTCGCCGTCACCACCATGGCCATCGCGGTTCCGTCGACCGTCGAAGTCCTTGGCTGGCTCTCCATGCTTTGGGATGGAGGCCTCCGGGGCGGCGGCTCACGCTTTCCAACCCCCATGCTCTTCGCCCTTGGCTTCCTTTCCTTCTTCATCGCCGGAGGCCTCACCGGGCCCATCCTCGCCCAGCCCGCGCTCGATTCCTACCTGCACAACACCTTCTTCGTCGTCGCCCACTTCCACATGGTCATGGCCATGGCCGGATGCTTCTCCATCTTTGCCGGCATCTACTACTGGTTCCCCCTCATGACCGGGCGCCTCATGAACGAAACCCTCGGTAAGCTCCACTTCTGGCTCTCCATCATCGGCGCCTGGGGAACCTTCTTCCCCATGCACTTCTCCGGGCTCGCCGGAGAGCCCCGCCACTACGAGCGCCTCACCGGGCCCGCCACGTCCTTTTCCGGCATCGTCGCCAACGAGCGCGGCATCACCTCCGCCGCTCTGTTCCTCGCTGCCGCTCAGCTCATCTTTCTCTGGAACATCTTTGTCGGCGCCCGCCGCGGCCGCATCGCCCCACCCAACCCCTGGCAGGCCACCACTCTCGAGTGGGCTCCCGAGTCTGCGTACGCACCCATCAACCGTGGTCCGTACGAATATGAAATTGCAGTGAACGAAATGAACTTTTATCCGCAGTGGGAAAGCGCATCGAAACAGGAGTAAGCTGTTCTGTAGCATTTGCGGAATTGGTGTATCCGGAACGCACAGTAATTCCGAAAATGCCGATTGTCAGGGGATCGCCATGCCCGCCACCTTTACTCGCCACCCCGTTGAGATTGAGCGCAAAGATACCGGCATAGGCGGAAAACCCCCACTCGACCGCCGACCTACCGGCGGTGGAGGCGACGGCGACAACTGGGATAACCGCCCCCACGGCCGCCGCGGCCCGCGCGAGCTCCTCACCCGTTACCGTCTCGGAGTCCTCTTCGCCCTCGCCGGCGATCTCATGTTCTTCGTCGCGCTTGTCAGCGCCTTCTTCGTGCGCCAGAGCGCCGGCCACTTCGACGCCCGCGAGAACTACGTTTCCGATTGGCACCCGCTCGCTGTCCCGCCCATCCTCTGGATCAACACCGCCATCCTCATCCTTAGCAGCCTGACCATGGAAATGGCCCGCCGCCAGCTCTTCCGCGAGATCGATGTCATGGACGAGTGGCTCGGCCTCGGTCGCCCCGCCGTCAAACGGGCCGCCCCTTGGCTGATCGCGACCTTCATCCTCGGATCGCTCTTCCTCGCCGGCCAGTGGATCGCCTGGGAGCAGCTCGTCCAGCAGGGCTTCTACTTCAACTCGCCCGATCCCAGCAGCCACTTCTTCTATCTCATCACCGGAGTCCACGGCGTCCACCTGCTGCTCGGCGTCTTCGCCCTCGCCGCAGCCCTCGGCGCGATGTTCGTCCTGCGCCGCATCGAGCTCCGCCAGATTGTCGTCGACTGTACCGCCTGGTACTGGCACACCATGGGCATCTTCTGGATCTTCCTCTTCGGCCTCCTCACCTTCTTCCAGTGAATCCGGCACTAAACTCAAAGAGCTGTCATCCTGAGCGAAGTCTGGCGCTTGAGCGCCAGACGAAGTCGAAGTACCTGCTGTTCCTTTTCCAGCCCCGAATCCTCCTGCTAGCCACGGCTCTTGTCATGCCAGCATTCAGCCACGCCCAGGGCTGCAGCCTCTGTAAAGACGCCACCGCCGGTTCTGCCCCGATCGTCCGCCAGTCTCTCCGCCGCGCCATCCTCATACTTGGAGTCCCCGCCGGTGGCATCTTCGTCGGCATCCTTGTCCTCGCCAGAAGAATCAAGCCCCGCGAAGCCCCCGAGTCCACCAGCCAGCTCTGACGCAGCTCGCCTCCCGGGAACCAGAACCCGCATCCACTCATACAAAGGTGGTATGGTGCCCGCCTGCTGACGCGATATTCTTGCGGTAACTCTCGTTAGTACCCAGCGGTCAGATTACTCAGAGGCATCGAATGCCGTTTGCTGAACAACACATCCGCCGTGCGATTGAAGGCAACAAGTTTGTTCCTTATTTCCAGCCACTGGTAGACCTTCGTGCCCGCACGATCCACGGCTTCGAAATTCTCGCGCGCTGGGACCATCCCACTCAG
>Ga0206881_10009_pt1 | contig 78274 bp, 64 predicted proteins | sample Alteio_BWOrgCont_3_FD_152867 | JGI IMG/M metagenome (GOLD analysis project Ga0206881, IMG submission 152867) | Enriched cells from forest soil in Barre Woods Harvard Forest LTER site, Petersham, Massachusetts, United States -... | ecosystem: Environmental > Terrestrial > Soil > Temperate forest >...
TCGTCCCGGTGAAGCCGTTTGCCGGCGTTGCGGTGACCACCGAAGTATTTCCTGTCGAAGCACCGGCAATGAGATTCAGGCTCGAGGGGGCTGCTCCGAGCGAGAATCCGGGTGTAGTCGAGCCACCGGTGACGACTGCTTCAATTGCCAGCGTGTGCACGTAGAGTCCGGTGGAATCCTTGCCCGTGACCAAGACGTTGTAGTTCGTGTTGGTGGCGGAGGCGCTCGCGTTAATGGTCAGCGTCAGCGGCGAGGTGCTTCCAGAGGTGAGGGTGGCCGAGGGGGTTATCGTGCAGCTGATGCCTGAGGCGGGGCTGCAGGTAAAGCTGACCGCTCCGACAAAGCTGTTTACCGAAGAAAGATTAATGGTGTCCGTAGAAGAGTTTCCCGCCGCGACGGGAACGATGGTTGTCTCCGGAACCATGGAGAAGTCGGAGAGCGGACTGGATACCGCGGTGCTGAGTTGGTAGGCTGACGGCTTGTAGTTGTTGTCACCGGTGTATTGCAGCGTAACGAAGTTCGTACCCTGCACGAGCGACTGGCTGTTCAGCGTCAGAGAGAAGGTTGAGACGTCACTTGAGCCCGCGATAAGCGTGGCTGCCGGGAGTGGGGCACCGGAAGACGCGGAGAGATTTCCCGACGAATAAACAAAGACGGTGCCAGTCGGCGCCGGATGACCGCTTTGCCCAGTTACCGTCCCGGCGATGGTAATTGAGGTGGACGGCGAGATGCTTCCCGTTACGTTCGCGGTAGTAGTCGAAGCTAATCCGCTGGTCGACACGATCGAAATCTGTCCGTTGACGGAAGTGCTGTTGTAGTTGCTATCTCCGGGATACTTGATGGTGATGGTGGGGGTTCCGGACGATGTGCTTGCCGGAATCGTAACGGTGGCGATGGCCGCTGCGCCTTGGACTGCGGGATCTACGAGCGCGCTGAGAGTGGCGGTTTGCGAACCTCCCGGGAGTCCAGAAACGGTAATGGTTCCGGTGGGTGGAGCTATGGGAACAGGGAAAACGCTAGTGTTAGTGGCAGAGTTGGATGCCGCACCATTCAGGACCTCGATATTGAAGACGGTGGCCTGGCCGGTGATATAGTCACCGTTCCCATCCTGGTTCGCCGCGCTGATGAAGATTTGAGGCGTATCTTTCTGGACGGTGAAATTGACAGCGGAGGCGGTTGACTTGTTGTAGCTGTTGTCTCCAGCGTAGGTGGCGGCAACAGAGTGCGTGCCGACGGAGAACGGCGCGTTATATTCGGCGTCGCCCTCGGTATTTAGAACTGCCGTGTTGATGGTCGTGCCGCTGTCCACGAAGGCGACCGTCCCGGTGGGGAAACCGTAGACGGGGCAGGTGACGCCGGAGGTCGTTTGGCATTTTTCAACGTTAGACAGTTGGGAACTGGGAGTGACCTGCGCGCTCAGAAGTATCTGGGTGCCGTAATCAACGTTGGTCACGCCTGAAACGTTGCCGGCAGGTGACAACAGGTTGAAGTAGATGCCGCTGTTTTCGGGGTTGACGGTGATTGACGTCTTCTGTGAGGTGCTGGCGGCGTTGGTTCCATCGCCGCTGTACTGGCCCCAGATGTTGTAGGTTCCACCAGGCAAGTTACTCACGCTGGTCGGACCGAAATTGCCGCTGCCACTGAGGGTGAACAGGGTCTGGCCCTGCTGCACTGGCTCAGTGCTGTCGGTCATCAAGGCCACATTGCCGGTCGCAGTGCCGCTGGTCGGAGTGACAGAGCCGCTGACGGTAATCGCCGTGCCGTGGGCGAAGGAGGTCTCAGAGGGTGTGAGGGTGACGGTGCTGGAGATGAAGGTGACCTTGTTCCAGTCGCTAACAAGCACGCTAGCATCGACAGAGCCGAGACCGGAGGCAAGGTCATAACCTACACCCGCGTTGTACTCGGCTGTGGTGCCCGTTCCGATCTGGCCTTCAAGGATGGATGCACCGGAGTTCGGATCGGCGATCGTGATGGGGTTGGTGACCGAGATGCAATCCGTAGATAGAGGTGAAAAGGAACACGGTTCGGAGTTGGTGCCGTTGGTTACGTCATGGAAGGCTGCGGGGAATTGCGTGGCCAGCGGGTAAAGAACGAAGTCAGCTTGTCCCTGACGGCTCCCAGTCGCTTGGTTGACCAGCGCCATGATGCCGGCGAAGGCAGGCGAGGAAATCGAGGTCCCGCCGAGCCCCGTGATCTGCACCGTACCGCCGCTCGATACCGGCTGGCAGTCGCCGTCCTGATAACACTCGGGATAAAAGCTGGCGTTCAGTCCATTCGCAGCGAAGAGGGACACGTCCGGTATGTCGCGAACCGAATCCGCGGGAACACCAGTTCCCTTTTGCCAGGTGGGCTTGGGGTAACCGGCTGCGCAGGCGCCTGCTGAGGTGAAGGTAGCGCAGTTGCTGGCTCCGCCAGCCCCGCCTGCGACGATAGTGGTCCCGGTGCTGTCGTAGTAGCTGAAAATATTGAGGCCGTATTGGCTATTGTTCCATGGCTGCTCGGGAATGTAGCCCTGAATTGAGACGGCGGCGGAGTTGTTGCTCGGGGTGGTATTCCAGTAGGTGCCGAGCTGGGTGTTGATGGCAGTGGTAGACCCCGAATTCCAGGAGCTGTAGTAGAAGTCGGTGCCGCCAACGGACACGTTATACGGCGACTCGCCCCAGCCGGTCACTGCTTGTCCGTTAACGGCATAGGCTGCGTCCGAATCGCACTGGGCCGAGCCAGCATCTCCCGAGGAAACCATAACAGTGATGCCCTGTGCGGCCGCCTGTTCCCACAAGACGCCAAAGGCCGTCGTCAGGCTTGGTGCCTGCGCCTCGCACAAACCAAAGCTCATGCTGATGACCGGCGCGATGTTGCCATACACGGCGTGCTCGGCGGCGAGGAAGAGACCATACTGTAGAGCCGTGTCGGAAGCAATGACCAGATCGACCGTGGCTTTGGGGGCGACGGCTCCCGCTTCTTCAACGTCAATGTACGCCTCGACGGAGTCACCGTTGGGGCCATCCGGATCGTTGATGCCGTCAACTCCCGGATCATTTCCGTCGATGATGACCTGCGGCAAATTCGGAGCTGCCGGATTGGCGTCCAGTTTGAAGAGCGAGCGGAACTGCTGAACAAGATACATGTTGATGTTGGAGTCGTTGACGATGGCGATGGTCTGGCCGGTTCCGTCATAGGTTGTACCGGTGTACTTGGAATTCAGGGCCGCGTTAGGCAGGTCGTATTGGACGCCAAAGTCGCCGGGCGCAACGACATAGTTGTTGGCATAGGCGGGAGTGCCGGGGCCGGTAGTCCATAGTGGGGTGGCTCTCCCTGTCTTGGGATCGTAGGTGGCCTTGCCAAGAACTTTGACAAAGTTCTTTCCCCGGAAATTGCTGAGTGAGGTGAAGCCGCCGAAAACAGGCGCGAGAGCGGCGGGAATCTGCGGGTCGGTGGAGTTCGCGTAATGGGTCTCGCCGTTCACAAGGTACTTGTTGATTTGAGTATGGAAGGCTTCGCGGAACTGAGAGACGTTGCCGGAGATTTCGAGGGTCTGCTTCCCCGGATTAAGTTTGGTGATGCTAAATCCCTTGGACTGAAGCCAAGCCTCGAGGGTGGCGACGTCCTGATCGGAGGGACCGAACTGCTTGCCGAACGCGTCGGGAGTGAGCCACTTGTGGTAGCTGGCGGAGCCGGGCGTGTGCAGGTCGCTGATGAGCTGCTTGAGGGCGGACTCCTGCGCGTCGCTGCGCTTGAGCACTACCTGGACGCGGTCGAGGGGCATGCTGTCGGGCGCGACTCCGTGGAAGTTGGCGGCGCTGGCCAGCGGGTGCACGGTCCCCTTCAGGGTGACCCGGGCATTCTCATCGATGGGCTGGGTGAGGCGGGTAGTTACGAGCGAGGAAGTGGCCTGCGCAACGAGCGTGGCGGGCGCTACGAAGTTGAAAGCTGCCGCGACAAGGGCGATCGGGCTCAGGGAGCGGAGAATCTTTGGAAGCATGGCCGTCCTATTTGGGTGGAGAAGATTGCGGTGCTCGAAGTGTGATCTGGCATAAACCGCATTCTGTGGATGCGTTCCTTCGAAGTCGGCCCGCAGATTGCGTGGGAAACGGGCCAGAGGCGAATTGGAGAAAACCACGGATCGAGAACTAAAAACGGCAGTGAGTCAAAAAATCGCCAACCAGTGAATGCGATGGTTGTAAGCGATCGAACGAACCGTGTCAAGAGAGCAGCCAATGATGTTTGCGCGCGACAGAACGCGGGGTAGCGGAGCGGCTTTAGCGGGGGGATCTTCGCGATCAAATTACGTTGCGACGTGGCGAAGCGCATAGAGGGCAGGGCGGCCTTGCGTCCATTTAGACGGCAATTCGAAAATTTAGTTGCGGCGGGATGCCGGGTCCGGGAAGAACAATTTCGATTCCACCGGAGCGGATTTGCATGGCAACGGCAGCGGGCCGCCGGTCAGATAGCTGTAGAAAATGGAGTGGGATTCTGGCAGAGTGATGGCGGTAATGAATATCGCTTTAACGAGAGGCAAAAGGCCGGGCAGATGCTGACTACGTGGGAGGATGTGCTACTCGTTATTCTCGTTGTCGCTTGCTCACTCCTGTTCAAGACGGTAGTTGACCGCTTTTGGACCAGGGAGCACAGGAAGACCCACAATGACCTGATCGGCTGGCAATTGAGCATTCTGGGCACGACCTACGCGGTGATTGTCGGGTTCATGCTGTATACGGTCTGGACCAATTTCGGACTGGCGGAGGTCAATGCCGACTCAGAGGCCAACGCACTGGTGAACGTGTACCGGCTGGCAGACGGTCTCCCGGCAAGCGAGCGCGACGAAATCAAACAAACGGCCCGGGGATACGCAGAGGTGGTGCTCGATCAGGATTGGCCGCAGATGGCGCGGGGAGACCAAGGAACACTGGCGAGCCATGATTACGATCGCCGAATGTGGCAGATCCTCATGTCGGTGAAGGCCGCGTCGCCGACGGAAATCACTGCTGAAGATCACGCACTTTACGAGCTGAGCTCGGTGGCGGAGCATCGCCGCCTGCGGCAGCTTCAGAGTGTATCGAGATTGCCGGGAGTGTTGTGGTTTGTGCTGATCTGCGGGGGCGCACTGACGATCATGTCGAGTTGCATGTTCGGGTCGGAGAGCCCATGGCTGCATGGGCTGCAGGTGTTTGCCTTTTCGCTGCTGCTTGCTCTGGCTCTGGTGGCGATCGAGGATATCGACCGGCCGTATCAGGGATCGGTACATGTCGCGAACACACCATTCAAGCGTGCGCAGATGAACATGACAGAGCAGTGAATTAATATCGGCAATCAGTCTGGATTCGTAGACGGGGCAGGCGGCGGTGGTTCGGTCGAAGGGGGTTCGTTTGCCGAAGCGGCGGGCAATTGTGAGCTAATGGCGCCGGCGAGCGGTCCGGACGGCCTCGTCGATGGTGGCGGCGCGACCGGAGCGAACTGAGGCTTGGGCTTGCGGAAGGCGTAGACAATGGCGAGAAGGGGCGGTGCGAGGAGGACTCCCCAGAAAGGTATGACGATACCCAGCAGGATGGGCACGAGGATCGAGGCCCAGATGGGCACCCGCGTGACGCGCTTCAGCAGCCAGGGCTGCAGGACAAGCTGGTCGATGACGACGATGATCGCATACAGGCCGAGGACAAAACCCAGCCGATAAAGGTCGCGACCGCTGAAGAGCACCATCATTACTGGAAAGATCACGGTAATGACGCCCCCAAAGTTGGGGACGAAGGTCATCAGGCCTCCAATGAGCGCCCAGAGTGGCGCGAGTGGTATGCCGAGGAGCGCGAGGCCGATCCACCATAGGACAGCGACACAGAGAGCCTCGATGGAGACGGCGCGCCACCAGTTGACTAAGGCAGTTCCGGCAATCCGGGCGTTGTCGCGGGCGGTGCGGGTGTGAGTGCGGAGATCGAAAGCGGGCATAATCCGGTTGGACGCGATTCTATGCTCGGGCGGCTGGCATGCGGAGGATTTATCGTTCGCGAAGCGGTACTTACGCAGAGTGGCTGCTTACCTTTCGGTTAACCACTCGAGGAATGGAAGCCGCGGGAATTCTGCTAGCCTAGAACTATGAAATTCGGCGTGCTGGTCTTCCCCGGTTCGAATTGCGATCACGATACGTACCACGTGATTGCAGAGCTGGCGCACCAACCTGTAACCCTCCTGTGGCACGATTCACCCAGTCTTGAGAACTGCGACGCCATTCTGGTTCCGGGCGGATTTGCATACGGCGATTATCTGCGCACGGGCGCAATTGCCCGCTTTTCTCCGGTGATGCAGTCGGTGAAGAAGTTTGCCGCGGACGGCGGCCCGGTGCTGGGCATCTGCAACGGCTTCCAGATTCTTTGCGAGGCAGGATTATTGCCCGGCGCGCTGATGCGCAATGCAGGGCTGAAATATATCTGCAAGCAGGTGTATCTTCGCACGGAGACGGTCGATTCGCCATTCACGGAAACGCTCAAAAAGGGTGAGGTGCTGAAGATTCCCATCGGACACATGGAGGGCAACTACTTCTGTAATGAGGCGACGTTGAAGACGCTGCAGCGCGAGGACCGTATCGTGTTTCGCTATGCGACGCCGGAAGGCGAGATCACGGGGGAGGCGAATCCCAACGGATCGCTGGATAATATTGCGGGCATCTTAAACGACGGCCGCAACGTGCTGGGGATGATGCCGCACCCGGACCGGTCGAGCGAACGGATGCTGGGATCGGCGGATGGTTTTAAGATCTTTGAGTCGATGGTTGGAAGACTAGCCATTAGCCAATAGGGCATAGGGCATAGGGCATAGGGCATAGGGCATAGGGCATAGGGCATAGAAAAAGCTTCAAGGTTCAGAGGCCAGAATCAAGGGATTTGTCGTGCAGACATGATTGATATTCATCACCACCTGCTGTTCGGCCTCGATGACGGGCCCTCGGAAATTGACACATCAGTTGCCATGGTCGAGATGGCTGCGCAGAACGGCATCACACACATCGTCTGCACGCCGCACGCGAACACCCGCTGGACTTTTGACCCCGAGGTTAACCGGCAGAAGTTGAGCGAGATTGAGGCGCGCGTGAGTGGCAAGGTCACGCTGGGGCTGGGGTGCGATTTTCACCTCTCTTACGACAACATCGAAGACGCGCTGAAGAATCGTTCCAAGTACACGATCAATGGAAAGCAATATCTGCTGGTGGAGTTTGCCGATCTCATGATTCCTCCCAGCATGAATGACGCCTTCTACGAAATGATTGTAGCCGGCATGTATCCGATCATCACCCATCCGGAGCGCAACATCACGATTCAGCGGCATCCGGAGCGAATGAAGGAGTGGCTGCGGGAGGGGTGCCTGGTGCAGGTGACAGCGGCATCGCTTTCCGGGCGCTTCGGGCGCACTGCACAATCACTGGCAATGGAGTTCATGGAGAAGGATTGGGTGCATTTCCTGGCAACGGATGCGCACAATCTGCAGTCGCGCCCACCCAATCTCCGCGAAGCCTACCACGTTGTGTCGAAGCGTTTCGGAACAGAGAAGGCGGAACGCCTGTGCGTGGCGAATCCGAAGGCCGCGTTTTACGGCGAGGAGCTGCCAGAACAGCCTCAACCCAGGGACATCGATGAGGAAAGCAAGTCGCCGCAGGGAAGAAAGCGGAAGGGGTTGCTGGGGAGATTGTTCTCCTAAGTGCGGTGCTGCGCGCACTCCGCTCAGGATGACGTCCGTGGGATGTGGCTTTCCCATGTCCGAGAATCCGGACATGGGCCACCCGGTGTTGGGGCTGTAAATCGAAAAGCAGGTCCTTCGACTTCGTTTGGCGCGTAGCCGCGCCAAACTTCGCTCAGGATGACATCTCGTTTTAATTCAAATTGACAATTTGAAACTGGATCATTTCTTCAGAGGCCGAGGCCGCCGTCGACGCCGAGGATCTGGCCGGTGATGAAGTGCGGGCCGGTGGCGAAGAAGAGGACGGCAGCGGCAACCTCTTCGACGGTTCCGTTGCGCTTCATCGGCGTCTTACGGGCGAAGTGCTCGTATTCGGCGGAGGGGTCGCCGATGGCGATCATGCCCGGGGCGACGCAGTTGACGCTGATCTCAGGCGCGAAAGCCTTGGACATAACTTCAGTGAGCATGTGCAGGGCGGCCTTCGAGGTGCAGTAGTGTCCGTGTGTCGGCCACGGGTGCGTGCCGCCAAGTGAGCCGATGTTGATGATGCGTCCGTGGGTAGCCTTGAGGTGCGCGTGCGCGGCCTGGGCGACGAGGAAGGGCGCGCGGGTGTTGGTGTCGAACATGGCGTCCCACTGCTCGACGGAGATTTTGTCGAGAGCGGCGGTTTCGAAGAGGCCAGCGTTGCTGATGAGGATGTCGAGACGTCCGAAGTCAGCGGCAATTTTGGCGACGGCGTCCTGAATGCTCTTTGGCTGTCGCAGGTTGGCATGAACGGCGGAAGCGCGGATTCCGTAGTCTTCGAGCTCACGGACGGTTTCGCGGGCTTCATCGGCTGAGTCACGGTAGGTAATGGCGACGTGCGCTCCCTCATTGGCCAGAGCAAAGGCAATTCCCTTTCCGATGCGTTTCGCGCCTCCGGTGACGAGCGCGATTTTGTCTTGCAACTTCTTCATGTCTAAATCTTACGGGACTGCATGTCCGTTCCCATGTCCGAGAATCCGGACCCTTCGACTTCGCTCAGGGCAGGCTATGGGGCACCCAGCTGCACGCAGCACGCGGGCACGCTCCCGCTGGTTGCTCGAGAAGCGTTCCTCTTCTCAGAACGTCGGGCCGGCGGTCTTTCGAAGCTCAGCGAGCGGGTAGAAGGTGTCGCGCCAGTGAACGCCGCCGTTGGCAAGGGTGACGACCACTGAGCGAAGGAGCGCGTAGATGAGCAGCGCGGCAGCGACAGGAAATGTGAGGAAGAATGCGGCGGAAATTTTGCTGACGTGGCTGAGGCAGCGGTAGAGCAAAAAGAGCATGAAGAAGAGAAATGCGGCGGGGATGCGGAATGCTAACGAGCCGGCGAGTCCGGCGAAGGGTGCCACGCAAAGGATGGTCAGCACTGCGCAGGCGGTGAGGGCGGGTCTGGCGCGGAATTGAAAAAGCGCGAAAAAGTTCTTCGTGACATTGAGGATGAAGTGATGTGCTCCCTCGGCCCAGCGAACACGGATGAGGCCGGGGCCGACGGCGACACGTTGGCGGTAGCCGGCGCGCTTAATTTCCACCCCGAAGCGGATGTCTTCGGTGACCTGCATACGAAGGGATTCGAAGCCTCCAAAAGCGCGGTAGACATCGGCGCGCACGAGATTGAAGGCGCCGATGCCGAGCGAGGCGCGACTTCGCGGATTCGGCACGCGCCATGGAGGTGAGAACACAGTTCCGAGGAGATGGAAGACAGCGAGCATCATGCGTTCGCCGAAGCCCTTGAGGATCATGGTGGGAAAGAGGACGAGGTGATCGGCGTTTTCGTCCTGTGCGAGGTTGAGGGCACGAAGCAGCGTGTCGGGGGCAAAGAGGACGTCCGCATCGGTGAAGAGCAGCCAGGGCGTGGTGGCTTGACGGGCAGCGAGGGCCATGGCATGCGGCTTGCCGAGCCATCCGGGCGGAAGGTCGGTGATGTGGATGACGGTCAGGCGGGATGGCGCTTCGGCCGCAATGCGGTCCATGACGGCGCCGGTCGAGTCGGACGAGCGATCGTCGATCGCGATGACGTGGACGGGAACGGAGACGGTTGCAAGCAAAGCGCGCACGGTGGCCTCGATGCTGGCTTCTTCGTTGCGCGCGGGAACGATGACCGAAATCAACGGAAGCGGCAAGGCTTCGAGGGGGCGGAGATAGCGAGGGTTGAGAAGATTGGGAACGCGGGGGAGGTTGCGCAGAGTGGAGAGAATCAGCAGAGTCCAGAAGAGAACAATCAGCCACTCGAAGATAAGCAGGACAAGAATCATGCTGCGTTCGTCGAACTGGTACTGGGGGTAAGGACCGGAGCGAAGCGCGAGCCTGCGAAGAGGATGATCCCTGAGGCAACGAGAGCAATGAGCGTAATGCTCAGGCCGTAACGCAGGTTGGTGGCGTCGGATACGCGGCCGATGAGGTGCGGCGAGAAGGCGTCTCCGAGGGCGTGGATGACGAAGAGGTTGACGGAGATGGCCGTGGCACGGATGGGCGCGCCGATGGAATTGACGATGGCGGCGTTGAGCGGGCCGGTTCCCAGGAAGAGGAAGAATTCGGCGAGGAAGGCTCCGGGGATGAAAAAGGAGGGCGGTCCGAAGAAGACGGCGGCGGCGAACGGGATGGCCAGGATGGATCCCCAGGCGGAGAGCAGGTAGAGAGCGCGATGGTCGCGGCGCTGCCAGCGCTGGCCGAGCCAACCTCCGGCGATGGTGCCGAGCAGGCCGCAGAGGACGGTGAGCGCGCCGGCGACGGTTCCGGCCTTGGCGACCGACATGGAGGCGAAGCGGACAAGATAGGTCGGCAGCCAGGTGGAGATGCCACCGACGGCGAAGGTCCACATGGCAAGCCCGAGGGTGGCGCACCAGAAGGCAGGGTTTCGGGTGAGTCCGAACAGCGTAGCGCGTTTGAGACTGGGGGCGAGCTGGTCGGCGCTGCCTCGTTGCGGCTCGCGCACGAAGAAGAAGGCGAGGGCTATCAGCGCTCCGGGCAGCGCGGCGATGAAGAACGGTACGCGCCAGCCGTAGTGCTGGCCGAGGATGCCTCCGGTGAGGTAGCCAAGGGCTCCGCCAACGGGGATGGTGATGTAGAAGATGCTGAGGATGCGGTTGCGGTCGGCCTCGGGGTAGAAGTCGGCGAGGAGGGCGGGCGCGAAAATGCTGAAGGTGGCCTCGCCTATGCCGACGATGGCGTGGCGGATGAGCAGCGTCTCGTAGCTGTGGACGCGCGCGGTGTAGAGGGTGGCGACGCTCCAGAGGAGTGCTCCGGCGATAATGAGCGGCTTGCGCGGGAAATGGTCGCCGAGCCAGCCGGTGAGCGGCGCAACGATCATGTAAACGAAGAAAAAGACGGTCGTGAGCAGGCCGATCTGGGCGTCGTTAACGGCGAACTCCTTCTGGACGAGAGGCTGGACGCCGGGAAGGATGTAGCGGTCGATGAAGTTGAAGAGATTAAGGGACGTGAGAAGAAAGAGCGCCATGCCTGCGGTGCGTTGAGGGACTAGCCGCTGAATGCTCTGGGATGGCGCCGCCATGGGTGGTTTGAGGATAGCGTAAAGGCAGGGGTCAGGGATCAGGGCGCGACTAACCCACATCCGAAAATCCGGATGTGGGGCACCCGGGGTTGTGCTTCGTTTTGCGAAACGCAGGTCCTTCGACTACGTGCGCCGCGGCGCACTCCGCTCAGGATGACATCGGTCAGGTGTATCGCTTCCCACCCTTCGCTGCGCTCAGGATGGGGCCCCCAGCACCCAGAGACTTACTTGGAGTCGACGGAGGGGCGGGGCCAGCGGGCGTCGACGGTGGTGGATATGCCGCCGCGCGGGCGGAAATCGCCGTGAACGTGAGCCCAGACGGGGTCGCAGGCCTTCACGACGTCTTCGAGGATCTGATTGACGATGTTTTCCTGAAAAATGCCCAGGTTGCGATAGGAGAAAAGATATTCCTTCCAAGACTTCAGTTCGAGGCAGCGCTCGCGAGGCATGTAGCGGAGCTGGATGACGCCGAAGTCAGGCAGGCCGGTCTTGGGACATACCGAGGTGAATTCGGGATCGTCGATGAGGATCTCGTAGGCCGGGAACTGGTTCTGCCAGGTTTCGATCTCAGGAAATTTGAAGTCGAGGCCAGCCTTGGCGTGTTCGTCGGTGTAGCGCGGAGCGGCGTGGGTTGCAGTTGCCATATCGATTATTGTATGGTGTGCCGCCGTGAGGGGGACCGAGCCGCCAAGCCTGCCGCGATCTAATTTGCAGAGTCCAGATGATCGGGAAATTGGGACATGACCCGGAAAACTGCCGCCTAGGAGGAAGATCAGATTGCGGGGGGATGACGAGTTATTCAAGCGTGCAGCAACTTTCTGATCCGCAAAGGGATCGTGGTGAGTCTTATATACTGTTCAACGGTCCCGAATGGCGAACGCGAGAAAAACCAGGCGCAATACAACATGGATATGGATCGCGGCCGCCATCGCGCTGGCGCTGGTCTTTTACGGGGTCCGCATGGCCACGCGTACCCGAGTTCCGATTCGTGCGGCTGTGGCTGAGCGCAGCGAGTTGCAGAGCACGATTGCCACCAACGGCAAAGTCGAACCGCAGCCGCTGATGAATTTCGAGGCGCATGCGCCGTATGCCGGTCTCATCAAAAAGCTCTACGTCCATGAAGGGGAACATGTAACCGAAGGAAGGCTGCTGCTTTCAATGGACGATACGGACGCACAGACCAGGCTGGCTACGGCAGTGGCTGCCTTACGGAGCGCGCAAGCAACGTACGGAGCGACGCTCAAGGGGGGCACGCAGGAAGAACGAATCAACCTCAGCGGCGACATCCAGCGAACGCAAGCAGATCGAGACCAGGCGCAGCGCGATGTGGATGCACTCAAGAAGCTGCAACTGACCGGATCGGCATCGGCCAATGAGGTTGCGGCTGCCGAGCAGCGTCTGAATTCCGCCAATGCATCGCTTCAATTGCTTCAGCAGCGGAAAACGGGACGATACGACTCCGAGGACGTAGCGCGCGCGAAGGCGGCATTCGACGAGACGCAAGCTGCCTATGCCGGAGCGCAAAGGCTGCTGAACGAGGCTAATGTGCGGGCGCCTTTTGCGGGCACGGTGTATTCGATTCCGGTCTCCAAGTCGGAATACGTCCAGCAGGGCGATCGACTGCTGCAGATGGCTGACCTGACCAAGATGCAGGTGCGAGGGTACTTCGACGAACCGGAGATCGGAAAGCTTCGCGTCGGCCAGCCAATCACCATCGAATGGGACGCGAGGCCAAGCCAGGTATGGCACGGACATGTGGAACGTGTTCCGTCGACGATCATCACCTACGGCACGCGGAATGTCGGCGAGGTGCTGATCGCGATCGACGATGCTGACGATAACCTGCTGCCCAACACGAACGTGCGTGTGACGGTTGTGACCGCCAATGAGGGAAAGGCCTTGAACATTCCACGCGAGGCATTGCATACGGATCGCGGCAGATCCTATGTGTTTCGCATCGTAAACGGCACGCTCCGTCGTACGCAGGTAACGGTAGGCAACCTGAATCTGACCCAGGTTGAGATCCTGACCGGGCTGAAGGAAGGCGACCAGGTCGCGCTGGGAAGCACGAACGCACAGCCTCTTGTCGACGGTATGCCGATCACTGAAGTGAGGTAGGGCTGCAGGAAGTGAAAAAAGAGTGAGGTTGGCTTTGTTGACGGGAACGGCTCTGCTTTGCGCCCTGGCGGTCGCACCGGCAACCACCTTTGCGGCGATGTCGCGCGAGCGGGCAGACGCGGTGACGTCGGCACTGAACCGCGGGCGAGCAGACGAAACGCTGCAACTTCTGGATGTGGCGCTTAAGGGAGACCCGAACGACGCCCAAGCACTCAACCTGCAGTGCCGGGTGTTTTACGCCGAGGAGCGATGGGATGACGCCATCGCAGCCTGCAGCCGGGCGGTACAGATCGACGGCAAGAACAGCAGCTATCACATGTGGCTGGGGCGGGCCTATGGGGGAAGGGCGCAGCACGTGGCGCTGATAACGGCATACAAGCTGGCGAAGCTGATTCGATTGGAGTTTGAGGCTGCGGCAAATCTGGATCCGAAGAACGGAGAGGCCTTGTCGGACCTGGGCGAGTTTTATGCGGAGGCTCCGGGGCTGGTCGGCGGAGGCTCTGACAAGGCGGAAATGGTCGCGAAGCAGCTGGATGGATTTGCGCCGGTGCGGGCGTTCGAGCTGCGGGCGCAGATTGCGGAGGGAAACAAGGACTACGTGACGGCGGAGAAGTTATTGAGGGCGAAGATTTCGGCATCCCATTCATCGGCGCAGTCGTGGATGGACCTGGGCAGTTTCTATCTAAGACGCGAGCTTTGGGACGACATGCTGGGGTCGGTTGAAACCGGGGCAGGGGCGGATCACGATCATGGACCGCCGCTGGCTGACGGGGCGGCGACGCTGGTGAAGGCGAGACGGGAGCCGAAGCTGGCGATTGCGTGGATGCGTGCGTACCTGGCGTCAGATGCGCTCAGCGAGGAAGCCCCCGCATTTGTCGTTCACGTACGCCTGGGCACGCTGTTGAACCAGCAGGGTGACCCTAACGGCGCGCAGAAGGAGTTCGCAGCGGCACGGGCGCTGGCAAAAGATTACGCGGGATTGCAGGCTGCAGAGAGAGCGGCGCAATTGCGCACCGAGGGCAAAGGGGCTGAACGGGCGCTCGGGAGATAGAATCGGGGGATTGTCCGCCGCGAGGCGGGACGGCGACGACTGTGAATTTGCGCAAACAAATCTGCGGATGGGCGGGAGCTCTCGCATTGCTTGGCTGCGGCCAGGCAATGGGACAAGTGTCGTTGGCCACCGTTGTCGATCTGGCAGAGCGGAACAGCGCTCCGGTGAGAGTGGCGCTGGCAGAGGTGCAACGCGCGACTGCAGGACTCCAGGAATCGAAAGATGCATATCTTCCCAGCTTTGTTCTTGGTTCAAGCGTGGGATACACCTATGGTTTCCCGGTGGGCCAGCCGTCGGTCTACAACATCAACTCGAACTCGCTGCTGTACTCCTTTTCGCAGCCTGACTACATTCGCGCGGCGCGTGCGGCGCTCAACTCAGCGCAACTGAATCTGAAGGACAACGAAGAACAGGTGGCGCTGGACACGACGTTGGCCTATATCCAACTGGACAGCGATATACGACAGCTCAGGGCACTCGACGAGGAAAAGGGCTTTGCGGAGAGACTGGCCACGATCGAACGAGACCGTCTGCTGGCAGGCGTCGACGGCAGGATAGAACTGACGAAGGCGGAGTTGACGGCCGCACAGGTGGATGAGAAGCGCCTGCGGCTGGAGGATGATGCAAACCAGCAACGGCAAAAGCTGGCACATCTTACCGGCCTTCCGGGCTCGAGCTTTGTCACCGATCCGAAGAGCATTCCCAACGCTCCAGAGTTTTCCCCGGACGATTCGATCGAGAACTCGGTGGGCGAGAGGAATGCGGGCATTCAGGCGGCATACGCGAACGCCAAGTCCAAGCGGTTTACTTCGTTTGGTGACGAAAAGCAAAACTATCGACCCCAGTTCGCGTTCGGGGCCGAGTACAACCGCTACGCTGAATTCAACAATTATCAGGAATACTATCTGCGCTTTCAGCACAATAACTTCGACGTCGGCGTGCAGATCACATTTCCGATTTTCGATGCCAGCCGCCGGGCCAAAGCGCGCGAATCCGCCGCCGACGCGCAGCGCGCCGGAGCCGAAGCCGACCAGGCAAAATTTCAGACCAGCGAGCAGGTATATTCGCTCCGCCACAGCTTAAGGGAACTGACTGTGGCACAGCGAATTGCCGCATTGAGAAGCGAGTTGGCGCAGGAGCAGCTGGAGGCAATTCAGACGCAACTACAGAACGGCAGCGGCACGGCCAACGCCCCGACCGTGACTCCGAAGGACGAACAGCAGGCCCGTATTCAAGAGCGCGAACGATACGTTGACGCTCTGGATGCGACGTTTTCGATGATCAAGGCAGAGTTGACGTTAATGCGGTCGATGGGAAGCATTCAGGACTGGGTCCACTCGCCTGCACATCCCTGATTCGGCTGGGTTTGGATGTACAGAATCGGACAAGTGTCATTTCCCGCCCCAAGGGCCTCCGGATGATAAACTGATGAGAGATATATGCCACTGAAAACATTGTTTCTTAACCCCCCTTCGTTTGAGAATTTTGACGGCGGCGCGAGCTCGCGCTGGCCTGCCACGCGTGAGATCGAGTCCTACTGGTATCCGGTGTGGCTGGCTTATCCGGCGGGCATGCTGGAAGGCTCCAAACTGCTGGATGCTCCCCCGCATCACGTCTCGGCGGAGGAAACGATTGAGATCGCCAAGGGGTACGAGTTCCTGGTGCTGTTTACGAGCACTCCCGGCTGGACGGGCGACCAGAAGCTGGCCGAGGCCATCAAGAGAGCGAATCCCTCGATAAAGATTGCGTTTGTCGGGCCACCGGTGACCACGTCTCCGGATCGCGCGCTGAATGAGTGCCCGGTCATCGATTTTGTTTGCCGGCGTGAGTTCGACTTCTCCGTGGTTGAGTATGCCAACGGCAAGCCGCTCGACCAGATTCTCGGCATCAGCTACCGCAAAGACGGCAACATTGCACACAATCCCGACCGGCCCCAGGTCGAGGATCTGGATGCGATGCCGTGGGTGACAGACATTTACGCGCGCGACATGGACGTGACGAAGTACAACGTGCCGTTCCTGCTGCATCCTTACGTCTCGCTCTATTCGACCCGCGGATGCCCGGCACAGTGCACTTTCTGCCTCTGGCCCCAGACGCTGAGCGGGCACGCATGGCGCAAGCGGTCCACAGATGACGTCGCGGCCGAGATGGCACATGCGAAGAAGCTCTTTCCGCATGTGAAGGAATTCTTCTTCGACGACGATACTTTCAACATTCAGAAGGCGCGCACGGTCGAGCTGTGCTCGAAGCTGAAGCCCCTCGGGCTGACCTGGTCCTGCACGTCGCGCGTAACCACCGACCGCGAAACGCTAAAGGCGATGCGCGAGGCAGGCTGCCGGCTGCTGATCGTAGGCTTCGAATCGGGCGATCCGCAGATCCTGAAGAACATCAAGAAGGGCGCGACCGTCGAACGGGCGCGGGACTTCACGCGCGACTGCCACGATCTTGGACTCACGATTCACGGCGACTTCATCCTGGGACTGCCCGGCGAGACCAAGGAGTCGATTCGCAACACTATCAATTTCGCGAAAAGCCTCGATGTCGAGACCATCCAGGTGTCGATTGCGCACGCTTATCCGGGCACGGAGTTTTACGATTACGCGAAAGAGAACGGGTTCATCATCAATAACGGCCAGATGGTCGACGAAGAAGGCCATCAGCTTGCGCACATCGAGTATCCCGGACTGCCTAAGGAATACGTGCTGGAGATGGTGCATCGTTTCTACGATGAGTACTACTTCCGTCCGAAGGCCGCTTGGCGCGTAGTGAGCAAGGCGATCGTAAATCGCGATCTGAAGCGCCTGTATGCGGAGTCGAAGTCATTTCTCAAGCTTCGTGCGCAGCGCAACAAAGTGGTCAAGCAGGCGAAATCGCAGGGGACGACAGAGGCGACGACGCCGGCAAACGTCGGAGTTTAATTAACCGTTTAGCGTGACAAGAACGGCCAGCATCGAGCGCTGGCCGTTTTCGTCTCTCATTCTTCGTTATCGATCCATTGCATGACGAAATCGACGATGACATTCCGGCGGTACCTGGTGCTGGCCGTCGTGGCCGTCACTGCTCCTCTGGGCGACACGCTGCTGAGTTTGGGAATGAAGCGGGTAGGTCCAGTTTCACTCGATCATCTCTCCAGTCTGATCTATGCGATTGCGACCCCGCAGATCCTGCTGGGAATCGCGCTGCTGATCTGCTTCTTCGCGTCATATCTGGCTTCGCTGTCGTGGGCGGACCTGACCTTCGTGCTGCCGGCAACGTCCATCGGGAATGTCATTGTCGCACTGTTGGCGAAGTTCTGGTTAAATGAGCAGATTTCGCCCGGACGCTGGATCGGGATTTTTCTCATAACCGCCGGGGTGGGTTTCGTCACGCAAGGCCCTTCGTATACGGAGACATGCAAGGAGACCGACACGGAGCGCCCGTTGCACAACGCGGAGGTACAGCAGCTTTGAACGCGTTGTTTAACGGGCAGGGCCTGGCCGACGCTGCGATGATTGCGGCGATCGTGATATCGGCGACGATCGGCGATGTGCTGCTGGCCGCGGCCATGCGAGGGATTGGCGACCTGGATGAGATTCGCGCTCGAAGCGGGATGGGCGGAGCCATTGCGGCGGTGCTGGGGAATGCGCGGTTTGTTTCCGGCGTATTCTTTATGGCCCTGAGCTTCTTCTCGCTGTTGTTTGCGTTGAGTCACGCGGACCTGAGCCTGATTGCTCCCGCAGCGACTTCGCTGACTTTTGTCACGAACGCAGTCGCGGCGAAGATCTTTCTCAAAGAGAATGTCGACCGCCGGCGTTGGATTGCCGCGCTGTTTGTGTGCGCCGGTGTAGCGCTGATGTCACTTTAGTCCTCACTGCCACGGGGTGGGTCGCGTGGCGGAGAGGGTGCGATCGAGGAAGGTCGCGGCGCTGATCAGAGCCAGGTGCGTAAAGGCCTGCGGGAAGTTCCCCAGGTGCTCGCCGCTCGAGCCAAGCTCCTCGGAGTAAAGCCCAAGGTGATTGGCGTAACCAAGCATCTTGTCGAAGAGCAGGCGCGCTTTCTCAACCTGATGCGAGCGCGCGAGGCACTCGATGAACCAGAAGGAACAGGCCGTGAAGCTGCCCTCGCATCCGCTGAGGCCGTCAAGGGAGCGGCCTCCCTGAATATCGGTCGGGTTGCGATAGCGGTAGACGAGGCTGTCCTCGGTGAGGTCTTTCTCGATGGCTTCGAGCGTTGAGAGCCAGCGGGGATCTGAAGGACTGATGAATCGCATTAGCGGCATCAGCAGAACCGAGGCGTCGAGGGTATTGCTGCCCTTGAACTGGACGAAGGCGCGGAGATCGTCGCTCCAGAAATTCGTGAAGATATCTTCGTAGATGGTGTCGCGAATTCCATGCCATTTTTCCGTGGGCCCGGCGAGGGAGCGTTTGTCTGCAAGGCGCAGGGCGCGGTCGAAGGCGACCCAGCACATAAGGCGCGAGTGCAGGAATTCACGACTACCTCCGCGCACCTCCCAGATGCCCTCATCGGGACGATTCCAGTTTTGAGCGAGCCAGTCGAGAATACCCTGGATATTGTGCCAGCCGTCGTAGGCGATTCCGTCGCCGTATTTGTTGGCGAGATAGACAGCGTCCATGAGCTCGCCGTAAATGTCGAGCTGGAGCTGGCGATATGCTCCGTTGCCAATGCGAACCGGCTGTGAGTTCCTGTACCCGCGGAGCGAATCGAGAACGATTTCGTCAAGCTCCTGGCGTCCGTCAGGGCGGTACATGACCTGCAGCGGGCCGTGTTCCGCGTCCTGGTGCAGGCGATCGCGGATCCAGTGGGCAAACGCCCGCGCCTCTTCGACGAAACCGAGGCGCATAAAGGCATAGAGCGTGAAGGATGAATCGCGGAGCCAAGTGTAGCGGTAATCCCAATTGCGCTCGCCGCCGACGGCTTCGGGCAGGCCGAAGGTGGCAGCGGCGATGAGCGAGCCGTGCTCGTCGCTGCAGAGCAGCTTGAGCACGAGCGCGGAGCGGTTCACCATTTCGCGCCAGCGTCCGGTGTAATTGGAGCGGGCTATCCATGCGCGCCAGAACTGCGAGGTTTCCTGAAAGTGCCGGTCGACACTTCCGAGATCAAAAACGGCGGTGTCCGTTTTTCCACCGGTCTCGGATTTCTCCTCATCGAGCTGACCGAATGCCAGGGTCGCAGTTTCACCGGCGCCGAGAGTGAAGGTGGCGACGGCGTCGTCGCCCTCAAGCTGCACAGGGAAGGTGGCCTGGAGGCCCATGCCCGGGCAATCTTTCGATTCGGGCACGAAGCAGACGGACCCCTGCTTGTTGTATGCGGAATGACGGGAGCGCCCATAGTCGAAGCGGGGGGCACAACGCATCCTGAACGTGATGCGGCCCTTGATGACACGTAGCATGCGGACAATGTGATGTGCGCGGCGCGCGTTTCCCTTTCTCTCGACCACGGGCATGAAGTCAGTGATTTCAGAGACACCGGAGTCAGAGAGGAAGCGAGTGAGCAGGATATTGGTATCCGGCAGGTAGAGTTGCCGGGTATGCAGATGCTCAATTTCGGGCCAGATGCGAAGGAAGCCGCCGCGCTCGGGATCGAGGAGAGCAGCAAAAACCGTTGGAGAATCAAAGTCCGGAAAGCAGAGGAAGTCGATGCTCCCATTGACGCCGACCAGTGCGATGGAACGCATGTTGCCGATGACGCCGTAGTTCTCGATGGGCTGGAAACCGCCGGGACTTCTCATGTCGGGCATACCCAGTGACCTTAGATATTACCGGATGCGAGATGCGAGATGCGATTGCGATTTCGGAAGGATTTGAGCAGTCGAAAGTTTACGAGAAAAAGCCGCATGAGGCCAGCGTGCGGAAGATCGGGGACGAGGAATCGACCCGGCTCGCCGGATGCGTGGGTGAGAGCCTCCGCGGCGAGGTATCCGCTGCGGACTGCTCCTTCCATGGTGGACGGCCAACCAGTTGTGATCCAATCACCGGCGAGATAAATCCCGGGCCAGGGGCTTTGTGCTCCGGGACGAATGCGGTCGAGAAGGGGGCGGACCGAGTAGGTGGCCCGGACCTCCTTCACGACGGCAGCTTTTTCGAGCTTCGCAGATGCGACGAGCGGGAAAAACTGCCCCAACTCGCGGAGGGCGAGATCGATGATCTCCTGCCGCTGCATCGGAACAAGCGATTTCGAGGAACTGACAACCAGTTCGATGTAGCTTCCCGGCTGGGTGCGATGCGTAGGCTGCAGCCTGGACTTATTAAAGAGCCACTGGATGGTTGAGTCGAGCAGGACGGCGTGCTCAAGTTCAGTGATCTCGCGATCAAACCAGAGATGAATCCCGGTGATGGGAGAATGTTCGAACTGGGCGAGATCGGCGGCCAGGTCTTCGCTCTGCGCATTGTGCGGCAATGCCGGCAATAGACTCGCGAGCGCTTCGAAGGAGAGCGCCAGGATGACAGCGTCGGAGGTGAAGGTGCGGTCGCCGCTGCGGATGGTCCAGCCTGCCTCAGGCTCGCTCGGGTCGATTTGCTCGATGGCATCGACGCTGGTACGCAGGTGAACTTCTCCGCCGCGGGCGCGAAGGTAGTCGATGGCGCGTCCGTACAAATCGCTGAGCGGGATGGCCGGGATGCCCATGCGGCCGGCCGCTGGCGAGAGAAGAAATGATTCGCGAAAGACCTTTCCGGCGTACTTGACCGAAATGCGGTCGAGATCTTCGTTGAGGGCGCTGACCAGGACGGGATGCCAGAAGCGCTGAATGGCGCGCGGCGTTTGGCCGTGGCGCGCAAGCCACTGAGCGAAGTTCTCGTCCGTGTCCTCGGGAATGCCGGTGAGAAATGACGACATGCCACGGGCGATGGCCAGCTTGTCCGACACAGAGAATGCCGGTGCGCGGAGAAATGACAGCGATGTATGCAAGGGCGCCGGTAGAGATGATGGCTGGAGGAGCGTGCGGCGTCCTCCGGGCTCGATAAAGGTGAAGTGATCGTACCAGCGGATAGCGTCGAGGGCGTCGAGGCGGCGATAGAGGTCAACAAGATTTGTGCATCGTCCGATGAGGACGTGCTGGCAGTTATCGATCACCTCACCGGTGCCGGGGTGTTCGTAGGAGGAGGCGCGCCCACCAACGTAAGGACGACGCTCGAGAAGTCGAACGTGGTGGCCGCTGTCAGCAAGGGCGCAGGCAGCGGCGAGGCCGGCAAGTCCGCCACCGACGATGGTGACAGTGCGGGAAGGCTGGTCGATCACTTCCCTACTCCTGACCTGCGCGGAACGATGCGATTAAAGAAGACTTGCAGGAGGCCCCGGGTGAGGATGAAGAGCTTCTTGGATGTGGGGATGGAAATTCTCGTCGCGAAGACGTTGTAGTTGTGCCGCTCGATCCGCTGCAGCAAGGAATGATAAATCGCGATCAGAACCCAGAGGGCCGGCCTGGAGTCGGCTGCGATCAGCGGCAAGAGCGCTTTTCCAGATTTGTAATAGTGTTCAGCACGTTTTGCTTCAGAGTCGAGCAGAGTGAACTGGTTGGGAGCCAGCGAGCGTGAGGTCGATGCGAGTGTTACCAGATCGGAGATGGAGACAGCGTGATGCTGGAGATCTTCTAAAGGAAGATAAACGCGCCCACGTTCAAGATCTTCACGAACGTCGCGCAGAATATTGGTCAGCTGAAAGGCGATGCCGGTTTCCTCGGCGAGTTTTTCGGCGCGGGCATCATCGTAGCCGAAGATGCGGATGCATACCAGTCCCACCACGGACGCAACGAGATAGCAGTAGCGGTAGAGATCGTCGAAGGTGGCGTAGGTGTCGTACTGGCCGGCCCCCTGCTTCGGAGATTGGACGGCGCGATGAAGATCCATGGCAGTGCCTTCGACGAGCTGGTCGAGCAGGCTTTGGGGGATCTGAAAACGGGCTTGTGCGTCGCGCAGGGCGATGAAGACGGGGTCGGCGGTCGCCTGACCGGATGATGCGCGATGCCATGCGTCCAGCCAGGTGCTGAGATTCATGCGGCGCCGGTCGATGGAAAGCGACTCGTCGTCCGAGAGGTCGTCGGCGTGGCGCATAAAGGCATAGACGGCGCAGATGGCGTTGCGCTTGTGAGCAGGCAGCGCAACGAAGGCGTAATAGAAGTTCTTAGCCTGCTTCCGAGCTATTTCGCGGCAGACCCGGTAGGATTCGTCAATGGATGGGAGTGAGGACGGGGATTGGGACGACGTCACGCAGCTTTTCCATGGGCGCTCTGCGCGAGACCTCTGCCGAAGAATTTTCCGGTGAGGGCGCGAACCAGTAGCGCGGCTTTGCGGGATTTCGAGATCGACGGCCGGCTGCGGAGCACATCGTAGTCCTGCTGCTCAATGGCGCGCAGGATTTCTAGACCTCCGCGAGAGAAGAGGTCGAGATCGACGGCAAGCTCGCGGTCAACCATGCCGATCAACGGAAGACCCTGTTCGAACATGCGGCGCGCGTAGTCGACTTCGTAGCGCATGAGCTCGCGGAAAGCCGGCGTGAATTTGCCGTTGGCTATTGTGGCTTCGTCGACGGCGAAGCGGCGCATGTCTTCTGCGGCAAAGTAGATGCGGTCGCGATCATGGTAGTCGGTGCGGACGTCCTGCCAGAAATTCGCGAGTTGGAGCGCAGAGCAGGTGTGATCGGAGAGCGCGAAGCGTTCGGGATCGCGATACCCGCAGACGTAAAGCACGAGATGGCCGACGGGATTGGCCGAATAGCGGCAGTAGTCGAGCACGTCAGCCATAGTCTCGAAGCGCGTAACTGTCTGGTCCTGCTTGAACGCGATGAGCAGGTCGGCGAAGGGCGTTTTGGGGATGTCGCAGGCACGGATGGTCTCGGCAAGCGCGACGAAGACAGGGTGACGGGCCTCGCCACGATAGCAGGCATCGAGTTCGTCTCCCCAGAGATCGAGAAGGGCAAGCGATTGCTCGCGGCTGCCGGTCTCGTCTCCAAGATCATCGGAGACGCGGCAATAGGCATAGATGGACTGAAAGTGGCGGCGCAGGCGCTTCGGGAGAAACCAGGATGCGACGTGGAAATTTTCGTAGTGCGTTTCAGCCAGACGCTGACACCAGGCCTGCGCTTCGGCGAGCGTGGGAGGATGCTCCGGCATGCGGTATTCCGGAGGCAGAGCCGCCCATCCGCGTTCGATCAATTGTGCCTGGTCTGTCATTGAGTCTTCAATATTCTCGCCCGGCGTCACCGTTAGAAGCAGATCCTTCGACTGCGTTTGGCGCGCCGCACCAAACTTCGCTCAGGATGACAAGTCGTTGTTCATCTGTTCAACATCTGTCTTAGGGAATGATAGCGGTCTTAATGTCACTGGAGCGGTTCATGAGACGCCGCAGGACGCTGTCGAGTTCCGAGAGAGGCGCGTGGCCGGTAATGTACTCGCGGCACTTGAACTGTCCGCTGCGAATGAGATCAAAAGCACGCCGTGCGGTGGCCGGCGTGTGATGGAAACTCGCCTTCAACGTGATGTCGTTATAGTGGAGCCGGTTAGTGTCGAGGTCGACGCGAGTTCCGGCGGCGCATCCGCCGAAGAAATTCACGGTGCCTCCCTTGCGTACCATATCCACTGCCCACTGCCAGGCGGTAGGAGTCGCCACGGCCTCGATGGCGACATCGACGCCCCGGTGCCTGGGCGTGAGCGCGCGAACGGCAGCGATGGGGTCGGCCGCGGAAGTAATTTGAATGACGTGTTCGGCGCCGAAGGTGCGAGCAGCGGCGATCTGGCGATTGCGTTTGACGACGGCGATGACATGCAGGCCGGCCAGTTGCGCAACGTGCATGAACATGAGGCCGATGGGACCGCCTCCGATGACGACGATCGAGTCGCCGGGCTGAGCGTTCGATTCCTCGAGGCCGCGGACTACGCAGGCCAGCGGCTCGGTAAGAGCGGCGTGTTCGAAGGGAACGTTGCCGGGCACGAGCAAAGTATTCTTCTCGACGATCCGGGCAGGAATGGAGATAAATTCGGCGTAGGCTCCGTTGTTGAAGAGCAGGTCGTCGCAGAGATTCTGCTGACCTCGACGGCAGAAATAGCACTCGTCGCATGGAGCGGAGTTAAGAGCAACGACGCGGTCGCCGGTGCGGAAATTCTTTACGCCCGGACCGACTTCGTGAACAATCCCGGAGAGTTCGTGCCCGAATGGCACCGGCAGGGTGAGCATGCGGGCGTGATAACCGCGACGGTAAATCTTGAGGTCGGTGCCACAGGTAAGAGCAGCCTGGACGCGAACGATGATTTCTCCCGGACCAGCAATTGGTATAGGAAGGCGCTCAAGGCGCACATCTTCGCGACCGTATAGTACGGCTGCTGTCATTTCCTGAACCAGTGTTGTTGCTTCCATGTTCTTTGACCTGCGAATTTGCAGGCTCCCGGCTGTCTTCAGCCCTGGTGCGCGCCCGGTTCGATGAATATCTTCATGGAACTTGCGCTGGGGTTGGAGGCAATCTCAATACCCTTCACCGCGTCTTCCAGAGGAAAGCGGTGTGAAATGAGACGGGTGAGATCGAATCCGTTCAAGTACCCGTTGAAGACGAGATCGGCTACCTCATCTTGAATCGCGACAGAGGAACTGTAAGACCCCATCAGGGTTTTCTCATCCATGCAAATGATCGCCGGATCGATGCTGACGCTCCCATGCTGGGTCTGCGCGAAAAACAGGACCCGGCCACCGGGGCGGGCTGCATCGATCGCTGTCTGTATGAGCGAGTTGCCACCGACAGCAAGTATGACCGCGTCGGCGCCGCGCCCCTCGCTGGCTGCCCGCACAGCATCAACGACATTCTCTTTTCCGGCGTGGATGGGATGATGCAGGCCGTAGGTAGCGGCAATAGCGTGGCGCTCCGCGTATAAGTCTGAGGTGAGAACCTTTGCTCCCGAACGCGCGGAAAGCGTAGCGAGCAGAATACCGATCGGACCCTGGCCGATAACGAGAACCGTTTCGTCCCGCGCGAGCGCGAGACTCTTTACTCCCTTGAGGCAGGTATTCACGGGCTCGACGAATGCGGCCTGCTCGAAGGGAATCCCATCTGGGATCTTGATGAGGCCGCGACGAACGATCCAATCACGCACATGGACATACTCGGCGAAACCGCCGCCGGCGGGCTCAAAGCCGGCAGTACAGCCGACATGCTTGTAATCCGGGCACTGCGCAAAGGTCTTTTTGCGGCAGTAGTAGCAGTCGCCGCAGGGCACGTGGTGAAAGACCATGACGCGGTCGCCGATGGCGAAATCCTTGATGCCGTCTCCTACTGCGGCAATCGTGCCGGCGGTTTCATGGCCGAAGATGCGCGGGGCAGAGTGAGAACCCGTATGGATCTTCTTGAGGTCGGTGCCGCAGATGCCGCAAGCGGCAACGCGAATGAGGACCTCACCGGGACCGATCGATGGAACCGGAACGGTTTCCACGCGAACATCGTTGATCCCGCGATAGACCGCTGCACGCATAGTCGGTGGAATCGGTCTCTGGGTGACTTCAGAGTTTGGGCTGTATGTGGTGGCCATCTTCTTTCAATAGTTTACAGCGACGGAGGGATAGATTTCGAGAGCAAGCGAGCAAGATTCGCCGCCGCCAGGTTACTGTTTTTTCCGACGCGTACCAGGGACGACCAGTATCGGGGGTGAAAAGCGGCGTGCGCGAGGAACGCGGGCATGCGAAGTTCGCCCGCGGCAGAGATGAATCGTGAAAAATCGGGAAGCTGGTCGGTGTAGGCGTCCGAGACGCCTTTGAAACAGTAGAAGGTAAGATCGTTGCTGGCGGCGAGGCGGGCGACGGTGGCAGCTTCCATGTCGACGAGGACCGCCTGATGTTTTTCGGCGAGTGGGCGTTTTTCGTTGACGCCTGCCACGTGGTCGAGGGTGACGAGGCGTACTCCTTCCGCGGAGGCAGTACGAAAACGCTCGCCGGTGGCGTGGTCGATCACTTCGGTGATGGCGTAAGCGGCTGGCGGTTTGAGAGCGCAGGTGATCGCTCCGGTCCACCCGTAGGAGATAAGCGCGTCGGGACGGCCGTGAGTCAGCGCCATTGCGACTGCGCGCTGGGCAGCGGCCGCGCCTATGCCTCCAGCTATGGCGATAGCTTCGTGACCGGAAACGGTGCCGATCCAGACGTTGGGCTGGGGGCGGCTCCAATCCCCGTTCTTGCCGACCAGCGGTTTGAGTTCGCCGGGCAACGCGGCGACGATGGCGATGTGGCTCATGAGGCTTTGACCTGCTCCGGCGCTGGGATGGCAGCGGGGGCGTAACCGTTCGCACGGAACCAATCGATGGCGGAGCGCAGCGCGTTGTAAACGGGCACGATGCGGAAGCCCAACTCGCGCTGGGCCCTGGCGGACGAAGCGAACATCTTCTTTTTACCCATGCGGACGGCTTCGACCGTCGCACGAGGCTCAAGTCCGCGAATTCGGCCAGTGATGGTTTCGTCGAAGAAGGCGAAGATCATGGCGACCGCGTGCGGGACGCGCAGGTTTGGCGAGGGGAGGCCGGTAATCGCTGACATTTTGTCGAGAATCTGTTTGAGGGTGAGGTTTTCGCCGCCCAGGATGTAGCGCTCTCCGGAGCGGCCCTCTTCGAGTGCACAGACGTGGGTGCGGGCGACTTCCGCTACGTCGACGAGATTTAGGCCGGTATCGACGTAGGCGGGAAACTTGCGGTTGAGGAAATCGACGATGATGCGGCCGGTGGGCGTTGGCTTTACGTCCATCGGGCCGATGGGGGTGGTGGGGTTGAGAATGATCACCTGCTGCCCGGCGCGGGCCGCTTCGATCGCAACCTGTTCCGCGAGAAACTTCGAGCGCTTGTAGTGTCCGACCATGTCGGCAAGGGCAACGGGGGTGGTTTCATCGACGATGGTCCCATCGGATTTGAAGCCCATGGTGGCGACGCTGGACGTGTAGACGGTGCGCGGGACGGACTCCTCGCGAGCGATGCGCAGGAGGGCGCGGGTTCCGTCGACGTTGGCGGCGTACATGCTTTTTGGGTCGCGCACCCAGAGCCGATAGTCGGCGGCAACATGCATCAATGCGTCGCAGCCACGGATTGAGGTGCGCAGACTTTCTGGCTGGAGCAAATCGCCGACAACGGTTTCAGCCGGCAGGCCTTCAAGGTTGCGGAGATTGCTTGTGGGGCGGACCAGGAGGCGGAGCTGCGCACCCTGCTGGACGAGTTCCCGGGCAACGTGCGTACCTACGAATCCCGTGGCTCCAGTTAGAAAGACTTTCATGTATTGAGCGGGCACGATGTTCATGCCCAAACGGATATTTTACGGGAGTTTCCGCGCGATGGCGCGGCGTGACCGATTCCGCTCCAGTAAGGAATGACATTCCGGTGACATCTGATGCAGATGGGCGGAAGTAACCTGAACGGAGCGGTATGGCATCGACGCTTGTACGGATTTCAACAGCACCGGTTGCATCGTTCACCGACCAGGTGATCACACACCTGCCGGTTGTGGTGCTGTTTCCCCATAACCGATGCAATTGCCGGTGCGTGATGTGCGACATCTGGAGGATCCGGCAGACGCGTCAGATCGAGATGGCAGACCTGCTGCCACATCTTGAATCATTCCGATCGCTGGGCACGCGGTGGATTGCGCTTTCCGGTGGAGAGGCGCTGCTTCACGATGATCTGCGAGGATTCCTGGAGCTTCTGCGTGGCGAGGGGATGCGCATCACGCTGCTTTCGACCGGGCTTCTGCTCAAGGAAAATGCGGCGCTGGTGACGGAATTAGTGGACGACGTAATCGTGTCGCTGGATGGACCTCGGGAAACGCACAATGCGATCCGGCGCGTTCGCGACGCATATGAGCGGATGGCACAGGGCATTGCGGCTCTCAGGGTATTGCGGAGAGAGATGCCTGTCTCCGGCCGGAGCACGGTTCAGAAGAATAATTTTCGGGAACTGCCGAGGACCGTGGACGCGGCGCGGGATCTGGGGCTGGATTCGATTTCGTTTCTCGCGGTGGATGCGACGTCCGCGGCGTTTAATCACGAAGACGGCTGGAAGGAAAACGACCAGGCGCGGGTGCTGCTTACGGCCAATGAGGTTGGGGAGCTGTCGGGCCTGCTGGATCGCATGAGCATAGAGTATGCGGAGGAGTTCCGGATGGGGTTTATTCAGGAATCTCCGGAGAAGATGCGCCGGATCGTCCGGCATTTTCGAAGTGCGCTCGGCGAGGCGGAAGCAATCGCACCACGGTGCAATGCCCCTTGGGTCTCAGCGGTAGTGGAGAGCGACGGTGCGGTTCGGCCCTGCTTCTTTCACCCTGTGATTGGCAACATCCACGAACGGTCTTTGGCGGATGTCGTGAATGGCGAGGCGGCGCTGCGCTTTCGCGCGGGTCTCGATATCGAGAGGAACGAGATCTGTCGAAGATGCGTGTGCTCGCTCTATTACACGGAACCGTGAAGTCGCCGCACAATGCCTTCATATTCCCCTGCTAGAATCGCGGGCCTGGGGGAATCATGGGCAGACCGGTAGTGCACTTCGAGATTGGCTGTAGGGATAGGGCGAAGACGACAGAGTTCTACGGCGCGCTTTTCGACTGGAACATGCAGGAGGTGGGACCTGCGGCGATGATTGCGACGGGAGCCGACACAGGCATTCAAGGACATATCACCTCGCTTGGACATGAGCCGCACAACTATACGATCTTCTACGTGCAGGTAGACGATGCGGAGGCCTACCTGAAGAAGGCCGAGTCGCTGGGTGGGAAAACCCTTATTTCGCCTGTTCCGATTCCTACTGGCCGGTTTGCGTGGATGGCTGATCCTGAAGGAAACGTAGTCGGGCTGTTTGAGACCAAGGGCTGAGAGCCTTCGTCCGTCAGGCGAACGCCGAATCAATCTGGAGCTAACGCCCTGGGTAGGGCATCCAAGAACCGAGCGGAAAATTCAAGCGCCTGGGGGTGGACCTTGCAGAGACGGGATTTCATTAAGACGGTCACCAGTGCAGCGGGGATGGCAGTTTCCATGAACGTATTCCCATCTTTGGCTAACGCCGAAGCTCCTGATAACTCTTCCGAAATGATCTACCGCACGCTCGGACTGACGGGAGAGCGAGTTTCGGCGCTGGGGCTGGGTGGCTATCACATCGGAAAGTCGGATCTTTCGGAAGACGAGAGCATCCGACTCATCCGCGCGGCGCTGGATCGCGGCATGAACTTTCTGGATAACTGCTGGGACTATAACGGCGGAGTCAGCGAGATCCGCATGGGCAAAGCCCTGCGCGACGGTTATCGGCAGAAGGCTTTCCTGATGACGAAGATTGACGGCAGGTCGAAAGAGTCGGCGGCACAGCAGATTGACGAGTCACTGAGCCGGCTGCAAACCGATCATGTGGACCTGATGCAGTTTCATGAGGTGATACGGCTGGAAGATCCCGACCGGATCTTTGCCGCTGGCGGCGCGATGGAGGCAATGCTGGCGGCGAAGCAGGCGGGCAAGGTGCATTATATCGGGTTTACCGGACATAAAGACCCGGTCGTGCATCTGCGGATGCTGGACATGGCCAAGGCACACAACTTTCATTTCGACGCGGTACAGATGCCGCTGAACGTGATGGATGCTCACTTCCGCAGCTTTGATCAGCAGGTAGTGCCGGTGCTGGTGCGGGAGAAGATCGGCATTCTGGGCATGAAGGCCTTCGGCGACCACTTCATCCTGAACAGCAATACGGTTCAGCCGATCGAGTGCCTGCACTATTGCCTGAACCTGCCGGTTTCGGTGCAAATCACGGGCATCGACAGCACGCAGATTCTGGATCAGGCATTCGAGGCGGCAAAGACGTTTCGTCCGATGTCACAGAAACAGGTCGCGGCGCTGCTGGCACGCACTACGCAGGCAGCGGCTCACGGGGAGTTTGAGCTGTACAAGACGACCAGCCATTTTGACGGGACGGCGCATAACCCGTCGTATCTGGGTTGAACTCAAACAGAAATGCGCGGCTGCCAGGCGCATTCGGGATTTCGCCAGCTTCAGTCGTAGTATTCGAGGCCGAGGTGCGTGATCAGTTCTTCGCCCTGGATGTGGCGGAGTGTGTTCTTGAGCTTCATCGACTGGATGAAGAGATCGTGTTCGGGGTAGAGGCCGGGCGCAGTTTGTGGCGATTTGAAGTAAAAGCTGAGCCATTCCTGTATGCCCAGGTGCTTAAGTTCAGGGGTGCGCTGCGCGAGATCGAGGAAGAGGACGAGATCGAGTGCCAGGGGTGCCGCTAGGATGGAGTCACGGCAGAGGAAGTCGACCTTGATCTGCATCGGATAGCCGAGCCATCCGAAGATGTCGATGTTGTCCCAACCCTCTTTGTTATCACCGCGTGGCGGGTAATAGTTAATGCGAACCTTGTGGTAAATGTCCTTGTAGAGGTCGGGGTAGAGCTCGGGCTGGAGGATGTAATCAAGGACGCCGAGCTTGGATTCTTCCTTGGTCTTGAAGGATTCGGGGTCGTCGAGGACTTCGCCATCACGGTTGCCGAGGATGTTGGTCGAGTACCAGCCGGCGACGCCCAGCATGCGCGACTTGAAGGCGGGTGCGAGCACGGTCTTCATGAACGTCTGTCCGGTCTTGAAGTCCTTGCCGCAGATCGGCGCTCCGGTCTGCTTTGAGAGCTCGATCATGCAGGGCAGGTCGACGGTGAGATTAGGGGCGCCGTTGGCGAAAGGAATGCCCTCCTTGAGACCGGCGTAGGCGTAGATCTGCGACGGAGCAATATTCGGGTCGTTGTCGACCAGGCCCTTTTCGAAAGCGGCGAGGGATTGGTGGACGGCTGAAGGCTCAAGAAAGATTTCCGTCGAGCCGGTCCAGATCATCACAACGCGATCGACCTTCGACTTGAAGTTCTGAATGTCGGCGATGAGCTGCTGGGCAAGATCGCACTTGTGTTTGCCCTTTTTGATGTGGGTGCCGTTAAGGCGCTTGACGTAGTGCTGGTCGAAGACCGCAGGCATGGGCTTGATCTCTTCGAGGAAGGGCCGGATGCTCTTGAGGTGGTCGTTGTCGAGCACCTGGGCGTGCGCGGCGGCCTCGTACATGTTCTCGGGGAAGATTTCCCATCCGGTGAAGACGATGTCGTCGAGGGAAGCCAGCGGAGCGAAATCCTTGATGAGCGGCGTGCGATTGTCGGTACGCTTGCCGAGGCGAATCGTGCCCATCTGGGTCAGTGAGCCGATCGGCTTAGCGAGGCCTTTGCGGACCGCCTCAACGCCGGCTATGAGCGTGGTCGCAACGGCTCCCATGCCGACCACCATGATTCCAAGTTTGCCTTTTGCGGGCTGAATATTCGCAGCCTTCGGTGTAGCCATTCTTACGGGTCTTCCTCTCAAGCAAAATAGTGCGCGTGCGCAAACACTCTAGTGTCGCCTCCATGAAGGGGCTTTGGCAAACGGGCGGGGCTCAATTGGGAGAATCAGCGGGCCAAATGCGGGCTGGCAGCGCCAGGCGCGATCAGGCTACCTCAGGCCGCACACGGTCCTTCCAGTGCGTCCAGACAAACCAGACGACGGCGGCGAGCAGCAACACAACGACGGCGGTGTGGAATCGATGGAAGGCGGACTTGAAGGCGGGATTGGTCTCCCAGGCCTGGCCGAGTTTCATGCCGGCGTACGCCAGAACGAAGCACCACGGCCACGAGCCGAGAAAGGTGTAGATGTGGAAACGGAGCTGGTTCATGCGGGCGATGCCGGCGGGTAGCGCGATGAAGGTGCGGATGACCGGAAGCAGGCGGCCGATGAAGACAGTGATCGATCCATAACGCGAGAAGAAGTGCTCAGCCCGGTCCAGGTCGCGTTGATCAAGCAGGATGAAGCGGCCGAATTTAGTAATCAAGGGGCGGCCGCCGTAGGCGCCGATCCAGTAGGCGACGGCCGAGCCGAGATTGCAGCCAATGGCACCGGCTGTGGCTACGCCGAAAAGCGTGAGCTGGCCGGTGTGGACGAGATAGCCGGAGAACGGCATGATGATCTCAGACGGCAGCGGAATGCATGCCGATTCGATGCCCATCAGAAGGGTGACACCGATGTATCCAGAAGCGGAGATGGTGGCAATGATGAAATGGGCGAGGAAGGCTAGGATTTTCTCGGTCATTCGAGCCAAGTATACCTGCCACCGTAGGCACACCCATTTACACTTTGGCGGAATTGATGAACGGATTCGGGCTGGTGGCTTAGCGCTGACAGGCCCTGAATCGCAGGAAACAGAATGAATGTGCCACAAAATGAACGCTTCTTTGTGATCACGGGCGGACCGGGGTCGGGTAAGACGACGCTGGTCGAGCTGCTTGCAGCGCGTGGCATTTGCGCAATGCCTGAGGCGGGAAGGAGCATTATTCAGGATCAGGTGGCCATCGGCGGCTGCGCTTTGCCTTGGGGTGATCGGAGTGCATTTGCCGAGCTGATGTTGAGCTGGGAGTTGCGATCTTATCGAGAAGCACTGAGACAATCCGGACCGGTGGTTTTCGATCGCGGCGTGCCCGACGTTATCGGATATCTTCGTGTGAGTGGGCTTCCGGTTCCGTTGCACATGGAGAAGGCCGCGGGAATATTTCGTTACCATCCTCGGGTCTTCATCGCGCCGCCGTGGAAGGAAATCTTTTCACGTGACATAGAACGGAAGCAGTCGTTCGAAGAGGCACAGGCTACGTATCACGTACTGGTCGAAACATATTCGGAATTGAACTACGAACTGATTCAGTTGCCGCTCGCTTCGGCGAAAGACCGAGTGCAATTTGTGATTGAGTCGATGGGAGTTGAGCTCGAGTCTGCTTGAAATCTGGTCATACCTATAAGGCAGGACCGCAGTGCCGCTTTGAATCGGGATCCTACGCCAGGAATCAGGAAGCGGAACTGGGCAAATGACGCACGTCCAGAGTCAGCGGGTGGGGGGGCGGTCATGGCGCAGGGTGTAGCAAAGTCCGATGCCGACACACAACGCGGCGAGGACGGCGCCCTCAAGTGAAGCATTGAGGGCTTTCCCATCGAGGACGGGCGGTACGAATCCTCCGCGGAGATTGGCCAGCGCATTCGCGGCCCAGACTATGAACACGGCTGCGTAAACCAGACCTGAAACTTTCAAGATGCGAAGTAAAATCGTGGCGCGCTCCAGTGCGATGGCCCTGCGGCGGCGACCGGCGGCAGCCCATACCTGCGCGGCGGGCGGCGGAGCGGCATGTTCGCTAAGATACTCCGCATCCTGGTGAAAAATCCGAGCAATCTGCAGAGCCGCGCCGCAATGCGGGCAGCCCTGCTGGTGCCGGAGAAGCTCGGGGGATGCTGAGCCGGTCTGCGAGGCGCGAATTGTCTCGATCTCAAATGCGCATGGCATGGTGTTCATCCTTTGTGGTTCTCCTCGGGCCTGAGCAAGGTGGCTGCCTGGCGGCGTGCACGAAAAAGCAGCAGCCTAATGCTGAGCGCGCCGAGGCCGGTAATTGCAGCAATCTCGGCGTGGTTCATGCCCTCGACATAAGCCAGCCAGAGGATCTGGCGCTGACGGGGCTTCAGCGAGTCCATCACGCGGCGGACGTCGATATGTGCGACCGAAGCAGGCTCCGCGGTGGACGCCTCGGCAGCCTCCACGGCTTCGATATCGACCTCAACTGCGTTCCCGCTGTGACGCCAGCGGTCGTGAAGCAGGTTGGTGGCGATGCGGAAGAGATAGCTCCGGGTAGCGGCCTCATCCATGGCTGGAAGGGCCGAACGACCTCCATACCGGCTGAGGAAGCGGCAGTAGGTTTCCTGAAGCAGGTCGTCGGCCAGGTCCCGGCTACCTGAGGCACGTACCAGGTAGGCCCAGAGCGGACGCGCAGTCCGGTCGTAGAGAGCCCGGAAAGCATCCTCATCGATCCCGGATACTTCGCGGGTGGCGCTACCGGCATAGTTCGCGATGGTGTCCGCCAGGGTCATTTTTACTCGTTCAGAGGCACCGGGTTAAATGCGAGGATCGCGGTTGAGCAGCCCAAAGGACCTTGAGAGAAAATACGAGGCCGCCCCCGCTATTCCAAATCCCAGGCCGAGAGCAACGGCGAGGGTTCCAAAGATGGTGAAGGCCTCGCCTGAAAATGGGAGCTTCGAGCGCAACACCAACAGTGCGACGCCAAAAATGGCGATGATGATACCCGCCTGCACGCTGCTGAGGATACGTTCGTAGGGCGTGACGCGTTCCGTTGTGAGCCCGTCGACGAACTGTTTGCCGGCGGGAGTTTCAACATACGCGAGCAGGCTCTGGCTGGAGTCGAGGCGTTGCAGAAGGCTCGTCTGCACCTCAGCCTGAAACCTGGCGATTTTGTAGCGGCGGATGGACGAGAAGAGAACCCAGACAATCCATCCGATCATGAAAAATAGACTGCCTGGTACGAGGATGTCCTCCATTTGGTGCGCTCCCGTTGAGAAATTGCTACTTTCAAGCGGTAAAACGGTCTGCAAGGCAAATGGGTTAACAACAAAAAACAGAATTCTTTGGCGTATCTGCCGGCGAGCGCTCTTCGGATTCGAAGGATTCCGGCCGAAAGCGTCATCGACTCGATAACCGTTTCTCCTGCTAGCATGAAGAGAGAATCAGAGGTGAGGAAATGGCCGATATTTTGACTGTTTCGGCAGAGGAAGGCACGACGGAGACACACCCTACCCCGGCCAAGGCGGACGAGAAGAAAATTCAGCGGCAGATGGTGTCGTTCACCTTCTTCAAGGTGATGCCGGAGTGGCGGCGGCTTCCCGCGGCGGAGCGCGCGGAGCACAAGCGGCAGTTCGCAGAGATTTTGAAGCGCTGGAACCAGCCGGGACGGCTGCTTGGCCTCACGTATTCGACGGTGGGACTGCGCGGCGACGTGGACATGGTGCTGTGGCGCATCTGCTACTCCGTGGACGACCTGAACCAGATGACGGCGGAACTGCTGGCGAGTCCGCTGGGAGGGTATCTGCAGACACCGCACAACTTCCTCGCGATGACCAAGCGGTCGCAGTACCTTATCGGGCACGAGCACGAGGGGCAGCATGATTCGCGCGGTAGCATCCGGCCGGGCGGTCAGAAGTACATCTTCATCTATCCCTTCTGGAAGACCCGGGCGTGGTATCTGCTGCCGATGGAAGAGCGGCAGCGCCTGATGAGTGAACACATCCGCGTGGGACACATGTATCCGCGGGTGAAGCTGAATACGACATACTCGTTCGGGATTGACGATCAGGAGTTCGTGGTTGCGTTCGAGAGCAATTTCCCGGAGGATTTTCTGGACCTGGTACAGCAACTGCGCGAAACGGAGATCAGCGTTTACACGCTGAAGGATACGCCGATTTTTACCTGCATCCGGATGAGTGCGGAGGAAATGCTGGATCGGCTGGGGTAAGGCATGGTTCAGGGAACAGGGATCAGTAAAGGCGCGAGTCAACCTCGCGCCTTTGATTTGTGGGTAGAATGCGGGGATGACTGCGAAGAAAGTTGCGGCAAAACAGACGAAAGTCGGATTAAAGAGCAAATCGAAGGTGGCGGACGGGAAGACGGCGAACGACCTGTCTCCGGAGCGGATTGCTGAAATTTTGCGGCGGCTGCAGACGGCGTATCCCAATGCAGAATGCGCGCTGCATCACCGGAATGCCTGGGAGTTGCTTGTAGCCACGATCCTTTCGGCGCAGTGCACCGATGCGCGGGTGAACATGGTCACGCCGGAGCTGTTCCGGAAATTCCCGACGCCGCAGGCGATGGCGGAGGCTTCCCTGCCCGCAATCGAGGAGGAGATTCGGTCAACGGGCTTTTATCATAACAAGGCGAAGTCGATTTCCGGAGCGGCAAAAAAGATTTCCGGCGAGTTTGGCGGGAAGGTTCCGAAGACCATGGCCGAGTTGCTTACCGTTCCCGGCGCTGCGCGCAAGACCGCAAATGTTGTGCTGGGCGTGGCTTATCACGTTGCCGAGGGAGTGGTCGTCGACACCCACGTCCTGCGGCTCTCGAACCGGCTGGGACTGACCAGGCAGACCGATCCGAAGAAGGTGGAGCAGGACCTGATGCAGATCATTCCGAAGGATCACTGGATCCAGTTTTCGCATGAGCTGATTCATCATGGGCGGCAGATCTGCATCGCCCGCAAGCCGCGCTGCGTAGACTGCACACTGGAGACGCTGTGCCATTCTGCTGACAAGACGTGGAGCAACTGAAGGCAGGGATCAGGGAACAGGGTGCAGGGCGCAGACTACCGCTTTGATGAGGCCGGGGATGTCGTGCGGGTTGGCTTCGGTGGCGGGCTCCAATCCGTGACCGCGAAGGGTCTGGCTGGTGATTGGGCCGATGGAGATAGCGAGCATTTTGTGCGGGCGATCGAGGTCGGCTGCTCTCAACAAGTGAAAGAAATTCGTCACGGTGGATGAGCTGGTGAACGTCGCTGCATCCGGCAATTGCTGTCCCGAGGCGAAGATTTCAGCAATATTGCGTAGTGAGGCTTCCGGAATGACTGTGCGGTAGGCGTCGACTACGTTGACCTGAGCACCCATTTGCGCGAGCGCATCCGGGATGACATCGCGGGCGACAGCGGCGCGTGCTATCAGGACGCGCTGGTTTTGGGTCTGATCTCCGAGTGCTGCGGTGAGCGATTCGGCGACGTATTCTTCCGGGGTGAGGGTGACGTGAAGGCCAGCGTCGATGAGTGCCTGGGCGGTGGAGGGACCAATCGACGCGATCCTGAGATGTGAAAAATCCGCGTTATCGACATTGAGCGCGGCGGTGCGTTCCCGGATCGAGCGGACGGCATTCGCGCTGGTGACAATCAGCCAGCGGTAATCTGACAAATTCTGAAGGGCTGCATCGAGCGGCTCCCAGGACGCTGGGGGCAGAATCTCAATGACGGGGATTTCGATGACTTCAGCCCCGAGTGCTGCGAGTTCGCCTGACAACTTCCCGGCCTGATGGCGCGCCCGCGTGACGAGAATGCGGCGGCCCGCGAGCGGGAGCGGTGAAATCACGGGATAGCGAGCTCCAGAAGACTTCGTGCGCCTTGCTCGAGGAGTCGTTCAGCGAGCTTCTGGCCCAGGGCCGCTGGGGATGTTCCCTCCTGGTGTTCGAGCGCGGCGCGCACGATGCCCTCGCCATTGGGAGCCGCGACTGCCCCGGTGATGCTGAACCTCCCGGCTGACTCCAGACAATGGATGCCGATCGGGACCTGGCAACCTCCTCCGAGAGCGGCAAGAGCCGCGCGTTCCGCGGTTACGGCAAAACGGGTACTGGCGTCGTCAAGAACGGCGAGTGCCTCGATGGTCGCTCTGTCATCTGCGCGTGTCTCGATAGCCAAGGCTCCCTGGCCTGCAGCGGGACAAAGAATAAGGGCAGGAAATCGTTCGCGGAGGTACTCGGTGCGTTCGAGGCGCTCAAGGCCGGCTGAAGCCAGAATGATAGCCTCCGCTTCACCCTCCGACAACTTGCGGAGGCGGGTGTCGACGTTGCCGCGAAACTCGAGGAAGTGCAGGTCGTTACGAACCGACCGGAGTTGCGCCTGGCGCCTCAGGCTGCTTGTTCCGATACGTGCGCCGGGTGGGAGAGCAGCAAAGCTTTCAAAGTTGACGGATATGAAGGCATCGCGGGCGTCGGCGCGCGGCGGGATGGCGGCGATGATGAACGGCTCGTCGAGTGAAGTCGGCAGGTCTTTGAGACTGTGGACGGCAAGGTCGATTCGGCGGTCGTACAGCGCTTCCTCAATTTCCTTGGTAAACATGCCCTTGGGCACAGTCGCACCGACCTGGGCAAAGGTGAGGTGCTGCATCGCGTCGCCGCTGGTGCGGATAATCTCTATGGCGACCTCATAGCCTTCGAGACGAAGCTGGTCGGCGATGTGATTAGCCTGCCAGAGAGCGAGTTGCGAGCCGCGGGAGCCGATCTTCAACATTTTGGGATTGGTCATTAGAAAACCGGGCTCAGGCCCCAGAGGTCAATCATGATCATCTCTTGTTGTGGTCATTGCTGGCTCGTCTGAGAGGTTTGCTGTTTCGGCGGTGTGCGTTAGAGAAATGTCTGTTTCGTTCCTGCTTCCATTGAACCCAAACGCCGCGCGGATGGCTTCGACAGTGACCAGATCACCTTCACGGGCTGCCGCTTTCAGAACCCGCAACGGCTGGTGCAGAAATTTGTTCACAATGCCACGAGTGAGCACTTCGACTGCGTTCTGTTGCGCAGGCGTGAGCGACTGCAGTCGAGACTGGGCGCGCCGCAGTTCCGCCTGCCGAATGTCCTCGGCCACGGCCTGCAAGTCGACAAGCGCGGGCACGATGTCGAGCGACTCGATGCGGCGCTGGTATCGCGCGAGCTCCTGCTCAAGGATTTCTTCCGCGCGTTGCGCTTCCCGGCCACGGTCAGAGAGATTCGAAACCGCGACGGATTGCAGGTCATCGATGTCATAAAGAAAAATGCCGTCGAGCCGGTTAATCTCCGGATCAACATCCCGCGGGACGGCAATATCAATGATGAACATCGGACGGTTGCGGCGGCGATGCAGGAACTGCTGCGCATGTTGAGTGCGGAAAATGAACTCCGGAGAGCCGGTCGAGGTGATCAGAATGTCGGCTTCGTCAGCGCGCTCGTGGAGGTCGTCGAAGCGAACAACGTGGCCTTTGAATTTTTGCGCCAGGCTCAGAGCGCGCTCATGTGTGCGATTTGAGATGAGCAGCGACCCGGCCCCATGCTGCATCAGGTGACGAGCGGCAAGTTCGCTCATCTTGCCGGCTCCAACGAGGAGCACGCGTTTGCCTTCGAGCGAGCCGAAGATTTTGCGGGCGAGGTCGACGGCGACAGAGGCTATCGAAACCGACGATGCTCCGATCTGGGTCTCGGTACGGACCTTCTTAGCGGCCGAAAATGCACCTTGCAGCAGCCGTTCGAGATTCCCTCCCACGGCTCCGACCGAACGCGCGGCAGCATAAGATTGCTTCACCTGGCCGAGAATCTGGGGTTCGCCGACCACCATCGAGTCCAGACTCGCAGCAACGCGGAAGAGATGCAGGACCGCTTCCGATTCACGGTGTTGATAGAGATGCGGCTGGAGTGACTGGCTATCCACGGCAAAGCGCTCGTTGAGATAGCTGGCAAGCTCCGGTTCGCTGCCGTCATAGCAAACAAGCAGCTCAACACGATTGCACGTAGAAAGAATCAACCCCTCACGAATCCCGGGATGAGAGATCAGAGCGCGCGTCTCGCCTGCAAGTTCTTCCGGCGCAATGGCAAGGCGCTCGCGGAGTTCAACCGGAGCGGTCTTGTGATTGAGGCCTGTGAGCAGGATCTTCATGGGGCGCTGAACCTGTGCACGGAACTGAGGAGGTTCGCAGCCCAGACACAAAGCATGACCACGAAAACCGCCGACGATAGGTAGACGGCGCGGCGTCCTCGAAGCCCGGTGCTGCGGCGAACGAACAGCATAATTACATAGAGTCCCCACATCACAAAAGAGAGCCAGATTTTTGGGTCGGCAAAGTAGGCCGGGCCAACGCTTTCCTGGGCGATGATGGAACCGGCGAAGAGGCCGATGGTCATGCAGTGGAATCCGAGCACCAGCGTCTTCTGCGCGATCTGGTCCATGGTGTCGAGCGGCGGCAGCCAGTTTAGAAAGCCGGGCGAACGCTTGCTCTTCAGGCGCCGTTCCTGAAATAGATAAAACAGACTGGCTAAAAGACTGAAAATCAATGCCGCATAGGCCGCCAGCAGGGCCGTAATGTGCAACAGAAGCCATCCGCTGCGAATGACGGGTGAGCTGAAGGTATGGCGGTCGGGGCCTAGCGTGGGGACGACCACGAGCAGGAAGGCCAGCGGCAGCGCAAAAATGCCGAAGGAGAGCGTTCGATACCGAAGTGCAATGACCAGGAAGACGGTTACGATGAGCAGCGCCAGGATCGACTGGACTTCATGCATGCCTACCGGCATCCAGCGATGGGCGAGCACCAGCATTTCAACTGCGGAGACGACGTGGAACAGCCACGCGGCTACCGAAATAGGCAGACAGATGCGTCGCCAGACGGAGCGATGGCCAAACACGGCCCGGAACGCCGAAAGTGAGGCGATTCCGTAGAGGATCGCCGCTATTCTTAGCCATAACAGGTACATACGCGTATCGGCAGCTAATCATCCAGTATAAGCTCTCGGACCTGCGGGTCTCTGGAACTGCGAGGCAGCGCGGGCGTCGAAGAAGACCTCAGCAGGACGAACAAGAGCCAGCGAAAATTTGATCCAGTGGCAATCGGGATGGGAAACCTACGGCTGGAGTTAAGAGCCCGCATCCCAACCTAAGCGGGTAGACCCCGACACTGGAGAAAACATGGATTATCGCGTGAAACCGGGTGAGCTTCAAGAAGACCAGGTGAGCTCGTACCTTGAGAGCCAATCGGCAAAATTGCCCTCGAGCTACTATCTTGGAGCGGCACTGGCGTCGATGGCTGCATCGTTGGCGCTGAAAGCTGCGGGCAAGGACCAGCTGGCCCTTTTTATCGGCCAGTGGGCGGCTCCCTTTCTGATTATCGGAACTTACAACAAGATGGTGAAACAGCACGGCAGCGACCGTACGCAGAACACCGCATCGAACGTTATCCACACTGCGGCCAGCTAAACCGAATCGGAAACCGAAGAGGGACTACACGCCAGTATGCGCTTCACGATATGCTGGCGTATCCCCGTGTCTGATACTTCTACACTCCAGGCCGATCTGGAACAGACTCCGCTCATGCGCCAGTTCTGGGCGGCAAAGCGGCAACATCCCGATGCCCTTCTCTTCTTCCGGATGGGCGATTTCTACGAGCTGTTTTTCGAGGATGCAAAGGTCGCTTCCCGCGAACTGCAGATTCAATTAACAGCTCGTGATAAGGAGCGGGCGATCCCCATGTGCGGGGTGCCTTACCACGCCGCGGAGGGATACGTCGCGCGGCTGCTTCGCAAGGGATATCGGATCGCAATGTGCGATCAGATGGAAGACCCCAAACTGACCAAGAAGATCGTGCGTCGCGAGGTTACGCGCGTGCTGACTCCCGGCACGGCGATCGATCCGGCGCTTGGATCGAGCGAAAATAACTATCTCGCCGCCCTTCACATCACCGAGGAGACCATCGGACTCGCATATCTCGACCTTTCCACAGGGGACTTTCGGGCAACGGAATTCTCGGGCGCAAATGGTCTCGGCCAATGCGCCGATGAGCTGGCCAAGCTGGCACCAAGCGAGGTGCTGTCGGCAGCGGCGAATCCGTTGATGAACGGGAATCGCGAGTTGGCGGGAGCCTTTGACCGGGTGAAGACGCGGACACCGATTGAGGATTGGGTGTTTGCGCGGGACTATGCCGTACCCCTGCTTGAGCGACAGATGGGAACTGCGTCGCTCGATGGATTCGGCTTTGCGCATCACGGCGCGGCGGCGGTTGCGGCGGGAGTGATCGTGCACTACGTGCGGCAGACGCAGCAAAACGATGCCGGCCATGTGGATACAATTCGCTATTACGAGCGCAGCCGACACATGCACCTGGACCAGGTGACGGTACGCAACCTGGAACTGCTGGAGCCTGTTTTTCAGGAAGCGGGGGCGGACGCTACTTTGTTCCGGACCCTCGATTGTCAGATGACTCCGATGGGCAAGCGCCTCCTGCGGGCTTCGCTTCTGCGTCCGCTGCTGGAGATCGCGGCGATCGAAGAGCGCTATGAGGCTGTCGCGGAAGCGAAACAGAATCTGATGGTCCGCGAGCAGACGCGGCGCATCCTGAACGGCGTTCTCGATCTGGAGCGCCTGCTTGCGCGCATCTCACTCGATAGCGCGGGGCCGAGAAACATGCTGGCCCTGGCGGCTTCTCTGCAGCATTTGCCGGAGTTGAAGAAAACTACTGCACAGATGCAGGAGAAATTCTGGAAGTGCGCACACGAGCGCCTCGACGTCCTCGACGATCTGTGCGCGACGATTACCAAGACTCTTGTGGCCGAACCTCCGCTGACACTCGCCGAGGGCGGTGTCATTGCGTCCGCCGTGGATGGCGAATTGGATGATTTGCGCGCAATAAGCCGCGACGGACGGTCTTCGATTGCGGCGATCGAGGAGCGGGAGCGCAACCGAACAGGAATTCAGTCGCTGAAGGTTCGGTTCAATTCAGTCTTCGGGTACTACATCGAGATTACGAAATCGAACCTGGGCAAGAACGTTCCAGCGGACTATGAGCGCAAGCAGACTCTTGTGAACGCGGAGCGGTTCACAACACCGGAGCTGAAGGACTACGAGACGAAGGTGCTGACTGCGCACGAGCGCTCAGTGGAGATTGAGAAGCGAATTTTTGCTGAACTTCGCCGGCAATTGATGGAGAACGCTGGACGCATTCGCAAAACAAGTGCGGTGATCGCAGGGATCGACCTGATTGCCAGCTTCGCGCACCTCGCGTCGCTGAGGAATTACACGAGACCGCTGCTCGAAGACTCGCCGATGCTGGAGGTGGTGTCGGGACGGCATCCCGTGATTGAGCGGCTGATGGAAGAGGCGGGCGAGGGGCGCTTCGTGCCCAACGATTTGTATCTCAGTGCCGATGGGCCAAGCCTGCTGCTGCTCACGGGCCCGAACATGGGCGGCAAGTCAACCTATCTGAGACAGGCGGCCTTGCTGGCGATCATGGCGCAGATGGGCAGCTTCGTTCCGGCGGAACGAATGCGGTACGGCGTCGTCGACCGTGTGTATACGCGTACTGGCGCAAGCGATAACGTGGCGCGAGGGCGTTCGACGTTCATGGTGGAGATGACGGAGACAGCGACGATTTTGAATACGGCTACACCGCAGTCGCTGATCCTGCTGGACGAGATGGGGCGCGGTACATCGACCTTCGACGGGCTGGCGCTGGCATGGGCTACGGTCGAGTATCTTCATGCGCATGTTGGGGCGCGGACGCTCTTTGCCACGCATTATCACGAGCTGACGATTCTCGCGGAGCAGCTGCAAAAGCTGAAGAATCTGCGTGTCGCCATTAAAGAGTCGCCGCAGGGGATTGTGTTTCTGCACGCGATCGAAGACGGGCCAGCCAACAAGAGCTATGGCATTGACGTCGCGCGCCTGGCGGGATTGCCTTCAAAGGTGATTCAGAGGGCACGACAGGTGCTGAAGCAGCATGAGCGCTCGGAGCGGCACAATGTAGCGGTCGAGACGGAGGCGCCGCTGCAGATGACCATGTTCACGCCGCTTTCGCAGAGAATCCTCGACAGGCTGGAGGAGACGGACGTGAATTCGTTGACGCCGCTGCAGGCTCTGAATTTGCTGGAGGAACTGAAGACGGAGATCAAAGCCGGGAGTGGTCAGGGGTGAATCTGCGGCAGCAAGTTGGGCAGCTGATCATAGCGGGCGTTGAGGGTGCCGAGCTGACGGCGCTCGAACGAGCGTGGCTGAAGCTGGTACGGCCCGGCGGCGTAATTCTCTTTCGTCGCAATATCGAACAGGCTGGGCAGGTGACGGCGCTGTTACGTGAAGCTACGGAGATTGCGGGCGCTCCACTGTTCCGGTGTGTTGATCTTGAGGGGGGCCTTGTCGATCGCCTGCGCGACCTGATTGCGCCAATGCCTTCTGCCGCGATGGTATTTGCGACTGGAAAACGTTCGAATTTTCTGAAGCACGGAAAACTCATTGGACAGGAATCGCGGGCACTCGGCTTCAATGTCGCCCTGGCACCCGTGCTTGATCTTGCTTTGCCCACAGCGGCTACCGTGATGCGGACACGCGTCCTCTCCGCGAAACCTAAAGATGTCGCCGAGTATGCCGCGGCGTTTCTTGAGGGGCTCGATAGTGAGAGGGTTCTCGGCTGTGGCAAGCACTTTCCCGGTCTGGGCGGCGGAAGGCTGGACTCTCATGTAGCTATGCCGCTTATAGATCGGACGTGGAAGGAACTGTGGGAGCAGGATATTTCGGTGTTCAGGACAGTGGCTCCGAGGCTGCGGATGATGATGGTGGCGCATGCGGCGTATCCGCGGACAAGAGACAAGGGGCCTGCGTCGATCTCGTCGTTTTGGATCTCGACGGTGCTACGTATGCGCCTTGGCTTTGCCGGCCTGGTGGTCTCCGACGACATGGAGATGGGGGGCATCCTGACTCAGGTATCGATGGAAGAAGCAGCGGTTAAGGCGGTGCTCGCCGGAACCGATGTGATTGAGATTTGCAAAGATCCGGCTTTGGTTCTGTGTGCCTATGAGGCTTTGCTTCGCGAGGCCGAACGCTCAGCGGTATTCCGGAAACGGTTGGAGGCGGCAGCGCGAAGAGTGACAGAGCACAAGAGACGATATCTTGATGCGGCGTTGCCGCGTGTCGCATCCGCGTCGCAAATCGAGAGGCTGCGGACACGAGTGAAGAGATTCGCGGACGAGGTCGCACTATGAGGCCGGCGGCGAAACGCTCAATGGTTGTTGCCGGCGTGATGAGCGGGACTTCAGCTGATGGCATCGACGTTGCGCTGGTCAAGATAAGCCGCACCATCGGAAATCCAAAAATCAACCTGCTTGCATATCATTCGGTGAGCTACCCGCCAGCGCTGCGTCGATCGGTTCTGGCGACGATGGACGCAAAGCAGACATCGACGGCGGAGCTGGCACGGCTCAACTGGCGGCTCGGCATGGCGTACGCGGACGCCGTAGATGCGGCGGTGGCGAAACACGGAGTCAAGCTCGATCTCGTCGGTTGCCACGGCCAGACTGTGTATCACCAGGCGAAACCAGCGGCATATGCGGGGCGCGCCCTGGCCTGTACATGGCAACTGGGCGAGCCGGCCCTGATTGCAGCAATGTTGCGCGTTCCTGTCGTGTCGAATTTCAGGCCGGCGGACCTGGCAGTTGGTGGACAGGGCGCTCCTCTGGTGCCGCTGCTTGACTATGTGCTGTTTGCGCACAATCGGCGTATGCGCGTCCTGCAGAATATCGGCGGCATCGGAAATCTCACAGCAATTCCGGCGAACAGCGGTCCTGAGAAGGTAATTGCTTTCGATACGGGGCCGGGCAACATGGTGATTGACGCGCTGATGGAACGGCTCTTTCAGAAAAAATACGATCGCAACGGAAAGATCGCCGGGCGCGGCCAAGTGCTGGACAAGGTGGTGAAGGCAATAGTCAGCGAAAAGTATTTTGCGATGAAGCCTCCGAAATCGGCCGGCCGCGAGCAGTTCGGCGCCGCCTTCGCAGCGGAGTTTCTCGGCCGATGCAGACGAGCCGGGGGGACGCCTGAAGACGCTGTGGCAACGGCAACTGGCCTCACCGTGGAGAGCATTGTGCTTGCATACGATCGGTTTGTGAGGCCGCTGAATGGTACCGGAAACACGGTCGATTACATAGTTTCAGGAGGCGGAGCGCGCAATGCCACGCTGATGGAAATGCTGGCGCAGCGACTGAAACCAGTCGGATCCAGAGTTATGGCGAGCGATCAGATGGGGCTTCCCTCACAGGCTAAGGAGGCCGTTGCGTTTGCGCTTCTCGCCTGGCAGACGTGGCATGGTCTGCCGGGAAATGTTCCTTCTGCGACGGGCGCGAGGCGGCCGGTGGTGCTGGGTGAGATTTGTTATGGCTAGCAGCCGGCGCGGGTCCTGTCTTTTGCTCTCCGGAGCGATCTTTGCCGGGCTCGCGCTCGTGGCAGGAGGTTGTGGGCGAGGCAGGCCCGATCCAAGCACCGTAACGATGTTGATCGAAAGCAGCCCAACCAACCTCGATCCACGGATCGGCACTGACGCACAGTCCGAGCACATTGACCCGCTGATCTTTGATTCGCTGGTAAAACGCAATGAGCATTTCGGGCTCGATCCGTGGCTGGCGGAAAGGTGGGAGGCGCCGAATCCAGCGACGATCATCTTTCACCTGCGCACGGGCGTGCAGTTTCAAGATGGGCGGCCACTGACATCGAAAGACGTGAAGTGGACGCTTGATTCGATCCTGAATGGGACAGTGGTCACCATCAAATCCGGAGCATATCGAAATATCGCCAGTGTCGAGGCGCCGGATGACAAAACCATTGTGATGCATATGAAGCAGGCTGACCCCCCGCTGCTGTGGAATCTGTGTGACGGAGCGTTCGGCGTGGTTCCCTACGGCAGCGGGCGCGATTTCTGGCGGCATCCGATCGGCAGCGGACCTTACCGTTTTGTGAGCCAGCAAACAGACAAGGATGTAATTCTCGAGCGCGCGGCCAGCTATTGGGGTCCTATGCCGCACATTGAGCGCGTTCGATTCGCGGTCGTTCCGGATGCGACGACGCAGGCGCTGGAGCTACAGAAGGGATCGGCCGATGTGGCGGTGAACGCGTTGACCCCCGACTTGATATACGCGCTCAAGTCGAAGCCGAATCTGGTGGTGGAAGACGGCGCGGGCACGCGGTTGAACTACATCGTCTTCAATGTGCGAGATCCGATTCTGAGAGACGCTCATGTGCGGCAGGCGATAGCGCTGGCGATCAATCGGCCTCTGATCATCCATTCCCTGCTCCGCGACCAGGCTCGCGTGGCTGAAAGCCTATTGCCTTCGCAACACTGGGCGTGGACCGTAGATACAGAGCAGCACCCATTCGATCCGGCTAAAGCGGACACTCTTCTCGATGAGGCTGGGTATCCCAGAGGCGCGGGCGGGGTGCGCTTCCATATCGGCATGAAAACCTCGACCGACGAGACCGTGCGGCTGCTTTCTGTGGTTCTGCAACAGCAACTGGCACAAATCGGGATAGCGCTCGACCTGCGCAGCTACGAATTCGCGACATTCTACGCGGACCTAGTCAAGGGAACTTTCCAGATGGCGCCTTCTCGCTGGATCGGCGGGAACGAGCAACCGGATATTTTTCACTATGCGTACTCAAAGACCAGCCTTCCGCCGCATGGGAGCAATCGGGGCTTTTATGTCAATGCCGAGCTTGATGCCCTGTTGGACGATGCGGCAGCAACGAGCGACCAGGCCCGTCAGCGGGAAGACTACGTGAAGGTGCAGCAGATTCTGGCGCGCGATCTACCGTCTATTAACCTGTGGTATCTGGATACGGTCGTTGTACACAACAAGCGGCTGCAGAGTGTACACACCTCGCCCTCGGGGAATTTTGAGTTTCTGCGAGAGGCAACGCTTGTGCCGTGAGCCAGCGGGCTATTTGGCCTGAACTGTAACGGCTGCTCCGTTGTATTCGACGGTGCGGTCGACGGTAGCGACCACTTCCCTGCCCGCTCCGTGATTCTCTCCGACAAAAATGACGTTGAATTTACGTGATTGCACCATGCCGGGGTAGCTTCCGGTGCGAGCGCCGATGGTCAGGGTTTGCGAGGACTCATTCCAGTCAACGGGAATGGACGCATGTTCGCCTTTCTCGTAGTTGTAGGTGTCACCTGCGTCTTCATACAGATCGAAGTGGGCGTCTGCGCCGCGGTAGATGCGCAGCTCGATGGGAGCGCCCGGCATCTGGCCCGCGTATTCGATTTCGGGACCGAGAGGCAGGATCGATCCTGCCCTGACGTAGAGCGGGATGATGTTCAGAGGAGCGGACGCAGCGAAGCGTTGATCGCCCTGCATGGATTTGCCGGTCCAGAAGTCGTACCAGCGCGGCGCAGGCGGCAGGTAGACATCGCGTTCCATCGCTCCCTCCAGCGTGACGGGGCTAACGAGGATCGCGGGGCCAAACATGAACTGATCGCCTATGCTCCAGACCTTTTCGTTCGTCCGCCAGTCCATTACCAGCGGACGCATGATGGTTGCGTCGTCGCTGGTCACTTTCCAGGCGAGCGAATAGATGTAGGGCAACAGGCGGTAACGCAGCTTGTCGTAGCCGATGAGCGTGGGCGTTGCCGGGCCGTAGCTGAAGAGCTCGTTTTCTTCATTGGCGCGGTGGCCATGCGTGCGGAAGATCGGACAGAAGACTCCGAACTGATACCAGCGCGTGTAGAGCTCCTGGAAGGCCGGGTCGTGTGTATCGCGAGCGTAGGGCGGCCCGTAGCCGGCGATATCGGTGGTCCAGTACGGCATCCCGGAGAGGGCGAAGTTGAGGCCCGCCGGCACCTGGCGCTGGAAGGCCTGGAAGGTACTGAAGACGTCGCCCGACCAGCTGGTGGCGGCGTAGCGCTGGTCGCCGGCGAATCCAGAGCGAGTGAGGATGAAGATGCGCTTCTTGTCGGTTTCTTCGCGCCAGCGCGCGTAGATGTTGCCGGTGTGCATCAGCGGGAAGACATTTGTGTAGAGGGCTCCGTTGCCGATGAAGAGCTTCTTGTCATAAAGCTGTGCATCGCTCTCGCCACCGTGGGCATAGGCCTTTTCCGGCTCTGAGCTGTCGAGCCAGAAGCCGTCCCAGCCCTGCGCGTAGAACTTGCCGAGAAGGTTCTTCCAGTAAAAGTCGCCGGCTGCGGGATTGGTGGCGTCGTAGTCGGTGGTGTCGGGGATGGTAAGGCCGAGGGACTGCATCTCCTGAAAGTTTTTCGATTTGGGATCAAACATCGCCCAGACCGAGAGCATGGTGTGGAAGTTCTGGTCGTGCAACTTCTTCAACGTTCCGGGAACGTCGGGATACGCGTCGGGGCGGAAGTCGGGATCACCCTGGTGCACCCACCAGAACCAATCCTGCACGATGTTGTCGATGGGAACGTTGGCGTCGCGGTATTCCTTTGCGATGTTGAGGAGTTCGTCGTCGCTCTTGTAGCGGTCCTTCGACTGCCAGAATCCGTAGGCCCACTCGCCGTACATCGGGGCATGGCCCGTCATCTCGCGATATTGATGGATGATCTGGTCGAATTCGGGGCCGTATAGGAAGTAGTAGTCGATGGCGTGCGAGGCGTTGGAGGAGAAGCGAATTTCGGACGGAAAGCGGTTGTCGAACCAGGATTCCGCGGCGGTGTTCCAGAACAGGCCGTAGCCCTTGGTGGAAACCATGAGCGGGATGGAGATGTCGGTGTTGGCCTGCGCGAGCTCGATCGACGAGCCGCGATAGTTGAACATGCCGTTCTGGTGCTGGCCGAGTCCATAAATGGCTTCTTGCACTGCGGGATAAAACTGGTCTTTGACGGAATAAAGCTCTTCGCCGTTGACGGTGGTCTTCACATAGCGGCGCGGCGCATCCTCGAATTCCTGCAACAGGCGGTGTCCCTGCTCATCCTGAAACTCCAGATTGCCCCAGGCGAGCGAGATGAGGACCTTGATTGTGCCCGTATCGACGGTGGCGACGGACGGTTGCCACAGCGTCTGGGCTTCAGATGCCGCGGGCTGGACACGCACTGTTCTCGGCATGGTGAAGGTGAATTTGCCCGGAGTGCAGCCTTGAATAAGCCAAGGCTGTTTAGGAGTCGCGGAGGTTGCGGTGCCGTCGGGGCTGGCGACTACGTGAATTGACGTTGGACCGCAGACGATTACGCGCAGTACGTCGAAGGAGGTCTTGACGGTTACACCATCCGCCTGTTGGGTAATGGTGACCTGAGCCGGCAGAGTTCCGGCGGAAATGATAGCGGTTGCAATAAGGGCTGCGCACGTTGCATGCATGGATCTGGTCATCTTCCACCTGACTCTTCGCAATGTTGGGTCCGTTCAATGAGAGACCGAAGTAAATCGATTTTAGTGCGAGACACCGGCAACCGTACGTGTTTCGCCGACGGGATGCAAGGTAATGGTTGCTGCGTTCCAGCCGGAGACGACGATCGAGTAATCCTGCTGGGCGTGCTTGGGAAGCGTAGCGGAAAGCGTCGCCGACTCGCCGGGCATGAGATCGATGTAATTATCGGACCAGAGCGTCGGGACGATGTTTTGGCCGTCGGGCCCGGTGGCAGCAACGGCGATCTGGAAGGCGAGAGTCTTTGAAGGATTGTGCAGGTGCACGACGACTCCCTGCGCGTCGGTCTTTGCAGAGGCCTCGATACGGGTCTGCGGCAAGTTGCGGAGCGCCGTCAGGTCTTCGTGTTCGAGAGCGGGGGTGTGGGTGTAGTCGGTCTTGGGCCAGTTCCACGTAGTGAGCTTTGCCGGAACCCAGTAGAAATTGCGGCTGACAATCTGACCTTTTGAGTCTTTCAGGGTCAGCTCAACAAAAGTGATCGGCGAGCTGGCGGAGAAGACCGAAGGCGGAATCGTGAGCGCGTTCGTTGAGCTGTCGGCGGTGACCTCGAGTTGGCTCTCCTTTGTAAAGACCTCTTTCAAGCTGCTGTCATATGCGCGAGCGGAAACGGTCAGATGTGGCGAGGGCTGATAGGTGCTATTGACGACGTAGACGCTGTGATCATCATAGGAATACTGCACGTGGAGAGGTTCACAGGCCTTTTTGGCGCCGAAATAGCCGCCGCCGGTGTCGAGGTAATAGTCGTAGAGGTGCCAGATCATCGACGGCCATGCGTTGTTCAACATCCACTGGATTACGCCGGTGGAGGTGTATTTGTTGCGGCCGTAGGCTTCAAACATGGCGCGCTCGGTATCGTAGCTCATCGTCTGGGAGGTGCGAACGTAGTCAGCGAGACCTTTCGGCGCACCATAAACAGACTTCATGGCGTCGTCGAAAACATTCAGATCTTTGAATCCGCCGCCACCAAAATGGAAGCTCCAAGTGGCGTCAGGTGGCCACAACTCATCGCTGGGAATGAACTTCTTGATGCTGCTGATGGTCGGAATCGCCGGACCGGCGCTGGTCTCGGTGTTAAATCCATAGGCTCCGCCGTATTTACCAGTATCGGTAAGCCAGTAGGAGGGAGCGACGTAATCGTACGGGCCGGTCATCTTAACGCCGCTCTTGCCGGTGACGGTGGTCGGCGTTGCCGTGGCCGACGACAGAACCGGATTTGGCCAATGGGTTTCAGACTCGACTGCAAGATACGCGTTCTCGACGTTTGCCGGAGGCGGATTGTCGCTGCCATTGAGCCAGACGAGAAGACTCGGATGACTTCTGATGCGGAGCATCTGGGAACGCAGAGACGCGGTCGCAATGTCGAGAGTGCCCGGCTGCCATTTGTCCCAGTGCTCCCAGTGGTCGCAGCAGCACCAGCCGAGCATGACGAGAATTCCCTGTTCGTCGGCGAGATGGAAAAAGTCATCGGTCTCGAGCTTGCCCTCGAGGCGGATGGTGTTCAGGTGCATGTCGCGGACCATGCGCAGCTCGTCGCGCAATTTTTCCGGATCCTGGCGGAGGAGCATGTCCTGCGACCAGCCGGCCCCGCGTATCAGGATCGGCTTGCCGTTGATATGGAAGAGGCGAAAGCCTTTGTCGGTGAGCTCCGAGGTGATCTCGCGTATGCCGAAGCGGACCGTTTGTTCGTCGGAGAAACTTCCGCCTTCTTTGAAGGCGAGGGTCAAGGTCTCAAGGTGCGGCTCGCCCATCTGGTAGGGCCACCACACATGCGGGTTGCGCAGGCGTAGCTGCGGGAATTGCTCAGGCGAGAAGGCGATGGACTTGTCTTCTTGCGGTGCAAGGTCGACGGGCTGCTCGATATGAGTTCCCGCAACTGTGCCAGTTACGATTCCGTGAACGGGTTGGTCGGTTGAATTGTGAAGTTCGGCGTAGACGGAAATGTCGGCTTCGCTGAGTGAAGAGTCGGTGAAGTGCGTAGCAGCGAGTGGCGAGCGAAGTGAGACCGGGCCGCTGGTAACGAGATTGACCGGGCCCCAGAGGCCCATGTCCTTGTCCGGCGGGCAAGGGTTCCAGTCAACCCAGTTGATGCCGAGATCGGTTTCCGAAGGCGCAAAAGTTTCGACAGCAACCGTGTTTTCTTTGCCGGGGATCAGGTCTTTGGTGACGTCGAACTCGTAGGTTCGATAGGCTCCGGCAATCTGCTTGTCGTCGGCGATCTGATGGCCGTTGATCCAGAGGTTGGCGCGGTAGTTGATTCCTCCGAAGCGCAGCCACAGGGTCTTGCCGTGCTCTGCTGCGGGAACGGTGAAGGTCTTGCGGTACCACCAGCCGCAGCGGTATGGACTGTCGTCGGGCATCGGCAGGTTGGAGAAGTTCTTGCCGATGGGATAGGTCGCGCCGGGGATGCTGCGCAGGTTCAATCCGTAATAGGGCTGCTTGTATTCGCCGGCCGCAACCTGGGCGGCAAGGACGGTCGAGGGTACGGCGACCGGAGTCCATCCCTGCGGATGAAAAGTGCTGCTTGAAATGGTGGCTCCCTCCGCCTGGAGCTTGCACGCCGACTGCAGGGCCCAACCGTCGCGCAGCGGGGTTTCGATGGCGTGGGCATGGAAGGTCGCGAACAGGCATAGAGCAGCGGGCACCAAGCAGAGGCCGGCACGAAAAAATCCCCGAGTACGAAGCATGACTGCCTTTTTATCAGAAAGGCAGGGCCTATTGGCAGCCACTGCGTCAACAGTCCTGGTTCTCACTGCGGCGTTCAATTCTTCCTTCGTTCCTTGAAAGGCTCTGGCTCAGCGAAACTCTCTCCACGAGGCGCATAATGGGGTTAAAGGCCGGGGACTCACTCTGAAAGTACGAGGGTGTTATGGCTGCGATTTTCATCAGCTATCGCCGGGATGACAGCGCTGGCTTCGCAGGTGCGCTGGAACGCGAGATTACGACCCGCCTGGGTGCAGACCGCGTTTTCATGGATATCAAGGATATCGAGGGTGGTACGGAGTTTCCGGCTGCCATCGATACCGCTCTCCAGACCAGCCAGGTGGTGCTCGTGCTGATCGGCCCGCGGTGGCTCGAGGCCAGTGACGGCCAGGGTGCGCGGCGGCTGGATCAGCTAGATGATTTTGTCCGCCAAGAGGTGGCGCGCTCGCTCAAGAACGAGGCACGGGTGATCCCGGTGCTGATCGAGGGGGCGAAACTGCCGGCGGCTGAACAATTGCCAGTCGACCTGCAAACCTTGCCCCACCGTCAGGCGCGAGAGTTGCGAAACAGTCACTGGAACGAAGACATCGCAGCGCTGATGAACGACATTCGCGAGTCGATTTTTTCCCTGGATACGCGGGAAACAGCGGTCGCCAAGATCGGGAAGGATTTCAACCCAATCGCTCCGGGGAGGTCTCCGTTCAAAGTGATGGCTTTCATCGCGCTAGCGATAGGGGCGATTTTTGTCGCAATAGGCTTGGGATTCTTCATCTACCAGCTAGTGTTCCTGTCCCATGCCACGAAGGTTACAGGCCATGTGACGAATCTGCTGAAAGAAGAATCGAGAAACGACAACGGCGAGACTGAAATTTATTATCGTCCGCAGCTTGAATACATCAACTCTGCAGGGCGGACGGTGCGTGTAACACTGGGTGAGGCATCCAACCCGCCCACATACGAAGTTGGCGAGGACGTGATCCTCCTAGTCGATCCACGAGTTGAATACAGCCGTGCTATTCCCGACACTTTCTGGGGGCGTTGGACCTTCCCTATTGTCTTCGGCGGGGTTGGGATACTGGTCTGCGTTGGCGCCGCCGTTCTGCTGGCATGGCCTCAGCTAAGCAACAGAAAGACGCGGCGTCTTTTGAAAGAGGGCAAGCCCATCCTTACAACCTTTGTCAACGTGGAAGAGAATTCAATGGTGGAGGTCAACGGCCGACACCCCTTTCACGTTATAACGCAGTGGCGAAACCCGGTCTCGCACGAATTTGTTCAATTCCGCAGCCCGGCGCTGTGGAAAGACCCCACCTATCAAGTCGCGAATCGGATGATCACTGTGGTGGTCGACCCGAACAATCTCCATCGTTACCTGATGGATTTGTCCTTTCTAAGCGGTGCTGCAGGTACCATCATACGGCGCATGTAGGCTCGAAGAGCGAAGGATCGCTCGCCTATATTCAGACCAAAGGCTCGATCAGCAACGAACGATCTTGTCGGACTTGATGCCCTTGGTCGCGTTGCGCGTGTCGACCACAAGCTGTGCCTCGCCGACGATGCGGGGGTAGTCGTAGTCGGAGTGATCGGTCACGATAAGAACGCAATCATACAGCGCGAGGTCGTCGAGGGGCGTGCAGTGCATGTCCAGGTTGTAATGGCGACCTTGTCCGACGTAAGGAAAATAGGGATCGTTGTAAGAAACGATAGATCCACGCTGGCGGAGCAGCTCGATGATGGTCAGCGATGGCGACTCGCGGAGGTCATCTACGTCTCTCTTGTAGGACATACCGAGAACGAGAATGCGCGAATTCTTGAGCGGCTTGCCGTGTTCATTGAGTGCGGCAGCAGTCTGCTCTATAACGTAATACGGCATTGCGGCGTTGACTTCGCCGGCGAGCTCTATAAAACGTGTGCGGAAGTCGAATTGCCTGGCCTTCCAGGAAAGATAGAAGGGATCAATTGGAATGCAGTGACCGCCGAGTCCGGGTCCCGGATAAAACGGCTGGAAGCCGAATGGCTTGGTCTTCGCCGCGTCGATCACCTCGAAGATGTCAATGCCCATGCGCTGGCAAAGCCGTTTGAGCTCGTTGACCAGCGCGATATTTACGCACCGATAGATGTTTTCTAGCAGCTTGGTCATTTCTGCCGCCGCCGGCGAGGACACCGGGACGGTGCGGTTGAAGATGGTGGCGTAGACCGCTGATGCGAGATCCAGTGCGACCGGCCCCACGCCGCCGACTACCTTGGGAATGTCACGGCGGGCGACGGTGTCGTTCCCGGGATCTTCACGCTCGGGCGAGAAGGCGACGTAGAAGCCCTTCGATTCGGGGTCCCGGGCGACCTTCAGGCCGGAAGGATTGGTTTCAAGAATCGGTATGAGCACTTCCTCGGTGGTTCCAGGGTAGGTAGTGCTTTCGAGGATGATGAGTTGACCTTCGCGCAAATGCGGAGCAATGGCTTTAGCTGTTTGCTGGATATAACTCAGATCGGGCTCATGGAATTCGCTCAGCGGTGTGGGTACACAAATGGCGACTACGTCCATCTCTGTAATATCGGCGTAGTTGGAGGTCGCGCGGAAGCCGCGCTCGCGGGCGGACTGAATCTCAGTCGCGGGAATCCGGAAGATGTACGAGGCTCCGTCGTTAAGCTTCGCGACTTTAGCCGGATCGATGTCAAAGCCGGTGACGCTGAAGCGTTGCTCGCTGAAGAGCAGGGCCAGCGGCAGGCCGACGTAGCCCATACCTATGACGCCGATCCGCGCGCTACGCGATTCGATTTTCTGTTTTAAGTCCTGAGCGTTCACGGTCTGCGCAATTGCCATTCGCCGGGTCCTTCCTAATTGGAAAGCAACCTTACGATTTTATCGTGCGGCGGCCCTGCGCTCTGCAGCGGGAAGGCTACTGGCCCAAAAACGGAGATGGAATAGTTGCAGTCGGCGCTGGTTCATCGGGTGCGATGCGCAGCATTTTGAGGAATTGCTCAAACTCCGGTCTTATTTTGAGCAATTCCGATTCCAGCGTGGTGAGGGTGACAATCCCGATCCAGCGATTCGAGCGCATATAGTGTTGCACTTGAAACACGGAGACCTGATCCAACGGTTGATGCCGGAGCATCAGCATGGCGCAATCCTCAGCTCCAGGAAACTGCGCGGGAACCGGTCCCGCGATCGCCGGGTCTTTAAATGCGCGCCGCATTATTGTGATTTGAGCCTGAATGTAGAGGATTAGCTGATTCCCTGCAAGCAGCTCATCTTCCTTAAGATACACGTTGCTGGGGGCGACATTTTCTCCGCCGCGCTGGATGCCGAAACCGGCGATCCAGTTCCATCCCGCTGGGATAGCCGGGATGATCCAGCGGCCGATGCCAGCTGCGGTGCCATGACTGGCGGCTTGTCCGGGTTCGGTGCTCATAGAAGGAACGCGGAATTACGGAAGCCCTGCGGCATTACAGACCTGATAGGCGGTCGTGATGACCCGGGTCAGCAGCGACTCCAGCGCCTCCTTACCTTCCGGCCCAGCGAAGTCGAAGGAAAAGAGATCAAGGCTTTTTGCCAGACCAGTGGCGTCATCCGCGGATCTGACTAAGGGCGCTGCTTCGCCAACGTGGAAACGAGCAACTGCGCTCTTAATTCCAGCAAGCCGTTCCTCCAGCACGGGGAGCACACGAGACTGCCATTCGGATACCAGTTCCTGTGAGCCGTCCGTCGGGGACTTGACGGCCTTCTGCGCGATCAGCCTCACCTGATCCACGAAAGCCTCGTACGCTTCCACAAAACGCTCAACGTAGATCTCGGGGATGCCGGCGATTTCGGGAGCCATCACTGCCCTTCTTTCCCAACCCAGGGCGAAGGAGAAATGCCGTGAGGTGTGATCGTGCCCCGAGGAACATACATCTGGACTCCTCCGCCGGAGTAAGTTGCCTGACGGGAGGCGCGCCCCATCCAGACCTTGAGTCCGGGCCCAGGAGGCACGACGAAAGATGCTACCTTTCCATCCTTGTTAAAGTCCTGCTCGACGGCGCAGCCGCTCCGCCAGACTTCTTCGCTGTCCGGAAGCCATGGCGCCCAATAAGCGCCGCTGGCGCTGGAATCCTTCTCGATCACTCGATACATGGGGGTACCGGGAGGGAGAGTGACCGGCTGAACGGATTGGAAGTTGCGAGCGTCATTGCCCGGGAGATCGGGCCAACCCGCTTGCTGGAGCGTGATCGGAGGCAGCCTGCCGCCAGGCGGCGCTGAAGTCCTGATCGTGCCATCCTGCTGCAGTTCCGACTGCAGACCGGCGGAAGATGCGGCGGGCGCCGGCATAGGAACGGAAACTCCCATGGCAGCGACTCCGCCCATCGCTCCCGCTGCACCGCCGGCGCCAGCCATTCCGACCAACACCGTTTCGCAGCCCATGACAGCTACGTCTGGCGGACCTACGCAGATGAGTTGATCGGTTACCCGCGACTGCGGCATGTTTCCCACGAGGACAGTCGGAGAGCCGAGAATGAATGGCCCGCCTACGTGAGGAACGATGCCAGTGACCATGGGACAGACGTGCATGTCGCCGATGCGCGAAGCGGGCATCATGCCGATTAGTACAGTCGGGAACCCGAGAATGACGATGCCGCCATGAGCTGTCTGGCTGGTTATGGTGCAGGCTGGCATTCCCATACTTCGCTCTCCTCCTTTGCTGGCTCAACTCCCGGCCGGCTTGGAATATGGATCGTCCCCGGGGAAGGTGGGCGCGGTCGGCGCGGTCGGAGGCTCCGGGCTTTGCGGCATGCCTGGTGACCCTGGAATGGCAGCGCCTCCGCTGTTGATCATCACCAGCGTGCCTTGAATAATGACGCCGGTGGGACCCACGGAAACGAAACCACCCGGCCCGGAGAGGCACACATTCATACCAGCTTCTATGACCACATTCATGCCTCCCTTGATGTGGACTTCCTGGCCGGAATCTACCACGTAGAGCATGCCGGACTTGTTGAATTGATTCTCGCCGACCTGGAGCGAGTAGTTCGTGCCGATCTTCTCATTCAGGTTCTGTCCTACGTTGATGCTTGAATCCTGGCCCACACTCTCCTTGTAGTCGCCTTTGACGTTCAGATCCGCTTCGCCATCGATCTCATGGAGTTGCTTGCCTTTAACGAGGAGGTGAGAGTCTCCGTCAACCTCTTCAAACTGGTTGGATGTGATTTTTGTGTGCTGTTCATTGCCGACGAGAGTGTGCCAGTCGTGCTCGACGTGCAGATCGTAATCACGTTCGGCATTCATGTAGATCTGCTCTTTGCCCTTCAGGTCTTCGAAGCGGAGCTCGTTCGCATTGTCTGCGCCGCCGTCCTTGGAACTGCGGGTGAGAATGCCGGATAACGTGTACTGGCCTGCCGGATCGTACTTGGGCATGTTGACGCCGTTGTAGACGGAGCCAACGACGATGGGCTGATCGGGATCGCCCTCGATGAAATCGATGAGGACTTCGTCGTCGACACGCGGCCAGAAGTAGGTGCCCCATCCTTTTCCCGCCCACGATTGAGCGACTCTCAGCAAAGTGTTATCGGGCGTGTTGGGCTTACGCTGCCGGTCCCACCAGAACTGCACGCAGACACGGCCGTACTTGTCCATGAAAGAGTCTTCGCCGGAGTTCACTACTACCTTGCCGGTGTGCATTCCGTTCACGACCGGCTTGGGCGTTTTGAAGGGCGGCCGGTAAGGAATCGAGAACGGGATCGCGGTAAAGGTGTTGCCGTAGGGTTCGCCCGGCCCTGGATTTTTTGAGCGGTAGGAGGGCATCTGGCGCACATTGTGCTCGACGCGCGTGATCAGATATTTGTCGTTGAGACTGCTCTGCGGGTGCTTCGAGAGCTCGAAGTTGTATCCGGTCTGGAAACAGATGGCGTTTGAATTTCCCTCGATGATGACAGAAGAAGCGTCGCCAGACTGATAGCGCATGGTGTTCAGAAATTGCACCAGGTCGGGGATCTTCGACTGCGAGCCATTCTTCTTGAGATAAGCTGCGGCGCTGTTGGCGTAATCGTAGTTCTCATTGTTGTTTTGTCCGAGCGGTGCTCGCGTCGTCTGCTTATCTGTGGAGACGCTATAAGGAACAAATCCGTAGTCCCACGCGGTGTACGTGCCCGTCACCATGCTCGTTCTGGAGTGAAAATCGGTGACAACGAAATCGTAGAAACCCTCAGTCCGGTCGCCTTGCGGCGCGTAACGAAACGTGTTCTGGATGGGACACGCGCTCAGCTTGCTAGAGACATCCTGGAGTGTGAAGGTGTGATCGTCCTGAGTGTGCTTGAAGTAGTAGAGAATGCCGTGTTGCTCCATGAGGCGCGAGATGAAGGCGAAGTCAGTCTCACGGTACTGCGTGCAGTACTCCATCTTCGTATAGGTGTTGGAGGTTTCGTCGGCCGGACTGATTTTGTAGTTGAACAGCACGGACTTGATCACGTCGACGACGGTCATGTCCTGAAAAACGCGCGTGTTTTTGTTCAGCGTCAACGGCCACAGACTGGGAACGATATAGGCACGGTAGTTGTTGAATTCTTCATCCCCGCCGTTGATCTCAAAGCCTGAGACAAAACCGTTGATGTAACGCTGCGTGCCGCTATCGGTTGCCTGAATGGCAACTGTGACCTTTTGACCAACGATTTTTTTTGGCTCGATCTTGGTGTCGGTGGTGGCGAGGAGATCCAGTTGATAGAAGAAGAGCTCCGAGATGCCTTCCATACCAGCCAGATGCTCGGGCAGGAGTACGTCCTTGCCCAGAGGGCTGGTGAAGGTAAGGATCCTCTCGTCTTGTTTGAATGCACCCATATGGCCTGCCGGAGCCTCTTATTATGAAAGCGCGGACGCAATAACTTCGGGGCCGCGCATAGTGGAGCGGTAATTCGCCGACGGCGTAAGCCTACCAATCATAGGTGAACCGCCCTTCGGAAGACACACCAATCCGGACCCGCTCGGTGGGGGTCTCCTCGGCCATACGCGCCAGGACCTGCCGGGAAATCTCCGGGAGCATCGTGTTCGAAAGAATGTTGTCCACGTTGCGCGCGCCGCTTTCAACTTCAGTACACCGCTTGGCTACTTCGTCCAGGACGGAGTCATCATAGGTCAGCGCGATCTTGTGCGTTTCGTGCAAGCGTCGCTGAATCTTGGCGATCTTCAAGCGAATGATCTGCTTGAGGGCCTCGTCTCGTACCGGGAAATACGGCACGATGATCATGCGGCCGAGAAAAGCAGGCTTGAAAATCTTGTTCAGCTCCGGTTTGATGGCAAGCGCGAGGCCATCGCTGTCGGGCATCGTTTCCTTGTCGGCGGTGAGTTTCATCAGCGTATCCGTACCCGCGTTGCTGGTGAGGATGATGATGGTGTTCTTGAAGTCGATCGATCGACCCTCACCGTCCTCGAGGTTGCCTTTATCGAAAACCTGATAGAAGAGTTCGAGAACATCCGGGTGGGCCTTTTCGACTTCATCCAGCAGAACGACGGAGTAGGGGCGGCGACGCACGGCCTCAGTGAGAACGCCGCCTTCGCCGTAGCCGACATATCCAGGAGGTGAACCCTTCAGAGTGGAGACGGTGTGCGCTTCCTGAAACTCCGACATGTTGATGGTGATCAGGTTACGTTCGCCGCCGTACAGCAGATCCGACAACGCCAGCGCTGTTTCCGTTTTGCCAACGCCGCTCGGCCCGACCAGCATGAATACACCGACTGGCTTGCCGGGATCGTCGAGGCGGGCGCGTGACGTGATGATGCGCTGCGCGATGGCGGCAAGCGCGTGATCTTGTCCGATGACACGCTTGCGCAGATGACCATCAAGCTCAAGCACGGCGGCGATTTCGTCCTTCACCATCTTGCCCAACGGAATGCCGGTCCACGCGGAGATCACTTCGCCTACGATGCGCTTGTCCACACAGACGTGCATCAGCGGAGTCTCGCCCTGGACAGTAGCGAGTTCGTCTTCGAGTCCCTCCAGAGCTTCGACTGATGGCTTGATTTCAGGTGCATCACCCTCAGCCTTGACGGCATCCGCTCCTGATTCGAGAGCCGAGCGCATGGCGCGGATGCGCTTGACAAGATCAACCTCCTGCTCCCACTGCTTATTGAGCCTGGCGAGCTGAGCTTCAGTCGCGGTGAGCTTCTCTCCGATCGCGGCGAGCCGTTCCGCGTGATCTTCGCCGACCGTCGTCTCGCGTTCGAGTATCTGCTTTTGTACTTTCAGGTCCTCAATCGTCCGGGTAGCATCTTCAACCGCCGGAGGGATTGTATTCTGGCCGAGAGAGAGCCGGGCGCAGGCGGTATCCAGCACACTGACTGCCTTGTCGGGCAACTGCCTGCCGGCTAGATAGCGGTGCGACAGCTTCACCGTTGAGGTCACTGCTTCATCAAGGATGCGCAGGTCGTGGTGCTTCTCAAGAGCGGGGAGGATTCCGCGGAGCATGGTAGCGCATTGGTCTTCACTCGGCTCCTCGACCTTGACCACCTGGAAGCGCCGAGCAAGCGCAGCGTCTTTCTCGAAGAACTTTTTGTATTCAGACCACGTCGTGGCGGCGATAGTGCGCAGTTCGCCGCGCGCCAACGCCGGCTTGAGCAGATTCGCAGCATCGTTCTGTCCGGCCTGCCCGCCAGCTCCGATCATGGTGTGAGCCTCGTCAATAAAGAGAATGATCGGATGCGGTGATGACTTGACTTCGTTGATCAGCCCCTTGAGGCGGTTCTCGAATTCTCCTTTAACGCCGGCACCAGCCTGCAACAACGCGAGATCGAGACTGTGCAGCTGTACATTGCGCAGCGAGGGAGGCACGTCTCCCATGCTGAGGCGCAACGCAAAGCCTTCGACGACAGCTGTCTTGCCGACTCCTGCCTCACCAGTGAGGATGGGGTTGTTCTGGCGGCGACGCATGAGGATATCCACGACCTGGCGAATCTCCTGATCGCGGCCGAGCACGGTGTCAATTTTCCCCGCCTTCGCGTTGGCCGTCAGGTTGACGGTGTACTGATCGAGATGCGGAGTCTTACCGGAGCCGGCGGGACGCGGGGATTCTCCCTCACCGTAACTGGGCGAGGCGGGCATGAAGGGCTCGGACTCTTCCTTTGATTTCGCCGTCACGGTGTAGAAGTCCTTACGCAGGGCTTCGGGCGGGATCAACTGCAGCTCCTTGCTGACGTCGCGGATGAGGCGCGAAAGTTCATCACTCGAGAAAAGCGCCAGCAGGGTGAAGCCGGTGCGAATTTGCCGGGCATCGTACTCGATGGTGGCGACGGTCCATGCCTCGGTAAGCATTTTGACCAGAAGCGGGCTGAAGGCGGGGCTGCGTGCGTTCCCGGTCTTCAGCCGATCGAGGCTGCGCTGCAACTCCGAAGTGAGGCGCGACCGATCGACTCCATATTGCTTGAGGATGAAGGCAATATCGTTGTCTGAGCTGTCGATCGCCTTCAGAAGATAGTGCTCGATCTCGATATCGTAATGAGTGCGCGAGACACACAGGCCGGCCGCGGCTTCGAGAGCGCTTCGTGTTGCATCATCCAGTTTGCCGATCAGCGATTTCAGGTTGAGGCTCATCTTACTTACTCCCGTGGGTGGAACTGCTCTAACTTACGACAACCTGTAGGTAGCCTCGTCCGGATCACGCTGCATCGGACGGTTCTTGATCCAGCTCACCAATCCGAGACGTGGAGCGCGCGCGCTTTCTTCGCCGAGTGCGGCGCCGGGTGTTTCTTCACGCTCAAGAACAAGTTGAACGATGAAATCAAACTCCCGGTTCGCGTAGAGACGAAGCCAGGCATGGAGTTCCCGGCAGGCATTCGCGCCCGGCAAGAACTTCTGGTAGCGCTCGAAGTTCATGGGCCCGAGACGGATGGTGACGGTACCGTGCTGATCCCACACCTCATCGCCGACGATAGTTCCCATGCCAAGACGCTCGCAGAAGGCTCCTGTATCGCGGAGAAAAGTGAGATTTGCCGGCGGCAGTCGATTCCAGGTGCCCGTAAACTGTTCAACGGAAACGGGGACTTCGAAATAATCTTCAAGCATCTGCTTGAGACCCTGCGCAGTTGGCCGACGCTGCGAGAGGAGTCCTGCATAGTAGAGGCAGGCCTCGTCCTCGATGTCCATGCGGTGGGTGAGGTCTTTGGTTCCGAGGCCGATCAGATCAAGCAGTCTCGCGCTGATGACGTCATCACTCGCGCCGGTGCGTTCGTAGGCGATGTAGAAGCGGTACTTCTGCCAGCCGCGATAGAAGAGCGCGATGATGCGGTGGTTGAAGATGTCGAAGAATTCGCCGGGGGCGCGATCTTTTGCGCGGACGCGTTCGAGGAGGAATTCTGTGTAGGGATGCGGTAGAACACCCGTTGCCGCGGATAGTCCCATGAAATTGACGAAGAGCTTCGGCTGGCCATTCCTGCCGGGCTGCAGGTCCTGGATTTCGCTGGCCGGGAAAGAGAGGGTGGGCACGGATGAGAACTGGACGACCTCTGACGACGGTGAGACGAACAGCCCCACAGGATTGCGGTCGGGGTAGAGGCGCTCCAGGAGGCGGACGGCCTGAAAGAATTTGACGGAGTAGGGCTCCCGCTCGAGCATCGCGCGGATTGACTCGAAGCGCGGATCGATCTTCCGTTTCGGGTCCGGGCTTATATCAGCGGTTTGCTGCCCGCTTTGGGTGGCCATTCGCCGAGCATCTCCTTTCGCTGACTTGTGCGCGCTGCCAACTGACAAAAACTGTTGATGGACGTGTACGAGCCGAGAAAGCGGTCCAGCATGTTCGCAAAAAGATATACGCCGCCGCCTACGAATTGACGCTCGTCGAATTCAAGCTCAACACGCATGCCGCGAGCCGGTACATTACCGTATATCGACTGCATGATTGCAAAGTGAGGTCTGGAGGTCAGCCCGGTGATACCTCCAATCTGATTTTCGAGATAGGACGAATCAGTGAAGTTGTGCAGGCGCAGAATCTCCTGCAGCGAGGTAAGGCCCTCTTCAACCAGGGACAAGTAGTTGAGCGACAACTGTGAAACCAGCCGCCATAGTTGACCTTTTGCCGTCGGCGGATCATACGTCGGCGATGGCCTGCGCAGAGCAGTGATCTGCTTGACCACGGGAAACTCCTCCGCCATGAAATCTCCCTCTTCGATACCGAACGGAAGACGTGACGGCAGATCGAAATTCGAGCAGGAGCAGCGAACTGTAAGAACCTCCGCATCGGGCTCAGTCACAATGCCGTCGACGTCGACCAGCGAAAGGTGCATTGTGGAAGGCTCGCGTTCGCCGAGCACGTTCATGCGGCGGACGGCATGCCAGTAGGCGCGGCCGGACTCCTTACGCGCCTGAAAGCGATACGAGTAGAGTGGATCGATCTGGATGCTTTCGCGCCGCGTGGTATTCGACGCCATCACCTCGTCAATGGAGAAAATCTCGGTCGTATCCTGATGGCGCACATCGGGGATGACCTGGTATTCGTTCCTGGTGTGAGTTACAAGAATGGGCTCGGCGACGTGCGAAAAGAGATTGATGACGGGAGTGCAACCCAGCCGCAGCGTCCGCGCTGAGACGCCGATCTCAAGATCCTGCTGTCGCTCTGGACGATCGAAGCGCGAGAAGCAGAAGAGGATCTCCGCCTGATCGTCACAGCCGGCTTCACGGATCGCTTCGAGTCCGCCCAGTTCGAAGAAGAGAAATTTCTCGGAGAAAGTGAAGTACTCCTGCAGTAATCGATAGCCATCAAAGGACCGCTTGGGAAATGGGAGCAATGCCTCCTCTTCCTCGAAGCCCATAGCTCGCAGTTGCGACGGCGAGATGCTCACTATTTTGCTGCCGCGCTGCTGGGGATTGCGTACCAGGATGGCGATGCAGTTCCGGCAGAAGAGCTCATAAAGTGTGTGCACGACATTGGTTTCGCCGGTGAGATGAAAGGCCAGCTTTCCGATGGAGAACTGATTGAAGGAGACGTCCCGCGAACACTGCAGGCGCATGCGGACGACGCCCGCCGTTCCTGATACTCGCACCGGATCGGTAAGACGCTCCGGCTGACGCCACTCGCATTCACTCACCGAGAATGGCGACAGTTCTACGGGGTATGCGGTCTGGAACCGGCATGCCTGGCCATCGACGGTGCGTTTTGTGGCCAGTTGTGTTTTTGCGGGAATGCGCAGGCCCGCGGTCTGCTTTCCCTGCTCCGGATCAAGCTGGCATTCGACGACCGTCATCGAAGGAATGGGGCGCAGATAATGCGGCTGAACTATGCCGAGCAGGGCCGATGTCACCTCGGGAAAGTCGTCGTCGACACGCAGATGCACGCGGGCCGCCATGAAAGCGAAGGCCTCAAGGAGCCGCTCAACGTGCGGATCGTCACAGCGATCGGGCTCAAGCAGGAGCCGGCTGGCGACGCGAGGATACTTTTCGGCGAATTGCCCCCCGAGCTGCCTCAGATGGGCGAGCTCTCGTTCGTAATACTCAAGCAGTTCTTCGCGCATCAGCTATTTCACCCTGTACTCGCCGCTGGAAAGCTCGAGGATCGTGTCAAACGAGATCTCCTCCGGCGCAGGATCGAGCTTCATATTCCCCTCGATATGAAAGCGGAGACGCCGGTCAGCGGTATCGGAGCCTTCGAGGGTCACGCGCACGTCCATCAGACGTGGTTCGAAGTTACGCAGGCAGGTTTCGATGGCCTTGCGCAGGCGGCCATGGTCAGACGCGGAGGAGAGGCCGAGGGAGCTGATGTCTGGCAATCCGAAGTTGATGACTGAAGCCCTTGCCTGAGGGTAATCAACAAGCTCTGGAATCGGAGGTTGGCGGGTATTTAGGAGCCACTCCAGATCGCGCTTCAACGCCTCCTTGAAATAGCGCAGCGACTGCGAACGCGTCGTCGGCCAATCCTCGACGGTCATCAGCCGGTCGAGGACGGATTGTGTCACCAGCGTCTCTGTAGTTGAACGCGCCAAGCCTACGGGCTCCTTTCATGTAATTGCTAAACATCCATTGCAGCGGTTGGATCAATGCGGCACAGCTTGGCAAAAAGCGCCTCTCTCACACCATTACTTCTTGAAGGATCGAGACATTTGAGAAGCAGCGCCATGGGAGGCGCAATCATGTCGCTGGCTTCCCATTCTTCAAGGCGGCGCTGGTCGATCTCCTTCACCAACTCTTCGAGGACCGGATGAGCAACCTTGCTCTGTCCTGCGCTAACGCACAGTTGTGCGACTTGCAATCTACGCTGAAAGCGAGCGCGCCCACTCGGCTGTTGTGCCGCATCGCGCACGAGAAGCTGAATGGCCTGCGGCAGCTGTCCCCGCCGGATCAAATCCTTGGCAATATCCAGAACGTCGGGCGGCGCTTCTTCGCCCGGCTCTTCCGAATCGTGAGGCGCCGCATATACAGGCTCGGGCGCGGGTGTTTCCTGCACGACAACGATTGGCTCGGGCGGCTTGGGGATCACCATTTCCTCGAGCCAGCGCTGCGTTTCAGGATTCGCGGTCGGCGTGTCGTCGTTCAATGTCCAGGTGGGAAGCTCAGGAATATCCTTCAACAGTGCCTGCAGAGTAGCGATGACGCTGGCCGAGATTGCGCTGTGCCCGGCTTCGTAGCTCGCTCTCCACACGTAGCGATGCACATCGAGCCACGCACGTCCGCAGGGCTGACCAGTTGCTGCCACCGCAGCGATTAGCAGTTCCTCCCAATTCGATTCCGACGCCAGTCTCTTCAGGTTCTGCCGGGTCTCGGTGGACGGCGATACCAGGAAGTCATACGACGCATAGCTTCCCTGCTCACGCATTTCTCCCAGTCGTACAGCCGCCTGTAGGAGATACGCGACCGGACTCGAAGGACGATCCTTCTGTAGAAACTGTGCGCAGGTCTGAATACGGCTGATCGCGTCGTCCCAGTCGGTGGGTTCCGCGGAGAGGGGCTTTCCTTTTTTCGCCTTCACTGCCGAAGCAGCCTCGACGACAGCTTCGACCTCCGCGGCTGGTTCCGGTTCGGCCTCAGGCTCTGGCTCCCCTTCGACGGTTTCGGGGACCGCATCGGGCTCCAGCTTGCGCTTCTCGTTGAGAAGGCTGCCGACGACCTGGCCCACCTCTTCCAACGCGGTACGCAGCTTGCTGAATCCGGGGCCATCGTCTCCGTATTTCTCTTCGCAGAAGATCTGCAACGTGTCGATCGTCTCAGTCGCGGAACGTATCGACTCATCGAGGTTCACATAGAACGACTTCGAGGTGGAGGCAAAGGCCTTATCCCAATCCTCGCCTGTCACCTTGCCGTCGGCGATCGCCCGCTCGCGGGCTTCGCGCTTGGTATCGTTATATTCCGTGTCGGCCTCGTAGCCGATAGCACGCGAATCCTTGTACTGGTAGAAGTTGAGGCCGTCACGCGTGATTGGAGCTTCGCGAAGAATGGCGGAGACACGATTGGCAGCCCACTCGATAGGAACCGGGCGCATGCCGATGTCACCGTCTTCAATTTCGGGGTAGAGCGTATCCCAGAACTGTTCCTGCAGGTCCTGCATCAGCTTGAAACACGGCTGAGTCAGGCCTATCCCTTCGCGCTTGACGTGGGCTTCCGTGAGCCAGGCCGCGAGCTGCAGGTCTTTGCTCCTGGTGGCGAGAGCTTCGCCGGCGAGCTTGATGACGAGAGCGCAGTCGGCGCGCTTGACGGTACGCTGCCAGTCTCCGCTGGGTATGCTCTCGTCCTCTTCAGTACGCGCTTCCTTGATCTGATCGTAGATGCGTTCGTACCTCAGGCTCGCGCCTGAGGGGTTTTCGCCGGGTACCGGATTCAGTAGATCATCACGTAGTGGCACTTTCGGCCGTCTCCCCGGTGTGATGGAAGGTCAGGTTCCGCAGTTGGAGGTACGGCTCCTCTTCATCTCCGCATAACAACAACTTTTGACCGAGAGGCACCTCGCCGTACTTCGAGTCCTCTTCCCAGGCCGTCGCGCGACCCAGACGAACCGCATCGTCGGGATGCTTCCAGGAAAGCGGAGAAATCACCGGCAACAGAACTTCCCCAAGATCCTGCAGACGGAAGTCCGAGGTCGTGTGCAGAATGGCCGGCATCCACAGCAGGTCACGCAGCTTTTTTGGTGGCTGCACTTCGATCGACTCCACATAGGCAAATGGGATCCAGGTGTAACTGCCAGCAATGAAGGCCTCGAGATGCGCTCCGATCCGCGGATCGGCGTCCGAGAATTCGGCAAAGTCGGCTCCATTCCACTGTCCAGAGGGAGATTGATGCGTCGTACCCAGCGGAAGCTCGTCTTTGGCGAACATCTCCTGCCGGGTTCTCTCCGCGTGTAGCGCCGCACGATAAAGCATGGCACCCGAGGCGGCTTCGGGACTCGAATCCGACAAAACATCGAGGTGTTTGGTAGCGCGATCGTAATCGCCCGCAAAGCAAAGCAGCTCGAATAAAAAAGTTCGGCGCCTGGTGTCGAGTGGCTGTTTTTTCAACTCGTCACCAAGCGCGTCGATTGCAGGCTTCAATTGGCCGGCACGATAAAGCGAAAGCGCATCCATGAGAAGGTCGCCTTACGTGAGCTTGTTTTCCTTCGTGTTGTAAGTAACCGGGCCAGTGCTTTTAAGATTGCCGTTCTCGTCCTGGACGGAGTAATCGATCTTGATTTCGTTGTAGGAGAACGAAAGGCTGACGGTTGGCACCTCACTGGAACCTGAAATCTGCAGGCTGCTGACAAAGAGTTCCTTGAAGTCGACCTTCAGATAAGGCTTACCCTCGGCACCGGATTTGATCGCACTCATCGTGCCGGACTTTATATGAGTGCCGGCACCGATTGACTTGAAGAATTTAGGCGTTGCTTTGTCGAAATAGGTCATGATGCTGAAATCGCTCAGATCAGCCTTTCCCGCGCCTGATCCGCCTGTTCCAGCGACCGAGGAGACCTGGGATGCACCCCAGCTCCAGCTCATGATCTGTATCTCGTTCTTATGGTTCGAGTCGGCGGATTCGCCGTCGATTCCATCGAGCTTCAGGAAATAATCTACCGCCATGGATTGGCTCCTCTCTTACTGGTTAGCTAACGCACTGCTGGTATCTCGTGCCATAGTCAGGGACGTCCGGCGATGATGTGGCTATGCTACTTTCGCGCCGATGCCGGCAAGTCGGCCACCAGACGAAGCGAAACAGAGAGCTCGTCGAGCTGGAAATGCGGCTTCAAGAACGCGACCGCGCGGTAGGCTCCAGGTTTTCCCGGCACTTCGGACACCTGAATTGCAGCCTCCCGCAAAGGCAGTTTCGCCTTGGCAGCCTGAGAGGCATTGTCGTCCGCGCAAACATAGTTGCTGATCCACTGGTTAAGAAACTTTTCGCAGTCCTGGCGGGTCATGAAGCTGCCGATCTTATCGCGCATCATCGCCTTCAGATAGTGCGCAAAGCGCGACATAGCGAGAATGTAAGGCAGCTGCGCGGAAAGACGCGCGTTAGCGTTTGCCGCTTCCTTGTCGTACAGCTTCGGCTTGTTCGCCGTCTGCACGCTAAAGAAAGCCGCGTAGTCTGTCCCCTTGCAGTGGACCAGGGGCACCAAGCCCTGATCGGCGAGTTCCTTCTCGCGGCGATCCGTGATGGCCACTTCCGTCGGGCATTTGAGAGCAACGTCTCCCTCGTCGGTACGGAAGGTGTGAGCCGGCAGGCCGTCGACAAGGCCTCCGCCTTCCACACCGCGGATCGATGCGCACCAGCCATACCTTGCAAACGAATTGGTCAGCCGTGCAGCCAGACCGTAAGCCGCATTGCTCCACAGGTATTTCGAGTGATCGCTGCCGTCTACCGCTTCTTCGTAGTCGAAGGCATCCACCTGTTTGGTGTCTTTCCCATACGGCAGTCGCATGAGAATGTGAGGCAGGGTAAGGGCCACGTAGCGGGAATCCTCCGATTGCCGGAAGGATTTCCACTTGGCGTATTCGGTGGAGTCGAAGATCTTGCCGATATCGCGCGGCGCGCCAAGCTGGGTATAGCTAGTCAGGTTGAGCAATTCGGAAGAAGCAGCGCTCATGAAGGGCGCGTGAGCCGCGGATGCGACCTGAGAGATCCGCTCCAATAGCTCGACATCTTCAGGGCCGCGGCCGAATTCGTAGTCGCCGACGAGGGCTGCAAACGGGGCGCCACCGAAGACTCCGAACTCCTCTTCATAGACCTTCTTGAATAGAGCGCTCTGGTCGAATTCAGGCGCGCGCTGCAGATCCTTCAACAACTCGCGTTTGGAGACGTTGAGCACCTTGATCTTCAGCATGTCGCTGGTTTCCGACTGGTCAATGAGGTACTTGATGCCGCGCCACGTTCCTTCCAGCTTTTGAAAGGCCGCGTAGTGGAGGATTTCGTTCAGCTGGAGCGAGATGAGGCGGTCGATCTGCGCGATGCGCGCCTGGATCGTCGCTTCGGCATCCCGGGTCAACGTCATCTGGCCTTGAAGGACCTGGTTTACGAACTCCTTGACCATGTCGCGGCCGCGCTCGAGAGTTGCGGCGTCGCGATTGAACCGCCCCTGGGCAACGATCTGATCGAGGAGGTTCTGTTCTGCCTGCTGCTCAACCGCTTGATTTGCGACAGAAGCCGCCGCCTTCGTAGTGCTCATTCCCCACCTCCCCGAGTGCCGAGTTCAGAACGCAGCTTTTCGCGCGTCTCGGTATTTGAAACTGCTTCAAATAAAGCCTCGTCCAGTTTGTCGTTGCCCTGCAGACTGCCGCGCAGATCCGAGAGTCGCGTGCGCAGATCGAAGAGCTCTTTGAGAGGAGCTACCTGCTTAGCCACATTCTCCGGCGAAAAGTCGTCGAGGCTTTCAAAGTGCAGATTCACACCGATCTGACCGGCGTTGGGATCGTCGCTCAATTTGTTGGGCACAGAGAAGGCCAAGTGTGGCTGCATCCCCTTGAGCACGCTGTCAAAATTGTCAGGATTGATCTCAACAAATTTACGATCCTTGAGTGCAGCGAGAGGCGTCTCGGGTTGTCCGGTCAAATCTCCGAGCACACCCATGACGAAAGGCAGTTCTTTCAATTCGATCGCATCGCCAATTTCAACGTCGTAGGTGATGTGTACGCGCGGAGAGCGGACGCGATCCAATTTATGCTGCGTACTTTCTCTAGCCATAGATTTTCCCTCGAAGGGCGCGCGCGGAAGGAAACCGCTGGCCCTTTGTTCGAATCAACCACACAATCTGCAAGGAGTGCATTTTAAACTTCTCTGTTCTATCGCTCTTCTTATCAGTACTTTGTTAGTCGCGCAGGCTTTGGGAACGCTTCAATAACAGGCAGTGAGAGCGGGGCAATTATTAACTGCCCCATAGTGTGTGTCAAGCCCGACGCATTACACCGGAGGGCGTAACAACCGATTCGAACTACACTTTGGTTTCTGGGCAAGCGGGCGTCAGGAAAGACTTGCCGCTGTATACTCAGACCCCGTACAGGAAATCCACCACATGCGACAATTGCAGCCGGTTGTCTGGTCGAAAGGCGTTTTTCTATCCCCGCAGCATTTGCAGGCACAGGACCGTTTCTTCGAGGAAAGCCTCCGCTTCCTTTCCGACTCCCTCGCATTCCGCAACTGGGGATTCTCGTCGCTGCAGATCGACAGCACCGGCCTGAGCGAAGGCCAGCTGAGCCTCAGCCAAGCCTCCGGAGTATTTCCCGACGGCCTGATGCTTGACATGCCCGGCTCTGACGCGCCGCCCCGTTCGCGCACACTGGAGGAGTGTTTTCACGAGGGTCAAAACCGGTGCTCTTTTTTCCTCGCGATACCACAGGACAGGCCGGGAGGCATCAATATAGGCCTGCAGCGAGGCGGTATCAGCACACGGTTCTATTCCGAACTCCAGATGCTGCGTGATGAAAACAGCACAGGCATCGAGAAACCCGTGTCACTGGCCCGGAAGAACCTACAGATATTGGCTGAGGGGGAGAATCTCGAGGGATCGGTCCTCTTGCCATTGGCGCAGATCGAACGCACCGAAGCGGGCAGCTATCGCCTCGACACCAAATACGTGCCTCCGATGCTGAACGTCAAAGGCAACGAGCTTCTCACCGGCATACTGCGAGGACTGATTGAGACGCTGGTGGGTAGAAGCGGCCAGCTCGCCGGCACGCGCCGCCAGCGCAACCAGTCTCTCGCCGATTTCAGCGCTTCGGACGTCGCCAACTTCTGGCTTCTTTACACGATCAACACGAATCTGCCGGTCCTGCGCCACATGCTGCAAAGCGATCGCGTTCACCCGGAAACGCTGTTCCTGCAATTGCTGACGCTCGCCGGCGCTCTCACCACCTTTTCGCCGAAGCTGGAGCCGCGCGACCTGCCCAAGTACGAGCATGAAGAACTCGGGCCATGCTTCATCGCGCTCGACGCAATGATCGCCGAATTGCTGGAGACAGTCGTGCCCAGCAACTTCGTCGCCTTGCCCCTCAAGCCGCTCCGCGATTCCATCTACGCCACGGCGATCGATAAGGACAAGTACTTCGAGAATTCACGCTTCTATCTGGCTATCTCGTCGGACATCCGTGAGGCTGAGCTGATCAGCAAAACACCTCAGCTTGCCAAGGCCTGCTCGGCTACGCACATCGAACAACTGATCCGCCAGGCTCTGCCGGGATTAAAGATGATGCACGTGCCGGTCCCGCCGCGCGCCATACCGGTGAAGCTCCGCTATCAGTACTTCAGTCTTGAGCGGAGCGGTCCGGTGTGGGAAGCAATTGTGCGCTCGCGCAATTTTGGCGTTTATGTGCCCGGAGAAATTCCGAACCCCGAGATGGAGCTGATCGTTCTCTTCGCGAACCCAGAGTAGGGACGACTCGGTACAGCAACTATCTGTGCCGCAGCACGAAGATCAAGATCAGCACAATTACCAGCAGCACAAAGATATTCAGAATCAAAATGAGCGGCAGGTACTGCTGCAGCTTGCTCGGCGCTGGAGGCGGTGGTGCCGGTGGCGCTGGCGCTGGCGGAAACTGGAAAGCCGGCGGCTGAAAATGGGACATCGCCGCCGGAGGAGCCGCTGCGCTGTGTGCGGCAGGCATCTGGGGCATCGCTGGCGCGGCGGGAAACGCAGAAGCCTGCGGGAATTGCATCGGAGGAACCCCCGGCCGCACTGCTTGTGGAGGCGCAACTGGCGCAGCAGCAGGAGCGCTCTGAGCTTGCAAATCACGAAGCTGGGAGCCGGAGATGATGCGCGTGAACTCGCCCGGACCGCCTGACACAGATGGCACCGCAGGAGCAGGTTGAACTGGCGGCATCACCGGAGGCGCCCCTGCCTGCTTCGGCGACGGCTCTGCCGAGAGCGTCTGGAGGAGTTGGGTGAATCCACCAGCAGCGGGAACTGCCGGAACAGGCTGCAGGGGAGGCGGAGCCATAACAGGCTCGGCTGCCTTCACCGGCTCCTCTTTATTTAGCGCCTGAAGAAGCTGCGTGAATCCCCCTTGAGCCGGGGGCATGCTTTCCTGCGGACGAGCGGGACTCGAGAACTGGAAAGTGTTTGGCGGAGGCGGCTCGGACTTCAACGACTTGAGAGGGTCTTCGCTCGGGTTGCTCTCCATTGGTTTCGCAGAGAACATCTCTGTGAACGACCCCGGAGCAGAAGCCGACTGAGCTGGAGTTGATGGAACAACGGGCGAGGACACTGTCTGTCCCGCAGCCGGAGCCGACTGAAAGACGCGGGTAAAATCCCCGGGACCGGCGGGCGTATCCGACCTGAAAGATTGTGTAGGAGAAGAAAAGGGCGCAGACGAGGGCGGAATTGCGGAGGTCTGCGGCGCTTCGGTAGACCGCGCCGAGACCCTGTTAAACAGCTGCGTAAAAGTGCCCGGCGTGCCTTCAGCCGGCGGCTGTGGTGGTGCCGCCACTTCAGGCTCTGGGTTTTGCGTCGAAGCGTTCAGCGTTTGCAGCACTTGCGTAAACTCACTCGCCTTCGAGGGCGGGGGCGGTGCTGGAGGAGGCGTGAAAATAGTCTTCTCCACCACGACCTGGGTAAATACATTCGCTAAGTCGGCTGGCGTTTTGGGAGCTGCATTGGAAGGCGTGTAAGCGGGGGCGGGCGGAGCCGCAGGTGTCGACGCCGGCGCCGGGTTCTGGAGCGCCTGGAAGATCTCCGTAAATTCCCCGGGCCTACTCGAAGGCACGACCTGTGTTGCAGGTGAGGGCGGAACAACCGGAGTCTGGGGCGGTTCCGGGGAGGTCGGGCCTGGTGGCTCTGCAACGGAACTCGGACTGCTCTGCGCTCCCATGAGTGACTTCAAAAGATCGTCGTCCTGCTGAGGCACCGGCTTTGCCGGAACCGTTCCGAAAATAGCGGTTGCGCTCGATGCGTCACCGGTGGCAGATTCGCTCTTGCCGGGGATTTCGGGATCATCGAAAGGAGACTTAGACGCGTCCATACAGGGCCCACCGCATTTCCGAATTATCGCGTGATTCTGGAGACCAAGACTACATGTCAATTACTTGACAGTAAAGTGTTCGCAACCTACGATGCACACACAACTTGGCCGCAGTAAATTCAGGCTTTAGAACTCGCTGGGCAAACGCGCCGATTGACCCTCTCGACGTCGCATGCCCGCGAGCGGCTCAATAACAAGCTTTCGCCGAATGGTTCGGTCACTATGAAATTTTTGTCGCGGGTGGTGTGGTCAGAGGGGATGTATCTCGGTCCTCACCATTTTCAAACGCAGAGCCGCTATTTCGAAGATTCGATTGCATTCCTCGCATCCAGCCTTTGGCACGAGCCCTGGGGATTGCTCCATGCCGAACTCGACCAGAAAGCCATCCGTAATGGGAACGCAGTTCTGCTCCACGCTTCGGGCATTTTTCCTGACGGGCTGACTTTCGAGCTGCCGAATTCCGATCCGCCTCCGCCACCCCGCAACCTGGTTGAGGTGTTTCCATCCACGGACGCCGTCCTGCCGCTTTACCTGGCGGTGCCGAGCCGCCGTGACAATGGGTTCGACTGCGATCTGAGCGAGACGCCAAACGGAGCGCGCTTTTCACGAATGCAACGCACTCTTCGCGATGAAACAAACGGCATCGACGAGCGCAAGGTTGATCTGGGACAGAAGAATATCCGTTTGGTGACTGAGGCCGAGCTGACTCCCCACATGCTTTCGATTCCCATCGCTCAAGTCCTACGCGACGGACGCGGCCACCTGATCTACGACGAGGATTTTGTCCCGACTTGCCTGCGCATCAGCGCTAGCGAACCTCTAATGCTGTTAGTAAAACGCCTGCTTGAAACCATCGGCGAGAAGAGCAGCACCATTGCCCGCAGCGCAGGGCGTCACGGGCGGTTTGAAGCCGGGACGGCTGCTCTGGACGTAGCCAATTACTGGTTCCTCCATGCGCTGCACAGTGCCATGCCGCCACTGCAACACTTGAGCACAACGCGGCATGCCCATCCTGAAGACTTGTTCGTCGAGCTTTCGCGTCTGGCCGGCGCACTCTGCACCTTCGCCGTGGATTCTGATCCTCGCCAGCTTCCCGCTTACGATCATCGGTCTCCGGGCCCGGCATTCCGCGTGCTCGATGCTCACATTAAGAAGCATCTCGAGATCGTAGTCCCATCGAACACCGTATCTCTCGAATTTCATCCCACGGAGCCGTATATCTACGCGGCAGACATTGTGGACGAGCGCTGCCTGCGGCATGCCCGCTGGATCCTGGGCATGCGCTCCTCTCTTGGCGAATCGGAACTCCTGAACCTGGTGCCGAGGCTGGTGAAGGTGTGCTCTTCGCGTTTCGTTCCGGAGCTTGTAAAGCGCGCATTGCCCGGCATGACGCTACGGCATCTGCAAGTGCCTCCCACTGCGATCCGCGCCGAGGTCGACATGCAATACTTCGCCATCGAAAATACCGGGCCGTGCTGGGAGCATATTCTGCAGACCCGCCAAGTCGGCGTCTATATACCAGGAGAAATCGCGCAGCCGGAGTTCGATCTTACTGTCATTGTGGAGACATCTTCATGAGCACGCTTCGCGTCAACAGCCTCGCATATTGCTTTCAGGAGGTGCTGACCGCCATCCTTCGGGTCCGCTTCCAGCGGCAACAGGTACAGGATTCGGAGAGTTTTCGCGCACAGATGCGCCGCTCCCTGCAGGCTGCAATGCAGGATGCGCGCGCGCTCGGATACGCCAGCGAGACGGTGCAGATGGGTGTGTTCGCGGTGGTTGCCTATATGGACGAGAGCGTGCTCAACCTGCAAAGCCCGGCCTTCGCCGACTGGGCGCGGCGGCCCTTGCAAGAAGAGCTGTTCGGCGGCCATCTTGCCGGCGAGACTTTCTTTCGCAACCTGAAAGCGCTGCTTGGCCAGCAGGATTCTCCTGAAGTTGCCGATGCACTGGAGCTGCACTGCCTCTGCCTTCAGATGGGGTATCGGGGCCGATATGCTCTGGGCGATTCTGGTGAACTGCACCAGATGCTGCGCATGGCGAGCGAAAAAATTCAGCGCATCCGCGGCACGGGATATCTGGTTCCACCGATGGCGCCACCTGAGGTACGGCCGGCAAGAGCAACAGACTCGTGGAGCCGAGCCCTTCTCATCACCACATGCGTACTTGCCGGCTTGACCGTGATCGCCTTCGGCGGCTTTGAACTTGCCCTTGGTTCCGGAGTGTCCGAGGTGCAGAACACCAGTCTGAATGCACGATAGGAGCCCGCAGTGGTATCGATCGTAATTTCTGCCCTGATCTTTATTCTCTCCGTCGTGTTCGCCTGGCTGGCCGGCTCTCTGCTTCATGTGGAAGGTACTTCCCTTCTTATCCTGCGCATCCTGCTTGTTTTGCTGGGCACGGCTGCCGCGACAATCATTCTCGTTCTGCACTTCCGGGAGAGGCGTCGCGACGCAGCCACGAAAAACATCGCGGGCGGCTCAGATATGGACACGCTGCTGCGCGACGCGGAGAAAAGACTGGCCGCGGCACAGCGCCCCGGCGCGAAATCGCTCGATTCGCTCCCCTTGCTTTACCTCCTGGGCGAAGGCAACTCGGCAAAGACGACCTCTGTTCTCAAATCCGGCCTCGATCCGGAGCTTCTCGCCGGCCAGATTTACCGCGATCAAGACGTGATCGCTACGCCGGTCGTGAACCTCTGGTATACGCAACAATGTGTGATCGTCGAAGCCGGAAGCGCGCCTCGCAACAGCCCGGGATTGTGGAGCAAGTTGATCCGCAAAACGCGGCCCAAGGCGTACCGCTCAGCTATGGGGACACAAGCGCCGGTGCGCGCCGCTGTGGTCTGCATCAGCTGCGAGCTGTTCCTTGGAGCCGCCGCGTCGGAAGCGGTGCTGGCCGCGGCTCGTTCCACCAACCAGATGCTCCGCGATCTCGCCCAGCATCTGGGAACGGAAGTTCCGGTCTACGTGATCTTCACGAAGCTCGATCGGGTTCCGAACTTCAGCGAGTACGTCCGCAACCTGACCACCGAGGAAGCCTCCCAACCGTTCGGTATGGCCTTTGCTCGGAGCGAAGCATCGAGCGGCCTGTATGCAGAGAAGGCCATGGCCGAGGTGACGTCCGTACTCGATCGCCTGACCTTCTCCCTCGGAGAATATCGGCTGGAAATACTCGCGCGCGAATCAGATCAGAGAAATGTCGATCCGGTCTACGAGTTCCCGCGCGAAGTGAAGAAGCTTCGGAATAACATCGCCGCCTATCTAGTTGAACTGGCCCGGCCAAGCCACCTGAACGCCAATCCGTATCTGAGGGGCTTTTACTTTACAGGGGTTCGCGCACACACGGTCGAGCAGATGGTGAGCGCTCCGGCGCAGGCTCCAAAAGCTGCGGCCCCCGAGGCTGGGGCGACGCGCATGTTCAGTGTGCAGCAGATGCAGGCTCCAAGCGCCGCGCCAGCGCCGCAGGTGATATCGCAGAAAGTGGCGCAATGGTGTTTCCTGCCGAAGTTGTTTCCAGTCGTCGTCCTTCAGGACCGTACCGCGCTGGCGAGTACCAGCCACAGCGGAAGGACGCATGTCTTCCGGCGTGCTATTTTCGCGACGCTGTCCCTGCTGCTTCTCGTTTATCTCGCTTGTTTGATCGTCTCTTACGGCAACAACTCGAAGCTTGCGCACAACATTGCATCTGCGGCAAACGCTCTTCCCACCAGAGCCGTTCCCTCGACTGCGCTCGCATCCACGCAGGATTTGATGGCGCTGAATCAACTGCGCACCGCTTTGGTGCAGTTGGAAAATTATCGTCAACAAGGTCCGCCGCTCATGTACCGCTGGGGCGTGTATCACGGAGATCAACTGCTTGAAGCTGCGCGGCACATCTACTTCGATCGCTTTCAGCGGCTGCTGCTCGCGAACACGCAGAGCAATCTTGTGACGGCGCTGAATGCGCTTCCTGCTTCGGCATCGCCTGACTCGGATTATGGCGCAGGATATAACCCACTCAAGGCGTATCTGATTACGACGACTAATCCCGATAAGAGCACGCAGGAGTTTCTCACTCCCGTCCTAATGCAGTACTGGCTGAACAGCAGGGTGGCCGATACCGACGAACAAAAGCAACTTGCACAGTTACAGTTTGATTTTTACGCCAATGAATTACGGTCGGGAAATCCATACTCGACCGCCCCGGCCATGTCGAGCGTCAACCATGCGCGCTCTTATCTCGCCAGCTTCGGCGGGTTTGCGCGGATCTATCAACAGATGATTACAGCAGCTAACAAAGCGGCTCCGTCGATTGACTTCAACCGACTGTATCCCGGATTTTCCTCCGTAGTCGTTGAGTCACACATCGTGCCCGGAGCATTTACTCGGAATGGCT
>Ga0206881_10010_pt1 | contig 77611 bp, 60 predicted proteins | sample Alteio_BWOrgCont_3_FD_152867 | JGI IMG/M metagenome (GOLD analysis project Ga0206881, IMG submission 152867) | Enriched cells from forest soil in Barre Woods Harvard Forest LTER site, Petersham, Massachusetts, United States -... | ecosystem: Environmental > Terrestrial > Soil > Temperate forest >...
CGTTTCGCGGGGGCAAGATCAGCTTGCCATGAGTTGGTGGTGAACGGGGTCATCAGCCAGATGTCAGAGGTCCAATTCGACAGCCGTCAGCGGAGACGAGCAACAGATTAAAACATTCCCTTCGGCAGGCCGTTCAAGAGGCTCGGGTGCGTAGCTGATCTCTCCATCGATCAACCCGGACTCGCACATGTGGCAGACACCCGTCCGACAGGCCCATCTGACAGGGACGTCGCAAGCCTCCGCGAATTCGAGGAGACCTCCATACTGCGAGCTCCAGGGCACCGTAAGACCGCTGCGTATAAAGGACACCATCGGGCCGGTGCCCACGCTTCCGGAAGGTGAATGCGGGGGTATGGAAGGGGTGCTTGCGATTCCGGGCGTGATGGAAGATTCAGCGCCGAATCTCTCGGAGTGGATGCTGGAATCAGGGACATCCCATAACTTCAACTGCGTCGTAAAGTCAGAAAGAAAAGCAGCTGGTCCGCATAGATAGAAGTCCGCCCCTTTCGGTATTTGAAGCCGTTGCAGTAATGAGATAGTCAGATGTCCCGAGGCGTCGTAGTCCTGGCCTTGCTGATCAGCATCTTCTGGTTTGCTATAGGCGATGAATGCATGGCTGCGCGGAAGATCATTGAGCAAAGCCCGCGCTTCCGCCGCGAATGGGTGTTCCCTGCCGTTGCGAGTGGCGTAACACCACCAGACTTCTCGCGTTGAATCTGTGCCGGCAGCCACAAGCGAATGAAGCATTGCCAGCACCGGCGTCGCCCCAATACCTGCACTCAACAGTACAACAGGGTTGTTGCCCCGAGCAAGCGTGAAGCTGCCCCTCGGCGCGCTCACCTGAAGCAGGTCTCCTTGCCGAATGGAGTCATGAAAGTATCGGCTCCCTGCGCCAGTGGAACGCTTCACGCTGACGCGATATGTTTCCGCATCCGGCGGACCCGACATCGAATAGCTTCGCAGGATTGGCCCAGAGTCCCCATCCAGTTGGAGCTTGAAGACCAGGAATTGACCCGGAAGAGGCTCCGGTAATGGGCTTCGGTCCTCGGACTCGAGAACAAAGGAGAGCACGTCAAAACTCTCCCGCTCTACCGCCGCAACTCGCAGTGACCGAAAGCCTGGCCACGCAGGCGGTGGCGTGGAAGAAGGGGCGAGTCCCGCATTTCCACTCTGCCCGTGCTTCTCTTCGGCAGCGGCCAGCGCTGCGAGCGACCCCTTCCAACCGGCGCTGAGTGATTGAATACGCAGAGCGCGTTGCAGCTCATCCAGCGAGCGGCCGGGCAAATAAAGCAATCCATCAATTTCCTGGACGGTGACACGCTCCGGACCCTCGGCAACCTTCACGATCTCGTCGCCCGCGCCGATCTCCCCTTCTTCGATGACACGGAAATAAAAGCCCGGCCGCTTATGCGAGACCAGGAGCGCAGGCATCTGCGGGTTGTTCATCCGTATACCGACCCGATAGCAGGTGACGCGAGGCTGCGTGACTTCAAACAGCGCGCCGCCGATCCGGTAGCGATCTCCGATGCAGACCTCGTCATCGCCAAGACCATCGACTGTCAGGTTCTCGCCGAACTGGCCATACTCGAAGTCGTGACGCTGAAGGTGGGTCTCCCAATAGCGATACGAGTCGAGCTGATAGACCATCACTGCACGATGCTCTCCGCCGTGGCCCGCGAGATCACCCTGACCATCACCGTCAAGATTAAGACGGCGCGCCATCACCCTCCCGGCTACGGGCCGCTTCCAGACAGCGGTGTGGACTACTTTGCCTTGCCATTCGACATCGACCGGAAGGCCGACGTTCACAGAGACAAGCAAGCTCACGGTGCACATTCCTTCCGATAAAAATTACAAGAGATCGTTCGAAAACAGATAATTGTTCCCCGAAGAGTCTGTCATGCTCTCACTTCGCCAGAGGCACGCTCTGACTGTTGGACACACTCAACGAGCATCGTGGCGTACAAGACTCCCCCATCTCGGTATTAAACATTGCGTGGTACAGGTGGCGTTGCGGCCATTTCAGCCCGAGATACTGCTGGACGAACGCAACTCGAGCTTTGTCCTTTGTGTCGACCAGTTCGATTGCTTTGTCCTGAGTTTCGCCCCCGGAGATCAGTCTACGGATCTTATGATCGCGTGATGCATAGGGAAACATATGGAAGACATCCTTGCGATTGTGGAGGAAAACTACGAGCTTCGGCAGCCGATCACCGACGGACCGCTGGAAAGTGCTGCCTTGACAGCTGTTTCTGAAACAGCGGCGATCCGCCGCGCGTCGAGCAGATGCAGCCGGTTGTTGGGCGCCAAGCCTCCCTCAAACGCGAAGGAAGCGCTTATTGGTTAGAACAATTGCGCGCTTTTCGCATCACGCAGAATCACCGTCAGGCTGACGTCGTCGCGCAAAGGGCTGCCGTTGGCAAAGTCCTGCAGAGTGGCGAGGACGGTCATGAGTTTGGCGTGAGCAGAATGGCTCTCGGCGCAGCGCAATGTTTCTATCAGACGGTCCATTCCGAGCTCTTCTCCGGAAGGGTCGCAGCACTCAAGCACGCCGTCGGAGTAGGCGACGAGAGTATCGCCCGGTCCGAGAGTCACCGATGCGGAGCTGAATTCGGCCTGCTCTATCGCTCCAAGCAGCGGGCCCCCTTGGTCGAGGAGTTCGGTCCGTCCATCGGCGCGGAGCACCATCGGAGGAAAATGACCGGCGTTGCAATATGTAACCGCTCCGTGATCGCAGTCTATCTGGGCGATGAATCCCGTGACGAATGGCGCCACGGGGCGCAGGTAACAGAGATGGCGGTTCACTTCTGAGGCGATTATGGCTGGATCGGAATCCGGGCGGCCGTAGCTTTGCAGAAGTCCCGCAAGATTGGTAAACCACATGCCGGCCGCGATGCCCTTGCCGGCGATATCTCCGTGGGCAACAAACACCCGGGAGCCATTTTGCGAAAAGGTGATGAAGTCGCCAGAGAGAAAGCTCGCCGCGAAGACCTCGCTGGCAAACTGCAGTTCGCCATGGCGCAACAGGCGCGGACCGCTCAACTTGCGCTGGATCTGGGCTGCCTCGAATAGCTGCGTGTGAAGGTCAAGCTTTTCGCGGCGGAGCTGGTCTAACTCATCCTGGAGCAACCCGGTAGCGGCGACCACCGCAGGAGGTGGCGCCACAAAGGAAAGTACTGATGGGGGCAGCGTGTTCCAATCACGGTAATCGCTCGTGGATTGCAACCCGTCATTGGCTGGCGGCATGAGTCTCTCCGCGCGCAAGAGTCACCTCGTTTCGTTTCTGGATAAGTCCTTTAACCGACGAATCTATAACCGGTTCCATGTACGGTGAGGAAGTACTGCGGTTGCTCGGGATCGGGTTCGAGTTTCTGGCGCAGACGCACCAAGTGCGTATCGACAGTGCGGGTAGTTGGAAAGTTGTCGTATCCCCAGACGTCTTCGAGCAGGCGATCGCGGCTAAGGGTTTCGCCGGAGTGAGAGATGAAGTACTTGAGCAGTTCAAACTCCGTTGAGGAAACATCGAGCAGCTTGCCAGATTTGACGACGCGACAGCGGCGAAGGTCTACTTCAACGTCGCCGAAAGAGTGATGCTCCTGGTTTTTCGGGGCCGCCGAGGCGCGGCGCAGGATAGCCTTGACGCGCGCAAGCAGCTCGCGAATCGAGAATGGCTTGGTGACGTAATCGTCGGCTCCGAGCTCAAGGCCGACGACTTTGTCGACCTCCTGCCCGCGGGCCGTCAGCATGATGATGGGGAGCGAGGCGCGTTTGGCGCGTAGCTGCTTGCAAACTTCAAGGCCGCTCATGCGCGGCATCATGACATCGAGTACAACGAGATCCGGGGATTCATCGAGCGCTCTCTGCAGGCCCTCGATGCCGTCGCCGGCAGTGATGACCTCATAGCCCTCAAATTCGAAGTTGTCGCGAAGGCCAGCGACCATGTTGGGCTCGTCCTCGACGATAAGAATTTTCACAGGTGATTCAGTTGTTTTTGTTTTTTCTTTTAGTTTCATGCGGGCGCCTCGTTTGCCTGTTGAACTATGGAATGCATCGGCAGGGAGATGATGAACTTGCTGCCGTGTCCGGGCTGGCTCTCAACGGCGACTTCACCTCCGTGGGCCTGCACTATATGAGAGACGAGTGACAGGCCCAGTCCGCTCCCCTTGGTGTTGTGCACCAAGGGATCACCTACCCGGTAGAATTTCTCGAAGATTTTCGACTGCTCCTTCGGCGCAATTCCGATACCGTGATCGACGACTTCAAGGTTGACGGCTCCGTTGTCGCGATACAGATTCACGCCCAGATATTTCTCATTCGGCGAATACTTCAGGGCGTTGTTCACCAGATTCAGCAGCGAGCGCGCGATGGCTTCGCGGTCGACCATCAGCGGCGGTACGTCGCTGGCGATCTTCTGCTCAAACTTGAAGCCGTTCTGCTCGATTTCGAAGCGGTATGCTTCGAGGGTGTCGCGCACCAGATCGGCGACGTTGGTTTCGCGGAAGCTGTACTCCTTTTTGCCCGACTCGATGCGCGAGAAATCGAGAATGTTGTTGATCAAAGACGTCAGCCGCTCACTCTCCTTGCGAATGATCTCGTAGTACTCCTGCTGTTTTCCAGAGGCGGAGATGCGTCCCATCTCGAGCGTTTCGGCATAGAGACGGATCAGCGCGAGCGGCGTTCTCAGCTCGTGCGAGACGTTGGAGACGAAATCCGATTTCAACTTGGCCAGCGCGAGCTCGCGGGCCACGCTGCGGTAGGTAAAGAACATGCCCGCGCCCATCATCAATGACAGTGCGCCCACAACCAGGAAGTGAGTTCTAAACAGGCGCGCGCTGATATTAGCGATGGTGGTGCCGTGCAGCTTCATTCCGAGAATGAGACCTGAGAAGACATCCTGAATGGGCCGCTCGACCTCGGCTACTCCGCCATCCCAGAGTTTCGATGCGGCGAAGGGGGAGTCGTCTTTTTCGGTGTGGACCATGATGGCGGTCTGTGGATGCGTAGAATCGCCCTCGTCCTGGTCAGACCAGATTTCGTTCAGCGCAGCCGGGAAAAACTTGTTCCTCAGATAATCGGTGTCGTAGATAAAGCCAGCCAGGGCGGGCCGCTCGGCCGAGGCACCGCGCGGGATAAACATCACCAGCGACTGGTACTGCATTTTGTCGCCGCGGCTGACCCAGTGCCCGTCAACGAACAGGTGTTTGCCGTCATGTGCCTCGGCTTTCCGGAGCTTGCCTATATACATCCTGCCGTCCATGTTCCACCAGGAAGTGAAATCCGACGCCTGTGTCTGATCTTCGGCACAGTAGGCACCGCTGCTCATACGGCTGGGCTGCGAGCGGAAGACGATCTGGTCTTTTCCGGTCCAAAGAATCGCGTGAGTGATATCGGGATGGGATACCAGGAAATCGTCAATCGCGGCGGGGTTGTCTCGCTCCGGAAACTCCAATCGCGCCTGGTCGGCCGTCTCGTACATGCGCGCGTTGATCTCTTTTTCAGCGATGGCGAGCATGTGCTGGTAGTCCACCAGATAGGCGGCCTCAACTGCCTTCTCGCGCTGCATGCTGCGGAGATAGAAGACGCTGAAGCCGATCAGCGCGGCGGCCGGCAGCATCATCGCCAGCATCAGCATGAGAATGCGCGGGCGCTCAGACCAGCGAAGATTTCGAAGGTTCCACATATAGCGTTTGCCGCGACTCCCGAGTTCTACCCGGACTGAAGGATAGATCACCAGATCGGACGATATGTCACATGGTCGCAACAAATTGCAAAAAGTTGTGAATTGAAAGAAATAAAGGCAAAACCCGCGACCGCGATCCTCCGCCTCTCGCAATCTTCCGTTTTTATTGGTAAAGGACAGATCAGTGACAGATACCATTTGGGGCGATTTTCTGTGATTTCGCAATACGAGACAGGACACCGATCAAGTTGCAACTCATTCGTGAAATGTGCAGAGGACCGGTTGCGGTAATGTCGATTCATGAATAAGTCGCTCCTATTTGCTGCGCTGATTGCGGCCTCGATTTCGTTCGCACAAGCACCCGATCCAATCAAGTTTGTTGATCCGATGATCGGCACCGGGCCTGAAGGGCATACTTTTCCGGGGGCGACCGCGCCTTTCGGCATGGTGCAACTCTCGCCCGGCACGCAGATTCGGCCATTCAAGCAAAGCTACAAGTGGGCAGCCGGATATCGCCACGAAGACACAACCATCCTCGGTTTCTCGCATACGCATTTCTCCGGCGCGGGGCACAGTGATCTTGGCGATGTGCTCCTTATGCCGATAAGCGGTGACGATGTTCCGCTTGAACCCGGGGATATCGAGAAGACTCTGCCTGGATATCGCTCGCGTTTTTCACATACCAGCGAAGTCGCGGAGCCGGGCTATTACAGAGTGTTCCTTCAAGACTCGGCTGTAGGCGCGGAGTTGACCGCCAGCGAGCGTATCGGTGTGCAACGCTACACATTTGCTGAAGGCGCAAAGCGTAACGTGTTGCTCGACTTGCGCAGCAGCATCTACAACTATCCCGGTAAGGTGCTGTGGTCGCGCATCACGATACATGCGGATGGTACCGTGACCGGAATGCGCGAGACCCGCGGATGGGCGCCTGGACGGCAGTTATTCTTTGCGATGCGCTTCTCCGCCCCGATGTCGAACCATGCCCTTTATAACAAGGAAGAAGATCCGCCGCCCTACCACGGCTTTAAGACGCCGGGAACATCGCCTCAAGATACCCAAAGCGTACAAGGGCGGGGACTGGAGGCTGTGTTCAGTTTTGCGCCTTCCGCAACTCCGCTCATTGTGAAGGTGGCTCTCTCGCCGGTGAGCGAACAAAACGCGATCGCGAACATGGAAGCCGAAATGCCCGGATTCGACTTTCGACGCGGTGCGTGCCAGGACGGAACAGATGTGGCGCGATCAACTCTCGCGCGTTGAGTTTTACGCCTCGCCCGCAATGCAGAGATCGCTCTATACCGCGCTTTATCACGCATTGATGGCCCCGAGCACAAGCATGGATGTGAACGGCGAGTATCGCGGGCCCGACAACCAGGTTCACCGTGCCGAGGGCTTCCGTTTTGTCTCCACGCTCTCGTTGTGGGATATCTATCGCGCGGAGCAACCGCTTATGACTCTTCTCGAGCCAGAGCAGCGCACCAACGATCTGGTTCACTCGCTGATCGCTTCCCAGCAGGAGAGCCCCTTCGGCATTCTGCCGGTGTGGCAGTTCCAGGGGCAGGAGACATGGTGCATGATCGGCTATCACGCGGTGCCCATCATCGCCGAAGCCTACATGAAGGGCATCCGAGGCTACGACGCCCAGGCGGCCCTCGATGCAATGATGGCGAGCGCGACCTACGCGCCCTATGGCAATCTCGCATCGTATATGAAATTCGGTTATGTACCTGTCGACCATGACGATGAAGCAGCCTCGAAGACAATGGAGTACACCTTCGATGACTGGACCATCGGGCGCATGGCCAACGCGATGGGCAAGAACACAGTGGCCGCGCTGTTTGAGAAGCGGGCCGCATACTGGCGAAACAACTTCAACGCAAGCGATGGATTCGTCGAGCCTCGCCTTGAAGACGGGAGTTATCGCAAGCCTTTTGATCCGGCCAAGGCGGGCGCGGGCAGCGGGTTTACCGAGGGCAATGCATGGCAGTACTCCTGGTATCAACCACAGGATGAGCAGGGTCTGATTGACCTGATGGGCGGACCCGGCAAGTTAATCGCCCGGCTCGATGACATGTTCGATCAGAAGGTCGATCCGGCCACGTACGCCAACGTCGAGGACATCTCCGGAATGATCGGCCAGTACATTCACGGTAACGAACCCAGTCATCATCTTGCCTATTTGTACATGTACGCGGGCGCACCTCTGAAGACGCAGGCCCGGCTGAAACAGATTGTGGACTCGCAATACAAACCAACACCCGATGGCCTTGTTGGTAATGACGACCTTGGCCAGATGTCCGCGTGGCTCATTTTCACGTCACTGGGTTTCTACCCAGTTGCCCCCGGCTCCAACCAGTACGTTCTGGGCCGCTCCTTCGTCGATCCCGCGGTCCTTCATCTGCCCAACGGCAAAATGCTGACCATTGATAGCGTGAACCTCAGCGAGGAGCATAGTTTCGTGAAAGACGTTTTGCTTAACGGCAAATCGCTCGACCGCAGCTACATTACCCATGAGGAACTCATAAATGGCGGCGACCTGAAGTTCATCTTCAGCAATGAAAAGGATGCGGAGTGGTCCCACCGCTCGTTACGCCCGCCGTACTCTGATACCGCACCCCACTAATGGGGTCTCGAACACGCGATCTGCTTGCTGTCGAAGCAATCGCGAGGTTCGGCCGCCGCACCTGCTTTATCGCCGGACGAACTGCCGTGGCAGGATGCAAAGTTCGACTGTTGGTAGTCTGTGCCAATGCTCCCTACCGGGGCCATCGACACACAAGGATTTTGCAATCCACGCGGCGGAACTCGCTCCCGTCCCAAGAACACCAGACCGGGCAAGCACCTTCTCTGGTCTGTGTCTTGCTGCATTCTGGTTAAACGTGCTATACGGAGAGCAGGCTGGGTTGGGCGATCCCTAAGCTGCCCGTTTCCTCGGCTTCGAACGAACGATGCTTAGAAAGTCAATCCTCGTAACAGTTCTGTTGCTGCTGGCCACAGTCCAGACGTTCGCGGCCAACTGCGATCCCCGCTGTTCGTCGATGGTCAACCGGTCACGCGTCTATGATTGCGGCCATGACGCGCACGTGGCGCATTGTCACGGCATGTCGATGGATTGCAGTAACGATGGTAGCTCCGGAGTAGGTGGTCTCAACTGCGGAGCCTCTGTCTGCCGAGCCGAGCTCGTGGCAATCAGCAAGCACTCGACATCCGATGAATTATTCTCCAGGCATTTCGCGACGGTTGTTACGTCTCTATTGATCCGTCCATTAGAGGCCAGCATTGGAACTAGATCCTCGACAGGTCGTCCCCCGGACCCGCTACGCCCGAGCGCCCCACTCGACCTGCGTCCGGGTTCTTCCCTCCGCATCTAGCACCATCTCCTCGTATTGCAATTCCTGTGAGCGTTAGGCACGCACAGCTGCGCGGCCTTACAGGCAAGTTTTTTCTCCAACGAGGAGTTTCTATGAGCACTCGCCGCACCTTCATTCAGAAGGCGGCAAGTTTTGGCGCCGGCGTCTTTGCCGCGTCGAGACTTTCCGCCGAATCGACCAGCAAACCAGCTGCGCTCAAACAGCGTCCCGCCGGACGTTCCGACGCAACATTCAATGTGCCCGTCGTGACGACCGATATCGGTGACCTGCCGTTCACGATGGACGGTAACACGAAAGTATTCCAGCTCGTCGCGGAGGTTATCAGGCAGCGGATCAACCCGATGAAGTCCATCGATGTCTGGGGCTTCAATGGCAGCGCGCCCGGGCCGACGATTCAGGTTAACCAGGGCGATCACGTTCGCGTGGTTTTTGAAAACCATCTGCCGGAGCCGACCTCGATGCACTGGCACGGCTTCGAGGATTCGATCCGGAACGATGGAATGCCGGGAATCAGTCAGCCTCCGCTTAAGCCTGGCGGTCGTTTCGTATACGAATTCGACATCCATCAGGAAGGCACCTATTTCTACCACTCGCACATGGCGATGCAGGAGATGGCCGGGATGCTGGGAGGTTTCATCATGCACCCGAGCGAGCCATATCGCCCGCACTGCGATAAGGACTTCCTGATTCATCTGCAGGAGTATGCAGTGCTGCCCAGCAACACTGTCCCGAACACCATGAATATGGAGTTCAACTGGCTCCTGCTCAATGGCAGGGCCGCCCCCGCGAACACGCCTTTAATCGTGAAGCTGGGCGACCGCGTGCGGATTCGCTTCGTGAATCTGGGCATGGACCATCACCCGATGCACATGCACGGTCACACCTTCTACGTGACAGGAACGGAGGGTGGGCGAATTCCGGAAGCGGGTTGGTGGCCCGGTAATACCGTGCTTGTCGGCGTCGCCCAAGCGCGCGCCATCGAGTTTGTCGCCAACAATCCCGGCGATTGGATGCTGCACTGCCATCTTCCTCACCACATGATGAACCAGATGTCGTCAAACGTTGGCAAGATGACGCGTACTGCGGGGATTCTCGCAAGTGGAGACATGAACACTGGCATGGGGATGCTGCAAGGCACGCCTGGCGTTCCGTTGGGAGATGACTACGGACCAGCCGTGGGACGGGGACGTGGGGGCGTCGGCAACGCCTCTGATACTGCTTCAACGAACGGCCCGCTCTCAGAAGTCATGGCCAAGGCTGCGATGTCCGGGATGCAACACGACATGGGCAGTACGCAGATGGGAGAAATGCAAGTCGACGTTGCTCCCGATGCGAACAACGTGCCGAACTTCCCGCAGGACGCCTACATGGAAGGGCCGATGATGACGATGGACGCGGCGGTTGAGCGGCCTGAGAACTACGGTCTGAGACCCGGATGGAGCGGGTACATGCAGGGGATGATGACCTTCGTTCGTGTGCTGGAGCCGGACAGATACGACGACGTTCTCTCTCGGATGAAACAAGCAAAGCGATCCGAGGACCCTTATGCCGCAATTCTGGAGCGCGCTTGAGCGCGAGGAGAAGATCATGAAGCTGAGTATTCTCGCACTCACAATCGCCAGCGCAATTACCGGAACCGCTTGGGCGCAAAGCCTGGTCTCCCCGAAGCCCCAGAGCGCCTCGACACAGTGCATGGACGGAATGGTGATGCCCGGTTGCCCCCAGGTAAATGTATCGCCGTCAACACGAGGCTTGGACACCCATCCGACCAAGACGCTCCAGGAGCCCGAGAACCCCGCGAAACACACTGGAGAGAACCTGCCTGCGCCAGAGCTCTTGAAAGATGTCGCGAAACGTCCAGCCATGGCGTCGGCTGATTTTGAAGCTGTTGCCGAAGCCAACAATCCCACGCTGAAGCAGGCCAGTGCGTTGGTTCGCCAGTCACAGGCACAGGCGCGGCAGGCTGGACTCTATCCGAATCCGACCGCTGGGTACCAGGGCGAGCAAATTCGCGGCGGATCGTACGGTGGTGGCGAGCAGGGTGGGTTTGTTCAGCAGACCATCGTCCTTGGCGGAAAGCTGGGCCTGCGGCGCAGCGTCTACGAACAGCAGAGTAAATCCGACCAGATTGGAGTCGAAGAGCAAACCTCGCGTGTTCGCAACGATGTCCAACACGCTTTTTACGATGCGCTCGCCGCACAAGCGGCCGTGGGGCTGCGGCAGCGATTGCTCGGTGTCGCGCTCGACGCCGTTGAAACCGTGCACCAGCTCGCCAACGTTGGCCAGGCCGACGCGCCCGACATTCTGCAAACTGAAGTCGAGTCGGAACAGGCAAAGATAGACTACGAAGCTGCGCAGCGCGAATACCTCGCAGCCTTTCACGCGCTGGCAGCTCGGGCCGGCAACGCTGAGCTGCCTGCCAGCCCGTTGAAGGGCGACCTCGAGCAGATTCCGGATCTGAACACAGAGCAAATCGTTGACCGCATCGTTAGCGACAGTCCTACCGTGAAGCGGGCTGAGCAGGAAACATTAGTGGCGCACGCCCGTCTGAAAGATGCAAAACGCGAAGACGTTCCCGATCTTCAATTGCGCGCTGGAGAGCAATATAACGGCGAGCAGGTAATCACAAACCCCGTAAAGCCGGTCGGCGCACAGAGCTTCGCAACCGCGGGAATCAACATCCCGCTGTGGAACCGCAACCAGGGCAATATTGAAGCCGCTAAAGCCGAGATCGAGCGCGCGGAACAAGATGCCGTACGAGAGCGACTACGGCTTCGGCAGCAGGCGGAGCCGATTGCGCAGAGTTATCTTTCCGCCAAATTCGAGGCCGAGCGATATAAAACACAACTGATTCCGCGGGCAATAAGGGCATACGAACTCTACCTCGAGAAGTACCAGAACATGGCACAGGCCTACCCACAAGTCCTCATATCGCAGCGGACGCTCTTCCAGTTACAGATCGGTTATCTGAAGGCGCTGCACGATGCCTGGCAATCTGCCACCTCTCTCGAAAACTACACCCTGAGCGGCGGACTGGACGCACCGATGTCCGGTGGTTCTCCGGCAAGCAGTATCAATCTGCCGAACGGCGGTGGGGCACAGGAGTGAACCGGATGAAACGCTTCACGCTTGCTCTTGGTGCGCCTTCCCGATCGCGGTGGGTCGGCACCCGGCAAGGCTATCGTCTTTTCCGAACATTCGGTCGCTCGTGGACCCCTGCAACCAAATCCCTCCTACGACTTGTCCGTCACTTCCGTGTAATTAATGTCGAGGGAAACGAATCAGGTACAGGCCGTTCCCCGTTCTGACCCCTTTGTTCACGAGTTCACCATTCACACACCCCACCGCTAGAGTGGTCGGTCGGTGCCTGGAACTTCCGGGGCAACGACAATACGGTCAAGATCAGGCGCGTATCCGGTAGGATTACCGATACTGATTGTGTTGGTTCCGCGCAGTTGCACAGGCAGAACAATCGGGACCGGATCGTTGAAGGTGCTGCCGTTCAGATCAAGCTTCATGGCTGTACCTCCGTTGACGCTGATAAAACAAGAGCGCGGCCCGCTGGTCTGGTAGTCGATCTCCAGTAATAGGCCGCCCATTGGCGTCAAAGCTTCCCTGCCAGCCTGAGTCGATATTGATGTACTGGAAGCCGTGCACCTGCAGCCCAGAAGCTGCCAGAGCGTCAGACTCGGCAGCAACGTTGGCCTGGGTGAGAAAACCGGAGTTGATGGTCTGTTCACTGAAGGTGCTCCAGCCGAGATAGGGCCGTTGTCCTGTACCATTCACCTGCGCAGAAGCCAATGCGATTGCGAGCAGGGTGAGGGCGAAGGCGCCGGTAAGCAGGCTGCGGGCGAAGCGCTTCCTAAAACAATTCGACGGGGTAGCGTTGTCGGGGAGTGGCTGTGGACTATCGCAGGATAAGATGCGGGTGATCATAGTTGGGGGCCTCCATGACCTTTGGGGATGGATTGAGAGCAAATATTCCGGTAACGTTCACGAATAATCAGAAACGAAGGACACTTCAGAATCGCTGTTTATGGGTTGTCAAGCAAAACACCTACGAAATTTCGAGTCAAATTTTGCAGATTCGCTGACGTTCCCCCGTCCGCCTCTTTGAAAGAAAGCGGTTGCCAATCTTGTACGTGTACGATAACGTTAACGACTGACTGACACTTCACTACAGGCCGAACATGTCTAGCCAAACCATGAACTCGCGCGCCACAGAAACGTCGGTGCCGCAATTGCCCGCCGCGCCATCCAGCGAAGCCGGCGCGGTAAAAGCCTGGCAAAAATCCATTGTTCTGAAAACCTATCTACCGGCAGAGCCCGACCCTAATCCCCTCTTCCTGGAAAAGCGCGTTTATCAAGGCAGCAGCGGCAAGGTGTATCCCCTGCCCGTGATTGACCGCGTCGCGACAGAGCCATGCGAGCGTACGTGGCAGGCAGTGCATCTCGAAAACGAATACCTGCGACTGATGATCATGCCGGAGCTCGGCGGCCGCATTCATGTGGGATATGACAAGATCAACGGCTACGACTTCTTTTATCGTCAGAACGTGATCAAGCCGGCGCTCGTTGGTCTCGCGGGCCCATGGATTTCGGGCGGGGTAGAGTTCAATTGGCCGCAGCATCATCGCCCGGCAACGTTTATGCCGGTCGAAGTCGCAATCGAGCGCGACAAGGACAGCTCGATCACCGTGTGGTGCAGCGACCACGATCCCATATCACGAATGAAAGGTATGCACGGCGTCTGTCTGCGGCCAGGATGCGCCTATCTCGAACTGAAGGTCCGGCTCTATAACCGAACATGGGACACACGGAGTTTCCTTTGGTGGGCCAACGTTGCCACGCGCGTTCACGAACACTATCAATCCTTTTTCCCGCAGGACGTGCGCTATGTGGCCGATCATGCCAAGCGCGCGATCACCGAGTTTCCCGAGAGCCTTGACGTGTATTACGGCATTCCTTATGGCGAGCGGGCGCTGCACGGCGTGCCGGCAAACGAGATGCCGTGTAATTTTGTTCCTGATGGCTCATACCCTGCCAACGACCTGCGCTGGTATGCCAACATACCAGTTCCGACCAGTTACATGATTGCCAACTCGCGCGAAGATTTTTTCGGCGGCTACGATCATGCGGCGCGCGCAGGCGTGGTGCATGTAGCCAATCACCACGTTGCTCCGGGCAAAAAGCAGTGGACGTGGGGCAATCACGAGTTCGGGTACGCCTGGGATCGCAGTCTCACCGATAGCGATGGTCCTTATATCGAGCTGATGGCCGGTGTTTACACGGATAATCAACCCGACTTCTCCTTCCTGGCTCCTGGAGAGACGAAGAGCTTCAGCCAGTTCTGGTATCCAATTCGAGAGACCGGAATTCCGGATATTGCGAACCTGCAAGCCGCTGTGCGCGTGACACGCGAAGGGGAAACTGCGCGGGCTCATGTGTCCGTAACGCGCGAGATCACAGATAGTACCGTCCGGCTGACTTCAGGAGATGTGGAGATCAGCGCCTGGACCGGAACGTTACGACCCGAGAGCCCTGCGCACATCAGCCTGGAACTTCCGAGCAAAGAAGAGGCGTGGGTGCTTGAGCTTAAGTCAGGAAGCGAGGTGCTCCTGCGCTACGCTCCTGCAGAGATTTCACCAGCGCCGGCGCCCGTTCGAGCTACTGAGCCCCCTGCGCCTGAAGAAATTGCAACAACAGATGAGCTTTATCTGACCGGGCTTCACCTTGAGCAATATCGCCACGCTACTCGTGCGCCGGAACCATACTGGCGCGAGGCGCTCCAGCGCGATCCTCATGATAGCCGCACCAACAACGCTTTGGGACGAACTCACCTGCGTCGCGGTGAATTTGCACTGGCTGAGAGCTGCTTTCGCAAGGCCATCGAGCGGCTCACTGCCCGCAACCCCAACCCCTATGACAGCGAGCCTTACTACAACCTCGGCATAGTGCTTTCATTCGAGGACCGCAGCGCCGAAGCCTATGATGCCTTCTATAAGGCAACATGGTCGGCCGGGTGGCGCGGGCCCGGCTATCACCGCCTGGCGGAGATCGATGTGCGCAACGGTCGTCTCGCGGCAGCGATGGAGCATCTGGATCGCTCTCTGCGCTCCGATGCCGATAACCTCGGCGCACGGAATCTCCGCGTTGTTGTTCTGCACCGGCTCAAGCGCACAGCCGAAGCGGAGGCCGAGCTGGGTGCGGCGCTCGCGCTTGATCCTCTCGACATCTGGAGTCGTTTTCTGAAATCAGGCATTCCTCCGGCGAATCCGGGACAGCGTCTAGACCTGGCTTACGACTTCGTCCGCGCGGGTCTTCTGGACGATGCTGAGAAAGTTCTCGAAGGTGAGACAGGAGCGATAGCGCTATACACTCGCGCTTCTGTCGCGGCGCTTCTTGGTGACGTTGCAGGGAGTCGCGATCTCTACGCTCAGGCCGCAGCAGCGGATGCGACTTATGTCTTTCCAAACCGGCTTGAAGAGATGAAGGTGCTTCAGGCAGCGATTGCCGCGAATGCTGGAGATGCTCGTGCGCGATACTATCTCGGCAATTTTCTTTATGACCGCAGGCGCCATCGCGATGCGATCGAGCAATGGCAAAGGGGCGCTGAGCTCGATCCCACCTTTCCTACCGCCTGGCGCAATCTTGGCATTGCCTACTACAACGTGGAACACGATGAGAAGCGGGCGCGCGAGGCTTTTCGGCGCGCGAGGATTGCAGGACCGGGCGATGCGCGCATTCTTTATGAAGAGGACCAGCTTCACAAGCGGCTGGGAGATGATCCCGTCGAACGGCTCGCCCGACTGGAAGCCCGTCGTGATCTCGTTGGCCTGCGCGACGACCTGTCAGTGGAGCTTGCGGCCCTGTACAACCAGGTGGGCAGGCCGGCCGATGCGCTCGCGCTGCTGCTCTCACGAAACTTTCAGCCGTGGGAAGGTGGCGAAGGCCTGGTACTGGGCGAATATGTCCGTGCGCAGCTTTTGCTGGGTCGCGATGCGCTTGCCGCGGGCAACGCCGATCGTGCCATCGAACACTTCGAGGCTGCTGATCATCCTCCGCAAAGCCTCAACGAGGCGCGGCATCTTTTGGCCAACAGCAGCAACATCGAGTTCTGGCTTGGAGAAGCCTGGGCTGCGGCCGGGAATGCTGAGCGCGCAACGCTGCATTGGGAAATTGCCGAACAGCAACGCGGCGACTTTCAGCAGATGCAGGTACGAGCTGTCTCCGAGATGACCTACTGGAGCGCCATGGCACTGCGCCGCCTGGGCCGCGATCAGGAGGCAGCATCGTTGTTTACGGACACCCTCGCCTATGCGGAAGCATTGGAGAAGGAGATTCCGAAGATAGATTACTTTGCCACTTCCCTTCCGGCGATGCTGCTCTTCGAAGAGGATCTGCAGAAGCGCCAGCACATCACGGCGACATTTCTCAGGGCGTTGGCGCTGCTCGGACTAGGCCGGGACAGTGAAGGTCAAGCAGCGCTTGATGAGGTCCAAAGACTGGATCGCTCTCATGCGGGTGCACGCGACATCCTTGTGGACAAGCTGGCCGGACGGATGGGCGGCTAGCAGTGCACACCCCGACCGCTTCCGCTGGAAGGAGCGACTCGACGCACGCCGCGCGATCTACTCCATATGTTTGGGGCATCGCATTGGTTGCGGCGCTCGGAGGCCTGCTCTTCGGCTATGACTGGGTGGTGATTGGCGGAGCGCGACAGTTCTTCGAGATCTATTTTCATCTTCAGAGCGCGTCGGCTGTGGGTTGGGCCAATAGCTGTGCGCTCGTGGGCTGCTTTGCCGGATCGTTGGTTGCGGGAGCAATCGGAGATCGCTACGGACGCAAGCCGGTGCTGCTTGTGTCGGCTGTGCTCTTCGCGGTTTCCTCCATCCTCACCGGATGGGCACAGTCTTTCGCGATTTTCATCCTGTGGCGGATCGCCGGTGGCGTGGCCATCGGCCTCAGCTCAAACATTTCCCCGCTGTACATTGCGGAGGTGAGCCCGGCTGCGCATCGCGGGCGCCTGGTGAGTCTCAATCAATTCGCGGTTGTCATCGGCATCCTCCTCGCGCAGATCGTGAACTGGCAGATTGCCGCTCCCGTACCCGAGCACGCCTCGCCTGACGCCTTGCTGATGTCGTGGAATGTCCAGTTCGGCTGGCGCTGGATGTTCACGGCGGTTGCCGTACCGGCAATTATCTTTCTCGCCGCAGCGTTTGCAATACCGGAGAGCCCGCGCTGGCTTCTCGTTCACGGGCGCACAGAACAAGCCTCGAAGGTGCTGCGCAGGATTGGCGACAGTGCGGAATACGCCACGGCAGAAACCGCGGCAATCATTAACTCACTGCACAACGAAGGAAATCGGACGGCAAGCTGGCGCGGACTGCTGAGGCCCGGCGTGCGCACCGTGCTCATCGTCGGGATTGTGCTGGCCGTGCTTCAACAGTGGAGCGGCATCAACATTCTCTTCAACTACGCAGAAGAGGTCTACCGGGCAGCCGGACTTGGCGCCAATCAGATCCTTTTCGATATTGTCATTACCGGCACCATCAACCTGCTCTTTACGCTTGTAGCGATGGCTGTCGTCGACCGCCTTGGACGCCGCCCGTTGATGCTCATCGGATGTGTTGGCATCGGACTGTCGCACTTGCTTGCCGGATTCGCTTACCGTGTCGGCCAGCACGGCGCGGCAGTGCTGGTGCTCACGCTTTGCGCAATCGCATGCTATGCAATGACGCTTGCGCCGCTGACCTGGGTGCTCATTGCTGAGATCTTTCCCAACCGTCTGCGCTCGCTTGGCGTATCGGCGGCGGTCTCCGCGCTTTGGATCTCGTCGTTTGCCCTCACCTATTCGTTTCCATTCATCTATCGTGGGCTGGGCAGCGCAGGCAGCTTCTTTATCTATGGCGTCATCTGTCTTTTCGGAGCGGTATTCGTGTTCTTCCTGGTTCCCGAGACCAAAGGTCGCACACTCGAAGAAATCGAGGCCCAGACAGCACACGTTTAGCCATCGGAAAGAGCTATTCGACCACTCCTCCGCCAACCCACGCCGGATTGCGGACTTCATTCGGCAAAATCCTCATCATTGCGGACCCTCCCGTTCCAAAGTAAAGAATGCTGCCTGAAAGTCGCCGCGCAGAGAAGCACCTACGCCGTGATGCATCCAATAGTCGCCACTGGCGCGCGACACGGTTGAATCGATGAGCTCGGCGGCCTGCGTATGAATGCTGTAAATGGCATCCGGGTCAAGTCCGCGCAGGTAAAGCGGAGGATACGGCTTGCCCTGCTGGCTTGAGTGCAGAAATGCGAAGACGACCGCCTCATGGCCATCCCGCGCCACTGATTCGGTCGCCGAATATTCACTGCCTCCCAGCGGCGAGATCAGCCGATAGAGCGCTCCCTCCTGCACCGTCGCACGCACAGCCTTGTATTCCGCCACCAGCTTCTTTGCTGTTGCAAAATCTTCGGGAGTCCATTTATTCAGGTTCGCACCAATTCCCAGGCCGCCCTGCATTGACGAGAGAAAGCGATATTCGAGCGACGTCGACCGGTTGTTCATCCAGTTCGGCGAGTCAGTGACCCACGCCATCATCAGACCCGGGGAATACGCGTAGGTGAAACCACCCTGAATGCTCAGGCGGTCGAAGGGATCAGTATTGTCTGAAGGCCAGACCTCATCGGTGAGACGCATGACGCCGAGATCAACGCGCGCGCCACCGCCGGAACACGACTCAATCTCCACGTGCGGATGCTTTTCGCGCAGCTCGGCAAGAATGACGTAGAGATTCTCGACGTACTTGACGTAGACCTCTTTCTGTTCGGCGAGGGGCGCCGCCGGCCAGCCCGGCTCCGACCAGTTGCGGTTGTAGTCCCATTTCAAGAATGCAATGTCGTTCTCGGTGAGGAGTTTGTCTAGGAAGCCGTAGACATAGGCGCGCACGTCGGGACGCGCGAGGTTCAGGACCAGCTGGTGCCGGCCCTCTGTACGCTGGCGCCCGGGAAAATTCAGCACCCAATCGGGATGTTTGCGATAGAGATCGCTGTCCGGGTTTACCATCTCTGGCTCGACCCATAGCCCGAAGTCCATCCCAAGTGAATGCACTTTATCAATCAAAGGCCTTAGACCGTTGGGAAACTTCTGTGGATTCACATACCAGTCGCCGAGCCCCGCATGATCGTCCTTGCGTTGACCGAACCAACCGTCGTCCATCACAAAGCGTTCCACGCCTATTCTGGCTGCCTTTTCTGCCAGCGCCTCCTGGCCGGCCTCGTTCACGCCGAAACCCGTCGCCTCCCACGAGTTGTAAAGCACCGGCCGCAGGCGGTGATGCGGAGCCCCGGGCACAATGGAATCGAGTTCCAAGCGGTGCAGCAGACGCGAGGCCCCGCCGATCCCCGCGTTCGAATAGCCGCCATAGAATTTTGGCGTCTGCAGCGACTGTCCAGGCGCAAGCACGTACGCGAAATCAAAGGGAGTATATCCGCCAGTAACCCGAGGCCGATTTTCCCAGTCTGTCTCGATATTGATTTGCCATGAACCACTCCAGGCCAGCGCGCCGAACCATACGTCGCCTACATCCTGATCGGGCTGGCTGCCCCGCTCGATGGCGAACCACGGGTTCGCCTCGTCGCCGGTGGAACCGCGCCGGCTCTCGAGCACGACCTTGCCCGGATGCAGCGCTGTCTGTTGCAAGTTCCACTCCCCTGCCCAGCGGCCGGTGAGATATCGCAGTTGATATTCGCTGGCGGCCGGCAGGTTCCAGGTTGCGGCAAACGCCTGCTCGATAGTGAATGGCTCGTGGGTACGGTTCTCGACACGAACGGAGCGCGCCAGTACTCCTGTTTCCGCGTCCATCTCATACTGCAGATCCACAAATACGTCACGGCTGATGTCCTTGAGGGTGATCGTCAGGACGTGGTCACGAATGGCATTTGACAGGTAATGGAGGACTAGGTCGCGATTGCCGTCCGGAAACGTAATCTTCAAATCGGGCACCACTACCAGACCACCTCCCCAGCCGGCAAACTCCTGCGGAGTAGCGTTCACCGGTAGATCGAATCCGGAGTTTCCCGGGTCCGCATGGGCCTCAGGAAAGGGATCGGCGGGGCGCAGACGTTTGCCCCAATAGAGCGTCTGCAACTCACCGTTTTGGTTCACGCCGAACACATACGAAACATCTGCGGCGTCCATCCGGAATGTGCGGGCTGCCTCGTCATAATGAATCTGCGCGGGTGCAGCCCTATTCGACTGCGCCCGTGTCGGCGAGGCCGACATGAAATTGGCAGCGCACAGAACCGCCAGCAAAAAGTAATACCCCAGCCGCGAGCCGGGATGGGGCTGAGCATGAGTCGTTGAAATTGTCTCAGGCATTTTGTCCTCTCAGAGATGATCCAGATCCCTCACAGAAATTGCAGAACGTTGATGCACCCCAGCACTGGAGCGAGGTAAATTACCTGTATGTGTACGTTAACGTAAACAACACTACACATTGATTCGTTTCGCTGTCAAAATCAATCTTCGCCATCTCCCATTGCTTTCTGCATGCGAGATGGGCGCCAGTATTCGCGACATCTTACAAAATGGCAACTATCAGCAAGAGCGGCAAGGCAGCCGGCATTCGCGACATCGCAAAGGCCCTCGGAACATCCATCGGTACCGTCGACCGCGCCCTGCACGGACGAAGTGGGGTGAGCGCCCGAACAAAGGCCCGCGTGCTGCGCATGGCGGAACAGCTCGGTTATAAACCGAACATCGCTGCACGCTCGCTCAAGCTTAATCGCAATATTCGTATCGCCGCTGTACTTCCCCGCGAGATCGCCGCCTTTTTCGATCCGCTGCGTGAGGGCATTCGCACCGCTGCCGAGGAGACCGTAGGCATGCAGATCACCCTCGACTTCGTTGAGTATCCGCACCTCGGTTCGGGCGATCTGGCTGCACTGGAAAGCGCAGCGGCCAAACACTACGACGGCATCCTGTTCACTCCGGGGCGTCCGCGCGAGCTCGCTCCCGTGATCCGCCGCATCGTCGGTGAGGGCACTCCCATGCTTTGCGTGGCCAGCGACGCGCCGGACAGTGGCCGCATCGCCTCTGTTGCAGTTGATGCCTATACCAGCGGCGCACTTGCAGCCGAATTGCTCTCGCATAAGCTGCAGGTTCCGTCGCGTGTCGCGACCATTACCGGCGAGCTGGCCACCTTCGACCACGCGGAGAAGCTGCGCGGATTTGCCGCCAGCCTGGCGTTATTTGCTCCGCATCTCACTCTTCTTCCGGTCGTGGAATCTCATGAGAGTCCGGAATACGCCTATCGCCAGACGATGACGCTGCTCAAGAGCAGGGTGCGCCCCGATGCCATCTACATCAGTACTGCCAACAGTCTTCCTGTGCTGCGGGCGCTGGAGGAGCAGAAACTGCTTGGGCGGGTACATGTAGTCACCACGGACCTCTTTCACGAGCTCGTGCCGCTCCTTGAGTCAGGCATGGTGCTGGCTACTCTCTATCAGCGGCCCCAGGCGCAGGGCAAGGTGGCTTTCGAAACGCTGCTCGGCCACTTGATGGAAAAGGGCAAGCCCGTGAAAACGCATCGCCTTGCTCCGCACATAATTTTGCGCAGCAACCTTCCCCTCTTCCTCAATCGGCTCACGGAAGCATCAGCGACGGCAGCGAGTTAAACCAGCCGCTACCCTTCTGGCACAAACCGGATAGCGCTGCCGCCTCCGCTGGCCAGAGGCAGCGTGAGTGTGTCGCTGTTCCGCACATCCTGCTGCCGGATGGAGATGTGTTTCGGGCTCTGCGTAGCGTCGGCAGCATCTTCATAGATTTCTGCTTTGTAGCTTCCCTTTCCGAGGAAGCTCAGGGGAATTCGCAGATCGCGCGCCGTCCAATTAGTCGCACTGCCCAGGTACCACTCGTCGCCGTGGCGCCGTGCAATCGTTACAAACTCGCCGGGCTCGCCATTGAGCACTCGTGTCGCGTCCCACGCTGTCGGAACATCCTTGATGAACTGGAAGCTCGGCTGGTTGGCGTAAGCAGAAGGCACATCGGAAACCATCGCAAGGGGTGCCTCGAATATGACATACAGCGCGAGCTGTTGGGCACGCGTGCCCGTGACCATGGGACCCTTATCGCGCACGACGAATTCCTCCGGCGTCACGTTGTCGAAGCCCCCGGGAGTATAGTCCAGTGGACCGCTCAGCATGCGCGTGAAGGGGAACGTCGTGCGGTTGACCGGACCATCGCGACGTCCGGCCTTATTGTTCTCCAGACCAAGCACTGCTTCGTAGTCAAGAACATTCGGATAGGTTCTCTGGATTCCCCAGGGCTGAGTGGCGCCATGAAAATCCACCATGAGATGATGCTCGGCGGCAAGCTTCGCCACATCGTAGTACCACTTGATCCCTTCCTGATCGTTGCGAAGAACGAAATCGATTTTCACGCCGGCCACTCCCCACTTCTCGTACAGGGGAAACGCCTCCTGCATCTGCGCGGCGACAGATTTCGAATAGAGCCAGATCCACACCTTCACGTTCTTCTTCGCGGCATAGCGTACCAATTCCGGTACATCCACGTTGCCGCGCATTTTTGTAATATCGCGGTCCGACCATCCTGCATCCAGCATCATGTACGGAAATCCAGACTGGGCGGCAAAATCGACGTAGTATTCCATGTTCTCCGTCGTGTACGCGGACTTGCCGTCCGGTCCGAGATCACCATCCCACCAGTTCCATGAAGCTTTGCCGGGATGAATCCAGCTTGTGTCCGCCACGCGATTCGGAGGATTAAGATCCGTGATCACATTCGATTCAACCAGCTCGCCCGGCGTATCCCCGAGGAAGATCACGCGCCATGCAGTGTCGTGGGGAAGACTCGCATCCACTCCCGGCCCGCTTCCCTCCACGGGAGGGGAAATTTTGCTCACGATGTAATGTCCCATCCAATTGCCGGTGGGGTTCTCGAGATACATAGCGGCATTGCCTTCGAGGTAGGCTTCTCCGACCGCGGCCCAGGCGACGCCGGGCATGTGCATCAGCATGGGTGCACCGTTCAGAATGTAGCTCGATACGCCTCCCTGATTGCTCAATGCGCTTAACACTGACGGCACATACTCGCTCTCATAGGCACTCTGGTAATTGGGGAGCCGCAGTGCCCAGGCCGAAGCATCCATCACCGGACGAAATTCCGTGTCTTCCTGGGTGAGCTGATATCGCGCGAGCGCAGCCTGCTCGGGCACATGGTATCGGAAGGCGACCGCGCTGTTGTAAATGCGCGCCTCAATGTCGAATTTGCGTCCGGGACTCGCGCTCTCCACAGCATGTACCGTCAGACCGTTGTAGCCATCGTGGATCGCAGAGGACTTGCCCGCGAGCAGCGTGTACTCGTCGACGCCGGAGCCGGGCGTGCTGCCCGCGATGTGAACAGCCGCACCGAGGGACGGCTGGTTGGCAAGCTCCAGCGCGAGAGCAGAGTTCTCAAACACCTGCTTATCGTGAAACGTAACGGAATACACTAGCTGTCCATCCTGCCCTGCCTCTTGCCCTTTGCCGGGCTGCACGGAGAAGCGCAGGGTGATTCGATGATCAGGCGAACTCACGTCCACTGTATTCGATTGCGCTCGGCTTAGATATGCGCTGCCGAAAGCTAGAACAGAAACGAGGCTCACGGCGGAGTACTTCCATCGCAACATGCTTTTCTCCAGAAACTAGGAACTCCAGGAACTGAGAACTCCAGGCACCAATAAGAATAGACAATGCGCATCTGCGCAATCGATGCGCTGCGAAGCAAGACGGCTTCCCACACGGAGAAGCCGCCTGCCTCATGGGCAGTGAGACCATCCTCTTCTAGAACACGTACTTCAGCGAAAGCTGGAAGAAGCGCGCATCCGGCGTGTTGTTCTGGAAAGTCTTCGGCCCGGAAATCAGACCTCCGTTCGCGTTCATAGAGCCGGTGCCCCCGTTTGGCTGCCCCAGCGTGGGATGGTTCAGCACGTTAAAGGCATCTGCACGGAACTGCAGATTCTGTTCGCGCCAGGTCGGGAAGGTCTTGAACAACGACATATTCACCTGGTAATAGCCGGGACCATAGACGATGTTTTGCGTACCACCGAGGAGCGCAATTGCAGTGGCCCTGTCGGTGACCGGAGCCTGGAAAAGAACCGGAACGCCATCGGGATTTACCGAGCCGACTGGATGTGTGTCATCCGAGATGGTCTCGCCGGGGAGTGGGTTGCGGAAGGCGCAAGGGTTGTAATAGTTCAACTTGGTTTTTACATTGCCCGGGCAGGAGGTGAGGCTCGGATTCGTCGGATCGGGCGTACCTCCGCCGGCATAGGGATCACGTACCAGCAAAGCACGCGCGCTACCACCGGCCGCCGTGCTGATGTTGGGCGACACGCCAAACGGTGTGCCGGTCTGCGCAGCCCAGGTCAGGCTCGTCGACCAGCCACCGATCGTCTCATCGACCCAGCGCGAGCTGTCATTGAGAAATGCCTTGCCCTTGCCAAACGGCAGCTCATAGTTGCCGTTAATCGTAAAGCGGTTGCGAATATCGAACACCGAGTTCGTGAGTTCGTCGATGTACGGAATGAGCGCGGGTTGCCGGTTACCAATCGCGGTGAAGAGTCCGCCAGCATCGCTTGCATCATCCAGAGCATGCGACCAGGTGTAGGTTGCCAGGAATGATAGCCCGTGCGAGTAGCGCTTCTCCAGCTTCGCCTGCAGCGAGTTGTAGGTGCTCACGCCGGCAAAGTGGACCTGTCCTACCCCTCCCAGGTCCGGGAAGGGGTTGAAAGGATTGGTGTTGGTACCCGGCCTCCAGAGCCCCGGAGCGGTATTCGGAGCTCCGTAAAGCTCGAGGTGACGAGCAAGGTTGCCAACGTAGGTGATCGTAGCAGCAACGTTGGGAGAGATCTGCTGCTGCACCCCGAGGCTATACGTCATTGTGTAAGGCGGCTTGATGCTCGCATCGATGGAGTGGAAGCCGGGTTGCGATATAAAGGTTTGCAACTGGCCGCCATCGGTGGCTGGCAGCAGTCCGGCCTGCAGGGTAACGCCTTGCGCGGCCAGCGATGGACAGTTGTCGGTGACGCAGGTTGGCGCATAGAAGCTCGCCTGGTTGGAGTAAGGGAAGTTCGCGCCCAGGTTTCCGTTGCCTTCCGACTGCAGGCCACCGTAGAAAATACCGAAGCCTGCGCGGACGACCGTGTTCGGACGCGCCGAGTAGGCAAAGCCGATGCGCGGCGCGAAATTAGTCTTCTGCGACGTCGCCAGGCGATCGTTGTCGACGAACTGCACGGCGACATTGTCCTTCGCGAGTGCGCTTAGGAAGGGCTCGCCCAGATTGATATTCTGCTGGCTCTTGGGGAACTGGACGACACCGGAGCCGGTGCCAATGCCCAGCGGGCCGGTGACGACAAAGTTTGCCTGCTGTCCCGCGTTCTCTTTATAAGGTTGGAAATAGTCATAACGAACACCCAGGTTCAGCGTCAGCTTGGGAGTGAGCTTCCAGTCGTCCTGAACATATCCGGCGTCGTACCACTGCGCGTCGTTGACATTTGGAGAAACAGAAATCGCCGCATAGTTCTCCTGGTCCACCAGCATATCGGCAACGGCAGAGCCGGTATTGGCAACGCCGGGTACCCCGGTGAACTGGCCGTTCCAGTGATACTGGCCGAGGTCGGCGGGAGCGTAGATGTAATAGAAGCGGACAGCCTGGAACGAAACCCCAAACTTCAGGGAGTGGTTCCCCCAGATTTTCGTCACGTTGTCCAGGATCTGGTAAACATTCTGCGATTCCCTGCTGATGCCGGTCGAACCCCACTGCTGGATCGTACCGTTGACATAACCCGACGGCAGACCGTACTGGCCCGGCTTTAGGTTGGATGGTTGAGGTCCTAGTCCCAGCGAAGTATTGAGCGTGGGATTAAAGGCATTGGGCTGCTGGAAATTGAACACACCCCAGTTGTAGCCGAAGCGGAGTTCGTTGGTCAGGCTGGGATTGAAGACGTGGGTCTCACTACCCATGAAGTTCATCGCCAGATTCGTGTCGTACTGACCGCCGTAGCCGCTGCCATCGAGGATCGGCCCGAGCGGCAGGCCGTTCGTCTTAATCTCGTGCAGGTAGCTGTAGCGCACGTAGCTCTGGTCTTTCGAGCTAATATTCCAGTCCAGGCGCTGGTCCCACTGGATAATATTATCGGCGTTGCCCACATTGACGATGTAGTTGTTGTAGAGCTTGCCACCGTTGGCGTTCGGTGCCGGATAAAGGTTGAGGATTGTCGATGCGGTCGCGTTGATCTGGTTGGGACACAGCACGTTCTGCTGTCCGTTACAGACCAGAGGCTGAGCAAGATTAGCCGAGTTTGGCTCATAGAGCATTGTCGGTGCACCTACGCCGGTCAGGTTGCCGTTCAGCAACTCGGAGAAGTTGCCCTGTTTCTCGAGCGCCGACGGCACGTTAATCGGCGTGGGATTGCTGATCGAGATGCGATTCGCCTCAATGTCGCCAAAGTAGAAGAGCTTATTTTTCCAGATCGGGAAACCGAGCGTAGCACCGAACTGATTCTGGTGATACGGGGGGGTCTGGGCGTCAGGACCCGCGTTCCAGTTGATCGCGTCCAGATTGGTGTTGCGGAAATATTCCCAGACGTCGCCATGGATCTGGTTCGTTCCCGATTTAATGTTGGCCTGGAGGACCGCGCCCGCCGAATGGCCGAATTCTGCACTGAAGTTGCTGGTTTGAAGGCTGAACTCTGAGAGGGCATCCGGCGGAGGCCGCATGACGTAGCTGGAGCCGTTCAGGAAGTCGACGAGATTGGTGTTGTTGTCCACGCCATCGAGGATGAAGTTGTTCTGCTCCGCGCGCTGGCCGTTAGCCACAAAATCTCCAGTGCCGCTGCCCCGAGTGTTTCCGAACGGGGGAGCTACTCCGGCCGTGAGTTGCGCGATATAGACCCAGTTGCGCCCATTCAAGGGAGTGTCGTTGATCGCCTTTGTACTGATGACCTGCCCGACCGCCGCATCCTCGGTCTGCAACAGCGGCGCCTCAGAGCTGATCTTGACAGTTTCGGAAACCGCTCCAAGCGGTAGGGTCATGTTCACATTCAGGCGTTGCTGAATGTCCAGATGCAGATTCTCACGCGTAACTGTTTCAAACCCCTGCGAAGATGCGGAGAGCGTGTAGTTCCCGATTTTGAGAGGTGAGAAGACAAATACACCGCTGCGATTCGACTTGGCCTCGAGAACCAAACCGGTGTCGACATTCGTAACCGTAACTTGCGCATTCGGGATCACAGCCCCCGAACTGTCCAGGACTATGCCGGTGATGGCCCCTTGGTCGGTCTGCGCAAAACCAGATCCAGTGAACAGGAAAGACAACGCCGCCAGCACCATGGCAAAGAGCGCTGAATAGGTTGTCTTCGAAGTGGATGGCCTCAAGGATAATCTCAACATCGTGTTATCTCTCCCAGTCCTGGTGCGTTGGACGATGCGCCTTCAGCACATTGAAAAGCTCGCTCCCGGACCGATTCAGATTGATCTATTGCACCGTGTACGTTAACGACGTCAGGTAAAGCTCTCTGTGTACGTTACCGGCCTTGACGGTAATCTCACCAATTAGGAGTTGTCAAGAATCATGTACAAGAATTTTCGGGCACGCTCTCAACGTGCCCCGACCGTCAGTATCTTCCCACCGTCTTGTGACGAGACCTCTTACAAGCGGGCGTTGACAAAGCAATTGCCATCACTTCATAAGATCCTATGGGGACAGGATCCGTCCGATTTGTCCAACATTACGCATGAGCGGACCCAGCCTTCAAACACATTTGCTTCGTGTCGGTAACGTAAACGTATTGTTGACTTTGAGTGCTCTGTCCGGCGCGCCGGTAGCAACACGAGGTGGTTCTGAGGAGTCCTGCGTCGGAGCCATTTACCTTGGTTATTACCAGGAAATCGTGGAAGGAGATTATGCGGGTTGGCATCATCGGTACAGGCGCTATCGCCCGGAAGCATGCCGAGGCCTATCACAAGATCGGCTACGAGATCGTGGCCTGTACCAATCGCAGCCCTGTTGCAGGAATCGAATTTGCCAGGGCCACCGGGGGTGAGTTCGTCCCTGACAGCGAACAACTCTGCCACCATCCCCTCGTCGACTTCGTCGATGTTTGCACGATGCCCGATTATCGCCTCCAGGCCGTCGAACTCTGCGCTGAAGCGAAGAAGCATATCCTCGTGCAAAAGCCCATGGCCACCTCGCTGGCTACCGCCACGCGAATGATCGAGGTCGCTGGCGCGGCCGGAATCCAGCTGGGTGTTGTTAGCCAGCATCGCTTTGACGACTCGATCCTCTTTCTCAACGACGCTCTTGCTGCAGGCCGCCTGGGCAGAATTCTTCAGGCCGACGCCTGCGTCAAGTGGTATCGTTCGGCGGAATATTATGCCCGGCCAGGGAAAGGAACGTGGGCCGTTGAAGGTGGCGGCGCGCTCATTACTCAGGCGATTCATCAGGCCGATCTGTTGCTGCAGCTGGCTGGAGCAGTAAAAGAAGTGTTCGCTTATTGGCAAAAAGGTGCGCTGCACCCCATCGAATCTGAGGATGTTATCAGCGTGGTTTTGCGCTACACTTCCGGTGCTACCGGAGTCATACAGGCCTCGACTGCCTTTTGGCCGGGATCTCCGGGGCGGCTTGAATTCCATGGAACCAACGGCACTGCGGTTGTCATCGGCGACCGCCTGGCCACCTGGAATGTGCGGGAGGACGCCGACGACCCACCTCCCCTCGCCGGTGAAGCGGCCTCCGGCGCCTCCGATCCGATGGCCATTTCAACGCTGCCATTCGAGCGTCAGCTCTTCGACTTTGGAGAAGCCTGCCGTACCAGCCGCCCTCCACGGGTTTCGTGGCGTGAAGGCTGGCGCGCCATGCAACTGGTCACTGCCATCTACCAATCGGCAGCCGAAGGCCGGCCAGTGTCTATTGACCGAAACCTGCCAGGCCCGGACTGAGCCGACCGGTTCGACGCCGTACCGCGGTGTCAGCTCTTTAAGTGCGCCATCTGAGCTTTCATCTGCGCCTTGATAACAAGTTCAGCCGCGAGCAGGCACTGCGCCTGGTCCTGCGCGATGTGCGTGCGGTGCACGACATCCGAAACGAACTGCGGACCGAAGGGGAGCACAACATTGTTGCAATCGATATAACGCTGCTCGCTCTTATTCACCATGAACAGATTGTTCCCGCTCTTGCTGACCGCCACGTTGATATACTTGCGCACTTCGATATAGCCCTCGGTGCCGAGGATGAATAGCCTGCCGTCACCCCACGTGCCCAGCGCATCCGGAGTAAACCAGTCGAGTCTTACGTAGCCGAAGCCGCGATCCCCGCGCAGCATCATATCGCCGAAGTCCTGGAACTTCGGATGCTCTGGGTGATTCACATTCGCGATCTGTGAAGCGACCACCTCCGCCTCGGTCGATCTGGTGTAATAGAGAAACTGATCGACCTGGTGCGAGCCGATATCGCACAGAATCCCGCCGTACAATTCCGGCTCCCAGAACCAATCGGGGCGGCCCGATGCGCCGCCGGCATGCGCGTCTGATCCATTCTTCACGGGCTGGAAAATCTGATGCGGAGCGATATTGATGGTCTGAATGACGCGCCCAATGGCACCTGCCTGCACCAGCTCTCCAGCCTTGATTGCTCCCTTCACCTCGAGCAGTTCGCTGTACATGATCGCGTAGATGCGCTTCGTTTCCGCAATTGTCTTGCGCACCTCGGCCACTTGTTCCAGCGTCGTAGCACCAGGCTTGTCGCTCAAATAGTCTTTGCCACGCTTCATGACCCGAACACCCAGAGGCGCACGCTGGCTCGGAATCGTCGAACTTAGCACTAATTGCGTTGAAGGGTCGTTCAGAATCTCTTCTTCCGAGCTAACCATCTTCGCCTGCGGAAATACCTTGGCAAATGCCGCTGCTTTGTCCGGCTCAGCCCCGAATGCGGCGACCAACACGCCTCCACCACGAAGAATCGCCCCAACCATGCCATAGATATGGTCATGGCTCATGCCACAGACTGAGAATCTGATCGAGTCCTTTGGTTGCGGGTGTGGATCCTGCACCGACTCCGCCACCTCGTGGATGATGTGACCGGTCTCCACGGTGTGCAGCCCGAATGCTCCCCCCGGCAACACCGACATCATCCCCGCTCCACTCACGCCTTTCAAGAACGACCGCCTGTTCAATGCGTCCATCGTCATTTATCAGTCCTCACTATCCGGATTATCGAAGCAGCTTGCAAATCACGATATTAAATGCAGCGTCGCGTGAATTTCCGGCCTGAGACCAAGGACTGAGCGCTTCTTGAAGTAGACCTAAGGAACCGAAGAACGCCGCGCCGGACTTCTGGCCATCAATGCAGACGATATTGTTCTGGATCGTGCCAGCAACCCCCGCCCTGCCGATATCACGCACGAGAACAGACGCGTTAGCGACAGACTTCAATGGAAGTTCGTTCAATTCTTCGACATTTGAGCACCTGGCTGTTGGCGTAGATGTGTAGTCTTTCGTGCCAGTACGCACATCGCCGGCCCCGGCAAAATCAGGTTGGACTCATTCACGGCATTGACCACGTCCATCAGGCTCATGTTGGAGACCTGCAGCTTAACCGGATCGACGTACACCGTAATCTGACGAGTCTTGCCGGGCTCTCGTCTCCCACGACGCGGTCGACCAGCATTTGTGCGACGGTTGGCCCCAAGTTGGTATCCGGGTTGAAAGACGGAGGTCAGCGATGGACTGGTGAATGGTGCGAAATCCAGATCGTCAAACCCCACGAGTGAAATATTCTGCGGACAGCGCAGGCCAAGATCACGTATGGACTGGAGAACGCCCAAAGCGATCATGTCGTTGCCGCAGAAAATGGCAGGGGGCCAGGTAGCATCCGTAACAGGAGCGAGCCCTTGGAATGCCCACCTGCGAGGTTAAACGTCGCCTCCTGTAAATACTCAGGCGCAAGCGGCAAGCCAGCCTCTGCCAATGCGCGACGAAAGCCGCCATGCGCTCTTGCGAGTTTGTCAGGTGCAGAGGCTCGGTGATGATGGCGATTTTGCGATGGCCAATCTCGATCAGGTAGCAAGTCGCCTCATATGTTGAAAGCTTTAGGCTGCGCTCGGCGAACGTTGAACAGCACTCAAGCTGCCCTGGCTTGCTATTGAGCATCCTTGACGCAGCGAAATCCCAGCGCTCCAGACCGGTCATAGCTCGGCGCCATGAGCAGGAGCTTGCCGTGCTGATCATTGCGATAAGCCTGCGGAAAGTAGCAGATCGAACCTTGCGGCTGGTAGTGGCTCCCACCGCGAAGAATGCCTCCACGTGTGTGATCATCGACATATTCGTCCGTCCATTGCCAGACATAGCCAACCATGTCCGCGACTCCGAAGGAGCTCGCGCCGGACGGGTGCGCATCGACGTCATCAGGTGAGCTGAGCGAGCGGCCTGTGTCTGGAACAGGCACGCTGTCAGGCGCCCAAGTATTGCCCCATGGATAGATGCGATTTTCGTCGCCGCCCTGTGCGGCGTACTGCCACTCCCATTCATGCGGCAATCGCTTGGCCGCCCAAACAGCGTACACGCGGGCGTCTTCGAGTGAAACGCACGTCACAGGTTTGTTGGCCCAGCCGTCAGGATAAGTTCCGTTTTTCCAGTCGCGCAGGAAGTTAAGATCGTCGGCAGGATGATAGTGGGCGGCGTCCAGGAAATTCTTGTACTGAGCATTGGTCACGGGATATTTGTCCATGAAGAACGCATCGATGTGCATGCGGTGTTCGTGGAAGCGGCGCGCGGCGTCCTCCCAGGGATACTGCACATCCACGCCAACATCGTTGAATCCTTCAATCTCGATTCCGTGCACGCGGAAGATGTAATCACCGGCGGGAATTTTCACCATGCCTTCAGGTGCGGCGGGCGCGGGCGCGGTTCGCGCAATTTCGACAAGTTGCTGGGCCAGCGGCTTCCATTGGTCGAAATAAGTGGAGAGCGGTGTCGCTGTCATTGTCTTCATGCGCGCTATCAGGGCCTGCACCTTCGCATCGGGCGCGGTCTTCGTCGCCAGAATGGCTCCGGAATCCGTGGGCCTCGATTGAAAAGGCGAGCACAGCTTCTTTTCCGTCCCGTTCCGGAGTCAGCTCCTCACCATGGTAGAGATCGAAGTACCGCATGCCCTCTTCAGCGGGAACCGACATCTCGCGGCCGGCGACGTCGTACTTGTTGCGGTTGACGATCGTCCATACTGTCTGGTCGCCGAATGGCCAGCGGCTGGCTAAGACGCCATACAGGTGCGTGGGATAAAACGGCTCCCAGCCCGGACTGATCAGAAATGGCGCGAATGCGCGTTCAATCGTCACCACGCGGCGCGTGGCTTCGCCATCGCGCGGCGTAATGCCGTTCCAGATCCCCCAGACGTTCTCCCAGCTCTCCCAGCCGACACCGGTGAAGAACGCACAATGGAGATCGTCGGTCTTGTTGCGCGCCCAGCGGTGCGAAATGTTAACCATGTGGTGGGTTTCGAGCCACTTGTATTTGTCCACCGGGGGTACCAACGGAAACGAATATTGTCCCCACGTCATTACGTTCCAGGCCAGGGCCTCGTCTGAGGGGTTGCCTTCAGACTCAAAGGCCAGCGTGTGGCCTACCTGATCCGAGGCTTCTGAGAAGCCCAGCGGCACGCCATCCTGTGTGTCGCCGTTGATGCCGTCAGCGTCGATCTCCTTCATGGTTTCCGCAATCGCCTGAGGCCACGGCTTGCCAGGATCGTGCGTTCCCTGGTCCCACATCATCATTGGAAACAGAACACGCACGCCGCGGCGGTGGAAGTCCTCCACCATCTGATGGACGCCGCTAAGGCCGCCGGGCATGGTGCGAATCATGTCGTGCTGGTTGCGATCATCGATGCCCATATTCGGATAGGTTGGCCAGATCAGTACGGCGTCAATTCCTCCAAATCGCTTCTCCAGATCGTCGAGATAGCGGTCGACGGTGTATTTGTGCGCCACCGGATCATAGAAGTAGCGATCCTGAACCATCAACTGCGGCTGAATAAAGCTGGACTGCGTCCACTGCAGTGCAGGCATTTTGTAGCGCGCGTCGTTGTATCCGGTGCGAATGCGGCGCTCCATTCGCCAGTGGGTAATGTCATTCAACCATTGCTGATGGGTAACATCGGTGCATGGAGTGTATCCACCCTCCCAGGCGCCTCGGAGCGTGAGGCACTCAGGTGAAGGAATCTGCTGGCCGGTGGGCCGATACTTTGTGTCCTGGGCTTCCTGAAGCCAAGAGCAACGCTACCATGCCAGTCAGGACAATTGCTGCCGATCTGCACCTGGTAGTGGTCCCAATCATTCTTACTGGCTCCTTTTAAATATTCCCTGTTCAATGTTTCCTGCTCAGCATCTGCTGCACTTCCGCCATTGTGGGCATCGATGGTTGAGCGCCTGGCCGGGTCACAGAGATTGCCGCCGCAGCCGCCGCGAATCTCGCGCTCTCCGCCGGATCGTTACCCAGCATCAGTGCAGTAGCAAAGGCACCATTAAAGGCGTCTCCGGCCGCGGTTGTGTCTACGGCGTGAACTGCGAATGCATCGATCTGCTGATTCAAGCCGTCGCGATCGGCAAGGTAAGCACCGCGGCCGCCCAGTTTCAACGCGACCGCTTGAGGACCCTTCGTGAGCAACGTACGCGCAATCTTTTCGGGCGAATCGGAGCGATCGCTGGCCGAGAAAAAGGCCGCTTCGGTTTCGTTCGGAGTAAACCATCGCGTGTGATTGATGACGGCAGCTGGCAGCTCCCGTGCCGGCGCAGGATCGAGCATCAGCGGCACGCCTTCACGCGCGCACACCTTGGCCAAGTGCTCGACCGTTTCGAGAGGAATTTCCAACTGGGTGAGCACCAGCACAGCAGCGCGAATCCTATCGAGATTGGCGTCGATATCTGAAGGCGAAACGGCCGCATTTGCACCCGAGGTCACTACGATGATGTTGTCTCCTGAGGGAGACACAATGATGACCGCGACGCCAGAGCTGGTTTCCGATGCGCCGACGGACGAGACATCGATGCCTGATTTTTGCAGGTGGTCGCGCAACTCGGCCCCGAAGGCGTCAGTACCGAGCCTTCCGATCATGCTGACCGGATATCCCAGGCGCGCCACTGCGACCGCCTGATTTGCTCCTTTGCCACCAGGGTGAGTCCGGAACTCCTCGCCCTGCACTGTCTCGCCGGTGACAGGGATGCGGGCTGCCCGTGCGACCAGATCCATGTTGATGCTTCCCACCACAACAATCGGTTTGCGGTTCGTCATGAAGGTACCTGCGTTAAATCTTCCTCGGCTAAAAAATGGGAGCCAGGGCAACCAGCGTAAGCCCGGCAAGAAAAAGAACAAACATCCAGAAGAGATACATCTTCGCTCGCGCAGGAGCGGCTGAAAATTCGCGCCAGATGAATACGCCCCAGCAGGCCGAAATCATGGTGGCCCCTTGGCCGATAGAGTAAGAAACCGCCGGCCCCACGATGTGCGCCCGCGACGCTACGAAGTTGAACACCCCGCCGGTGCACCAGATTGCTCCGCCAATGGTTCCCCAAAGATGCCATTGCAATGGCGCAGCGGAGAACCCGCTCATAGAGACGGGCGGCTGTGCATCCAGGGGTTTGCGCATCAACAGATAGTTGAATGGGATAGCGCACAAAGTTACGCCGACAACGAAGATAAAGGACACCGCGTACGGCCCTGGCGCGTCTTGTCCTCTCATCGAGCGCGCGACAAATGGATAAAAGCTTCCCATCAGGACGCCGGAGACTAGGCTGATAACGACGCCGCGGCGGCTCATCGCGGGACGCTCGCGTTCGCGCAGTCTGTAGGCGACGGCGTCAAAGATGATCGCTCCGACCACGAGCACAATGCCGCCGAAGAGCATCAATGGGTTGCCGTTCGGAGATAAGAGATAGCTGCTGACAGCGCCGACGACGAGAGCCAGCCCGATTCCCACCGGAAATGCCACGGCTAGTCCTGCAATCTCAATCGCGGCGACCAGGAGCAGGTTGGCAATATTGAAGATGATTCCTCCAATCAGCGCCAGCAGCAGATTTGCGAGAGGGATTGCCGCCAAATCCTGAAGGAACGGACGACCCGTCGACCCGGCAGTGCCCAGAGTGAGACCCCATACGAGCGCCCCGACAAGCAGCCCGATCACATAGTCCCAATAGAAGAGCTGGAAGCGATATCCGGGACAAAGCTTGACTGTGTTGGCCCACGACCCCCAGCACAACATGCTGACGATCATGAACGAAAGCGCAACGGCATAGGTTTCCGGCTGGTACAAGGTTGGGCTCCTGAATCCTGAGTTCATCCCCAGATGACAATTCTTATCACTTAGAAGGCCAGTTTCAGCCCAACCTGAAAAATCCTGGCCTCGCGTACACCGGTAACCTGTCCGAAGCGAACATTTCCGTAATTTCCTACACTGGCGTACGAATACGTCGTCTGGGCGACCTTCCATTGTGTGTGATTGAAGAAATTAATGCGTCCGCGCGGAACTGCGCATTGATGCTCTCGTGAATCGGGAACGTCTTCGCGAGCGAGAGATCGAGGTTGTTCTGTCCGGGGCCGTGAACCGTGCCGAGCCCTAAGTTTCCGTGGACTCCGTTGGGGGCAGAGAGAACGTCTGCGTATTAAATTCGTTGAAAAAGCTCTTTTCCGAGTGACCAAGGTTTGGGTTGACCTGAACAAACAGCTCATCGGTGCCGGCAAAATCACTCGCCGAGGTCTCGACGTTAGAGATCGTCAGTGCGTCTCCGGATTCGGTCGTTCCTATCCCGAGAGTCGCCACCCGGCGAGCGATATCCGCCACACCGACCATGCTTTTCCGTAAACCGGCTCCACATGGCACTGCGGAACTCCGGCCGCAATGCCGGGCAGTTTGAGAATTCCGACATCAGGTGTGGCGTTGTAGTTTCGATCACGGATGAATGCTTTCAGACCGGGCAAGCGAAGCCTATCGCGAAAACCCACAACCTCAGAACGCCCTGGCCCAGGTCCATGTCAGCGTCGGATTACCTGAGCCAGGTGTTCCTGATATCAGATCATGATCCCGTAACCTGCTCCCGAGTCATCTCCCCAAGCAGAACTGCGGGGGGCAGCATCGCGGCTTCCGGGGTTAGTCGTGCCGACAGATCAAGAATGCGAGCGATGAGTCCTGTCCACCCTGTCTGGTGGCTGGCGCCCAATCCGGCGCCGTTATCGCCATGGAAGTATTCGTAGAACAGGACGTAATCGCGCCAGTGCGGATCTTCCTGAAACTTCTTCGTCCCGCCGTACACAGGACGCTGGCCGTTGGCCTCGCGGAGAAAGATGCTCGACACCCGGCGGCCAATTTCCTTTGAGACTTCAAACAGCGTCATGTAGTTTCCCGAACCAGTCGGACACTCGACTTTGAAGTCATCGCCGTAGAACGTGTACATCACCAGCAGGCCACGCATTATGAGCCCATTTACCGGCATCCAAACCGGCCCTCTCCAGTTCGAGTTGCCACCGAACATGCCGGTATTCGACTCAGCGGGGAGGTACTGAACCTTGTATTCCTGTCCAGCGAGGTAAAACACGAAGGGATGATCGAGGTGATATTTCGACAAAGAGCGTATGCCATATGGGCTGAGAAACTCATTCTCGTCGAGCATGTAAGCCAAAATGCGCTGCAGCTTTTCCTTGTTGCAGACCGACACCATCCTGCGTCCGCCGTGTCCGATAAAGGTGCCATCAGCGATAGCGATCTTTTCCAGTACCTCAGGATGGCGCTTACGGAATAGTTCGATCAGTTCCCGCAAGTGGGGGCGGTTCGTTAAGGTGCCCTCCTCGAATACGCTTGCGGCACCCAGCGGCAGCAGGCCCACCACTGAGCGGATCTTCAAACGCATGGCATCGCCATTCGGAAAATGGAGGAGATCGTAGAAGAAACCATCCGCCGTGTCCCACATCTCGTCGTGGTTGACACCGATACGATCCATGGCATAGGTGATCCAGACGAAGTGCTCGAGGAAGCGGGCGGCGATCTCCTCATACATCTGGTCGTAATCGATCAGAATGAGCGCAATATCCAGCATGCACAGGCAGTAAAACGCCATCCATGCGGTGCCGTCGGCCTGATCCAGGTAGCCGCCGGTCGGCAGCTGCGCGCTGCGATCGAAAACCCCGATGTTATCGAGTCCAAGGAAGCCGCCGGCAAAGACGTTGCGGCCCTCCGGGTCTTTACGGTTGACCCACCAGTTGAAATTCAACATCAGTCCCTGGAAGGAGCGCTCCAGGAAGCGCAGGTCGGACCGGCCCAGTTCAGTCTCAATCCTGAAGAGGAACAAAGTCGCCCAGGCGTGCACGGGAGGGTTCACGTCGCCGAAGTTCCACTCATACGCCGGAATCTGCCCATTGGGGTGGGCATACAGGCTTCTCAGCATCAGCAACAGCTGCTCTTTGGCGAAATCGAAGTCCACGAGCGAGAGCGCAAGTGTGTGAAAGGCCAGGTCCCACGCCGCATACCAGGGATACTCCCACTTATCCGGCATGGAGATGACGTCGCTGTTCAGCATATGGAACCACTCTGCGTTGCGCGAGACCCCCTTGCCAGATCCCAGCAGGGGGTGGGCGTCATGCTCAGTTAGCCACCTGTCGAGGTCGAAGTAGTAATACTGCTTGGACCAAAGCATTCCGGCGAGCGCCTGGCGGTGGACGCGGCGTTCATCTTCGCTCAAGCTGCCTGGTGTGATCCGCTGATAGAACTCATTTGCGTCCGCAAGACGGTTGTCGAATACCTCATCGAACGCGTCGAACGCATCGGCCGCTGCTTTCGTGTTCAGTCGCAAACGCACAACCTTGCATTCTCCGGCTGGAACATCCAGCACGTAATGAGCCGCGGCCTTGGTACCTTTCTTCTCAGGATTGGCTGCGTTCTTTTCGCCGGAAATGACGTAGCGGTGAAAGGCGTCTTTGACGTAAGGCGATGGATTCGGCTGTCCCCAAAGACGCTCCGCATTGGATTCGTTTTCTGTGAAGAGTAATTCGGCCGCGTTCTCGCACTGCAACGTGTAGTCACCGAGCTTCGCATGTGAAGCGTGAATCTTTCCGCCATCTGCCTGGGTCAGCACAGGCTTAGCGGCGTCGTCTCCCCAGGACCAGGTGTTCCGAAACCACAATGTTGGCAACACATGAATCTGCGCCGCTTCCGGGCCTCGATTAAAGACGGATATTCGGATCAGCGTGTCTTCCGGATTGCCCTTGGCATATTCCACAAAGACATCGAAGTACCGATCCTCATCAAAGATGCCCGTATCGAGAAGTTCGTATTCCATCTCTTCGCGTGAGCGCCGCTTGTTAGTCTCCACCAGGTCGCGATACGGAAACTCCGCCTGCGGATATTTGTACAGGTACTTCATGTACGAGTGCGTCGGAGTGCTGTCGACGTAGAAGTAGTACTCTTTGACGTCTTCGCCGTGGTTGGCCTCGCTGTTGGTCAGGCCAAACATCCGCTCCTTGAGGATCGGGTCACGGCCGTTCCACAGCGCAACCGCGAAGCATAGCCGCTGTTTGTCATCGCAGTAGCCAGCCAAGCCGTCCTCACCCCATTTGTAAGCGCGCGACCGGGATTGGTCATGAGTGAAGTAATCCCACGCGTTGCCGTCCTCGCTGTAGTCTTCGCGTACCGTACCCCACTGGCGTTCGCTGAGATAAGGTCCCCACTTCTTCCAGGGAAGCCCCAGTTCACGCGCGTCGTTCAGCCTTTTCTGTTCCGTGACCTCGACATAGGATAGAGCGGTACGAGTCTTTTCTGCGGCAGTCATGGCTTTCCTCTTTCAACTCAATCAATCGATTCGGAGACAGCAACTTGCCAGGCGCGATCAGTAGTGTGACACGGTCTGCCGCAATTGTCCCCCATAAAGGCAGATGTCTCAAAGGCTAGACCGCTTCAGCAGGAGGGGTAACTGGCAGAAATAACAGCTGCAGAGTGTTAGACCCGTTCCTTGGCGTCGGGATCTATAGCATCGGGTGAGCTAAACCCAACTCAGGAGGGTGCCCCTCTCTGTCAGAAGTGACAGTTCACATCACCCTTTTAATCTCGTAGGATTGGAGCTGATTTACGAATGAGCGCGTTCGATTTATTTGAGTGTTGCCGGAGTTTGCCTTGATCTCAGATCGTGGGGCTGGCCCAAAAACCAAGGACGGGGATGGTTAGTAGATCGTTACCCGATCGGAGTGAAAGTGAAGATCGGGCCCAGAATGTGACGAGCATTCTGCTTCCGTATGGTAAAGTGCCTCTCACCAGAATGTTGGCACCTGGTGCGATGGACGAAAGCAATGAAAAGACTAAAGAGGGGCGCGCCGAAAATCGTCGTGTCGTAGTGCGCGTTCTACAAAACAAAGCGACTGCAGGAGTATAAGACCAGCCCTGCTCTTTCAGAACCACAACATCATCGGTTCCAAGGAAGCCTGGCATGCTACCAAAAAGTCAATACCCCCGCGGGAAGACCTGCAAAGCCCTGTTGTGGGTGGCTTTCATCGCCTTGATTCCATCACCATTCGTGAAGGCCCAGTCTCCAGACGGTTCGAGCGAACCAGCAACTGAAATTGCTGGAGAGAGTGTCGAAGACCAGGGTCAGCCGATTTTCGACGTGCGTCCCGACATTCACGCATTAGGCCATATCGACCTCGAATTCGAGGACCTTCCCAACAGCCCCGGTTATTCGTTCAACGGCCCGGATTCCGCCTCCATGATCCAGTCGACACGGAACGCTCCGGAAACCTCTGTGCAGTGGAGAATCGCCATTCAGGAATCGCTTCTCTACACGGGGATTATGCACACGTTTAATCTGTGGACTGAGGCAGGAACTCGGGATGCTTTGTATGGGCCCTGGCTTAGGAACTACCTCGATTCTGTGGGTGAGTTGCGGGGCTGGAGCGACAGCGATCGATTTATGGCTCCCTATGTGGGCCACACGATCGAAGGCTCGGTATTCGGATATATCGAACGCCAGAACGATCCACGATACCGCAAAGTGCAGTGGGGAGATGGTCGCGAGTACTACATGAGCCTTCTTCACTCGCTGGCATACTCCGCCGTGTGGCACACACAGTGGAAGATCGGACCGGTCAGCGAGGCGTCCATCGGCAACGTGATGCTGCATGCCTCGCCGGGATTCATTACGCTCGCCGACACGCCGACATTGGGCACTGTCGAAATGATCGGCGAAGACGCCGCAGATCGGTACCTCATCACCGGTCTTGAAAATCGCACCACCAACCGTGTTCTGATCATCCTGGCTCGAAGCTTCCTGAATCCCGGCCGGTCGTTTGCGAATGTAATGGCCTTTCATCTACCGTGGCGCAGGGATAACCGCCTCGGCCTGCTTGGTGAAGACTTCGTTCTCCGCAAGGAACTCGTCGCCGAGTACAAGGCCGGCGGCGAGAAGCCCTTCGTATACGAACGTCCACCGAAGCCGCAGTTCGAACATACTTATCCCAAAGAAGCGGATATCGAACTCACTGCCTTTCCTGTTTACGAAACCTTTCTCGGAGGCGGCAGTTGCATCGGCGGGGGCGGCTCAGGCGCCTCACGCCTTAACCCCTATTTTCAGCTGGTCGGTGAGGTGAGTGGGTGTCTCGTGATGCACATGCCCGCCGCGAATCAGAGCGGCGACATGCTGTTCTATGGAGGAGGACTTCGCTGGACTCCACTCGCTGCGCATCATGTTTCACCGTTCTTGCAGGTAATGTTTGGAGGCAGGAAAGTTACTCACGAAACCGACGACATTCCTCTACGGAAGAAGCTGCTTGCCGAATGGGACGATGGCGACGGAACCCTGCCGCATTATCCAAAGCGCAGCGACTGGTCGGTAGAGGTCGTAAGGAATGGACCCTCTCTGAGTGTGGGAGGCGGCTTCGATGTGGTGCTGACACGCGCGTTTGCCTGGCGCCTCGTTAATGTCGAGTACTCGAACACCTGGATGGGGAATGTGGACATGATTCAACCGCAAAACGCTCTGCGAGTTACTACCGGCGCCGTCCTGCGTATTGGCACGTGGTAGAACGATCGCCTGCTTCAGGTCAAATACCAGCCGAGCCCGAGGCTCATTACTTAACCGCTACGTGGAAGAGCAGATGGCTTGGTTTTCCAGTTCCGGTAGCACGAGATATTCCATTTCAAGACACTGGGTAATTCCATCTAGTACGTTGCAGTGGTGCCAGCGCGAACGCGATCCCGGATCGGTAAATGAGGGTAGGATCGCAGTCATAGCGTCAGGATTAGTATTGCTGGCCTTGAAGAAGCCGGCATACCCATACTCCGGCTATACATTGACTCGGCGCGTTTAGATGGCCGGCAGCCACACTTTCTACAGGAGGAACCTTCGTGATCGGCGACCAACTCTCGACGAAGGAATACAGGCGCCGCGCTCTCGAAGTTGCGATCCACGTCGGCCTGGTTATTTTGCTTACCACCGCCTGCCTCATGATCCTCCGGCCATTCCTTCCGCTGATTGCCTGGGGCATTGTGATTGCAATCGCCGTCTACCCCGCGTACCGAAAGCTGAGAGCCGTCCTCGGAGGACGCGACAAACTGGCTGCCATTCTTTGCACCTTATTCTTCCTGGCTGTTTTGACTGTTCCGGTTGTATTACTTGCTCAAACGCTCGTCGACGGCATTCAGACGCTGACTTCCCACGTGCGCGATGGATCATTCCGCATTCCGGCGCCGCCTGACAGCGTCGAGAAGTGGCCTCTGATCGGCCCGCCCCTGAATAGCATCTGGATTACGGCTTCAACAAACTTGACCGGATTGCTCATGAGCTTGGCTCCGCAGATCAAAGCCTTCGTCCCTGGGCTCTTGTCAGCTTCCGCCGGAGTTGGGCTGACTGTCCTGCAATTCGTCCTTTCAATTCTGGTTGCGGGCGTCATGCTCGCGAATGCATCGGGGTGCGCCGCAATCTCGCGTTCGCTGGGTGAGCGCCTTTTCGGTAGCCAAGGGCCGGAGTTTGAAGAACTCGCGGGATCCACGATTCGGAGCGTCACCAACGGCATTCTTGGTGTCGCGGTCATTCAATCTGTTCTTGCTGGCCTGGGCTTCGTGGTTGGAGGGGTGCCTGGCGCCGGGTTGTGGACGATGATCTTCCTCTTTGGCGCCGTGCTTCAAATCGGCGGTCTCGTACTCGTTCCGGCTGTCATCTATATGTTCGCGATCGCGAGCACGACGAAGGCGGTGCTGTTTTTGCTCTGGTGCATCGTGGTCGGACTCATTGACAACGTGCTGAAACCCATGCTGCTGGGGCGCGGTGTAGCGGTCCCCATAGCAGTCGTCTTTCTGGGAGCCATCGGCGGGTTCCTGGCGATGGGGACCATCGGACTTTTTGTCGGTGCCATCGTCCTGTCGGTGGGCTATAAGCTCTTTCTTGCATGGCTCGAAGGGCCTGTTGCCGCAAAACAGGAGATCTGATCGCGTACGCAATGCACGCTCTTCGCCCTGTCTTTCTCGCTGACCCGACCTTAAGTGATTGCGATCACCAACTCGGCCATCTGCGCGTCACGCTCTCACCGGCCAGGTACCTCGTTTTTCTCGCTGAAGCAACGGGAACCTATCTCCTGCTTGTTGACGCCGTCAAGCAAAGACCTCAGCGCAAGACGTCTGCAGGAAGGCTCGGCGAGCCGGTCGTCGGGTCAATCTTCCGATCAATCTCCGTTATTTTGGTGACAGGTATACCGCTGATTTGCCCATGCTGCCGAATCAAAGACTCATCTTCCGCGAGATAGATGCAAAAGGTCTTATCCTGGGCAACAAACGATTCGATCCACTGAATACTAGGGCCAAGCTGACGGAGTGCATCGTTTGAATTCGCGGAAACTTCGCGCATTTGCTCAGCCGTCAAGGCACCAATCTTCGGAACTTCGCGCTCAATCAAATATTTCTTCATAAAGCTCTCTCCTTGTAGTTTGTCGCAACGAATCGATCAGATTTGAGTCGAGAGTAGACGACAAACAACCTTGCCACAAGATGGCAGATTTGCCATTATAGGTAGGTATTTCAGCCAAACCTGGAGAGGACGACAATGATAGACGTCACCATCCTGTTCCTCGATCAGACCTTTTCATCCACTGCTATTGGTCCGATGGAGGTCTTTCGCCACGCGGGTACCTTGTGGAACAGCTTCACCGGAATGCAGCCTTGTCCTCAGTTCCGGGTCACCACAGCGTCAATCAATGGACGCGCGGTCCAGTGTGACGGCCCCATCCATATCCAGCCAAACAAGGCACTTGCAGATATCCGGAAGACACATCTCATCTTCATTCCGTCCACTGGAATCAGCGTCGACGACGTGGTGGAGCGCAATGCGCCCGTTGTGCCGTGGCTGCGGCGATGGCAGAAGCGCGGAGTGCCCATTGCCGCCGTGTGCTCTGGAGTGGGCCTGGTGGCTGCCGCCGGACTGCTCGACGGCAAACGCGCGACCACGCACTGGAGTCTTGCCGAGCGTTTCCGCGAAAAGTATCCAAAAGTTCGATGGATGCCGGAATTGATGGTCACGGAAGATCACGGCTTTTACTGTGGCGGAGGCGTAAACGCTTCTCTGGATCTCAGCCTCTATCTGGTTGAGCGCTTCTGCGGCCACGATATCGCCATGCAAAGCGCAAAGGCGCTGCTGATCGAAATGCCACGCGCATGGCAGGCCGGCTTCTCCATCGTGCCACTGAAGACCGAGCATTCCGACGCGACCATCTCGGTCGCCCAAGAGTGGCTGCACAAGAATTTTCATCAGACCTTCTCTCTTGAGACACCGGCAGAGCGTGTCGGCATGAGCCTGCGCAATTTCGTTCGGCGCTTCAAGCAGGCAACCGGAGACAGCCCGTTGATCTATCTGCAGAAACTCCGCGTCGCTGCCGCCAAGCGTCTGCTTGAAAACGACTACCGCACCATGCAGGAAATCAGCGATGCCGTCGGCTACCAGGACGCAGCCTTTTTTCGCATGATCTTTCGGCGTCACACCGGAGTCTCTCCAAGCGCATACCGGAGGAAGTTCGGCATTTAGGTTGTCTCGCGCGGATCACCTTCGTCCAACTACTTTCCCCGCTGACGTCGTCGACGGAGGAACGCCGCGAAGTGCTTCGAAACACTACTTTTGGAGATATGAAGAAGTAAGCCCATGACTATACTCGATTAGCGGGGATAGGAAATGACTTAAACGAAACCGATGCACAATCTCGGAAGCCGTCACCGGAGAAGCGTAACCACTTCGCGCAGCCGTACGCGACGAGCTTTACTGGATCGGGCGTGAAGCACTCACCAACGCGATCCGTCACGCTCGCGCAACCCACATCATTCTGGACCTCGTATATGGAGCGAAAAGCTTCAGCTTTCATTGCCGGGACAACGGCCGCGGCATCGTGCCTGATATATTGCGGTACGGAGCAACGGGACGGCCACTGGGGCATGATCGGCATGCGGGAGCGTGCCCTGCGCATAGGCGGCAAACTCGAAGTCTCCAGCAAGTTCGGCGCGGGCACTGAACTCGAAGTCCGAGTTCCTGGACCCGCCGCGTACACCAACAGCACTGGGCTGCTCGGATTTATCTTGCGCGTGTTCGAAGGCCTGCGGCAGCCACGCCACCGCAAAGCGAATCCAACTCCGGTTTCCAGCGAAGTTGCACCGGCAGATTTCACTGGCTGAGAGCTCCGTCCCTCTTCCCGTGGCCGCCGCAAAAGATACGCAAGCTAAGCGCCAACCAGTACAACATCTCTCCGTTATCTCATGTTCATGTACCGCACGCCGCCACGCGATTGTGACCGGCTGCTAAGGGGTAGGGACGGAACCACGATTGAGTACAAAACTCTACCCCGAAAGGAGGGGGGGCAAACAATGCTATCTGGGGCTTTCAATTCGTTCGTCGTCGCTTATCTTCAGTAGGAGAATGTCGCACGATTCCAGGAAAGTATTGGAGTAAACATGACTGCAGTGACTGAGAAATTGGCCGTAACCCCCTACGATGTCACTTCCCATTCCTTCAGACCACAACACTTCAACAACGATCATCTGCTGATGGATCGCGCCAAACAAGGGGATGTAGAGGCCTTCGGATTACTGGTAGAGCCCTACCTGGAAAAGCTGTTCAAGAGCGTCTGGAAAATCACCAGGAATCGCGAAGATGCTGAAGACGCGCTGCAGGAAAGCCTGCTGAAAGCTTACACGCATCTTGACCAGTTCCGAGGCGCCTCTCGCTTTTCGACATGGCTCATCACCATCGGAGTCAACCAGGCTCTCATGAACTTGCGCTCACGGCGTAAGAACCTCATTTCCCTCGATGCGAATGAGCCCTCATCAACCGCTCCACCTTCTTCGTATCTTCCGGAACCGCGCCTGAACCCCGAGCAACAATATCGAAATACAGAGTGGGCAGAGGTGCTGGACAGAGTGATCGATACGCTGCCATCTACATTCCGTGCAGTGTTTGAATTGCGCTATGTCCACGACCTCTCAAATGAGCAGGCGGCCATGGCCTTGGGCATCAGCATCGCCGCGGTCAAGACCCGGGCGCTCAGAGCCCGTCGTCATATCGGAAGACGCCTCGGTGATCGGTGGAAGAGGGACTGCCGTTCTATCAACGGAGCGGTGCCGGTATCAGCCGCGGCTATTCGTTAACCATCCGCACCTCGGCACGAGGCCTTCCTTTACCAGGCCCCCTGCTTACCGCCGTACCACCAGACAAGACCGAGCGTAGCCGTGTCCTGGTGACTGGAAAGCGAAGCAGGATTGCTCGTGATGAAATAAGGGCGGTTGCTCCAGTCTCGGCGATATTCAAGAAACGCATCAAATCCGTCGCCGAAACTGTATTTATACGTGACAGTGGTCTCTTTGAGAGCCTGCGTGGTGTCGGAAAAGAGGCCACCGCGGTCGGACAGATATTCTGCGCGCGCCGCGAGATAGCCCCGTGAGGTCAGCTCGAACTGGGCGTAAGCCGCACCGCCATCCGTATGGGACGGAGCCGAGGATTCGCCGGGTGCGGCATTGGCCCACTCGCGTTCAATCACGTAGTCGGCTTCCCCTTGCAGCGTTAGCCTTGGACGAACCTGCCAGGTCGCATAACTATCCACGATGTGAATCTTGCCGTTCGGCGCTGGAATGATCGGTGTGAAGCACAGTCCGGGCTGCACGGGCACGGTACAGTTAGTCGCTTGAGCGGCGTCGGGATGTTCCTGGCCTAGATAGTAGCTGGTAGTCCAGGAAAGAGATTTTGCTGGCTGCGCCACAAACCCGAAGAGCTCATCTTTGTACCCGTTAGTCGGCTCCGACTGATTCGTCCCGTTCACCACCCAGTAGTTGACCGCGAGCTTGTCATTTACGTGATAAGACGTCCGGACTCCCGTGTGATAAAAGGGCAGGTAGTAATAGTAGAAGGATCGCGTATAGTTCATCTGGTCTTGCGCGTAGTTTCCCTCGACTCCGAGAGAACTCGCCCACTTTCCGAAGTTCACGTTCAGGCCATGGCCAATAGGCACCACGTACGTGCCGTATGCCTGGAAGATATTGCGATAAATCTCCGGACGTGGCTCGTTCGCGGGGTTTCCTTGTAGGGTCTCCGTGGCCTGGCCAAACTGCAGATCAATGCGAAAGCCATATCTTCTGTGCGCTACCAGGTCAGGCTCGAGATCAAAAACGACGTCGGCCTGATTGATGCTGAAGACGTTGCTGAGAACATCGTAGGCACGAAGATTATTTGCCCTGCCCGTAGGCTGATTGAAGTTGTATTCGTAATATCCATCGAATAGATAGTTCAGGGTCGCTCCACCCGGCAGACTCGTCGGCAAAATGAAAGGGCCCTGGGTGGATGTCGACGATGTCGAAGGGGTGACCTGCATCGCCACCGGCTGAACCGAAGCCGTCCCTCGCAGATCGGCAGAGGCGCTAGCCAACGCTACTGCCGCTTCAGGGCCGCCGGCACCGTCCGGTGTACGCGGACCGCGCAACTCGGCATTCTGCTGCTCGAGAGCAGCAACGCGCGATTGCAGGTTCAGGACCATCTCCTTGAGCTGCTGAATCTCGTCGCTGCTTGCCTGCTGCTGCGCATCAAGCGGCAATGGCAGAACCGCGATCAGCATGGTCATGGCAACGAGTGCCAAATGCGGAGCGAATTGTCTTGCTGGCATAAAGCTCTCTCCTTCGCGGACCCGCGGACTGTTCACCGAGGGCATCTACGGTGCAACTCTACTCCGGAATTGCGGCCGCAATATCGATTTGCGTTTGAGAAAGGGAAATGAAGCGCACAAGTCAACAGATCGTTTTAACCTTACTGCGAGAGCGTCGTGCGGGATTCCAGAATCGCCTGACGGGCCCGCAGTTCTTTCATCTCGTCCTGGCCGAGTTTCTCAGCACATCCGGCAACGGTGCGCAATCCGCGCTCGGCAAGTAACCGGCGGAACTCGGGATCGGGCGTCGTCGCAGATATGTCATTGAGAGCGCGCAGCATCCTGAGGCTGACGGCCAGGTCGGTCTTTGAGTACATGCGGATCTGCTCAAACGCCGCTTCCATCAACCGTTCGAACTGGATCCAACCAACGCTCACGCGAACGACGCCCGGCGGGTCATAGAGAAATTCCTCAGGCGCCTGCCGGGAAGCGAAACGAATCATGATGCGGCTCAGTTGATCGACGCAGCTGATAGCTGTGCTCGGGTCGTTAACCGCCGGCGAGATTGCCTTCAGCGCGATATCGACGATCTGCAGAACTCCGAACTCCACATCCTGCTGCAGGGTTCGTATTGGGCCAAAGTCAAATGCGGCTAGTAGACGAGTTGACCTCTCGGGCGAAAGACGGCTGCCTCTCGAGACGATCATCAGCGGAATCCCTGCGGGCACGAAATGGCCCACACGGCGGAGAACTCGAATGCGCACATGGTACTGCTTGGCAAGCGCCAGCAGCCGTCGCGTGTCGATGAAGCGGATATAACCGGATTCATGGTTCAGAACGGTGACCTGATCAGCATGCGACTCGAATGTGTCAGCCTGTTTCAACCGGTCAGGCAGGTGCGGCAAAGGCATAATGTCGTCAATCATGCCTTCGGTCTCTTTCGCGATCCTGTCCACGATGTGGTTAACGCTGATGGCCTGAGAAATGTGATGTATGAAAAAGAGAAGCCACCCGACACAAAGTAGAGCCAGTAACATCGCGCCGAGCACCGTCGCCACCGGTGCGAAGGGATGGGGAAGCGAACGCGCCGCGGGCAGGGCGGCCATGCAATACGAAAAGGTGCCGAGAAAAATTCCGAGCGTCCACTGCGTCACCCGGTCTTTCGAAAAACTGACGATGATGCGTGGCGAGAACTGCATCGACGCAAGCGTGAGCGTCATCAGCAGAATGGCGAACACGATGGAGACGACCGTCATCATTGACGCCGCGATTCCTGCGAGAATCACCTGGGCGATCTGCGGATCGGCATGCGAAGGAAAAATGGTGACGGGCACCCAGGCACTGATCGATGGGTACTCCTCTTCCATCCAGGAGAGCAGCGCCCCCGCACCGCCAAGCACGACGGCGATAATGAGCGGGCGTACCAGAAAGCCGCCGCGAAGGTTGTACATTGCGCGGCGAAGCAATATCGGAAGACTCTTCCCCATGGCGCTGTCTGTGAAAGTATATGTGCCGAACTGCGCTTCTTACCCAATCGAGCTATAACGGATTGGATTCAATTTGTGCCAAAAGCCGCGATTTTCGAGTATCGTGTGGCCATAGGCTTCCCGCCGGCGGCGCGACAAGGTGACTTTCAGAAGACAATGCGTCTGGGTTGCGGTCTTTCTCTGCATCGCCGCGCCTTCTGCGCAAGCCGTCGGACAGACTCCGGCACCACCTCAGGCACAAGCTCTGCCGCTCCCACCCGCTCCCGTCGACCCAAACAACTCCGCTAGCGAGAGCACTGGCTCATCTTTGTCCGCGCCTCCATCTTTTTTCGACTTTAAGGACTCGGACATCAAGTTCCATTTGCAGACATTGATGGATATCCTTCGTGACCAGCGGCATGAAGGCTGGGTGCTCGCCGCCTATCCCGACCCGAACACGCATCGGCCGCTGATCGGCGCGGGGTTCAGCTTGGATGTCCCGGCGACCGAGCACCCGCAACGTGACCCTCGGAATCCGCATCCGTTCCTCGAGCCGTCGTCGGCGCAGCTCTGGCAGGCTGCGGGACTCGATCCGGCGCTCCTGCAGAAGATCCTCGACCGCTTCAATCATGATTCAAGCGTCTGGACGACAAAGCAGTACCGCAGGAAGATTCGCATGCACGCTCTCACGCCCGAACTGACTGAAGAAGAAGCCACCCGGCTTCTGCGAATCTCGACCGTCCAAGCCGTTTACAACGCAAGAGCTTATTGCCGTAGTTTTGACCAGCTGACCGGACCGCAGCAGATGGCGCTGAGCCAGCTTGTGTTTCAGATGGGCGTAAACCTCGAAGAGTTTGTACAATTTCTCGGAGCCATCAACGGCGACAGCGTTCAGACTGTTTCGATGAACGCTAGCAGCATCTCCCCTGACGACACAGAACGCTGGCGGACGGTGCAGACAGCGCTGATCGACAGCCAGTGGGCACGGCGGTATCGCGGCCGAGCTTCAACTGTGATTGCCATGTTCGATCCCGATTATCTCGATAATCCCAGCGGAGCAGAGCGGCGTGTGAATGCCGTGCTGCATCCAGCACCAAAGCATCGCCGCAGCCATCACCAGGCGCGAGTCGTTCGCACCGCGAGCAGCAAAGGCTCCGCCAGCAAGGTGGCGGGCAAGCAAGCAACCTCTGCACACAAGCGCGCCTCAGCCTGAAATCAGTCAGGGCTGAGTTTCCGTGTCCGGCAGGACTAGCAGAACAAAGACAATGCCGATGACCGTGAACATGCGAGAGGCCGCGTCCTGCCCGCTCCATATCTTCGATTGGTACATCAAAAACCACTCACCCCCTACGCTGATGAAGGCGACAAACCACAACAGCATACCCAATGAGAGCGCCGCAATCGAAATGCGCTTGGCGGAATTGAAATCGCCGGCCGATTTGCGCAAAGCGCGCAACAACTGCGCGACGCCGACCCAGGTCAGCACCATCGTCAACGCTTCCCAGCAGATAATGCCGTCATAGAAGGCCGCCTGAACCATCGGCAGGTGAATCGCGCGCCACATGCCGTGATTGCCGGGAAAAGTAGTATCCATCAGCAGCACGTGATGAACGAACTGATAGTTCGAACCGTAATCAGTCGTGTTGTTAAAGACGATAAGCGTATAGAGAAACGCCACTGCGGCGACGAGAAGAATTTTCGTAAGGCGCAGTGTCATTTTGGCGCCTTCGCAGGAATCACTTGAAAATAGGCCGTCAGCGCGGCGAGCGTCGCGTCATCGTAGTCGGGAAAATCGGGCATTTCCGCATATGCGCTTTCTGACTGGGGGTCCTTGATATACGCCTTGAAATAAGCAGGCTTCGTCGTGGCGATCTTGCCGAGCACAGTCCACGAAATGCCTGCCTTACTCCCGCCGTATGCGCCGGCATTGTGGCAGCGGAAGCAGTTCTGCTGCGCGATGAGGTAGCCCTGCATCTGCGGTGAGCCGGCGGCGAAATCTCCACGCGGCTCAATGGCGTGGAAAACTTCGTCTTCTCTCAGAAAACGAAGCTCAAGCACCCCGTTCGGTATTTGTGCCTCCTCCGGATGGGCAAGGGTGCGATACCGCGAAGTAAAAGATGAATGGGAGACGAGATACGGACCATAAATGCCGTCGCTGGACGACCGTTTGGCAAGCTGCAACGCCTTGCCATTCACCTGCAGAACAAGGATCGGATGGTGAACTGTGCGATACTCCGCCGGGTAGTGTCCCTCATATCCGTCATCGCTGTAAGCCCCGATGAGCGTGTTCGCATTGGGAATGCCAAATGTGCGCAGCACTTCATCGAGATAGACGCCTTTGATCTCTGCCTTTCCCGGAAAGTTCGAATCGTCTGTAACTGTGAAGGTAACCTGTGGAAGCTTGAGCAGTTCGTTATAGGCCACGTAGCGCCCGGCATAGTCGATTGTTCCGGGCACATCGCCGGATAGCTGCAGGTCGGTCGGAGATGTACGGTTGTCGTGTAGCGACAGATTTCGTGGCGCCGTCTCATCCCCCTGCGTTGCAGGCTTGTTTGCGTCGGCCAGCACAAGAATCAAGGCAGTGCAGATTGCGAGGAGACCAGCCATCCACGAGACTTTCATTTGGGTTATCGTACCCCGGGAACATAAAGTCGTGAGTAAAATCGGGCCCCGTTCACAGATTCAACCTGACACATGCTAGAGTACGGGCACATGAAGGCCGATCAAAAACTGAGTGAGCTTGGTTACACATTGCCGGACCTGCCTGCCCCGGGCGGCAATTATCTACCTGCCAAGATTATTGGTAATTTTGTATTCCTTTCTGGCGTAATCTCAACCGACGAGCTCGGCGTTATGACGGGAATCATCGGTCAGGACCGGTCCATAGAGGAAGGTTATGCCGCCGCGCGGCGTTGCGCGCTTACGCAACTGGCCGTTCTGAGGCAGACCATAGGCACGCTCGACCGAATCAAGCAGGTCGTGTCCCTCAATGGATACGTGAATACAGTGTCCAGCTTCCCCGATTCTCCCAAGGTGATCAATGGTGCCTCCGATCTCCTGGTCGAGGTCTTTGGCGAAGTGGGCCGGCATGTCCGCGCCGCGCTCGGCGTGGCCGCGCTGCCGCGCAACGCGATGGTCGAGATCCAGATGACGGTGGAGATCTGAACCCTCATGGCCGACCATACACTGTCCGCCGAGCCCACACACTCGCGATGGAACCGCTGCCTCGAGTCCCGTATCGAGATCGCCTCAGGCGACACCGTCCACATGGAGTGCGTCGACTCCAGCGGCGCTCAAGTGCGACCCGAAACAACGGTCGACGAGTTTCTCGCCATTGACCGGGGAAAGATCCACGCGCTGACAGGGCCGATCGCAGTCCGCGGCGCCGCTCCTGGCGACACGCTCGAAATCGATGTGCTGGAAATCTCCCACAAAGGCTGGGGATGGTCCAGCGTGCTCCCCGGCCTCGGATTCCTGAAGGAGCGCTTCAATGAGCCGTTCCTCTTTCACTGGACGCTCGAAGAAACCCTCACCCGCTCGCTCTTTCCCGCCGTCGTTCCGCTGCGTCCCTTCTGCGGAGTGATGGGAGTGGCGCCTGCTGAAGATGGCGAATTTCGTACCCGACCTCCTGGCGCCTTTGGCGGCAACATGGACATACGCGAGTTGTGCGTGGGTGCCAGGCTCTATCTGCCCGTGCTGAGCGCCGGTGCGCTCTTTTCCGCAGGAGATGCCCACGCCGCCCAGGGAGACGGCGAGGTCTGCATCAACGGCATCGAGTGCCCCGCTGATGTGACGCTGCGATTCCGCCTGCACAGGCATCGAGCAATATCTGGCCCGCTGATCGAATCAGCTGAAGCCGCGAGCCCCGACGCTGCGGCCGACTCATGGATCGTCGTCGAATCCGCCGCGGACGCAGTCGGCGCCGCACGCGCCGCCACCTCCCGCATGATCGACCTGCTCGCCGCGCACTGGGGATTTTCACCGGTCCATGCTTATCTGTTGTGCAGCGTTGCCATGAAGCTACGCCTCAGCCAAGTGGTCAACGAACCCATGTTCACCGTCAGCGCGGCAATGCCAAAGCAGGTCTTGCCGGAAAGGAATCTCTTCTAGCGATGGTCATCAACGATCCCGAAGTCGTCGTTGAGTTGGCTGCGCTTTACCCGAGGTATGAAGCCGCCCTGGTCTCCAACAACACTGAGACCCTGACTGCGATGTTTTGGAATTCAGAGCATGCACTGCGCTTTGGAGTTGCGGAAAACCTTCACGGATTTGAGGAAATCTCGGCCTTTCGCAGGGGACGGCCCGGAGTGAACCTTGCGCGGACCATAAAAAGACTCGACATAGTTACATTTGGGCGTGACTTCGGCAGCGTCACCATTGAGTTCACGCGAGAGGTCGAAGGGCGCAGCATTCAGGGCAGGCAAAGCCAAGTGTGGGTGCGACTTACCGAAGGCTGGCGCATCGTCTCGGCGCACGTTTCTATCCTCCCTTAGCCCACATCGAATGGGCTGCTGTCCGCGAGCGAGCATCCTCTTGAATTCGGCCCCATAACAGATTTTTATAACTCATCGCCCTGAATCAAAATGTGACGAATTTTCCTGTGGGAGCCGACGCAATCTGCGTTATGCTCGCAAACAAGATTTTCACAAAAGCTGGTAGTCAATTCAGCAGCTACCGCGCCTTTTAATTCCGGTTTTACTCGTGACATTCCTCCCGGAATGGGGGGCGGTTTATGGCCGCAGGGCCGTAGTGTCCCTTTTCACTTTAAAGAGGCCAAGAGACTATGTTTAAGAGACTAGGTGTTTCTGCTTTCCTTTTCCTCCTCAGCATCTCAGTGCTAACAAGCTACAGTTGGGCTCAGCAGACTCTTGGCGCAATCACCGGAACCGTGAGCGACGCTACAGGCGGAGTTCTCTCCGATACGGTAGTGACCGCGGTTGCCGACCAGACCGGACTCACCCGGACCGCGAAGACCAACGCCGGCGGCTCATATCTTTTTCCTACCCTGCCGATTGAAACCTACACGTTGACTTTTGTGCATGAGGGTTTTGAAACCCAGCGAGTGCCGTCCATCCCGGTGCAGGCCGACCGCACCGCGACGGTCAATGCGCAGTTGAAGATCGGGCAGGTCAGCACCTCGGTCACGGTCGAAGAGTCACCGCTGATGAACGCCGTCGACACGACCAATGGCTACGTGCTCGACAAGCAGCAGATCGAGTCCATTCCTCTGCCCACTGGCAGTTTCACCGGCCTGGCGATTCTTTCCCCCGGCGTCAACGCCGAGTTGCCCGGTGGCACCGGCTCGAACAGCGGGCTGGGCAACGCCCCCATCTGGGCCAACGGCCAGCGCGATACATCCAACGCCTTCCTGCTGAATGGTGTAGACGCAAGCAACCTCTTCAACGGCAAGAGCACCAGCCAGGTGACGTCCTCACGCGTTGTCAACAATACCGGCGGCAGCGCCTCCAGCGGCACAACCAGCGCCGGCGTCGAGCCGAGTTCGTCATCGGTCTATCTCTCCATCGGTAATGCAATCCCCACGCCTGCACCGGAGACGCTGCAGGAGGTCCGCGTCAACGCTTCGATGTACGATGCGCAGCAGGGCTCGGCCAGTGGTGCGCACATCGACATGAGTACCGGGTCGGGCACGAATGCCATCCACGGCAGTCTCTACGGCCGCCGCGGCACTAACTGGATCAACGCCGCGCCATTCTTCTTCAAGAACAACTCCGGAATTCCCGACGCCGACAAGAATCCCGAGTTGCACCGGTACAGCGCGGGTGGCGCCGTCGGCGGACCGATCATCAAGGACAAGCTCTTTTACTTCGTCGCCTACCAGCACCTGCATGTTTCCGATCAGGAAACAGGCGATACCCTGATTGCCGTTCCGCCAGGGCTCAGCGATACCAACCGAACCGCCGACGGACTGGCGGCGATTGCCAACAAATATTGGGGAGACACCGACGCAGAGAACGGTTTCCAGGTAGGTCCCTCCGATTGGGCGAACAACCCGGTCGGACTGGCTCTCTTCCAGGCCAAACTGCCCAACGGGCAATGGCTCATCCCGAACGACAACGGTCATATCCCCGACCCGCTTTCGCCCTCTAACGCCTTCGAGACGGGCACTTCATACTTCACAGCCGACCAGGCCGTCGCCGACGTCGACTGGAACGCCTCGCCGAAAGACCTTGTCGCCTTCAAGTACTACTACCAGCACGATCCTAACTGGGCCCCATATGCAACCTCCAGTGTCCCCGGATTCACGGTGTACATGGATACCGGCTCGCAGGTCGCCTCCATCAACAACGTCCAGACCATCCGGCCCAACTTAAGCCTGACGGAAACCTTCGGCTACTTGCGGGAAAAGGCTTACAACACCAATCAGCAGCCATGGTCGCCTGGTCAGTCTGGAACCCCCATCGCTGACATGACAACCTCTTTCGGCTCCTACTTTCCCGGTATCACTATCGTCGATGCTTTGGGGTCCTACGGTTCAAGTCTTGGGCTTCCGCAGCAGATGCTGAATATCGGACCCGGCGCAGCGAATCAGGGCCCCTTCACCGGCGTCTTCCAGAACCGCTTCATGCCGTCGGCCAATGCCATCTGGACGAAGGGAAATCACTCCGTCACCTTTGGCGGAAGCTACGCTTATACGCAGCTCAACGTCCGCGATCTACGCACAGGCAAGGGCAACGTATCTAGCCCCGACTTTTCTACATTCGCAATGAACTGGGTCACCCCGTATACGACCAATGGCTTTGTTGCTACCACGTTCCTTCAGGGCGACGCCAACCGCTACTATCGCGCCAACCAGACCGGGCTCTACGTTCAGGATAAGTATCAGATTCTTCCCACCCTCAGTATCACGGCCGGGTTGCGCTACGACTGGAACGGCGGCCTGACGGAGAAATACGGGCGTATTTTCAACTTCGATCCATCCACGTACAAATACGACGCGGGCTCTGACATGATCACCGATCCCGGCTTCATCATTGCGGGCAATAACAAGAACGGCACGAGCGGAGTCAGCAACACAACCCTTACCGGACGCCAATGGGGTATCGCACCGCGTCTCGGATTCGCGCTCCAGCCTCATGAGCTACACGACAAGGTCGTCATACGCGGCGGAGTCGGCTCTTACTATGACCGTGGTGAGCTCTACACCTATTTCTCACCCGGATACGCCGCCGGCGAGATATCCGGCGGACCCTTCGGCGTCAGCCAGACTCCCCCCTTCGTAACCCATCAGAACTGCCCCTACAGCGCGTCACCCTACGGCAACACGAGCTTTCTGTACAACTTCTACATTCCCATCTGCGGCCTCGCTCCGTTCAGTCCGGTCGACGGCTCGCAGCTGCCCTATAATCTGGCCAATCCATGGGGGCCGACACGCTCTGCTCCGCCCTCCAACCCCAGCGCCGCGGATCTGGTCAACTACCTTCCCAACGCGGCCGGGATTGTTCAGGGCGCTGAGCCCTTTACCCTCGGCGTCTATAACCGGAAAAACAAGCTGCCCTACTCGATCAACTACACACTCGACATTCAGTGGCAGCCCCGCAATGACCTGGCAATAGAGGTCGGCTATGTAGGCAATGTAGGCCGTCACCAGGTAGTTCCCCTGCCCTTCAACCAGTCACAGATTGCCACCCCCAGTCACCAGATAAACGGACAGTCCTTTACTTACGGCTATACCGTCCTCGATCCGAACACCTTTTTGCCCATCTGTGTGAATCAGGACCAAGGCTGCGCGTATGGTTCCATGCAGCAGAACTACGAAGGCGGCAACGTCGACCTCCGCGTTCCCTTCATCGGCTATTCATCTGAATCCGAGTCCTACACGGCCGCCGGCGTCTCCTCATACAACGCTCTGCAGGTGCACGTTGAAAAGCGGCTGAGCCACAACTTCCAGGCCGGCATTTCCTACACGTATTCCCACGCGACCGACGAACAGAGCGCCCTCGGCCTCTTCTACAACGGCAACAATGCCAATAATCTCCAGAGCGGTTACGGATCGGCCGACTTCGACCGCAAACACGTGCTGAACTTCACCTATGGCTTTTTCATGCCGAACTTCTACAACGATAGCGTGGTTGCCGGCAAAATCCTGAACAACTGGTCGCTGGTCGGCATCGCCGTTATCCAGAGCGGCCAGCCGTACAGCATCATCGATTTCTCCGGCGCTGTCGGCAGTATTTACTACAGCACCTTCGACGGCATCACCAATCCCATCGTTCCGCTTGCTCCCGGCTGCACGGCCAAGACGGCGGTGACGGGCAAGTCCGGCGCGTTCTATAACAATGCAACCGGAGGTGGCGCAGCCCTGAAGGCTTCCTGCTTTACCCTGCCGCTGATCGCGCCTGGGAATGAGGGCGTTCCGAATGGAGATAACTTCGAGACCGACTTCACCAGCGGCCAGCGTAATATCTTCCGGCAGCCAGTCCAGAAGCGCACGGACGCATCTTTGGTCAAAATGCTGCAGATCAAGGAACGTTACAACCTGAAATATACGTTCGATGTTTATAACGTTACCAATACGTCGAGCTTCGACATTCCCACCAATAACGTCACGCAAAACGCCGGGTATAACAACGCGCCAAGCGTGGCCTCAAGCTACACCGCAGTGGCTCCGACCCCGGCGCAATGCCAATCGAACAATGCTCCGTCCGGCACCTTCTACAGCTGCCCAACCGGGTTGGGCATCGTGAAACACACCATCGGTAGCCCCCGCCAGATTCAGATGTCTCTTAGCCTGAACTTCTGAGACTCCTCGCAACCCTTACAAGGCAGCCGAGCGATCGGCTGCTTTTCTATTTGGCTGGGAGCCTTCAATCGATAGCACTGAGATCATCAGACAAGCGTGACGTCCAATTCCACGGGCCGGGCCGACGCGAAGCGCTCGCGTAACTCGTCAGCATGGCTGAAAATCTTTCCCTCGACGTACCGTGCAGGAAAAGTGAAGGTCAATGACGCTTCCGCGAAAGGGTACGGGTCGAGCTTGAATCTCCGCTCTCCCACTGACAGGACAGCGACCGGTCGATATCCGCCATCATTCAGCGGCATTGAATGCAGGAGGGTAGCCGGATGGCGATAGTCCACGCATGCGAGAAGCGAGAGATTGTCGGTCGCCTGCAGCAGACGGAAATGGTCGCGAATCGCAACATCCCCCGCTTGCTCGGAAGTGAAGTTCCTGTCGGCAGCAATCTGCTTGCGCAGGTTTCGCTGCAGCACTTGCTGCTGAGCAAGAAAATCGTCAAGCAGCGGAAGCGACGACGGCTCGATTGTCGATCGGTCGACGCGCTCGCTGAGCAGGTTGTAGGTATGCATGGAGACGAGGATTGCCGCGTAAGGGTCCTCTTCCGCCATCAATCGCACCGCCCGATCGCGTACCGCGAGATAATCACCGAGATCGATCTCCTCAAACGCGGAATATTTCCCGACTAACTCAACCGAAAAGGCGCTCGGCCTCCCCTGGCGCGTGATCTGCAGTTGTGCATCACGTTCTCGCCAGCCATCGTCGTGCCGCGAGATGCCTTTGAGCACGTGGGCGCGCGGCTCGGGAGTCCTGAACAGTTCATTTCCCCAACTGGCTGCAAAGGCGCCCGCGAGATTCGCATGGTCGACGTGCGTAACCAGCCAGTATCCGGTTTCGGTTTCGAGTCGAAGCATGTACTACGTTAGCGCATCGCGCTACTCCACCTCGGGCACTCGCACGGATTCATGCCAATCGTGCAGAAAATACCACTCGAGGAAGTAAACGATGAAGTAAAAAGCGAAACCCAGCACCGCTGACGCAACAATCAGCGCGAAGAGGTAATCCGTCTGCAATTGCTGCGACGCGAAAATGATCGAGTAGCCCAGACCGCCCTGCCCGACGCTGTTCGATCCGGCAAAGAGCTCACCGGTAATTGCGCCGATGACAGCGATTCCGGCCGAGATGCGAATGCCCACAAAGAGTGACGGCACCGCGTTCGACAGGCGGAGCTTGAAGAGAATCTGCGCGCGTGTGGCGTTGTGCATGAGGAAGAGGTGAATAAAATTCTCGTCGACGCTGATGAGCCCCTGCGTGGTGTTGGCGATGATCGGTGCGAGGCAAATAATAAAGGTAATGAGCGTGACCGCAGGCGTGCCGGCCCCTACCCACAGGATAATAAGCGGCGTAACAGCGACGATCGGCACCGTCTGCAGCAGCAGCGTGTAGGGATAAAGCAATCGCCGGATCCAGCGCGACTGGGCGAACAGGAGTGCCACAGCGACCCCCGCGACAATGCTGCACACCAGGCCGATGGATGCCGTGAAGGCGGTGATTCCAAAAGACTGGACCAGCGTCGGAAACCGCTCGACAATGATCTGCGCCACACGCCGCGGCGATGGCAACACGAATGCAGGGACCCGCTCAATCCAGATGACTACCTGCCACAGAAGCAGGAACGCCGCGAATACACCGAACGAGTTTAGAAGAACAAGCAGGCGACGCTTCATGCCGAACGTGCGTCCCTCAGAATGCGCGATATCTCGACAACCGTCTGTTCATATAGGAGACTGGCGCGCAGATCAGCTGTCCGCGGGCTCGGCAGATTCACTGGCAGATCCGCATGAATGCGCCCCGGATTCGGCGCGAGCACGACAATGCGCGTCGAGAGAAACGCCGCTTCCGCTACCGAATGCGTGACAAATACTACTGTCCATTTCTGCTCGTCACGCAACCGCAGCAGCTCTTCGTTCATGCGGTCCCGAGTCATCTCATCGAGCGCGGCAAAGGGCTCGTCCATCAGCAGAAGCCTCGGACCCGTCGCGAGCGCCCGCGCGATCGAGAGACGCATTTTCATTCCACCCGAAAGCTGACGTGGATACGCGCGGCCGACGTGCGAAAGGCCAACCAGTTCCAGTAGCGAATCGACCTTGGCTTGGCGTTTGTCTCTCGGAACGCGCTCGAGTTCGAGGCCGAGCCCCGCATTGGCGCGGACCGTTCGCCACGGCAGGAGCGTCGGGTCCTGAAAGATAAACGCCATCGTCTCACGCGCATTCTTGGGAGTCATTCCGTCGACGACAATTTCCCCTGAGCTTGGCGGCGTTAGTCCCGAAATAAGCTTGAGTACCGTGGATTTGCCACAGCCCGAAGGCCCGATGATGCTGAGAAACTCGCCCTTGGCCACTGAGAGATCCAGCTTGTCGACAATGAGGCGATCGTATTTCTTCGATACACCGCGAAGCTCGATCTGCGGAACAACTCCATCCTGTGACCCTGGCAGAGACTCCGTCGGTTTAATTTGCGTGTTCATGCGTTGTCACTCCGCAGCGGGAGATGGAGGGCTGATGGTCGAGCAGAATCGTGATGGACGAATTGCGTAGACCGCGCCCACTCCCATGAAGTTGCGCGCGGCGACGGCGTGCCGCTACCCGGGTTTCGGTCATAGAGCGGAAATGCGCTACTGGCGATCTCGAGGCGAATGCAGTCTCCGGCCTCGAATCGGCATGAGGTCGGTTCGAGCTCGAACTGCCAGCAATGCACCGCATCCGTCGTGAAGGCTGCACCAGCTAGAACGTCCGAGCGCGCGATCCCGATACACACAAAGTCGGCGCGTCCGTCGGGCCGCACACGAACAAGCTTCGCTGTGAAGTCGGTGCTCTTTGCCGAGGCAGCACAATATAAGCTGACACGCGGCCAGCCAAAAACAGCGACCGGCTCAGACAAAGGCTGCGTCGTGTAAACGAGCACATTGTTGCCAAGCTCAAGAGCAGCCTGATTGTAAGTTCCGCTTAATGAACCCGGGCCGCCCGGCGCAATCACCGGAACCTCGGGATCGTACACAAAGACGTCACAGGGCTCATCGGAACCCGCCGGATTTGCGCTGAGTGTGCCGTCGCCCTTGCGCGAGTTGGCACGACCGCCACTCCGCAAGTAAAGCGTCGCCTCTGCGTCTAGGGGCCAATGTTCCGCCGAGTGCCAGCGATTCTCAAACAATGAGAAGTGCCGGATCCGAGGCTCGTCTGCAAATTCTCCGGAATCCTTCAGCCAGTGATTAAACCAACCCAGCAGGATCGCGTCGGTATCAATTAAAGCTCCCGGTCCGAAGTTAACCTCGCCGATCTGGTCTGCCCACGGAATGTGCACCCACGGCCCGGCGATCAGATATTGATGATCGCGCGCACGCGCAGTCGCTGCCTTTTCGCACAGCGCCCTAAAGCCGTCGATGGTCCCCTTGAGATAAAGATCGAACCAGCCGGAAATGTGCAAAGCGGGCACATCGATTCGGTCGAGACATCTGCTCACGTCAAGTGATTCCCAGTATTCGCCGGGCATCTCGTGATCGAACCAGTCGCGCACATACGGCGGCAGTTCAGCAAATCGCAGCGCGGGATGATCGCGAAACGGCAGCACCCCGAACTGATTCCGCAGGTCTACCCAGGCCTGCTCCAGTTTGTCACTCGCCTCGCGAAGACCAAGACGTCGGGCGTCTATCTTGAGCATCTGCAAACCCCATCCTAGGCTCGACCCGAGTCGCAGCGCTCCATTGTGATAGAACCAGCCGCGATACAGATCGGTCGCGGCCATGCCCGGCGCAATGGCGACGAGCCCTTCAGGCTGCGCTGCGGCGGCCAGGAACTGCGTCACGCCCTGATAGGAAAAGCCGTACATGCCGATGCGGCCATTCGATTCAGGACGCTCGCGCAACCACTCGACGGTAGCAGCTCCGTCGTCGCGCTCATAACGAAATGGATAAAACGTTCCTTCCGAATCGCCTCGTCCGCGCACATCCTGAATGACCACGTTGTAACCGTGGCGCGCAAACCACACAGGATGCGCGTACACAACCGTGGACGCTATGTCGCGACCATAGGGCTGGCGCATCAGCAGTGTCGGGTGCGGTCCAGGCTCGGCCGGGTAGTAGTGGTCGGAGATCAGACGAGTCCCATCGGGCATGGCACAGGCCACGCCACGCTCCAGGTGCACGCCGTCGCACCAGCCCCCTCCGCTGAAATACACGCGCCCGGGCTCCGTCATGGGTGATAGAGGTTCTCATAGCGAGCCATCGCTTCGAGCGCAGCAGCGATGCGCGTTGCCGCCTGTTCCACCCAGCGCGCGCCGTTCTCCGCGGTCGCAGGGCGCGGATCGCCCATCACGCCGCTCGCAGCAATATCTCGGGTAAGCCACGCGAAGGTAGCTGAGGCATTTTCGGGCTTCAACAGCTCCGGTTTGTCGACCTTTGCGATGTAGTTGACGGTGTACGCCGTCGTGTCCACGAGTTCCGGTACGGCGCTCAGCAGGAACGCAGTCTCAATCTCTCCGGCGTGAAATCCGTAAGCCTTTTCCTGCTCACTCACTCCTTCAAAGCTGATGCCGCCTGAGCCATACAACGCAAACGTGCGTAATCCGAATTCAGCGCGAAGATCGCGCGCCATTACATCGACGAGCGATGAATTGCCGCCATGAGTGTTATAAAGAACAACCTTCTTGAATCCCGACGCAGCAAGGCTCGCGCCGATATCGCGTACCACTGCCATGAACGTTGCCGCCGAAACAGAGAGCGTTCCGGAAAACCCAATATGTTCATTGCTCTTGCCATAGCAGACCGGCGGTAACGAATACACCGGTAAATCGGCGGGCAGCTTCTCGAGTGCCTTCCCCAGCAGCAGATTATTGATCAGCGTATCGGTCGCCAGCGGTAGATGATGTCCGTGTTGCTCAACGGCGGCAGTCGGCAGCACAAGCAGCGTTGAGTCCTTAGGAAGTGCCTCAACCTGCTTCCAATTCAAATAAGAAAAATTACGCGAGTCGGGAATCCAGGTCTTCACAGGTGAGCGGCCTCTTCCGCCTCCGGCTGGAAGCTGAGCATTTTCCCGGGATTCAACAACCCCTTGGGATCATTGCGCCGCTTGGCGGCGAGCTGCACGTTGTCCTCGCGATAGCGACCTCCATCTTCGACGTTATTCACATGAGGATTCGCCACGAACACACCGATCGCCCGGCAGAACCGGATCATATCGTTGAGCCGTTCCTCGGTGGTGAAGTAAACGAGTGGAATCGCGCCCGGGATTATCCTGCCCGCCGCGTTCTTCCAAAACTCCATGTGGAATAGGATCTCGTCACCGTATCGATCCTTCAGCTGGCTCATCTGCTCGCGCACGCTGTCGGGATCAAACCCGCACTGCAGATAGGTGTACGCGTCATTGTGCTTGATGGCCCACAACGTGGTGTGATTCCAGGTGTAATCAGTGAGCAGCGGCCTGGCGCCTAAGCCGTCGTAGTGTCCTGAGTAAGTGACGGCACCTCCGGTATTCCGCACTTCCTGCTCGAAGGCTACGAGCTGATCCTGGGCAATCAGGAAAAAAATGAGGTGCTTGCCCTCCGGCGCAATCTTCTTAATGGGGCTGAAGTATGAGGAGATCGGCCACTCAAACGTTGTCACCAGTCGCTTGGTCCACTCCCGTGCGTTCGCGATGCGCTCGCTGAAGTCGTATGCCGCAGTGAAGGTATCGAAGCCGACCGCGCACTGCGCCCAATCGACCTTCGGCGCAAGCGCAAGCCAGATCTTGGTGATCACACCGTTGGTCCCCCACGCGTGCAAAATGTCGTGCACCGCCTGGCCTTCAAGAAACTGAACCCGCGGTTCCTCTTCCATCGTCACCACTTCGAGCGCGCGCACCGTCTCATAGTCGCGCAGATTCCCGTTGAGTACAGACCCCACGCCTCCCGAACCGCCGCCCAAGAATCCACCGACCGAAGCTTTGACAATCGTGCTCGGATAGCAGCGCAGTTCCCAGCCCACTGTCCGGGCCTGCGTTTCAATCACGCCCAGCCGAACGCCCGGCTCACAGATCGCCACACCGTCGCCGGTAATTGCTTCAATCCTGTCCATCAGCGAGAGATCTAAGATCACACCACCATCGAGCGGAATCGCCTGGCCGTAATTGCCTGTGCCCGCTCCGCGTGGAGTCACCGGGATATCGTGCGCAAAGCAGTGACGCAAAATGCTCCGTACCTCATCAGTGTTGACGGGCTGAACCACCACCTCAGCATGCTTATTCTCAAGGCGCTTTTTCAGGACCGGCGAATACCAGTAGAAATCCTTCGACAGCCGCTCCACGACGCCCGGCGCAGTAAGGCAGCGTCGCCGGTCAGCGATGAGCTCAGACATTGCACTTTCCAGGGTCTCAGTCATGCTTACCTCGGGTGTCGTTATTCGTCTTGCGCGTGCTCCACCCCGCAAATGCCTTCAGCATTCGCGGATCGGTAAACAGGCCATAGCACAGGTCGCGAAGCAGCTCTCCCTCGACAACGCAGGACATATCGCTGCGCCGCACGACTTCCTCTGCTGGAATGTGAATCTGGTTGCAGTGGCGGTTCGCGTCTTCAATCGTCGCTCCATAAACAACGCGGTCGAGCCCGGCCCAGAGCGCGTTCGCCATGCACATGGGGCAGGGCTCACAGGTGGAGTAGAGTGTATATCCCGCAAGCGACGGCTTGCCGAGCTTCTTGGCAGCCAGACGAACCGTGCGCAGCTCTGCGTGGGAGCTCGGATCGTTTTCCCGCATCACGGAGTTGCGCGCACGATACAGCAGGCCGCCGGATCTGCTGTCAACAATGGCTGCGCCGAACGGCACGGGACATGGAGTGCCAAAGCTGCGGGCTGTGAACTGGACAAGCTCGGCCATGATCGCCTCATCACGATCACTCTTCGGCTTGAAAACCTTCTCCATTGACGAAATTTAGCATGGATTGTGTGAATTCGAGCTGACTGTTTCATGCCGCCCTGTGAGTAGAATCAGCGCATGGAAATTGGGGCATCTCCTGTTGAGGCTATGAGCGGTCTGGCAGCCGCCGATCCAAATCGCGTAGCGGAAGAAGCGCTGGCGCGCGTGAACGGCAACGCCAGCAGGAATTCGTATCTGACGGTGGACCAAACCTGGACCCGTGATCAGGCTAACCGCCTGACGCAGCGCACCACTGATATTCGGCAGCTCCTGTACGGCCTGCCCATAGCCCTCAAAGACTGCTTCGACCTGGAGGGCTTCGTTACCAGCAGCGGTTCGCGATTCTACGCATGCCGCAATTCTCCGGCAGCCGCGGATTCATGGGTCGCAGCACGAATCAAGGCTGCCGGCGCAGTGATCACCGGCAAAACGCACATGCAGATGCTGGCCTACGGCATCACCGGCGAGAATCGCGACTACGGCGACTGCGTTCAGCTGGCTGATCCAACGAGTCTGACCGGAGGCTCCTCAAGCGGATCAGCCGCAGCCGTGCAGGAGGGTTCCGCCGTCGCCGCCATTGGAAGCGACACCGGCGGCTCCATTCGCGCTCCCGCCGCCCTGTGCGGCCTCGCAGGATTCCGGGCATCGCTGGGCCAAGGCGACTGGCGCGGAGGCGCGCATCTCGCCGCGTCCTTTGACACCATCGGCTGGCTTTGTCGCGACCTGCGCGATCTCGCCCGGCTAACGCAAGCGCTATTCGACCTGCCCTCGGCCACAACAGTATCGGAATCGCCGCGCATAGGTATCCTGTCTGGCAGCATGCTCCAGGATTGCGAACCTGCTGTCCTTGCGTCGATCGCTGCATGGAAAGAGCGGCTCCTCACCTCGGGCGCGCCCGTGAGCGAAGTCCAGCCGGAATTCTTCTCCGAGGCTTATTCAATCTACGCCCCGCTTCAAGCAAACGAGGCTGCCCGCCTGCACAACGGTTTTTTCGACGAGTTCGAGCCTGCAATAGCAGACCGACTACGCTGGGGCGCCTTCCTCAAAACGGAAGAAGTCGCAGAGTGGCGGAAGAATCACCAGGTTTTCGTGGAGAAGATGAATGCTCTGTTCGAAGGCTCGGATTTTCTATTGATGCCCGCGGTTCCGCTCGCGAGACTGGTCGCAGGCGAAGATCAAACCGCCGCCCGTCCGCGAATTCTCGGCTTCACCACACCGGGAAGTCTCGCCGGCTTACCTGCAGTTGTTCTGCCCGGCAGACCGGGCCTGCAGTTGCTCGCAGCGCGCGGCGATGACGCCCGGCTCCTGCACTTCGCCGCCCAACTCGGCCACCTACTCGCTGCGGAACAGGCTTGATCCGCTGGATTGCCATTGTTAAGCTCGGGCATGACTCCGGCGAAAACCTGGCTCGCACTTTCAGCGATCTGTCTCGGCCTGCTCGGCTGCCACGGCGGAAAAGGCAGCAACGGCCTGATCCCGGTCACATTTCAGACCGACTGGTATCCGCAGCCGGAACAGGGCGGCTTTTATGAAGCGCAGCTCAAGGGCTACTACCGGCAGGAAGGCCTGGACGTCACCATCACCCCAGGCGGTCCATACGTCATCGCGGACCAGCAGGTCTCGACGGGGGCAGCCCAGTTCGGAATGGGCTCGTCCGATCGCATTCTGGAGGCGGACTCCCAGGGCCAGTCCCTCGTCGCCGTAGCTGCCACGATGCAGCACGATCCGCAGGGAGTCATGCTGCACACAAACTCCCCAGTGCACGACTTTCCGGATCTCGAAGGGCGCACCGTTGCGGTAAAGCCGGGATCGACATGGTTCGAATACCTGATCGCGCGCTATAAGCTGAAGAACGTGCGCGAGACGCCGGCCACCTACTCGATCGCAAACTTCCTTCAGGACCCGAACTACATTCAACAGATCTTCGTGACTTCCGAGCCATACTTCGCGCGCAAGGCCGGAGCGCAGGTGCGCACGTTGCTCATCAGCGACACGGGCTACGCACCTTACCGCGTATTTTTCGCATCCCGAGACTATCTCACGGAGCACCCGGATGTGGTTGCGAAATTTGTGCGCGCATCGTTGCGCGGATGGCGTGACTACATCGCCGATCCGGGCGCAGTAAACGCCCGGTTGTTGAAGCTGAATCCGGCCATGACCATCGAGCAGATGCAGTTCACCTGCCAGGCCCTGAAGGACGGACATTTTATCTATTCTGATGACGACCCATCCAGGACCGGAGACTTTGACCCGGCCCGCTGGTCCCAGATGTATCAGCAGTTAGTCGATTTGAAGCTGATCCAGCACCCGATCGATCCCGCGACTGCGTACACCATGCAGTTTGTGAGTAAGCCGTGAGACTATTCGCAAACCTGTCCTTGGGCGGCAGAGGCTACGATTTATCTTTCAGTGCGGCCTTCACGCCATCGATCATCGCCTGGGGATTGAACTCACTGCGGATGACGTCATTTGGGCAGTCAGTGTGGACAGAGACCCTGTAGTTGCAAATGAAAACTACTTCCTGATCGGGACGGTGTTCCTTGATTTGCGTGCAGACCTTTTCCGCAGCCGGGATGCGCCCGTCCCCTTCTACATCGATGATCACGAGTGAATATTTGCGGGTCAGCGCAAGTTTCAGACCGTCGTCGAGTGAGACAGTGGAATCGACCTCATAGCCGTGCATGCGAAAAATCTGGTCCCGCAGGCCGAGGATCGTATCGCGTCCACATATGTGAAGAAGGATAGGGGGAGGAGGGGAATCTGCGCTCATTCGCGTCTTAGACTACCAGAGACGAGCGCTCTGAAGATTGGGCAAATGCTGTCTTACTGCTCGCATGACGCATTTGTAATTTGGATTGCAAACTATTGGCCGGCCACCGGGCTGATCAGTGTCAGGTCTGTCACCGGATCGTACTGCCGCTGCATCCTCTTCGGATCGACTGTCACCATAACTTCCAGCGTTGGCCGAACATCCATTGCAACCACATGACCGGCTCTCGTCGTGCCGTCGGGCAATCCCAGCACGGCATGCGTATGAATGATCGGCTTACCCTGGTAAAGCGCAATATCGCCCACCATGGCCGCCACCTCCATCTGCCCGGTAAACGGCATCAGCTTATACATCTTTCGGCTGGGGTCGACCCATCCCAGCGTCGTGCCGCTGATGGCGCCGATGGCTGTGAAATGCGCACTGGTTATCTGGTACTTCCGTGCAAAATCTATCATGCCAGCGTAGGCGTCGTCCCCAGTACTGAAGATGACCGCATAGTCCTTCTGCCCTCCCGTGTCGTTGAGCACTTGGACCTTCATCCCCGGAGCCTGCCCCGATGCTGTAATTTCCTTCGGAGAGACGTACCCGGTAGCGCCCTCCGTCACAGTCTGCGCAAAACTCGCAGATAGAAGAGCAGAGAAAAACGCCGTCAACACTCCAAGCTTCTTCATGAGCACCCTCCTATTTTTGGATGCTCAGCGGTTAAGTCGGTCGCAAGAGACGGGAAGAAGCGGACGAGAAGAAGCAGGCTATTTGACGGAATCGGAATGATCAGCCAGTTCGCCCGGCATGCCAACCTTCGGCACCAGCATGTCTTCCTTCCGCATCACCATGGTGGTGGCGTTCAGGCTGGCAAGCTCGAAGCCGTGACCGTGCGTGATCGCGTCAGTCGGGCACGCTTCGACACAGTATCCGCAAAAGATGCAGCGGTTGTAGTCGATGTTGTAGACCTTCGCGTACCGCTCGGCGCTGGAAATGCGCTGTTCCGCTGTATTCTCAGCAGCTTCGATATAGATGCAATTCGACGGGCAAGCCGCCGCGCAGAGAAAGCAGGCAACGCATTTCTCGAGCCCATTCTCGTCGCGCTGCAGAACGTGCGCACCGCGGAAGCGCTCCTGCAGCATCGCGCCGCGCGTCGGTCCCGGGCCGTCAGGATAATTTTCGACTTCAGTCGGCTTGAACATCTCTCCAAAGGTGATGCTCATACCCTTGCCAATGGCGGCGATGTTGCGCACGATGGACATGCCAACAGTATACGCGCAGGCGGCACGGAATTTTCCGCTTGTGGCCTGGCGAACCTGCTCAATACGATGGACATCGCGGCTGCATCCCAGACAATCAAGCGCTCTATCGCTAACGTTTGCCAATTGAAGGGAGATTTCTATGCTGAAGCTTCGTTTGTCGAAATCGATCTGCCTGCTCACGCTTCTTACTGTTGCGGGAGCCGGTGCTCAGACGAACTCCAATTCGGCGAATTCACCCGCAGCGGCGGAGCTCAAGATCAGCGCCAATCAGAAGAGCTCGGTGCTTTCGCAGACCGACATCAAGACCCTCCCCCATCACACCGTCACCGTCCACAATCCCCACACCAACGCTGACGAGACCTACTCCGGCGTGTCCCTGATGGATCTGCTGGCTAAAGAAGGCGCACCCCACGGTCACGACCTGCACGGCAAGGCTCTTTCCGATTACGTCGTCGCCACCGGATCGGATGGGTACAAGGCCGTTCTCGCACTCGCCGAGGTCGACCCCGAGTTTCACCCTGGCGAGGTCCTCGTCGCGGACCAGATGGACGGCAAGCCGCTCGACGCCAAGGTCGGTCCGCTCCGCCTCGTAGTCACCGAAGACAAGCGCCCGGCGCGATCCGTCCACAACCTGGTTTCAATTGAAGTCAAGCAGACGGAATAAGCTTTACCGCCCCCAGCTGTATCCGACATGGATCATCTGTGAGTCGATACCGGGGTCTGTCCCCAGGTCTGCGTTCGATAAATGCTGTATGCGGTATTCGAAGCGCATGGAACGGTTTGCCCGGAGCAAAAAGTCAAACCCCGCTCCGAACGAGAAGGTGAAGTTGAACGCGGAACTGTCAAAGATCGGGATATCGCGCGGCGAAACCGCGAAGCCGGTCATCAGCGTTAGCACCGGCTGGACTTTCGAGCGGGGAAGAACTTTCGCCTCGAGGCCCGCTGGGCTGAGGCCGACGACGTATGTCCAGCGACGTCCGTAGGTGAAAGTGTAATTCTGGTAGTAGGTCTGCCCGTGATACGTGAAAGTGTAATTCGAGGATTTCAACGCTGTCGACAGGACCGGCGTTTCGTGCGGCTGGCGGTAATAACCTGACTCCTGCAATCCAGGATACCCATCATACGGCGGCAGATTGATGTTGTAGTAGTCCCCCGTGAGCACCGGATCGCTTTCCACCATCAGCGGCCGGATCTCCGCCCGATAGTCGAGTCTCCAAATGCGGTTCTGAAACAGTCGCTGTGTGAAAGACGCGCCGAGTGTGACGAATTCCCGCTGATTACTGTAGCCCAGAATGATATGGCTGGAGCCCGGCGAGTACTCGGTAAAGATCGACCAGGTTCTCGGGCTGGAGCCCAGCCGGGTTGAAGATGGCTGAACGTTCTGGGCGCGGGCAACGCCGATCAGGACAATCGGCCAGGACAGCACGAGGATGAGCGAGCGGCGTGCGAGCATTTGCGAGCGTTGACGAGCGTCGTTCCGTCCTTGGCGACTAATCTATGCCCTTGTATACACCAGTAGCATCAATCCAGTCTCAGCTTTCTCCAAATTGCATTCACACGCGATTTCGTCGTCCCATCCATCTCGATCATCGGAGGCCACGGTCGAGTGAAGCCCTCGGCTGCCCATTTGCGCGTGGCATCGATGCCCATCTTGCTGCCGTAGTTCGGTAGCCGCGATGCGTGATCCAGTGAATCCACCGGCCCCATCGTGAACTGAATATCGCGCTCAGGATCGATGTTGTTGGCAACCCGCAGCGTCACCTCGCCGATATCCTGCACGTCGCAATCCTCATCGACCACCACAATACACTTGGTAAACATCGCCTGCCCCAGCGCCCAGATACCGTTCATCACCTTGCGCGCCTGCCCCGCATAGCTCTTTCGCATCGAGACAAGCATCAGGTTGTGAAAGACGCCTTCGACGGGGAGATTGATATCGACGATCTCCGGAAGCGTAAGCCGCATCAGCGGAAGAAAAATTCGTTCGACCGCCTTGCCCATCCACGCATCTTCCATCGGCGGCCTGCCCACAATGGTTGCGGAGTAAATCGGGTCTTTGCGATGTGTGATGCACGTCAGATGAAAGACCGGGTACTCCTCCTCCATCGTGTAAAAGCCGGTGTGATCGCCGAAAGGCCCCTCGATGCGCAACTCGTCCAGCTTCACATAGCCTTCGAGGACAATCTCCGCCTGCGCGGGCACTTCAAGATCGACCGTCTCGCACTTCACCAGTTCGACCGGACTCTGGCGAAGGAATCCCGCGATAATGAACTCCTCAACCTCTGGGGGCGCCGGCACAATGGCCGAGAACGTCGTCGCCGGATCCGTCCCGATAACCACCGCCACTTCAAGCCGGTCGTCCTTCACATTGCCCAGGGCAATTTTCGTCGTGCCACCCGCCGTCTCCGCCATGGCGTGAACGCGATCCGCTGCCGTCGATCCTGATGCCGCGCGCAGCCGTTCGCGCAGATGCTCGGCAGCGTTCTTCTGCCGCTGCCAGTGCATGCCTGTCGTCTGGCCGTCGTAGACCTGCATGCGGTACATGCCCATATTGCGCTTGCCTGTCTTCGGGTCGCGCGTAACAACACACGGCAGCGTGATGAACCTGCCTCCATCCAGAGGCCAGCATTGCAGTATCGGAAAATCAAGCAGATTGAATCCCTCGCGGAGAATCACCTCTTTGCACGCCGCATCCTTGGCCGCAATTGTTTTGGGGAAAAACTTGCCGACTTCCGCCAGCATGGGCAGCATCTTGAACTTCTCGAGGAAGCCCTCCGGCGACTTGATCTCCATGAAGGCGCGAATCCTTCCGGCAATGTCATCCAGAGAATCGACCTCAAGGGCCAGCTTCATGCGCCGCTCGCTGCCGAACTGGTTCATCAGGACGCTGGATCCGCGATGGCCCTTCACATTCTCGAAGAGCAGCGCCGGACCACCCGGTGTCCCACCGCGCTTGCCGGATTTGGAAGCCCGGTCGGTGATCTCAGCGATCTCCAGGATCGGATCAACTTCTTCGCGGATGCGTTTGAGCTCGCCACCCTTATCAAGAGCCTTGATCCACTGCCTCAGGTCGTCGTATGCCAATCGTCTTCCCCGGCGTTCGCCCGTAACTCCGGTTGACGAACGCAACACTATATACTAATTCCCTGCCGGGATCGGAAAGACCGTAAGAGTTCTCAGATGGTCCTCACTTAGTCGCCGAACTCTTCGTTCTTGGCAAGCATCCACCGGTTCATGATGGTCTGCGCACAGCGCGCCCCGCATAAGTGCTTCGCTGTAGCATCGTGGGACAGAAATACGTTCCATGGCGTGATTTTGAGCACCGGCTGTTCCGGATCGCCCGGATGCGGCGACAGCCTCTCGCTCCAGGCCAGCCACCAGTCTCCCGCCTCTTCGCTTTTCGCGTTGCCGCATACGTCGCAGGAATATGTTTCAGTCCAGGCCATTGGTCAACCTTCGCGCTCAGGATGTCGGTGCCACGTCTCTGGAAGTTAGCACAACACCCCGAACCAAATGGACCGAAACTTTGCGCCGGCGCCCGCTAACCCACCTGGGCAACCGCCTGTGGTGGAATCTCCACCAGTGGGTATCCGAGCCGCTTCCACTCATCGAAACCGCCCCGCAGCGGACGTACCCGGTACACGCCCAGCTTGCGGATCGTCAGGGCCATCTTCGCCGCCGTCGCTTCGCTCGGGCAGGTGCAGAAAAGCACCACGTCCCGATCGCGAGGAATCTCCGCGCTCTGCTGAACCAGCGTGTCCGGCGAAAGAAGCACTGCTCCGGGCAGGGTCCGCGGATCCGGTAGATAGTCGAGCGGGTGCCGCAAATCAACGATATAGACGGGCTGTTCGCGATCAAGCATGCCCTTCAGCTCGTCGGGCTCCAGGCGCGCCATGCGGATTTCCCGGAGGAATGCTCGCTGGCGCAGGAATCTCCAGATGAAGAAGCCCAGCAGCGTAAGCACGAAGAGCAGGAATGCAAAGTGTTCGACCCACCCCAGCGCATCGGGATGCTTCTTGAGCACATCGCCGAAGAAGCGTCCTCCGAGAGTGAAGGCCATCGCCCACAGCAGGATTCCGGCAGTATCAAAGATCGCGAAGAAGCGATACTTCATCCCGGTCTGGCCGGCGATCGGTGCCGCCACAGACCCGAGACCGGGGACGAACTTCGCCAGCACCAGAGCGCCCGCCCCATGTTTCGTGAAGTAGTTCTCCGTCTTCCGAACACAGCTTGACCGTTCCATCGAGAGGCGGCACAGCAGCTTAACCACACTCCCTCCGTATTTCTTGCCCATCAGGTACCAAATGCTGTCGCTGACCAGGCTCCCAGCGACAATCGAGATCAGCACCAGCGGAAGGCTAAGCCGGTGCGTGGCCGTCAACGTGCCTGCCGTGATCATCACCGGCGCACTGGGGATCGGAACCCCAAGCTGCTCCACCATCACCCAGAGAAACAGAATCCAGTAAGCGTAATGTAGAAAGAAATCCAGCGCGAGCGGCATTGCATGGCCCCCGAGACAGTCGCCTGCCTCCGACTATAGTGAAGATGTATCAACCGCGGGAAACGATTCGCCTCAAAACAACAGGCCGGATCGTATCGCGACCCCGCCCTCAGTCTGGGGGGACGGAAATCAAAACCCCGGCTACCTACTGCTTTACCGTCACCTTGGGCTCGACCGAGAGCCCCGGCCGCAGCAGATGATCGGAGTTTTGCTGGGGATTGGTTAGATCGATACGCACCGGAACCCGCTGTACCACCTTGACATAGTTACCGGTCGCATTCTCCGGTGGGAAGAGACTGAGCACCGAACCGGTTGCGCCACCGATCTGCGAAATCTTGCCGTCGTACTTGCGGCCGCCGTAGGCATCCACTTCGATGACAACCGGCTGATCCTTGCGCATGTGCTCGAGCTGCGTTTCCTTGAAGTTCGCCGTAATCCAAAGATCGTCAAGCGAAACCAGCGTCATCATGTTTTGGCCGACGCTGACGTTCTGGTTGATCTCCACGCTCTTGCGCGTCACGATGCCGTTTTCAGGCGCGATAATCTTCGTGTAGCTCAGGTTCAGCCTGGCCTGATCCAGCTCCGCCTGGGCCTGGGCCACCGCCGCGGCAGCCTGATCAGCCTTGGCTTTTTGGATCTCCACCTGCTTGGGCGCTGTCTGGGCGAACTGCAACTGCGCCTGCGACTGGGCCACACGATCTTTTGCCACGCGAACCGCGTCCTCGGCTGCCACCACATTCGCCTTTGCTTCCACCAGCGCCGCCTTGTTGGCGTCCGCAGCGGCGACCGCGGCGTCGAATTGCTGCTTCGAGATCACGTCCTTCTCGACCAGCGGCCTATACCGCTCAAGGTCGGCATCCGACTTGGTCGCGTTTGCCTGCGCCTGCACCACTCGCGCCTTCGCGGCGTCAAGCTGCTGCTCGGACTGTGCCACCTGCGCGTTCGATCCATGAACATCGGCACCGGCCGACGAGAGCGCGCTGGTCGTATTGATGTTAATCACCGGCACATTTACCCTTGCGGCCTCGTAGCTTGCTTCGGCATTTTGCACATTCGCTTCGGCCTGCTGCACGGCGACCTGAAAGTCTTTAGGGTCGATCTCGACCAGGACATCGCCCTTCTTGACCTCCTGGTTCTCGTCCACATCGACCTTGATAACCTGGCCGGCGATGCGCGAACTAATCTGAATCAGGTGGCCATTCACCTGGGCGTCATCCGTATCCTCGTAATAAGTCGAGTGCCACCAGAAGAGCAGCGCGCCCACCACCACGAGCGCAATTACGCCAATCACGATAAATCTTCGCCGCGATTTTGGTTTCTCCGGCTTGTCATCCGGAGTTGTATTTTGATCGGGCTTTTCGTCCGCCACTGTTACTTTCCTCCCACGTAGGTCTTGTAATTGCTTTCCGCCACTCCCAGCGCCCGCGCCAGCGACAGTTTGGCGACGTTGTGCCGGTAGAGGCTGCTGACATATTGGTTGTCGGCCTGGGCCACCGATTCGAGCGCCTGCGAGACGGCCAGATTATCCGACACACCGGCCTTATAGCGTTCCTGCGCTTCGCTGAGAGCCTCTTTTGCTAATTCCGAATTGCTGCGTGCCACCTCTACCTGCTTGCCGGCCGCCTGGATGTCAAGAATGCTGTCGCGCACATCCGCGCTAATCTGTCCCTCGAGATCGCTCAACTGCGCGCGTTTCTGATCAAGCTGCGATTGCGCCTGTTTGGCATCGCCGTGTAGTTTTGCCTCCTCGAACAGCGGCACATCAAGCGTGCCGGTCGCATTGCCCGTGCCGTGCGAATTCCCGAAGTTGACTCCAATATCCCCGTAGTCGCCATCGAAGCTCACCGTCGGATAGCGCTCCGCCGTCGCCGCGCTGCGCGCGTGCTGCGCTCCAGTCACCTGTTCCTGCATGGCTTTCAGGTCGTTGCGGTTGGCAATCGCCTCCTTGACCGCGGCCCCCGGATCGAGATTGTCGAGCGGGGTATAGGGCGACTGATCTGTAAGCCGGAATTTCTGCTCCAGGGGTAGGCCGATCGCCCGTGCAAGGGCGATCTTGTCCTTCTCGTACTGATTCTTCACAGTGATTAGCGACTGCTGTTGCGTCTGATAGTCGACGCGAGCGCGCAACTCATCGAGCAGCGGTGACGTACCGGCCTGATGATTGCTCACCGCTTGGTCGAGCGACACCTTCGAGGTATCAACTTGCGCCTGCGTTGAGTCGATCAAAGCCTGATCGGCGATGCAGACGAGATAGGCATTGCCGACGGTGAGCACAACCATATCTCGGGCATCCTTCACCGAGAGCTGCGAACTGGCGAAGTTATGCTTCGAGGCAAGATAGTTTTGCAGCGACGAGACGTTGATCAGCGACCACTTCAGGGTTCCGCGAACGTCCATGTAGCCGTACGGGCCGATGATCGCCGGAAATCCCCCGCCCCGTAGTCCGAGGGCCTGCAGGTCAGTCTGCTGCACCGACGACTTGAAGTCGCCGGTAACTGTCGGCAGCAGCGATTGCAGTTGCTGGAGCTGCGTTCCGTGCGAGTTCAGCTGGCTCTGGCTGGTAAGAACCAGGCCGAGGTTGTACTTCAGTCCACGCGCGATCGCGTCGTCCAGCGACAGGTCCATGACCCCCGCGGTCCCCGGCTCTTTTACCTGGCTTCCCTGGTAGGTCGTGCTGTTGATCTGCGGCTGTGTGACCTGGATCGGCGCTTGTGGCTGGACAACTCCGCCCCCGCCTGCCTGGCCAAACTGAAAGGCGTGAGCCGCAGGGCCTGCCGCGGGAATGAAAAGCGCCAAAACTAGCCCCCAAATGCGCGCACTGCCGTATCGGCTGCTTGAACTAGCCTTGAACACGAATAACTTCACCCCTGGAAAATGTTCCCTATGACAGCTATCTATTCAGGGTACGTCGTTTTGGATGCCTGAATGCCGGAAAGTATTCAAAAAACACGCCAAAATACCCTTGGCGCGACCCAGGCACGCTTTTCACTGTGAGCAGGGAAACTACTGGTCAGGCGTGCGTTTACGCTGTAACGCGCTCCGCTTCGGAATGCACCAGCGCATTGGCCAGCGAGCAGAGCGCCTGCCGAAAGCTTTCGCCGACTTGGGCCGCCGACCATCCCGGCTGCGTACCCACGCCGTTGGCCAGCGACGCCGCCGTGGCTTCGTTATCCCAGCCGAGGACGGCCCGCTGCACGAAGATCGCGCGCTGGGCTAGCGGCAGCTCATCGAGCCAGGTGCGCAGTCGATTTCCACTGCCGGCAACGTTTGCCGCTCCGTTGACCAGCTCGGCAATCTGAGTGGCGGAAATTCCAGCCGCCGAAAGGTCATCATCCTCAATGCAGCTCACGGGACCGTCCACAGGTGCTGGCACCGCGAAGGCCCCTGGATCGGCCTGGTTCATGCGGGCCACCGCCGCCTCGATCAGATGATGGCGCGCGGCATCGACCGCTCCATCTTCCGGAGCGCAGGGATCGACTTCGACCTCCGCTACCGTGGATTCAACCAGGTTGAGCGCCTCGCCTTCGTCTCCCAGCATCAGGGCCGCCAGCTTGTAAAGTTCGACTGCCGTATCCTGCGCCTTCAGAACGCCGCCTTCACAATCCTCGAATCCCATGGTCTGAACCTCCGCTACGCTTCCTCTTTCATCCTTACCGACCCGCACTCCAGAGTCAAATTGGCCTACTGGAAATCTTTTTGCCCGGATTTCATCTCGTCGTAGAAGTCTTGTTGTATAGCAATTTATGTAAACTTTGGGCGACAGGTGCCTGCTCCCAACTTATGGCCAGAACGCAAAGCCCGCAGCAGAGCCTCTTTTTCGCCAGAGACGAATCCTGGCTGAACTTCAACCGTCGCGTGCTCGAAGAAGCCCAAGACGAAACCAATCCCCTTCTCGAACGAACCAAGTTCCTGGCCATTACCGCCAGCAATCTGGACGAATTCGTCGAAATCCGCCTAGCCGGAGTGCTGCAACGGATTGAAGACGGCTACGCCGAGCTCAACCCCGACGGCACCACCCTCGAACAATCGCTGGCCGTCATGAACGCCGTGATGCACGGCTTTGTCGCCGAGCAGTACCAGTGCTGGAACAAGCAGCTCCTGCCCGCTCTCCGCGCCGCCGGGGTGCGCGTCCTGCGCTGGGACGAGACGGATGACGCGGCCCGCAAGGCTGCTACCACTTACTTCCAGCGCGAAGTTGATCCTCTGCTGACGCCAATCACTATCGACCCTGCTCATCCATTTCCCCGCGTACTGAACAAGGCCTTGTGCATCGCCCTGTTGCTCAAGCGCAAGCGCAAGGGGCCCGCAGGGCCCGTGCTTGGAGTCGTCACTGTACCGCGCGCCTTGCCTCGCTTTGTTGAGCTGCCTTCGACCGGGGGCACCCACGACTTCATCTTTCTCCATGACCTCATCGAGCACAATGCCGCCGGCATGTACCGGGGATACGAAATCCTCTCCAAGGCTGCCTTTCGCGTCACGCGCAACAGCAACCTGTATTTCCAGGAAGAAGAGTCGCGCAACCTTCTCGAAACCGTGCGTTCCGAACTGCACAACCGCCGCAAAGGCGATGCGGTACGCCTCGAAATCGAGAAATCCGCCGACACCGAAATCGTCGATCGGCTGCAGCTTAATTTCGAACTCGACGACTCGCAGGTCTTCCGCACCGACGGCCCGGTAAATCTCTCGCGCCTGATGAACCTGGCCAGCGATA
>Ga0206881_10006_pt1 | contig 76927 bp, 70 predicted proteins | sample Alteio_BWOrgCont_3_FD_152867 | JGI IMG/M metagenome (GOLD analysis project Ga0206881, IMG submission 152867) | Enriched cells from forest soil in Barre Woods Harvard Forest LTER site, Petersham, Massachusetts, United States -... | ecosystem: Environmental > Terrestrial > Soil > Temperate forest >...
AGAGCGGCTGGCTCCGCGGCGAAGCTGGTAGAGTTCCGCTCCCTCCCAATCACAGGGCCAGGGTTCGGATGGCTCGTTGACTTTCATGGGGTCGTCGGGTGAAGTTTTCTCAGTCTGTCGATATCGTCGAGGTCCCGGTGGCGGTTGGCCACCGTTTTCAGCGCGATCAACGTAGGTACAGATACCACACGGGCGCGGACATTGGGAGCGATATCTTTCCATTCTCCCCCCGCGTATTCGGTATCGAAGACAAATGGTTCCTTGGGAAAAATATCGATGACGACGTCAGGATAGCGGTCGCTGACAAGGTTGAAGACCTTCATGTTCCGGTTCTCAGTCCAGTCCTTGCGTAGTTCGGGATTGGCAAAATCGAGAAGGGAGACGGGAATGATGGGGCGGTAGCCGAGGGATTGAAGCGCGGTTAGGGTGCGGCGCAAAGAGTCGGAAGAGAGATCCAGAACAAGGTCGAGGTCTTCGGTTAAGCGGACATACCCGTGGGCGATGACGGCGACGCCCCCGACGACAAGGTAGCGGGCGTCGGCTTCCTGCAGGGCGCGAAAGATGGCTTCGAGGCTCTTCAGCTTCACTTTAGGATTTTGCTCTTTAAGGCCAAGGGTTGGCAAGCGTGGGCCACTTGCCTAGCGCGGCGGAGTCTGACAGATTGAGAAGATGCCCGAGGATGAGAAGGAGCCGACTCTGGAAACGAAGCCGTTTCTGGCCCACCTGGAAGACCTGCGGTGGACGATTATCCGGTGCGTTGTAGTGCTGGCGACCGGGGTGACGATTTGTGCTTTTTCGGCCCGGCTTATCCTGAAGGCGCTCTATCACCCGCTGCGCGAGGCGGGGCGCGATCCCAAGGATTTTTTGCGGACGCTGGGCGTAGTCGACCCGTTTTCGATTCACATGGAGATCAGCCTGTTTGGCGGCGTGATTCTTTCGCTGCCATTCCTGCTCTATTTCGCGGGGCAGTTCCTGCTGCCGGCGCTGACACCGCGGGAAAAGCGTTTTCTCCTGCCGATTTTCGCGGCGGGGGCGGTCCTGTTCATGGTGGGGGTGACGTTTTGTTACGCCTTTGTGCTCAAGGCGACCTTGAAGTTTTTCCTGGGCTACAACGATTACCTCGGCTTCGGCTCGATGTGGACGGCGAAGAGTCTCATTGACTTCGAGGTGCAGATGCTGGTCGGTTTCGGGCTGGCGTTCGAGTTGCCGCTGGTGATTTTGGTGCTGAACCTGTTCGGGCTGGTGTCGAGCCGGCAACTGGCGGAGAAACGGCGGCATGCGGCGCTGATTATTTTTGTCGCGGCGTGCTGCATCATTCCGTCGACCGATCTATTTTCGCTCTCGGTGCTTTCGGTGCCGATGTACCTCCTTTACGAGGTGTGCATCTGGGTCGCCCGGATTGTGGAAAAGAGCAAGAAGGCGGCTTAAATACTAAACCCGGCCAGCTCCTCCTCGGAGACGCCGTCGCGATGGGCCATGCGGTCGGCGAGCTTGAGCAGGTATTCGAGGCTTTGCTCCTTGGAGAGAAGGTCGGTGCGAATTTCGAGAGTGGGCTGCGTGGGCGGTTCGTAGGGCGAATCGATGCCGGTGAATCCCTTGATCTCGCCCGCGCGGGCCTTTTTGTAGAGCGACTTGGGATCGCGCTGTTCGCAGATTTCAAGCGGTGTGCTGACGTAAATTTCGGCAAAGGAGATGTCGGCCTTGCGGATGAGGGCGGCCGCGTTTTCCCGGTCCCGGGCAAAAGGCGAGATGAGGGAGACAATGACGACGAGGCCCGCTTCGGCGAAGAGTTTGGCCGCTTCGGCGGCGCGGCGGATGTTTTCGACGCGGTCGGCGTCGGAGAAGCCAAGGTCGGCGCAGAGACCGTGGCGAAGATTATCGCCGTCGAGGAGAGTGGCGGCGTAACCGCGTTTGAAAAGCCGCGACTGGAGGGCGGCGGCGAGGGTCGATTTTCCGGAACCGGATAGGCCGGTAAGCCAAAGCACGGCGCCGCGATGGCCGAAGTGGTCGATGCGCGATTCGCGGGAGACGGGGTCGTCGGTCCAGGAGAGGTTGGTGCTGCGAATGATGTTGGCCGCCGGTTCGTACTTGGCGCCGAAGATGACGCCGCCGCCGCCGATGCGTCCATCTTGGACGACGACAAAGCGTCCGGTTTCCTGGATGACGTCGCTGTTATCGAAGGCGATGGGTCGGCGGGCGTGCCAGACCAGCTCGGCGACTTCGTTGCGGGCGATTTCCGAGCGGCTTTCGTTCAGCGGCGTGAGCGTGGCCGAGTCCATGAGGCGGTCGATGCGGACGAGACGCGCCTCGATCTGCTGGGTGGTAAGCTTGAGGGTATAGTTCTGGCCGACACGGAGCGGCTGATCGTGAAGCCAGAAAACGCGGGCGGAAAATTCGCGCCCTTCGACGGGACCGTGGTCGGCATGGGCGGCGATGTGACCCCGTTCGACAAAGATTTGTTCTTCAAGGGTGAGGGCGATCGACTGGCCGGCCTGCGCCTCGGTCTGGCGGGGTTCGGTGGGCCAGGTCTCGATGCTTTTGATCTTGCTGCGCTTGCCTTCGGGCCAGAAAACGAGTTCGTCGCCGGTCTTGAGTCGGCCCGATTCGATGCGCCCGGCGATGAGGCGGCGGTCGTCGAAGCGGTAGATGTCCTGGACGATGAGCCGCAGGGGACGATCGACCGGTGCGGGCGGCTGTTGGAGATGGTCGAGCGCGGCGAGGAGGCTGGGGCCCTGGAACCAGTGCATTTTCTCGCTGGGCTTAACGATGTTATGGCCATGCTTGGCGGAGAGGGGAACGAACTGGAGCGGCTGGATGCCGAAGGGATCGAGGAAGTCGCGGTAGTCCCGTTCGAGACGCGTGAACGTTTCGTGGGAGAAGTTGACCAGGTCCATTTTGTTGATGGCGACGAGGACCTGTTTGACGCCGAGGAGGGAGAGGAGGTAGCCGTGGCGGCGGGTCTGTTCCTGCAGGCCTTCGCGGGCGTCGAGCAGCACGATGGCGGCGTCGGCGCTGGCGGCACCGGTGATCATGTTCTTGAGAAATTCCTTGTGGCCGGGCGCGTCGACAATGACGTAGCTGCGCGCCTCGGTGCGGAATTGAATCTGCGTGGTGTCGATGGTGATGTTCTGCTCCTGCTCCTCCAGCAGCGCGTCAAGGAGGAAGGCGTATTCAAAGTCCATGCCCTCGGCGGCGCACGCCTTTTGGATTTGCTCGATCTTGCCGTCGGGCAGGGAGTGGGTGTCGAAAAGGAGGCGCCCGATCAGGGTCGACTTGCCGTGGTCGACGTGGCCGACGATGACAATCTTGAGCCGATGGCTGTCTTCCTGATTCGGGACGATGGAGGATGAAACGGGGGCGTGCATGAAAAACGATGGGCCTGGTTTACATGAACCCCTTGGCGCGGAGCTTCTGCATCGCGTTGCGTTCGTGGTGGTCCTGCGCCCGGCCCGCGCGTTCGGAGGTCTTGGTCACGGCCAGCTCGGCGATGATGTCGTCGATGGTGGCGGCGTTGCTGACGACCGGCTTGGTGATGGGCCAGCAGCCGAGGGAGCGGTAGCGTTTGCCTTCGCGGGCAAAGTACATCTGCGGGATGGGGATGTTGTGGCGCTGGATGTAGCGCCAGACGTCGCTTTCAGTCCAGTCCAGCAGCGGCTGGACGCGGACGTGTTCGCCCGGTTCGACGGCGGTGGTGAACTGGCCCCAGAATTCGGGCGGCTGGTCCTTGTACTCCCACTCAAACTGGGCGTTGCGGGGGGAGAAGTAGCGTTCCTTGGCGCGGGTGGAATCTTCGTCGCGGCGGATGCCGGTGATGAGGCCGTCGAACTTGTATTCGGAGAGGACCTGCTGGAGCGCAACGGTCTTGAGCTCGTGCGTGACGGTGACCGGATCGTGCGTTTCGTAACCGACGCCTCGGGCCCGGGCCTCCTCATTGATTTTGACGATGAGCTTGAGGCCGTAATGTTTGACCGCCCATTCGCGAAACTCGAGCATCTCGGGAAACTCGTAGGTGGTGTCGATATGCAGGACCGGGAAGGGGACATGCCCGCCAAAGGCCTTTTTGGCCAGCCAGATGAGGACGTTGGAGTCCTTGCCCATCGACCAGGGCATGGCGATGTTCTTGAAGGCATGCTGGGCTTCGCGGAAAAGAAAGATGGACTGGTTTTCGAGTCGGTCCAGGTGCGTCATAAGGGGAAACCCTATAGGCTTACGGGGTTTTTCAGGAAATGCAAGTTTCCAAATTCGATTCTCAACATACCTTTGGCCAATTATAATCTCTTGGGTTGAAAATTCTCCGAAGCTTGCTTCGGCTTGTTCGGATCGGGTGGCCCGGACAACTTGCTTGTCCGGGTCGCCGAAGGCGACAGGAAGCGTTCCGCGGTTTGGGCGGCTAAATGATCGCTTCCTGCGCGCGGCGCGCGCCCGGGCAACGAAGTAGCCCGGGCCATCCCAAATTCCCCGGAGTTTGCTTAGTCTGTAAAAAAAGACGTAACTCATTGATGTAAAAGTTATTGTTTATTATTTAAATATTCTTGTAATCTCAGACGAGTTCCATCGTCTAATTCTCTGAATATGCGCTTAAGGTTGCTACTGATTCTCCTCGCTAGCTTGCTCCTCGACACTCTAATCACGGCCCAGACGAGTTCCGGTTGGATCCCAAGTTCACCCGTCAGCACGGCAATAAATCCCGCGCCTGCTCCTGCGCCTGTTGCAGCGCCAACCACGCCCGATGCCGCGCCGGTTACAACGAGCGGAACCGGGGACGCCGACGAGATGACCAGCTCCGATTTCGAGATCGACGGAACGCCTTACGCCAAGGTGCTCTACCTGGAGGGGAATGTATGGATACGTCCGCCGGGCGACGCGACTTTCCACCAGCTCGAGCAGGACGAGCCGATTGCCAACCAGAGCGTGATTTACACCGGTTTCAATGGAACGCTCGATTTTGCCACGGGGCCGGGCATGGCGGTGCGCATGGTGCCGAAGACCGCCTTGGTTGTGAATACCCTGCCGGCACCGGCGTCGGCTTCACCAACCGCTCCTCCGATATCGCAGGTCGACTTGCGGAAGGGAACTATTTTTTCGGCGCTCGGACAGGAGAACGGCGCGCCGGTCGATTACAGCGTGCAGACGCCCTCGGGTGTCGCCGGGGCGCGGGGAACGATGTTCGCGACGTCGGTGGTCCAGGGAACGACGCAGGTGAGCATGTTGCACGGCACGGTGAATTTCGAGACGCCCGACCACCAGACATCGCAGATCACGGCCGGGCAGAGCCAGCAGATCACCGGCGGCGCGGGTGGCCGGTACCAGCTTTCCGGGCAGAGGCCGCTGGCTCCGGCCAATTCGGAAGCGTTTTTCAATCATGCCGGCGGATTGCTCGAACATGCTTCAGGCTATGGAGTCGTGCGGCGTGGATTGGGCGCCGACGTGGCCAACGAGATGCAGCGGCACGGTTACCGGCTTCCGGCAGGCACGATGGAACGGTTCCAGAATGTGGGGAAGACGCACTACCAGAACAAACCGATGTTCAACCGAGCGAAGACACCGCAGGCAAGATCGACCACCCATCACACGACGACGGGTTCGCGCGGCACGGCCTATCATCCATCAAATCAAACCAACAAACCGCTCCGGCATAATCAGACTGAAGATGAGGAGCGGCGGGCGAGGGACAAGGATTTGGGGAAGTAGAAGCTTGACCGCTTCAATGCGATGAAAACGGTACCTGTCCCCAATTTTCCAAGTCCTGTCAAAGTTTCTATGACTTTTCTTCCACTCCGCTCCTTTGGAGACAAGCTTGACGGACGCTGGTTGGCCTTGGCCATGATAGCTTTCTATTCGTTGTCGGTGGTCGCTATACACGATTTCTTTGGGAAGCCCTATTATAAAGTATTACGACCGTTGGGTGTGCCCGCTTATGAATCTCCCTTTCTCGATTTGAGGAACCTCCCCGCTGCCATTGAAATATTGCATGCAGGCGGCGACCCCAGAGTCTCCAATCCAGCTGATCCCCTTCAGCGCAGATACAATTATCCACGCTTGTGGCTCGACTGTGGTTATCTCGGGCTCAATCAGCATACTGTGGAGATATTCGGCGTTGGCATGGGCCTGCTTACCCTCGGTTGCATACTCCTTACCCTAGGACGGATTGACTGTGTCGACGGACTCATGGCCGGCTGCTTCGTGATCTCACCGGCTGTCGTGTTGGGCTTCGAACGGGGCAATATCGACCTGTCTATTTTTTGCCTTCTTACGCTGGCGTTAACCCTGCGTCGGATGGTGCCCGTTACGACTATGGTGATCGTGCTGGCGACGATCCTGAAGATATTTCCGGCTTTCAGCCTACTCGCTTTGGTAACCCCGCCCTGGCGCAAAATGTTCTCATGGCTGATTGGGGCGGTAGCCCTGCTTTTTTTCTATTTTATAACGGATCTCAAAGAACTCCGGTTTATCTCCCAGAACACCCCCCTCCTTAGCGGAATATCTTATGGCTCGATCACCTTCCTGATCTGGCTTTTCAATTTGCCGCCCTACTTCGATGCGCATCTTCGGTTCAAGCTGCTACTGGTCGGGGCTATGGCCATGCTGGCACTGGCTATTGTCGCGGTAAGGAAAGGACCGCGCGTCGCCACGTCTCTCGTTTTTGCTGAAAGAGAATTATTTGCCTTTCGCATGGGCGCAGGGATCTATCTGGGCACTTTTGCACTTGGATCCAATGTCGATTACCGCACGCTTTTCCTGATTTTTTGTCTGCCCTTGCTCTTTCGCTTGCGTCGAGAGGCGGACCCCATCAAAACATGGGCCAAGGCTGCACTATTTTTCATTCTCGGCTATGTCAATTGGAACTTCTTTTCCGATGAATCGACAGACCCTCATGTAGCCCTTAAACAGGCCTTGGCTTGGGGACTCGTCTATAGCCTGATCAGCGTTCTCGCGGTGACATTTTTTCGGCGGTATCCGCAATCAGCATCAGGCGCAGATGAATTGGCGCCCCTAGGCACGTCGTCCGCCAAGCCTTAACCGGTTGATCTTAGGCGAACGAGTAAACGGTAACACATACCGTTTATCTCAATGCGTATGGAGATCAGGCTTGGAGCGGCCCGTCAGCAGCCGTGACAGGAAATCGCCGTCGGAATAGCGGTCTTCGTAAGCGAACCGGACGATGACGAGGTCGAGAGAAGGAATGACGTAGAGGCGCTGCTTGTAGGAGCCGAGACAGGCGACGAGATCGCGGGGGCCGCCACGATATAGCTGGTCGCCGTCCATCGCGGGCTGAAGATCGGTCATGCGCTGGGGCCGGGGAATGGGTTCGGCACGGTTGAGCCAGAAGCCGAGGCCATAGGCTGGATTGGCTTCATGCCCTGTAAAAAGAGATGCAAACAGCTTGGGATCAACGAATTGTTTTCCATCGTAGTATCCGCCATGGCAGATAAATTCGCCGAATTTGGCCCACTCCTTGGCCGTGAGAGTCATCCCGGCGTGCACGAGCGGATTGCCGGCATCGTCGTGTTTCCAGTCGCTGACACGGATGTCGAGCGGCTCGATCAGCCGTTCGCGGATGTAGCCTTCCACGGAACGGTCGCGGGCGCGGAGCTTGCGCTTGAGGAGTTCGCCAAAGGCCTGGTAGCCGGCGGCGCCGTAGTGGAAGCGCTCACCCGGCGGGTCGATCAGGGGGACGTGCACGGCGGCGTCAAACTGGTCGCGGGAAGCGTAGATGCTTGTGCCGTCGGGACCGAGGCCGCTAGTTTGGGAGAGGAGCTGGTCGATGGTGATATTGCGGCGCCGGGTGCCCTGCCACTCGGTCAGGGTGTTGGAGGCAGGTTCGCTTAGACTGAGCAAGCCGTCCTGCTCGGCCAGAAGGGCGGCAACCGCCACGAAGCTCTTGGTTCCGCTGTAGATTTTATGCGGGGTGGCGGCGGTGTATCCGGGGTAATCGTCCTCGAAAAGGGCTTTGCCGCCCTGCTGGACGTAGAGGACGAGGCCGCCATGAGCGCGGGAATAGCGGGCGGCGAGGGCGAAGTGGTCGGCAGTGATGGCTTCGGGAGTGACCGGATCGGCGGCGGGCAGCGGGAAGGAGAGAAGAAGCAGGAGCGCGGCGGTGAGGAGCAGGCGGATCATGAGCCGCTTTTCCGAATGAGGTTGAGCCAGAGCCAGGCCCAGCCGAAGATGAGGAAAAGTCCGCCCAGCGGCGTGAGGGGCCCGGCCCATTTTTGGGTCGGATCGAGAGCGAGGATGTAGAGGCTGCCGGAGAAAAGAACGGTGCCGATAAGCCAGCAAATGACGGTGCCGCGGCGGGCGGAACGGCCCTGGCCGACAGCGAGCAGGGCGAGGGCGTGGAGCCACTGGTACGTGAGGGCCGTATGCCAGACATCGAGCCGGCCCTGGCGCTGGAGGTAGTCGTAGAGAAAGCGGTCGCCCTTATGGGCGGCCAGGGCTCCCAGGATGATGGCAAAGAGGGCAAAGAGCGCGCCGAAACGCAAGGCTAGGCTGTCAATCGTGGGGGCCATGCAGGGGCGTCGCCTCAGAGGTGAAAGCGAGACGTAAGGGCATTAGAATAGCGGACGGAGCTTGTCACGCCAGTCTTTTTCTGTTATAAAGCAAAAATGATTACGGATTCCCGGCTTGCCCGTCAAACGGCGGAACGCCTCATCGGTTCGCGGGCGCAACTTCTCAAATTTCAGTGTCTGCTCGGTTTCGACGGTTTTGTGGACCAGATTTTCCACGTGGTCGAACAACGGCAGTCGCCGACGAAGTACTCGCCGTTCACGACCGTCAAGGGCTTTGGCGCGAAGGTGTCCGCGGCGGCGGGCAAGAGCGCGAATTTCGAAATCGTTTCGCAAACGACCAAGCTCGGTGGCAACGGTCCAATCATGGCTTTTGCCCTGAGCACGCTCGGTGCGCCGGTTCATTACGTCGGCATGCTCGGTTATCCGGAACTGCATCCCGTTTTCTCGGAATTCGCGAAACGGACGAAGGTCTATTCGATCGCGGACCCGGGCCTGACCCAGGCATTTGAATTTTCGGACGGCAAGCTCATGTTCGGCCAGCACGGCACGGTGCATGAGGTTTCCTGGGAAACGCTGAAAAAGCGGCTCGGCGACGTGACGTTCCAGAAGCTGTGGAACCAGGCCCATTTCGTCGGCATGATCAACTGGACGATGCTGCCCCATCTTTCCGCGATCTGGAAGCGGCTCCTGAGCGATTACATGCCGGCCAAGCCGACCGTGCGCAAGCTGATGTTCTTCGACTTGGCCGACCCGGCCAAGCGGCTTGACGCCGATCTGCACGCGGCGCTCAAGATCATCGGCGAGTTCCAGCAGCATAACGACGTGATCCTCGGACTCAACGAGAGCGAAAGCCAGCATGTGTCGAAAGTGCTCCGCTTGAAGAAGACCCCGAACAATCCCAAGGGGATGGCCTCGCTGGCTGCGGCGATCCGCGAAAAGCTGGAGATTCACACCGTGGTGATCCATCCGGTCCAATACGCCGCTGGCGCCGACGCCCAGGGCGAGATTTTCGTCAACGGGCCCTATACGGCCAAGCCGAAGATCAGCACCGGCGCGGGTGACCACTTCAACGCGGGCTTTGTCATCGGGCGTTTGCTCGGTCTCGGAGTCGGCCATTCGCTGCAACTGGCCGTGGCGGCTTCGGGCTTCTATGTCCGGCACGCCGTCAGCCCGAATCGCGAGCAGTTGGTGCGGTTTCTTCAGACGCTCTAAATTTCGTTAACGAATAGAAGGTATCGATGGCAGTCTTTCTTGCCTGCGAGGTTGTAGGCCCCAACCTGGGCGAAGCCAGCGTTGAAATACGCGAGGCTGTTTCGTCTTTGTCCTGAGCTTCTTATGAAAATATCTGACAACCATGTATTCAGGTGTGTCAGTAATTATTTCTTCGTGGGGAAATAAATGTTCGTAATCTGGGAAAAATGTGTCGCCTGGAAAGGGCTTTTTAACAATGGTTAAAAAGAGCTCCCGGCAGAGTGGAAGACACTGCGAATAGATTTCTCCTCCTCCGGCAATGAACATTGTGCCGGGTAGTTTGCTGTCAAGCAGATCAGGTACGCCGCGCAGTGTCTTTACGCCAGGCAAATTGGTAGCATTACGACTAAGGACAATCGTTTCTCTTCCCGGCAATGGTTTGCCGATGGACTCGTAGGTCTTGCGGCCCATAACTAACGTATGTCCCATCGTTTTTTCTTTGAACCACTTGAAGTCAGCCGGTATTCGCCACGGAATTTGATTGTTTGCTCCGATGACCCCATTTTCGGCACATGCCGCAATAGCGATGAATTTGGTTTTGCGCTTTGACATCAGAATCTGCATTTCTGAACAGTCATCCCGAGCTTGTCGAGGGATCAGTTTAGTTTTTTAAATCAAGAAGGCAGGCGGAACTGATCCTTCGACAAGCTCAGGATGACTGCAAATTACACCGCAATCGGCGCTTTGATCGGCGGATGGGGATTGTAGTCGAGGAGGGTGGTGTCTTCAAAGGTGAAGGCGTTGAGTTCGCGCACCTTGGGGTTCAGCACGAGGCGGGGGAGGGGGCGGAACTCGCGGCTGAGTTGTTCGCGAGCCTGGTCGAGGTGGTTTTCGTAGAGGTGAAGATCGCCGAAGGTGTGGACAAATTCGCCGGGCTGGAGGTCGCAGACCTGGGCGACCATGGCGGTGAGCAGCGCATAGGAGGCGATGTTGAAGGGGACGCCGAGGAACAGGTCGGCACTGCGCTGGTAGAGCTGGCAACTGAGCCGGCCGTCGAGGACAAAGAACTGGAAGAGGGCGTGGCAGGGCGGGAGGGCCATCGCATCGACCTCGGCCGGGTTCCAGGCGGTGACGAGGTGCCGGCGGCTGTCGGGATTTTTGCGGATGCGTTCGACGAGACGGGTGATCTGGTCGACGGAACCGCCGTCGGGCGTGCGCCAGTCACGCCATTGCGCGCCGTAAACGCGTCCGAGGTTTCCGTTGGCGTCAGCCCATTCGTTCCAAATGGTGACGCCGTGCTCCTGGAGCCAACGGACGTTGGTGTCGCCGCGCAGGAACCAGAGGAGTTCGTAGGCGACCGACTTGAAGTGGACCTTCTTGGTGGTGAGCAGCGGGAAGCTGTTGTGGAGGGGGAAGCGGGCCTGCGCGCCGAAGATGGAGCGGGTGCCGGTGCCGGTGCGATCCGATTTAGGGCGACCTTCCTCCAGGACGAGGCGCAAAAGGTCGTGGTATTGTTTCACACTTGAACCGGCTTGCGCATGTTCGGCGAACTGCCCTGTGACGGTCCTGGATAGACGTCACGGGCCGGTTTGCGGAACAATGAAGATTTTGTTGGTGTAGGGGCAGCGGACGGCGGTTCCAGGGGGATAGCCGCGGACGTCAACCGGCTCGGCATATTCGGCGTAGGGGCTCTTGACGAAGCCCTTCTTGCCGGGGATGGGAATGCCGTAGGGGTAGTTGGTCGCGGGCTTGGGTTGCTCCGCGGGCGGATTTGACTGCGTCATGTCGTTCGTGGCGCTGGGAGCCGGTGGCGCGGAATTATCGGTCGCATTGGTCGTAGCGCCGGTCTGGTCGGGCGCCTGGACGGTGGCGAGGGTATTCGTGGTGGGCAGTGGAGCCGACTGGTCGGAGACGCTGTCATTATGCTGGCAGGCGGTGGCGAGAATGCTGCCGATGATTGCGGCAACGGCCAAAAGTTTCTTCATAGTGCCTCTCTTCTTCTCACAAAAAGCACCGCTCAGCAACCGCAATTTTAGGTTGGGAATTTTGCAGAGCTGAAAGTGGTTTTTCGAATAGCCCCGAGGGAAATAAGGGACAGGCTTAAACGTACCATTGCTCGGACTCAAAATCCTTGGTCGGGACGGTCAGTTCAATGGCGCCCCGTTCGGGGTGGCGTTCGCGCTGAAGGCCCCCTTCAAGGAGTTGGACGAAGAAGGCGATCTGGTTGCCGGGTTCGATGCGAAGCAGTTTGCGAGGAACGGAGAGAATGAGGGAAGGACCCCAGTGGGCGAGAAGTCCGTCGGCGGGGGCGGGGGTGAAGAGGACGCCGTCATGGCTCGATTCGAAAAGAGTTTCGATGTGTCCGGGGCTGGGCTGTCGCAGCGTGATGCGCGCGGGATGAGGCAGGAGGAAACGGGCGATGAACGCCTCGGGATGACGGCTGAGGTCCAGCCGCAGGTAAAAAGCGTTCGTATCGAAGCCGAAGTAGAGTTTGTGGCCGATGCGGTCGCCCTGGAACATGGCGGTTTGCTGCTTGGTGAGGTCGAGTTCTCCGGCGCCGAGCCAGTCGAAATAGCGTTCGGTTTCACCACTCAGATCGGGCGAAAGCAGCCGCAGGGGCTGGGAGTAGCCGAGCTCCGAGCTGGGCAGGCAAATGGGCACGTCGAGATGGGCGGGAGGGTCGATGCCGAGAATACGGTAGACATTCTGGAGGTGGAGGCGGAAGAGCTCGTCGAAGAGGAAGTCGGTATCGATGGTGAAGTCGGGGCCGTACCACCAGAACCAGTCGCTGCCCTCGGCGGCGTAGATTTCCCACCAGGCCGCGGCGGCGGTTTCAGGGGAAATCGTAGCCTCGTGGGCGAGACGTTCGACGAGGAAGTGGCGGGTTTCCTTGAGCCATTCCCACGCTTTGTTTTCCTCAGGATCGCCGATCCAGATGTCGAAGTCGCTGCGGATCCAGGAACCGGAATGGAGGGAGGAAGTCTCGGCCTGCGCGGGGTGGGCGTCGAAGTAGTTGCCGATGTGGCTGATTTTGAGTTCGGGTGTCGAGGTGAGCGCGCGGTAAAAGGTGGTCAGGAAGGCCTCGCCGCTGTCTGGAAAGGCTTCCCAGGCGTTTTCACCATCGAGGATAAGGGTGGTGACGCCGCGATCGGGTGGAGCGACCAGAGCGATGTTTTTGAGATGGTCGATGAGGTGGCTGACGGCGCGGGAGGTTTCATTGCGGGCGGCATCGAAGCCGATGAAGTCGGAGAGGGGACGTTCACGGAAGAGTGCCTGGATGGAAGCGTCGCCCGCGCGGATGCGCCAGCCTTGGAAAAGTTCGGTATGTTCGACCTGGTGATGGTTCCAGGCGGCGTCGTTTTTGAGGCTGCGGAAAAGGTTGCCTTCGTCGGAACAGAAATAGTCGAAACCGGCTTCGACCATGAGGGGGATGATCTCGGGAGCGATGGAGCCTTCGGAGGGCCAGAGACCGCGGGCGCGATGCCCGAAGACCCTTTCGTGCTGCTCTTGGGCGAGGAGGAGCTGGGCGCGCACGTCCTCCGGGGCGGAGAACGTGGAAGGAAGCGGCGACTGGGGCTGGCAGCGGCGGGCGATATGGGTGTCGAAGACCAGAGGCATGATGGGATGGAAGAAGGGCGTGGTGGTCAGTTCGATCTGGCCCCGTTCAGCGGCGGCACGGTATTCGCCGAGAATAAGACCGAGGATGTTGCGGTGGATGTCGAGGACGGCGTTTTTGTCCTCTTCGGTAAAGTCGCGGCCCTTGGCCTTCAGCTCGGCGAGAAGCGGGAAACGGCGCGCGGCGGAAAAGCCGCACCACTGGAGATTGTAAAGGGTCTGGAGGTCGCGGAAATCAGCCTCGTTGAATTTGCGGATGATGGAATCGAGTTTGTCGAGGGTGTAGTTGGAGCCCCGCTTGGCCAGGAGTTCAGCGTAGCGGGGGACCGGTTTGACGAGGGTCTCCCAGTTGATCTTGAAGAAGTTTTCCACGAGATGCCGGCGGTCGCTGTCGTCAAGGCTTGCGGCGGGCTTGCGGCTGAGGTTTTCCCACTCGTCCTGGACTTCGCCGTTGACCAGCTCAAGAATCTGGCGGACGAGAACGGGGGTGAAGTTGAAATTAACGCGGATCTCGGGCTGGGCGGCGACGAGGTCGATCATGTCGAGGTAGCCCTTGGCGGTATGGAGCCGGACCCACGGCATCATCGCCTTTTTCGTCAGGGGATTGACGTAGTAAGGCTGGTGCATGTGCCAGAGCAGCACGACGTTCATGTCTGTTCCTCGCCGCGCAGGAATCGCGCGGCTTGCTCGGGGTAAACCGTGTTGATGTAGGAGCCGAGGCCGATTTCAAAGCCGGCGAGGGCGTTGAAACGGGGGACGATTTCCAGGTGCCACGAATAGTCATAGCGGGTGCTGGCAAAGCGCTGGGTGCCGGGGCGTTGCAGGGGCGCGGTGTGAAGAAGGAGATTATAGCCGGGATGCTCGAGGGCGATATTGAGGCGCTGGAGGGCGAAGCGGAGGATTTCGGCGAGGTCGTGGAGTTCGTCCGGGGTGCAGGAGGCGTAGTCGGGATGGTGACGCTTGGGGAAGACGGCGAGCTCGAAGGGAAAGCGGCTGGCGAAGGGGCAAAAGAGGAAGTAGCTGTCGTTGTCAGCGACGAGCCGGGTGCCGTCGGTCGTTTCGGTGTGAAGGATGTCGCTGAAGAGGCTGCGCTGTTTGACGAGGTAGTGCTCGCGGGCGCGGATGAGTTTGCCTTCGACGAAGGATGGAACGAGGGGAAGGGCGACGAGCTGCGAGTGGGCGTGGGTGAGTGAGGCTCCGGCGCTGGGGCCGACGTTCTTGAAGACGTAGATGTGCTGGAAACGCTGGTCCTTGTCGAGATCGAGGATGCGTTCGCGGTAGCTGGCGAAGACTTCGGCGATGGAGTCTACGGGAAGGTCTTCCAGCGCGAGTTTGCCATCGGGGGTCTCGATGATGACTTCGTGGGCGCCTATGCCGCTGAGCCGGTCGTAAAGTGCTTCGGGACGGGCGACGAGCGGACCTTCAATCCGCATGGCGGGGTAGCGGTTCGGAACGACGCGGACGCGCCAGCCGGGCTCGTTGGGCAGGGTTTTTTCCTTGCGGAAAGCGTGGACCTCAGGTGGGGTGAGACGTTCGTTGCCCTCGGCGAAGGGATCAAGGATGCCGGTCTGGAGAACGGCGGTGGCAAAATCCTGGGGACGGCGCTGTCGATCCGGGGCGAAAACGACCCAGACGTTATGGAGGGGATCGCGACGAAATTCAGGATGCGTCATGGAGAGGCAGTAAATCAGGCGGGCTCGATTATGCAACCTTTAGAGGTTGTCCAAAGTTAGGGCGTCTTGAGCAGGTGGCGTGCCTCGAAAGCGCTGGGAAAGCGATTTTTGGGTTCACGCTGCAGTAGGGTCATGACCCACGCATTCCAGGCGGCGGGGAACCGGGGCGCGATTTCATCAAGGGGAATGGGAGGGAAGCGGAGTCGGTTGATGGCGATTTCCTGGTTGCTGGCCCCGGCATGGGGATATTGGCCGGCGGCGGCGTAGTAATAAAGGCAGCCGAGGGAGTAGAGATCGGAGCGGGTACCGGGCGGTGTGCCGTCGAGTTGCTCAGGGGTAAGCGTGTAGATGCTCCCGAAGAGGGAAGAATGGGCTTCGGAAAGGCCAAACTGGAGGAAAGGAAGTTCGAGCAGTTTCCAGCGACCGGCGGTACACAGGAAATTGTCGGCATTGAGGTCGCCATGGATGAAGCCGGCCTCGTGGAGAGCGCCGACGGCGTCGAGGGACTGATGGACGAGGTCGAGCCAGGTTTCGCAACCGAGCGGGCCGGCCTGGACGATCTGGCCAAGCGTTTGGCCGTTGAGAAGTTCAAAGACCTGATAGGCGCCGTGTTGAGCATCGCTTCCCCAGTCGAAAAGCTGAACCCAGCCGGGATGGAAAACAGGCATCGTCTGGGGGGGAGCAGAGACGCTGGCCTGTTGGGGAAGGCGAAGGGCGACGTCGTTTTGCGTGCTGGTGTCATGGGCGCGAAAGACCCGGGCTTCGCCGCCCGATCCAACTTGCTCAATCAAAATGTAGCGATTGCCGATGAGGATGTCTTTCATGGGGGCCTTTGAGGGTACAAGCGACAAGCAAATGGGCTTTTTGTCAATCGCCGCGACACGGAAAAGGCGGGGCGGTCAGTTGCCGGAGGAGAATTGCGATTCGACCTGGAGGAGGCTGGTCCGGATCGGATTGGGGCGGGTGGCCTGGGCGCGATCCAATTCGTCTGCGAGGGAAAAATAGGAACTGAAATGGCTGGTGGAATTGTCGTCGTGGGTGACCTGGAACCAGTTGACGTAGTCGATGATTTTCTGATGGTTGGCGATTTCGGCTTCACGGCGTTGGTGGGCCTCCTCGAAAAGTTGCTGGGTCTGGACCGGATCTTTATTGGCAATATATCCGGCGAGCGCGAATCGGTAGAGGGCAATGATGGGACGCCAGCTGACGTGGGCGCGGAGCTCGAGGTTAATCAAGACGCGGGTTTTTTGATCGATGGCCTCAAGCACGACTTGGTCGTGGGGGAGGGAGGAGACATCATCGAGCGTGCGGATCACGACATTTTTCTCACCGGGAAGGGCGAGGGCAAAGGTCTGGCTTTCGTCCAACTGGTCGGCGGTCTGTTCCCACGTGTAGACGAGCTCAAGGCTTCGTTCGGGAGACTGGAAGAGTTCGCGTTGCCAGTCTGATTCGGTCGGAAAAAGATAGTTGGGGGATGCGGGATTGGCGCCGGGCAGGCTGGCGAGCCATTGCTGGAAATTAGCGCGGTGAGGGCCGACCTTGACGAGGCTGTTGACGAGGTAGTAGCAGAAGGCGCGTTGCCAGAGGCCGTAGAGTCGGTCGGAACTCAGTTCATGCCAACCGGTGATTTCGGCGAGGGTCGGCGCGCGCCCACAGAGGGCGGCGCGCTTGACGACGGCTTCCCGCACGCAATCGGGATCTTCGTTGAGCCACTCGCGCAGGCCTTCGATGAGCCAGATCGGAACGACGTCGAGGTGGGTCTGGGAATCGAAGACCTGGTCGGGCGCGAAAAACTTCTCCCAGAGCATCGCGGTGACGTATTGGCGCTGGATGGCTTCGCGCGCCTCGGGATCGGAGGAAGGAAGGACGAGGTCGATTTCCATCGTCTTGTCGACGATGATGGCGGCGACGCCCTCCTCATGGACTCGGGCGGAAAGTGGGTCGTCGGGCGTGACGACATGAATCCGCACGGGGAAGCGCCAGACCGGTCCGAGCTTGAGGAGGGGGGCAAGCTGGTAACGGGTGTCCTCGGCCAGTTGGAGGGCGTCGGCGCAGATGGCGGGATCGGTGCTGGTGCAGGTGACCTGGGGGTAAGTCTGAGAGGCGGTGGTGGAGACGGTGGGAACGACGGCGCCGTCATCCGCCAACAGCCGCCCGGCCACGACGAACGGGGCCAGGAGCCAAAGGAGGAGGGCGGGCCAGTTCACGAAATCATGCACCGGTTTTCGGGGCGGGCTTGGCGGCGGGTTTGCTGTCGGACTTGGCGGAATCGGTTTTGGTCGAGGAGTCGGAGGAGGTGCCGCCGCTCGCGGCGGTGCCGTCGCTTTTGGCCTTCGATTTGTAACCTTCGCTGCGATAGTCGGTGATATAAAAACCGGAGCCCTTGAAGATGAACCCGGCGCCGGCGCCGACCTTTCGTTTAACGCGGCCTTTGCCCCATTTTTTCTGCCGGCAACGGTTTTTGGGACAGACCTTGAGCGCGTCGTCTTTCATCGACTGGAAAATTTCAAACCCCTTGTGACACTTGGCGCATTCGTACTCGTAATTCGGCATGGGCCGTTCATAGCAGAAAGTTGCGCTTGAATCCAGCCGCGAGTGGTGTCGTCCTGGCTGATGGCAATAACGCTTCGCCAAAAAATACTGCTGTGCGCAGCACCTGCCGTGCGCGGCACCATTCGGCGTGACCCGCGCCGGTTTTTCCGACAGCCTCTCCTTTATTCATGAAGGGCGGACAATACATTCTGATGGGCGTGCCGGGCCTCGAGCTCGACGCGAAAACGGCGGCGATCATCCGCCAGGTGCAGCCGACCGGGTTCATTCTTTTCGGGCGCAACATCAAGTCGCCGCCACAATTGCGGAAGCTGGCCGACGATTTGCGCGGGGAGGTGCGGCATGTGCCGGTGCTGACCATCGACCAGGAAGGCGGACGGGTCTCGCGTCTGAAGGAGTGCGGCGCGGAACCGCCGAGTGCAAAACAGTTGCGTGAGAAGGGCGACATGCGGCTGATCGAGCGGCACGGCGCGCTGACCGGCGAAATTCTACGGCTCTTCGGATTCAACCTCGATCTGGCGCCGGTGCTCGACGTTTCCTTCGCGGGCGATATCGACAACTCGCTCAAGAACCGGACGTGGGGGCTGACCGCGGACGAGGTCATCGCGAATGCGGGCACCTTTAACCGGACGATGCGGGAGCAGGGGGTGCTGAGCTGCGGCAAACATTTTCCCGGCTACTCACGTGCGGCGGTCGATCCCCATCACGAGCTGCCGGTGGTGGCGCGGAGCCGCCGGGAACTGGAGGAGGAGGAGTGGAAGCCGTTCTGGGCCCTGGGCGCGGAGATCGACGCGATGATGGTCGGGCACGCGAATTACCCGGCGCTGGACGACAGCGGTTTTCCAGCTTCGCTTTCGCGCAAGATCATCCACGGCATTTTACGCGACGAGTGGGGCTATCGTGGCGCGGTGATCAGCGACGATCTCGACATGGGCGCGATTGTGGGTCACTACGGGCTGGCCGAGTCGGTGACGCGAGCGGTCGAGGCGGGCAATGATTTAGTGCTGCTTTGCCACCGGCCCGAGTTGATCCCCGACGCGGCGAAGGCGCTCGAGTCAGTCTCACCCGTGCGCTCGGCGGAAGCGGAGCGGGAGATCGCCTATTTGCGGGAAAAACTCGATCCGCCCCACCCGTTTTCGATCGAGGCGCATGCCGACCTTGACCACAAAATCTACCAGTTGCGGGTCGATACGCTCGGCAAGGAAGCGGCGGCGGCGCGGTCGGCGGATGATGGGAAGCGCTCGCCGGTGGAGACGTTTTGAGGCTGAAATTTAGGCAGGAGTGGGAAGCGGCAACGGATTGGCAGCAGAGCACATTACCGAAATCCTGTTAATCTAGTTAATCCAGTCCAAACACTCTCCCTGCCTTCCCCTTGAAAATTCCGTAATCCGTTAATTCCGTCCAAAAATTCTTATTTTCCGCAATTCCCCTGCAGATTTTCCGCTTCACGGCCCTGAAGAAAAAGGTGGGCCTTGCGATAGCTTTTCTGGTGGAGGTAGTGGCGAAGCTGGGCCGGGTAGCTGGAATCGATCTCGCTTTCGAGGGCGTCGAGCCGCGTGAAGAGGGCCAGGAGATCGGGCGGGTTCGGCTCCTTCTGGCGCGGAACGGCGGCGAGATATTCGTCAAGGGTGCGGGCGAGACGGGCAACGGTCTCCTCCCGCAACGAGGCGGTGCTCATCAGCTTTCCTCGTTGTTGCTTTCGAGTTGCTGGATGGCGGTCTCGTAATCGGTCTTTTCGCCGTGCACCGCGGCCTTCTTTTCCTCCCATTCGATGTGGAGGCGGCGGACTTCGCGCGTCAGCTGGTCCTGGATCTGGGCGACGGCGGTGGCATCACCCTTGGTTTTTTCCTTTACGATCTCGCCCTGCAGGAAGGTCTCCTTCTCGGCGATCTTGGAACCGTAAAGGGAGTTGATTTCCGCGATACGGGCCTTTTGTTCGGGGGTGAGTTTGATGGTCGGCGCCTTTTTCTCCAGGCGTGCCATGGCGATTTCGTAGGCGGATTTCATGGTGCTTTCTCCTGCGGATTATTGACGTCGATCCAGATGGTGCCATCGCGGACTTCGACGGCGTAGGTGGGGATTTTGATATTGGGGATGTTCCGGCAGACGCCGTCGCCGAGCTGGAACTGCCATTGGTGCCAGGGGCAGGTGACCTGGCCGTCGCTGACCACGCCCTGATGGAGCGGAGCGCCGCGATGGGGACAGGTATTGTCGATGGCAAAGAAGCCGTCTGCGTTGCGGAAGAGGCCGATCTGCAAGTCGCCAAACTCAAGGCAGCGGCTTCCGCCAACGGGAACGTCGTCAAGTTTCAATGAAGTGTCGGTGAAGGGCATGGGTATCGAGGTAATTTTGAGATGAGTCCTACCTTCAGTTTAAACCGGTCAAGCCCTGCGGCAAGGCGGAATATGTGCTGGCTGACGGCAGGTGCTGCACTCTCCCTGCGTGATCTTGTCCTGGGCGAAAATACCCTCTAGGGTGTGCCCCCATGGGGTTCTTGGATTGGCTCGGGATAACGGGCAGTGGCAAGCCGCTGGAAATAGGCGACCCGGCGCCCGACGTGACGACCCTGAACCATGAGGGCCACACCGTGCGTCTGGCCGATTTTTACGGCGAGGGTTACACGCTGGTCTACTTTTATCCCAAAGCCGACACGTTCGGTTGCACGATCCAGGCCTGCAACCTGCGCGATGCCCTTGGCGACTTGCGGATTCAAGGCGTGCGCGTGGTCGGCGTCAGCACCGACTGGCCCGAGGAGCAGCAGCGATTCCGCGAGAAATATCACCTCCCGTTTGTCTTGCTGGCCGACCGGGACCGGGACGTGGCGAAGGCCTTCAGGGTGCCCATCAGACTCGGCATGGCTTCCCGGCAGACCTTTCTCATCAAGGGCGGAAAGATCGTGTGGCGCGATTTGAGCCCCTCGACCCGCAAGCAGGCGTCGGATGTGCTGCAGGTGGTCGAGAAACTGGGCTGAACAGGGGTGTCCGGGAGCTTGCTGAAAAAGGCCGTCATCCTGAGCGACCCCGAGCTTGTCGAAGGGGAAGTCGAAGGATCTCACATTATTTTGCTCGACGCGTCCCTCTAAAGGAAATAGTTAGAGATCCCTCGACGAGCTCGGGATGATGGCGCTTTTAAGTAAAGGCTCTTTTCAGCAAGCTCCTTAACACACCTCCCTCCGAAATTATTTTTATGAAAAGAAAATGCCTCTATCTGGTCGAAAAGAATAAAATCACTCTTGAAGAAAGGGATTGGGACGCAAGCCTCCAGCCGACCCAGGTCCTGGTCAAATCGCATTGCTCGGTCGTCAGCGCCGGAACAGAAACCGCCCGTTTCCAAGGCCTCGATGGAGACATTTTCCCGAACGAAACCGGTTCGCTCACCATCGGGGAGATCATGGCCGTCGGCTTGGAGGTGAAGGATTATCAGATCGGCGAACGCGTGGCGTGCCTTGCCTCTCACGCCTCCGTCCTCAAATGCGAAACCGTCCCAATTTACTTCGGCTGGAATGGCCAGCGGGTCAACGCCCGGGTGCCCGATGGCCTTTCCTCGCAGGAGGCTGCGCTCTCCTATCCCTGCGTCGTTTCCATGGCCGCCATCCGCCTTTCCGACGTCCGGCTGGGGGACGAAGTTCTCGTCATCGGCGCGGGCCTGATCGGCAACACCGCCGCCCAATTGTTCCAGTGCGCCGGGGCCTCGGTCATCCTAGCCGACTTGTCGGAAAACCGCCTCACCCTTGCGCGCGAATGTGGGATTCTTTCCGTTCTTCAACCAGGCAAGGACGGAATCAAGCTCGAGGATGCGGTCCGAAAATGGTCCGGAGGCCGGTCGCTGCAACACGTCGTCTTTGCCATTGAAGGCGGGGCCCAGCTCATTTCCTCGGTCATCCCCTTGCTGGGCCAGTACGGCAATCTCGTCCTCCACGGCGCCTTCCGCCGTTCGGAAACGATCGATGCCGCCCTCTTTAGCCAGCTCGGTGGGCGCTGTGGCCGCATCATCTCAACCAGCGCGTGGGGCTTTCCGGTCCTGGACGATCCCCGGCACATTCATTCCGCATCGATCATGGCCCATTTCCGCCAGGTCCTGCGCCTCATCGCCGATAAGAAGCTTCACGTCCAGCCGCTCATCACCATCGTACGGCCCGAGGACTGCCAGCAGGTCTTCGAGGATCTGATCCACAAGAAAGAGAAGTATGTCGGCGCCGTCTTTGACTGGACGAAATAAAAACGTGTTGTGTCAAAGGCCAGCATTAGCGCCACGGACGGACTCTCCTATTTACAAGATAGACTCTATTGCAGCGTCTCCAGCGTCCAATGATGGGAGAGGGAATCGCAGGCGTCGTCGGCGTTTTCGGTGAACCAGAAGGAGGGGTTCTGGATCCACTGGACGTGGGCGTCCGATTTGCGCGGGACATCGAGGTGGAAATCGGTGTCGACGTGCCAGGCGAAGAAGTAACCGGGATCGCGGCCGAAGTAGTTGAGATTGGGCGGGCCCGGAATCCGCAGCAGGGTGGAGGAGATGTCCTCGGGAATCCAGCCGATCTGCGGGTCGAAAAACTCGGCGATGACGTGGGCTTGGCGTCCGGTCAGGTCGAGCGTCCCGTCGGAGAGTTCCCGGGTCTTGAACCACTGGCCGACGAGAAGTCGCGCGGGGATTTTGTTGGCGCGGCAAGCGGCGACGAAGACGAGGGAGAAGCCGCCGCAGTCGGTGTTCAGCCCGCGGCAGATCGCGGAGGCGACCCAGGCCGTGTCGGGCGGGTAGGTGTAGCTCCCGTTTTCGCGGAAGTAGGCGTAGACGCGGGCGCCGTAGCGGACCGCCGTTTCACCCGGCTGGCGGCGAAGGCCGGACGAATCGAGCCACGATTGGAAGCGGTCGTCATTCCAGTTGATCGATTCGCTGGTGCCGAGATATTCGCCCGGGCCGGGCGGCACGATGGGATCGCTGGTCGGCGGCGGCCCATCCACGAGCTGGCGGGTCTGGAAGGTGCCGGTGACCTCGATGCGCCAGTGGACGTCGCGGTCGTCGCCGCGGTCGTGGTGAAGCGTGGCGGTGAGCAGGCGGTGGGGTGGGGTGTCGTCATCGGTCTGGATCTCGCCCTTGAGGTTGGAACTGAAATGTTCGATATGCTGGGCCCCGGTGTCCTGCGGAATGGGAAGGTAGAAGACGGCGCTGTAGCCGCCTCCACGGGGCCAGACGAAGGAACAGTCGTAGGTGATGCGGAGACGATGGCTGCCGGTGATGGCGAGATGTTGCGCGGGCGGGACGGGGGTGTTCTGGGCCTGCAGCGCGCCGGTGGCAGGGAAAAGGCCTCCGCCGAGAATGAGAAAGAAAATGGCGCGCATCATGGAAAGGAGTATATTGTCCTTACGACAGGTGGCATTCTACCCTGAATTTCCGTTTGGAGCGTGCCTAAATCGCAAAAAAGCACTCCAAAAGGATGTGGACATAAATTAAAATTTAATCACCCTTTTTTGGCATGGCCGACGCTCCATGCCTCTGAAAACAAGCGATCTAAGACGCCTTGGGCACCGGGGTTGCGTGGTTTTGAGTTGTGCGTTGCGCTGAATCCTGAATACTATCTTCCCTTTATGCACCGAAGTTTTCGTATCTCGCTCCCCGGTTTGTTGTTTATTGCCGTTCACTTTACCTGCCTGGCGGTTTTTTGGACCGGCATTGACCTAAAGGCGGCCGCCCTTTGCGCATTCATGTTTTTTATCCGCAAATTTGGTATCACCGGCGCTTTCCACCGTTATTTTTCGCATCGGAGTTACAAGACGAGCCGCGTGTTCCAGTTCTGCCTGGCCTTCCTGGGCGGTGCGGCGGCCCAAAAAGGGGCTCTCTGGTGGGCGGCGCAGCACCGGCACCATCACAAGCATTCCGATACGGACGAAGATATCCATTCGGCCAAGCTGGAGGGCTTTTACTGGTCCCACGTCGGCTGGGTGCTTTCCCCCGAGTATGAGGAATACGACGCGAATACGGTCAAGGACCTGAACCGGTTCCCCGAACTGGTCTGGCTCGACAAGTGGATCTTCCTGCCGCCGGTGACCTTTGCGGTGATCTGCTTTTTGGTCTATGGATGGATGGGGCTCGTGGTCGGCTTTTTCATCAGCACGGTGATTCTTTATCACACGACTTTCTCGATCAACTCGCTCTGCCACATGTTCGGCTCGCGACGGTATGAAACGGGCGAAGCGAGCAAGAACAGTCTCTGGCTGGCCATCCTGACCATGGGCGAGGGTTGGCACAACAATCATCACCACTTTCCCCTTTCCTGCCGCCAGGGTTTCTTCTGGTGGGAGATCGACATCACCTACTACATTCTCCTCGGGCTGGAGAAATTGGGTCTCGTCTGGGACTTGCAGGCTCCACCCAAGCGAATGCTGCAGCCCGAGGCCATGACTGCGATTAATAAACCGCAGTCCGAAGTGCCCGAACCAGCCGTCGCCGAACCGGCGTGAGTTACAGTGCATGGCAGGTGCGGCGCACACCCCTGTTCCATTTGGGCAAAGCGTCTGCCGGTCGTTACGATTTGATCAGCCGGTCACGGCATTCCGCATAATCAGTCGGCAGCGGCGCTTCGAGGCATAAGGGCCGGCCGGTGAGGGGATGGGCGATTTCGATCCGTGCGGCGTGGAGCATCTGGCGCGGCACCTCGGTTCCGGCGGGAAGCGCGTGTCGTCGTCCGTAAACGAGGTCGCCCCAGATCGGATGACCGAGGTGGGCCAGATGAACGCGAATCTGGTGGGTACGTCCGGTATGGAGAAGACATTCAACTTCGGCGCCATAACGGCCCTGCGCCAGCACGCGATAATCGGTCCAGGCACTACGGCCCTTGGCCGGATTTTTTATTACGGCCATTTTTTTCCGATCGACGGGATGCCGCCCGATGGGTCCGTGACATTCGCCGGAAGCGCGGCGGAAGACGCCTCGGCAAAGCGCACGGTAGATTTTGCGCACGTCGCGCTGCGAGAACGCTCGGGAGAGACGCTCATGGGCTTCGTCCGTCTTGGCGATGAGCATAATTCCGCTGGTGTCCTTGTCGAGGCGGTGGACGATGCCGCTCCGGTCTTCGCCGCCACGGCGGGCCAATTGCCGGCCCAGGTGATGAACCAGAGCGTTGACCAGGGTGCCGGTCTGGTGCCCGGCGGCGGGGTGGACAACAAGTCCGGGCTGCTTATTGAGCGCGAGCAGGGCTTCGTCCTCGTAAATGATGTCGAGCGGAATGGCCTCCGCGGCCGGTGTACCAACGCGCGGCGTGGTGGAAGGTGGGGGATGGACGGTAATCGTGTCGCCCAGGCGCAGGCGGTAACTCGGTTCGGCCCTGGCCGAAGCGGGTTCGACATGAACAAGGCCCTTCTTGAGCAGCGCTTGGGCGTGGTTGCGCGAACGCTGTAAAACCGCCGCGAGAAAGACATCAAGGCGTTCGCCGGCGTGGGGACGAACGTCGATATCGCCGTAAACGAGCGCGTTTGTGGAGGGGTTCCCTTGCAAAGAATTCATGGTTTCAACAATTGCAATTTGAACCTAGTCGTGGCACTTTGCGCGAATGGAAAAGCCGGTGGCTGAAAAGATAGTCACGGTTGCCTGTCCTAGCTGCCGGAACATCATTGATATCACCGGGCTCGAACCCGGGGACAGGATTACGTGTCCCTATTGCTCGAACCAATTCCCGATTACGCGGCAGTTTGGCAATTTTCTGCTTGAACGGCAACTCGGTTCGGGCGGGATGGGCGCGGTTTACCTTGGGCAGGATGTGACGTTGAATCGGGTTGTCGCGGTGAAGGTCCTCAAGCCGGAGCTGATGGCAGATCAAAAATTCCTGGCCACATTCTTGCGGGAGGCGGAGATCACCGCGTCGCTGAACGATCCCAATATTGTGCAGGTTTATGCTTTTGGGGAACATGAAGGCGTCTATTACATGGTAGTGGAATATATTTCCGGCGGTTCGCTCGACGATAAGATGACGAAATTCGGCCGGATCACGGAACTTGAGGGGATCGAGATTGGCTTGGCTGTGGCGCGGGGCTTGGACTGTGCGTTGCAGCATGGCCTGATCCATCGGGACATCAAGCCGGGCAACATCCTTTTCAACGCCAATAACGCGGCCAAGGTGGTCGATTTTGGGCTCTCGCTTTCGTTTGACACCATGGACCATTTTGACGGCGAAATCTGGGGCACGCCCTACTACGTTGCCCCGGAGAAACTGGAGCGCCAGCCGGAAGACTTCCGCAGCGATCTCTACAGTCTCGGTGCGACGCTGTTCCATGCGATCTCGGGGCGGCCGCCCTACGAGGGCGAGGATCCGAATGAGGTTGCGATGAAGCATCTCAGCGGAAGTGTGGTGTCACTCAAGACATTTGTGCCCGATATTTCCGACCAGACAACGTACGCGGTGAGCAAGGCGATGGCTCGTTACCCGGAAGATCGCTATGAATCCTATGGCGCCTTTATTGAGCAACTCGAGGATGCCAAGCGGCGGATCACCGATCCCCACTTTCGCGAGAAAAAGCAGCAGACCGAAGAGATCATTGAAACGGCCAGCGGGAACAAGCACAACCTCTGGCTGATCATCGGCATCGTTGCCGTGATCGTGATTTTACTGGGCATCCTGATCTGGAAGGCTCCGGCCATGCTGCAACAGCAAAATTCCCCGGTGCCTGGAATGGACGATTACGTTCCCAAGGCGGAGACTCCGACCAAGCCACCGGCCAAGCCAAACCAAAACCATTGACCGGGAGCGGAATGCGCTCGGGTGTTCTTTACCGCCAAGTGCCAGCTGGCAAAAATCAGGAGCCGTTGTCGCCGATGGCTTCAACCGGGCAGCCTTCCATGGCTTCCTTGCAAAGCTTTTCCTCTTCGGGAGAGCTCGGTTGCTTGTAGACGTAGGAGTAGCCGCCATCATCGTTGCGGCCAAAATTGCTGGGGGCGGTTTCACGGCAGAGATCACAGTCGATGCACTGGTTATCGACATAATACTTGCCGGCAAGGTTTTCGGGATAGCGGTTAGCGACGTCAGCCATAATATTTTGAGAAGCAGTAAGCATATCCGGCACGCCAGCCTGTGCAATGTTTTTTCTGTTGTTTTTGAGGCCGTGGGGCAAGGTTACTCTGCTTCGATCTCGTTTCGACGTCCGCAGCATCCCGGCACGATCCCGCCTTATTTTAAAAGCACCCCCCCGGATAGGTTCTATGACTTGGGCCACACGCATCACGATTCTCCGTCTTATCCTTGTACCTATATTCGTCATCCTGATCGTGACCTACGATGATACGAAGGGAGAGGGGAAGCCGGTGGAGTTTTGGCGTTATGCGGCCATCGGTGTCTTTGTGCTGGCCTCGGTTTCGGATGCACTTGACGGCTATCTGGCTCGGCACTGGAACCAGCGCAGCGCGCTCGGGGCGCTGCTGGACCCGATTGCCGACAAGATGCTGTTGCTGGCTGCGTTGATTACGCTGGGGTTGATTCCGCTGGATCGGCTGGATCGCTTTCCGATCTGGTTCCCGATTGTCATCATCAGCCGGGATGCACTGCTCCTGATCGGTTACTTTATCTTGCGTCACTTTTTGAACCAAGTTGACGTGAAGCCGCATCTCACCGGCAAGCTGAGCACATTTTTCACCCTCTTTGCCATCGGCGCGGTGTTGTTCAAGCTGGGATATGACCTGATTTTTACGCTCTGCGTGCTGGGCGCCTCTTTTGCCCTGGGTTGCACCGTCATTTATGTGCGGCAGGGTCTGCGCCTGCTGGTCCAGAGCGGTCACACCAGTGCGGCACCGCCCTTGGCGGGAAAGTGAGAGGAAAATCATGAGTGAACACACCGTCGCCATTGTGGGACGCCCGAATGTGGGCAAGTCGGCGCTTTTCAACAGCCTGGCCGGACGCGATATTTCCCTGGTTTTCGACCGTCCCGGCACGACGCGAGACCGATTGGTGACGACAGCCCGCTGGAAAGGGCACCCGTTGACACTGATCGATACCGGAGGTATCGGGCTGGAGGACCGCGAAGGCTTTGGCGAGGCGATTGCGCGCGAGGTGGACCTGGCGCTCGCGGCGGCGAGCGAGATTATTTTCGTGGTTGATGCGCGGGAGGGGCTCACACCACTGGACCAGACCGTGGCGCGGCTTTTGCGCAAGAGCCACCGGCCCGTTTTCGTGGCGGCGAATAAGGTCGATGGTGACAAGCAGGAGAATTTCGACGCCGAATTTTCGCGGCTCGGCTTCCGGGGCGTTTACCCGGTTTCAGCGGCGCATCGACGCGGCCTGGACGCTTTGCGCGAGGCCATCGTCTCGGACTGGGGCGAGGGGATGGAGCGGGAAGAAATGGCCCGTCCCCCGCGCCCAACCCGGCTGGCCATCGTGGGGCGTCCAAATGTGGGAAAATCGTCGCTGATCAATGCATTGATATCGGAGCCGCGGGCTATTGTCAGTCCGGTGCCCGGCACGACGCGCGATGCGGTGGACATTTCTTATATCTGGCAGGGGCAGCCGTTTCTTTTCATCGACACCGCCGGCATGCGACAGGAACGCCGGATGCAGGACCAACTTGAGCGGGCCATGACCGGACGAACGGCCCACGCCATCAACCGTGCCGATGTCTGCATCCTGGTCATCGACGCCTCGACCGGCGTCAGCATGCAGGACAAAAAAATCGCAGGTTTGGTCCAGGAAGCCATGGCACCCTGCATCATCGTGATCAACAAATGGGACGTGGCGCGCGAGCAGGGCGATGCGAGCAAGACGAAGGAGCGGGAATACTACGGACAGGTGCAGCGCGATTTGTTTTTTCTATCCTACGCCCCGGTCCTTTTTTTGAGCGCCAAGACCGGCGAGCGGATCGAAGGGCTTCTCAAGACGGTCGCCATGATTGCGAAGAACCGGGTTTTCCGGTTCCAGACCGGACCACTTAACCGGGTGATCAGCCGGGCGATGGAAAAATATGCGCCGCCGTTGGTGCGGGGACGCCGTTTTAAAGTGCTCTATGCGGCGCAGCAAACACCGAAAGAAGAGGCGCGGGAAATCCCAACCTTGCAGCTTTTTGTCAATAGTCCCGACCTGCTGGTGCCCGCGTATGAGCGCTACCTCGATTTGCAATTGCGCGAAGCTTTCGAATTGCGGGGCTGCCCGATCTGTTTTGTCTTACGCGGCCGGGCCACCGAAGCGCGTGATAAATCGCGTTCGCAGATCAAGACTCATCATCCTCAACCGATGGCCCGGCGCCAGGAGCCAAGGCGGGGACGTAGCTGAGGTGAGATCAGAAGATTTCCTGTTAAAATGAAATCATCGATAAAAGCCGAATCGATTGACTGGGGATCCGTTGTGATAGTCGGAGAATATACGGTTTCCTCGGGACCTTATTTAGAGGGGATAGTCCCCTTGTTTTATCACTGAGAAACAGGTGGGCACGATAGCGCCTGCTCACCTACTGACCCGCAACTCAACGATCGATTTTAAGGAAGGTGTTCCCGAATTAATCCAAGTCTTTTGCTTTTGGGTCGCGGCGATTAAATGGTATTACGGTTCCCAGGATTAGGGTATTCACCTCAACCCCCGGTTTACCCCTTAAGGGCCTTATAATTGCTTGCCGACAATCGCACCCCCGCTCAAGCTTTTGCGTCGTGCCGATCATCTCCCGTTTTCGACAAATCCTGCGCTCGGACCTTGAAGCTCCCGAAGTTGAACGTCAGTTTGGCCGAGGCTGGATCAGTGGCGTAGCCGCCCTCGTTCTGGCCATCTCCGGTTTTTTACTCGTCGTTTGCCTCCGTTTTCCATCTTGGTTCACGGTTCCGCAAGTCCGGGACCTCTATTCTAACCCGGTCTTTCATTTTGGCCTTCAATTGTGGCTCATTGGCGCGTTTATCCTGGCCATCATCAGTCTTGTGCTCCGGCAAAATAAAATCCTGGGTTTTACCGCCCTCTTTTTGTTGGTGCTCGCGAAAAAAGTCGGAAAAAAGGAAAAAAAGGGGCCAGGCACCCGTTTTCCTTTTCTCCCATCGCGCAAGTCGCGCAAGACACCAAGACCCCGCCATCGGCGATGCGTTATGTTGCCGGGCATGAATAGTCTGTTGTCCTCCGCGTTAAGCCTGCCCGTCCTCCCTGTTACTCCTTCCCTCCGCAACAAAAGCTCCCATCGCCCGACGCCCAGCGGCAAGCCCACCCGTTCAGGCACTGCTAAGCACGGCTATGTCGCATTGGGCGCGGTAAAAAAGCCCTGCGCCACTTCAAAAACGGCCCAAATTCACCAAAATTTCGGCAAATCAAGCTTCACGGCATGTGCCTTTTCCATCAGAGGCACGAATTTACGCCTCTCCTCCTTATCGCGACAGACTAAAGGTGATGATTTCGAAGGGCCGATAGGTGAAGCTGATCGCGCCACTGCGGGCCGCCACCGGCTTTTGCTTTTCTTCGAGCAGGTTGATCCGGGCGACCTGCGAGAAATCGAGGCTGCTCTTCAACCGGGCGCGTCCGTGGGTGCCGTGGGCCTCGTAAAGACGGACGATGAGATCGTCCGAATCTTCGGCCTTCTTGATCGTGTCGAGCACGAGATCGGGAGAGTCGACGGAGAAGAGGCTGCGCGCCTTGCTCCTGCCGGGCACCGTGATCCAGGGATTATTGAACTCAAAGGCCCGACGGACCACCTCGGCTTCATCCAAACCTCCGGCATGGGGATAAACGGCGAAACGGAAGGCGTGCTTGCCCAAGTCAGCCTTTGGATCCGGGCCGGTGGTCCCGCGCAAAAGCGAAATGCGCATGACATTTTCGTGCGTCGAGTAGCCATACTTCGAGTCGGTGATGAGGGCAACGCCGTAGCCCGACTCACTCAGGTCGATCCATTTGTGCGCCGACACCTCAAAACGGGCCAGATCGTAGGTCGTGTTGAAGTGAGTCGGGCGTTTGAGCTGGCCGAACTGAATTTCGTACGAAGCTTCCGGCGCCTGGACAAGGACCGGAAACTCGGCTTTGAGGAAAGTCTCCCTTTCTTGCCAATCGAGCTCGGTCTCGAATTCGATCAGTCCGGCGTTGCGGGAGAGGAAAACCCGTTCGGTCAGCTTGCTCTTGCCAAAGGTAAAGGTGAATTCAAGCCCGACGCGCAGAGGTCCTCGTTCGATGATCCGCCCGTGGATGGCCGGAGCGAGAGGCTTGCGGGTTTCCAAGTGAAAAACGTCAACATCCCAAGCGTCCCAAGCTGTCGGTCGATCCTCAAAGAGGACGAATTGATTGGCCGCCTGCCCCGGCGCAACCGCTTCCCGATCGGCCAATTTATCGTACAAACGCAGGAGAGGTCCGCCCTGAGAAAACTCGGCGCGGAGTCGGTTGTTTTCCAGGATAAAGCGGTTCTGGGTTGAGCTGATCTCCAACGGGCCTTCGGGTTGAACGGCGGAATCAAGCGGCGCCACGCCCATTGAGGGGGCTTGGGCATGGACGAGCGGTTTTCCCCGGAATGACTTTTGGATCGATTTCAGGCCCAGCATCGGATCAATCTCCGCGACGCCCTCCCGATCCCAGCCGCAGGTGTTGAGCACGGAAACTCCGGGTCCGGAGATGCTCCATTTCTTCGCCGCCTGGTCCCGCAGGTTCGTCGCGCCGGCGATAATTATGGCATAATCCCGGGCCGAGTCTTGGTAAACGAGGTCAATCGACGAGCCCGGAAGGATATCGTGGAATTGATTGAGCAGTGTCACCTTCCAGAGTTTTTCCAGTTCGGCCTGCGGGTAGCGGATTGCGCCCTTCCAATGCTGCACCGCATTGAGAATCTCGGCGGAACGGAGAAGAAATTCCGAGCGACGGTTGTCCCTTTTGTTGGCGGCCTGGGTGGTATAGGTGCCCCGGTGCAATTCAAAATAGAGTTCGCCGCGGAGCACGGGCGCATCGGTCAGGCTCTTCTCCAGGCGTTGGAAGAATTCAAGCGAGGTGCGCTGTTCAGTGCGGGGCAGACCCTGGAAATCCTTCACCCGTTTCAGCACTTCGAGCATGTGCGGGGTGGGCCCGCCGCCGCCGTCGCCGTAACCGAAGAGGAGCATCCCCTGGTTGGTCCGTTCGTCATCCATCGCATTACGCTCATGGCGCAGGAGGTCCCAGATGGACGCCTCCCAGACCATGGCGTTGTAGGTGTTCGAGGGCGGAAAATGAGTCAGCACGCGCGACCCGTCAATGCCCTCCCAAAGAAAATTCTGGTTCTTTGGCTTGTTGAACTGGTTCCACGAGAGCTTCTGGGTCAGGAAATAGGGCATGTCGGCGCCCCGCAGAATTTGGGGCAAAGCGCCCGAGTAGCCAAAGACGTCCGGGTTCCAGAATTCCTTGCAATCCCAGCCAAATTCCTGGCGAAAGAAACGTTTTCCGTAGAGAAACTGGCGCACCAACGACTCGCCGGAAGGAATGTTGCAGTCGGGTTCAATCCAAGAGCCTCCAACCGGGACCCACTGGCCCCGCTTGATTGCCTGCTTGATCCGGGCGTAAAGTCGGGGATAGCCGTCCTTGATCCACTGATATTGAAAGGCCTGCGAGCAGGAAAATTTAAAGTCGGGGTACCGCTCCATGTAGTGCAAAACGCTCGAAAAAGTACGGACGCATTTGCGTCTCGTCTCGTCCAGCGGCCAGAGCCAGGCTGTGTCGATATGGGCATGGCCCAAGGCGGAAATTTCATGCACATAGCTGGCGTTCCTCTGGGCATAGATTTCCTTCAGCAGGGCGCGCGCCTTGGACCATGTCGATTTATCCTCCGGCGTTACCTCGTTGCAAACCTGGTTCAGGCGGGCCAGGATGCGGCCAAAACGGGGTGTGGAGGGCAGGTCTTTTTGCAATTGAATGTAGCGGAATGGAACAAAAAGATCGTGAAAAAGGGAGAAAGCTTCGTCATCAATCAGGGCCAGGTCGGCTTGTTCAAAAACAAAAAGCGGCAGGTGTGGATACTCACTCTGCCGATCCGTTGTTCCGCCGGATATGCCGTTGCAGGCGACTTCCACTTCGAGCGCAATCCGACCGTGGGCAGCAATTCGCGGCAGGCGCACTTCCTTGCGCGAGCCATCCCGCAAAGGAGAATAGGATTGATAGTTGACACCCTGCAGCGGCTGGCCGTTCCACCAGACCAAGCCTTCTGAGTGGGTGTTGAAGAGCAGGCAGACCGTTTGTCCGCGCCAACCCTTCGGTAACTCTCCTTCGAGACGGAACCAATAGGTATTCCAGAGACCCGGCAGAGGCGTGCCCGGACTAACATTTTTGTAAGTGAGCTTTTGCGCGTCCCGATATGAAATGCGGTCGACCGGGCCGGCCATTTTGGCCCGAAGCGGGACCGTGTCCCGGTAGATGAGCTTGGTAAACCGCTCAATGAACTGCTCAATACGGGTGAGGGTGATGGAAAGATGCTTTTGCATAGATTGAGCCGTCAGGCTACGGCAAAATAGTGACGAGAAAATGAGAATCTTGCCGTCACCGTGCTTGTTTAATCGCTTGGGTTGAATTCTTTGAAGCTTGCTTCGGGGTTCCTTACTGGCCGGACTCGGCGGCAACTTGGGCGTCTGGATCAAACGGTGGGGAACAGAAGCAGTTGCCGGGTTCTCAGCGTTTCGCTGATGGCATTGATCCCGTCCTGCAGGGCGGTCATGTTTTCGATCAGCCATGCTCCGTTTTTCAACTCGAGCATCGACCGTAAAAGTTCCGATTGTCCGACCAGTTTCTGATCGGCGGCAATGAGATGCTGCAGCGTCGCCGTCTCCTGCCGGTAACGCTGGGTCATTCGGTCGTTTTCCGGCACGGGCTGGGCGCTGATCTGGCCCTGGAGTTCACCGATGGCCCGTGAGAGCTTTTCGATGGTCTGAGCGCCCGCCATGGCGGCGGCATCGGGCCGGGGCTTCTCGCGGGAAGGGGCCGGGAGAAAGTCGCGGCGGTAATCGCGCTCGGCTTTCTCGACGCTTTTGTGCGCCCATCCCAGGAGCAGCCCGACTTTGCTCCGGATGAGCTGGTCATCGGCCCGCAGCTGGTTTTCCTGGCGATAGAAGTTGTAGCCCCAACCATAAAAGAGGTTGATGGCGACCTTCGCCAGAGAGTCGACGTCGTAGAAGGCGGAGCCGGGCATGGTTTTAACATTACTCCATGGGGGACCGGGGAGGTGGGACGAAGCCAGATTCTGTGCCCTCCGACAGGGGAGGAAGCGCCTCACTTTGCTGGGTGACATCAGGAGAGGGCGTCGGTACGCCCAAATTTTGTGACGACAGGCCGGTTTCGGGGCCGAGCGGATAAAAGCCGGTCGGCTGGCCTCCGATCTGGAAGGGCAGGCCTGCCGCCGCGTTGGGTGCCGAGACGAGGCCCCGGTCGGCCATTTTCAGGGCCAGGTAATAGCGCACCGCTTCGATGGGGGAGAGTCCGATGGCCTGGAGCGAGATCAATTCCCGCATCCGCTCGTCCTTCGGGAGGATGAGGACTTTGAGGTCGTTGAGCAGAATTCCGAAGGTGGCCAGAAATTCGGTCAAATGTCCCTTTACGCCTTCGCGAATTTCATAAATGTGCTCGTTGATGTTCTCCATTTTCGTCACCTGCACGACTTGGTTGATCGCTTGTTCGATGGCGGGGCCAGCGTAATCGGCGACTTCCTTGATATCGATCACATTGCCGTTAAAGGGCAGATGGGTGGTGAGCTCAAGGGCCGCCTCCCGCGTGTCGACATGGATATAGTAATCGGCCTGGTAGGCCATCTCGGCCATCTCGGCGCTGGTGGCAATGCCCTGGCTGCGGACCAGGAGCTTCGAGCGGTTGACGTAGATGACTTCGTAGACCCAGGGCGAGTTGCCGCCGAAGAACCCCTGCGCGATGGAACCGAGCAGCGGCTTGTCGGGTGTCGTCAAGGCATATTGCCCCGTCTCGTAAACGTTCAGCACCGCTCCGCGCGCCTTCAGGACGCAAAACTCATTGCTTTCGACGGTGAGCAGCGAACCCGAGACGATGCTTTCATCGGCAATCCGGATGGCCAGCCGCCGGGTCCCAAGCAGATTGGAACCATCGCGGTTGAGTGAAGTAATGACTTGGCGAGTGAGGGCCATGCGATCTCCTTTGGGGTGTTTTGGAGGTTAAAAAATTGAACAAGAATCCTGCAACGGAACTTCTAACCCTTCTCAAATCGAAGGCAAGCCCTATCCAACTTCGTGACGCTAACGTGACATTGGTAGCACAGCAGATTCTGTATCTTGGTGTTCTAGGTTCGAGTCCCGCAGCGAAGCCGAAGCCGACGGTTGCCGCCGATTACTTGAACTCCTCAACGTTCCGGACAAATTCCTCGACGCGCGTCCGCAGGGCCGCGTCACCGCCCGCTTCATAAAGGCCGCCTCCAATTAAGAGGACCACTTCCCGTCCGTAGAACGAAAGCACATCGGCCACCTGGTGATATTTGATCCCGCCCGCCGGCATTGGCAGTGAGGACGTCAGACCTGGAATCTCCGGCTGGGTCAGCGTCCGCGCCAGCTTGCCGCACGTTTCGCGGCTGTAGGCGAAACGTCCGCCGAAATTGGCGAAGATCGTCGCGTCGGAGCCGTAGAGTGGAAAGAGTTTCCCGTAAAGCAATTCGGGGGCGGTCCGCGTCGCACCGCCGAAGCTGGGGTGGCCGACCACCGGCACCCGGGCGTGGCGGGCCGCGATCTCGGCCAGGAAGGGAAGTCCCAGCAGCATCGGGGCGATCATCACCGCGCCCACGCCTTCGTCTTCCGCGAACTTGAGCTGTTCCAGCACGGTCGACGGCGTCCCGATCAGGTTCGGCACATAGATCGAACTGCGTCCCGTGGCCCGGTTCGCCTCGCGGGTGGCCTTCTGGCAGGCGTGCACCCGTTCCCGGAAGGGATGAAAACGGTGATTGGCCAGCCCGTGATCGTCCTTGATGATGTCGATTCCTCCCTGCGCGAAAAGAGCGCAAAGTTGGGCGATTCGTTCGGTGCGCAGCCCGATCGGCTTGAGCGCGGTGCTTGTGATGGCCCGTTCCGGCACGTTTACGATTTTGCGAAGGCCCGCTGCCCCGAACTTCGGGCCGGGCAGCGCGTTTTTGCGTCCCGGCCAGTCGGTGGGCAGCGCGAAATCGGCCAGCAGCACGTGCTCTTGGATTGATGAGTTGCCGAAAAGGACGTTGAGAAACTGCGCCGGGTCATCCGCCGTGGCGATGATCGGGAAGTCGATGATTGCGCGGTGTTTATCGGCGCCGATTTCATCGAGGGAGACCAGCCGCCCCACAATGTTTTCCAGCACGAACTTGTCACGCAGCGCCGTTCGCGGCAGTTCCACCGTCTGTTCCAGCAGCAGCGACTCGACCCGCGCATCGAGGTCGGACTTGGTCGGGGCGGTGACGTGATAAGTGACCCGCAACGCGGGCCAGGGGGCAGGGGAAGGCATGGGAAATGTGAGTAAAGCGAAGGCACCGCCCGGGATCAATCTGCTTTAAACCTAGAAAACCGCAAAGTCAGATTAGAGTTTTTCCCAATCAAGATTTTCCTCCTTATATTTTCGCTACTTCGTTGACGCTTTACGCGTTAACTACTAGCTTCTGGGCCGGTATGCCTTACACCGCAACGCTTCCGAAACAGCGTCCCTTCGGCGAAACGTCCCGGCCCGATGCCTGGTGGATCCAGCCGCTCTTGGTATTCCTCGGTTTCTCAGCCTTCATCGTCTACTCGACCTGGGCTGCTTTCCAGGGCCTCGACTCCGCCCATTGTTATTATTGGTACGGTGCAGATGAGTCGGGCTATACGGCGAATTACATTTCGCCGTTTTACTCGCCTGATCTTTTCGGTTACCCGTCGCATCCCGGGATCTTCGGCTTGGTGCCGTCGTGGTGGCCCGGTTGGGTCCCCTATTCGCCCGCCTTCCTCATCATGTGGATCCCCGCCGGCTTTCGCTTCACCTGTTACTACTACCGCGGCGCTTACTACAAGGCGTTCTGGCTTGATCCCGTCAACTGCACCGTGGGCGAGCCGCGCAAAAGCTACCTCGGTGAACGTTATCTCCCGCTCATCCTGCAAAACGTCCACCGTTACTTCTTCTACCTCGCATTCGTTTTCATCCTGATCCTCGCTTATGACGCCTGGCTGGGGATGTGGTTTACGGACGATGCGGGCGTCAAGCATTTCGGCATCGCGGTCGGCACGCTTGTTCTGGTCATCAACGTGGTCCTGCTGGGCGGCTATACGTTCGGGTGCCATTCGCTGCGGCATTTGATCGGGGGTTTTCTCGATTCACAGTCGAGAGTACCCGCCTGCGCGAAGGGTTTTGCCTGCGTCAGCTGTCTCAACCACCAGCACATGCTCTGGGCGTGGCTGAGTCTCTTTTGGGTCGGTTTCACCGATGTCTACATCCGCCTTTGCGCGATGGGCATCTGGCACGATTTTCGATTCTTCACTCTTTGATCCGCAACCGGGAATTTTGCCGTGGCCACCAATTACGAAACTTTTGAATACGATGTCCTCGTCATCGGCGCCGGCGGTGCGGGTCTTCGCGCGGCCATCGAAGCTTCCGCGGCGGGTGTAAAAGTCGGGCTGGTCTGCAAATCGCTCCTCGGCAAGGCCCACACCGTCATGGCCGAGGGCGGGATGGCGGCGGCGATGGGCAATGCCGACGACCGCGACAACTGGAAAGTCCATTTTGCCGACACGATGCGCGGCGGCCAGTACGTCAACAACTGGCGCATGGCTGAGTTGCACGCCAAGGAAGCGCCCGCGCGCGTTTACGAACTCGAGGCGTGGGGCGCGGTGTTTGACCGGACCAAGGACGGGAAAATTCTCCAGCGCAATTTCGGGGGCCATCGTTATCCGCGGCTGGCCCACGTCGGCGACCGGACCGGCCTGGAATTGATCCGCACGCTTCAGGACCACGGCATTCACCAGGGGATCACGGTCCACATGGAATGGACCATTGTGACGCTGCTCAAGGATGGCAGCCGCATCGCCGGTGCATTCGGTTACGATCGCGAGCGGGGACGGTTCAAGATTTTCAAGGCGAAGGCCGTCGTGGTCGCCTCGGGCGGATTGGGCCGAGCCTACCGGATCACGAGCAATTCGTGGGAAGGGACAGGAGATGGCCACTCGCTCGCCTACCATGCCGGGGCCGAGTTGCTCGACATGGAGTTCATCCAATTTCACCCCACCGGCATGATCTGGCCGCCGAGCGTGCAGGGTCTCCTCGTCACCGAAGGTGTGCGCGGCGAAGGCGGCGTCTTGCGCAACAAGGACGGCAAGCGGTTCATGTACGATGACATCCCGGACAATTACAAATCCCAGACCTCGACCGATCCCGAGGAGGGATGGCGTTACACTCAGGGCGACAAGAATGCCCGCCGCCCGCCGGAACTGCTGACGCGCGACCACGTCGCCCGCTGCATCAACCGCGAGGTAAAGGCCGGCCGGGGCAGTCCCCACGGCGGCGTCTTCCTCGATATTTCGTGGATCAAGGAAAAGCTTCCCAACGCAGCGGAGCACATCAAGAAGAAGCTGCCGAGCATGTACCATCAGTTCATTCAACTGGCCAATCTCGACATCACCAAGGAACCCATGGAAGTCGGCCCTACGACGCACTACGTGATGGGCGGCGTCCGGGTCGATGGTGACACACAGATGTCGACTGTCCCGGGGCTTTTCGCCGCCGGAGAATGCGCCGCCGGTCTGCATGGCGCGAACCGCCTTGGCGGCAATTCGCTTTCCGACCTTCTTGTTTTCGGAAAACGGGCGGGCGAGTATGCGGCCAAGTACGCGAAGGAAAATCCGGAAGGCCAGGTCAGCGACGAGCAGATCGAGGCGGCGGTGCGGGAGGCGCTTGCACCGTTTGAGCGCGGCTCCTCCAGCGGTGGCAGCGCCGAGGGGCCCTACCAAGTGCAGCACGATTTGCAGAACATGATGCAGGAGCTGGTCGGCATCGTCCGTCGTGAAGATGAAATGGCGCGTGCGCTCGAAGGTTTGGGCAAGCTTGAGGAGCGGGCGTCCAAGACGTCGGTTTATGGCAACCGCGAGTACAATCCAGGCTGGCACACCGCGCTCGATCTCAAACATCTCCTCACCGTCTCCGAGGCGATCACCCTCTCGGCCCTTGATCGCAAGGAGAGCCGTGGCGGCCATTTTCGCGAGGACTTTCCGAACAAGGACGCCGGTGCGGCCAAGGTAAACACCGTGATCTTCAAGGGAGCCGACGGCTCGATGCAACTGCGGCGCGAACCGATTCCCGACATACCGGAAGTCTTGAAACAAGTTGTGGAGGAGATGAAATGAATACCGTCACTTTCAGAATCTGGCGCGGCGATATCAACGGCGGCAAGCTGGTTGACTACACGACCGAAGCCTCCGAAGGCATGGTTGTACTTGATGTCGTCCACAAGATCCAGGCGACCCAGGCCAATGACCTCGCCTGCCGCTGGAACTGCAAGGCGGGCAAATGCGGTTCATGCTCGGCGGAGATCAACGGCGTGCCGCGCCTGATGTGCATGACGCGCCTCGACATGATCCCGATCGACAAGCCGGTGACGATCGAGCCGATGCGGGCGTTTCCCAGCATTCGCGATCTCGCCACTGATGTCTCATGGAACTTCCGCGTGAAGACCAAAATCAAGAAGTTCAAGCCGCGCGCGCCCGACGCCCCGGATGGCACCTGGCGCATGCAGCAGGAGGACATCGACCGCGTGCAAGAATTTCGCAAGTGCATCGAGTGCTTTCTCTGCCAGGACGTCTGCCACGTCCTGCGCGACCACCACAAGCACGAGGAATTCATCGGCCCGCGCTTCCTCGTTTACACGGCGGCGCTGGAAATGCACCCACTCGACACGGAAGACCGGCTGCCCGAACTCAAGCAAACGCAAGGCATCGGTTATTGCAACATCACCAAATGCTGCACCAAGGTTTGTCCGGAGCATATCACGATCACCGACAACGCGATCATCCCACTCAAGGAACGCGTGGTGGATGAGTTTTTCGATCCGCTGGGGTGGCTCTGGAAGAAGATCCGACCCAAGGAATAGTCATGACGTCTGCCAAGGTCATTATGACTCAATGAGCGCGACATTTCGTCGCTTTTTTGGCGCTTGTTTGCGCCATTCACAGTGCACGATAATGCATAACATATTAATAAATAGCATGTTGTATAAATACTTGAAATACCGGCCCACATCCTGCAGAGATGGGCCATATGGCAAAGATTTTAGGCATTGATTTGGGTACGACGAACTCGTGCATGGCCGTCATGGAAAATGGCGAGCCCGTGGTTCTTGAAAATTCAGAAGGCGCACGGACGACTCCGTCTGTGGTTGCGTTCACCAAGAGCGGCGAGCGACTCGTCGGCCAGGCCGCCAAGCGCCAGGCGATTACCAATTCCAAGAACACGATTTTTTCAGTCAAACGCTTCATGGGTCGCAAGTACGCCGAAGTAAAAGGGGAGGGTTCCCGCGTTCCTTACAAGCTGGTGGAGGCGAAAAACGGCGACGCCCACATTGAAGTCGAGGTCAAAGGTGAAAAGAAGGTCTTTTCCCCCGAGGAAATCTCCTCGTTCATCCTGGGCAAGCTCAAGGCCGACGCCGAGGCGAAACTCGGCGAAAAGATCCTCCAGGCGGTCATTACGGTTCCGGCCTATTTTAACGACAGTCAGCGCCATGCGACCAAAGATGCGGGTCGCATTGCGGGACTCGAAGTGCTGCGCATCATCAACGAGCCGACGGCCGCCTCGCTCGCCTATGGTCTTGAGAAGAAGAAAGACGAGAAGATTGCCGTCTACGATTTGGGCGGCGGTACGTTCGACATCTCGGTCCTCGAAATCGGCGAGGGTGTCTTTGAGGTGAAGGCGACCAACGGCGATACGCACCTTGGCGGCGACGACTGGGACAACGCGGTCATGGACTGGCTGCTCAGCGAATTTAAATCCGAAATGGGAATCGATCTCAAAGGTCAGCCGGACGCCATTCAGCGTCTGAAAGAGGAGTCGGAAAAGGCGAAGATCGCCCTTTCCTCCTCGCAGACCTACGAGATCAACCTGCCCTTTATCACCGCGGACCAGACCGGTCCGAAGCACATCCGCAAGGACCTGACCCGCGCCAAGCTCGAACAGCTCACCGACTCACTGACCGAGCGGACGATCAAGCCCGTCGGCGCCTGCCTGGCCGACGCCAAGCTCTCCGCCTCGCAGATCGACGAGTTGGTTCTCGTCGGCGGCATGACCCGCATGCCGAAGATCATCGAGACGGCTCGCAAGCTCGTGAACAAGGAACCCCACAAGGGCGTGAACCCCGATGAAGTCGTCGCCGTCGGCGCGGCCATCCAGGGCGGCGTTCTCAAGGGCGACGTCAAGGACGTGCTTCTGCTCGACGTGACGCCTCTCACGCTGGCGATCGAGACCTCCGGTTCCGTCGCCACACCGATGATCCCGCGCAACACGACGATCCCGACCAAGAAGACCCAGACCTTTTCCACCTATTCCGACAACCAGCCCGGCGTTGAAATCAAGGTGCTTCAGGGAGAGCGGCCCATGTCCCGCGACAACAAGCAGCTCGGCACCTTCCACCTCGATGGCATTCCGCCGGCCCCGCGCGGCGTGCCCCAGGTCGAAGTCACCTTCGACATCGACGCCAACGGCATTCTTCACGTCTCGGCCAAGGACCTCGGCACCGGCAAGGAGCAGAAGATTTCCATCACCGGATCGAGTGGTCTGGCCAAAGACGAAATCGAGAAGATGACCCGCGACGCCGAGGCCCACGCCGAGGAAGACCGCAAGGCCAAAGAAAAGGTCGAACTGCGCAACAACGCCGATTCGGCCGCCTACGCCGCGGAGAAGATGCTTCGCGATCTGGGCGACAAAGTCGACGCGGCCAAGAAAACCGAGATTGAGGATGAGGTGAAGAAGGTCAAGGACGCCCTGGCCAAGGACGACGCCGACGCCATCAAGGCGGCGCTCGAGTCGCTCAACCAGAAAGTCCAGGCGGTTTCCGCCGACCTCTACAAGCAGGCCGCCACGCAGGCCCCGGCAGGCGGCGCTCCGGCTCCGGAAGGCGTGCCTGGTACGCAGACTCCTCCGGGAGCATCCGCCCCGAAGGACGACGTGGTCGACGCCGACTTCGAGATGGTCGACAAGGATGACAAGAGTGGGAAGAAATAATTATTCTTTCTAATCCAGTGAATAATACTCCAACTAACTTGAACATCCCTAGATATCCGGTCGATCAGAAGACCTTGAATGGAAAGGCAGTTACATTTAGTAACTTGTCACACGATAACGGCACTGTGAGATCAAGCGGTAAAGGTCAGCTAAGCGTCCGACAGCATAATGGACTAGGTCTTGTGGAAATACTGACTGAATCCGAATGGAATGGTCCCAGTCTTTTGCGGAGCTTTAGATTTACTCTTACCGAATTAGTAGCCAAACAGCTTAAACCCGATGGTGAAGGCGGATTTCTTTTAAATCTCGTCGCGCACTAAAGCTTTGCAAAGAAATGAAGACCTACCGGATCCTTTACGCCGATACGAGCCGGACCATGAAAGCCGATTTCATCGAATATACCGGTGACGGTAAGTTCATCATCCTGCTCGACGCCAAACGCAACACCAAGCACGTCATCGTCACAGCCAATGTCGTCGCTGTCATCGAAGAATAAATTTTAACCACCGTCATCCTGAGTCTGTCGCGGAAGCAGCGGCCGCGGGCGTAAAACCGCCGGCGCCGCCGATCCCACGACAAGCCCGGGATGATTTTAACCAAACAACACAACAACCAAACGAAAGGAGACAGAATATGGCAAACCCCAGCTTCCGTCCTCTCAGCGACCGGGTGCTCGTGCAGCCGCTCGAAGAAGGTGAAGTAAAAAAAGGCGGGATCATCATTCCCGATACCGCGAAGGAAAAACCCCAGGAGGCGAAAGTCGTCGCCATCGGTACCGGCAAACTCGACGACGCAGGCAAAAAATTGCCCTTTGAAGTCAAGGTCGGCGACAAGGTGCTGATCAGCAAGTATGGCGGCACCGAAATCAAGATCGACGGCACCACGTACCAGGTGCTGCGCGAAGACGATATCCTCGGCATTCTCGCCTGAGACCGTCTCCGAAAAGGAAACCTCTAACCCAAAACTCTAACAAAGGAGCTTATTATGGCAGCAAAACAACTTCAGTTCGATGAACACGCCCGGCACGCCCTGCTGCGCGGCATCGAAAAATTGAGCCGTGCCGTCAAGGCCACGCTCGGACCCCGTGGACGCAACGTCGTCATCGACAAGAAATTCGGTTCTCCGACCATCACCAAGGACGGTGTCACGGTCGCAAAGGAAATCGAGTTGGAAGACCCCTACGAAAACATTGGCGCTCAACTCGTGCGCGAAGTCGCCAGCAAGACCAGCGACATCGCCGGTGATGGCACCACCACGGCGACGGTTCTCGCCGAGGCCATCTACAAGGAAGGCCTCAAGAACGTCACCGCCGGAGCCAACCCGACCTGTCTGCAGCGCGGCATTGACAAGGCCGTTACGGCGATCACGGACGAACTGGCCCGCATCTCTAAAAAGGTGAAGGACAAGGAAGAAATCAAGCAGGTCGCAACCGTCTCCGCCAACTGGGACACCACGATCGGCGAGATCATCGCCGACGCGTTGGACAAGGTCGGCAAGGACGGTACCGTCACAGTCGAAGAGGCCAAGGGTATCGAAACCTCGCTCGACGTGGTCGAAGGCATGCAGTTCGACAAGGGCTATCTCTCGCCCTATTTCGTGACGAATGCCGAGGACCTCGAAGCGGTGCTTGAAAACGCCTATATCCTGATCCACGAGAAGAAAATCAGCAGCCTCAAGGACCTCCTGCCGCTGCTCGAGAAGATCGCCAAGTCGAGCCGTCCGCTCCTCATCATTGCCGAGGAAGTGGAAGGCGAGGCCCTCGCGACGCTCGTCGTGAACAAGCTGCGCGGCACCATCCAGGTCGCGGCCGTCAAGGCCCCCGGATTCGGTGACCGCCGCAAGGCCATCCTCGAAGACATCGCCGTCCTCACCGGTGGTCGTCTGTTGAGCGAAGACCTAGGCATCAAGCTTGAGAACGTCGGCCTGGATGACCTCGGTCGCGCCAAGCGCATTGTCATCGACAAGGAAAACACCACGATCATCGAGGGTGAAGGCAAGAGCGCCGACATCCAGGGCCGGGTCAGTCAGATCCGCCGCCAGATCGAGGAAACGACCTCCGACTACGACAAGGAAAAGCTCCAGGAACGTCTGGCCAAACTGGCCGGCGGTGTCGCCGTCATCAATGTCGGTGCTGCCACTGAGACCGCGCTGAAGGAGAAGAAGGCCCGCGTCGAGGATGCTCTCCATGCCACCCGCGCTGCGGTGGAAGAAGGCATTGTCGCCGGAGGCGGTGTTGCCCTGATCCGCGCCCAGAAGGCGCTCGACAAGCTCGAGGTCAGCGGTGACGAGGCCATCGGTGTCCAGATCATCCGCCGCGCCATCGAGCAGCCCCTGCGCACGCTCGTGGAAAACGCCGGCGGTGAAGGTTCCGTCGTGGTCAACGAAGTCAAGAGTCGCAAGGGTAACGAAGGCTACAACGTTGCGACCGGCGAATATGTCGACCTGATCAAGGCCGGCGTCGTCGATCCGACCAAAGTGACCCGCTCGGCCCTCCAGAACGCGGCCTCCATCAGCGGCCTGCTCCTCACCACCGAAGCTGTGGTGACCGAGCTGCCGGAGAAGGAAAAGCCCGCGGCTCCCGGCGGCGGCCATGGCGGCCCCGGCGGTATGGGCGGAATGGACTACTAAGCGAGTCCAAATCGTCCCTGTTAGCGTAAGGGATTATTTCAAAAGCCGGGCTGGTAACAGCCCGGCTTTTGTTGTTTTGAGCGGCATACTTTATTTCAAAGCCGTTAAGATATAGGAGTAAACTGTTTACCACCCCAATCAGGCTGTCCCATATTCTTCTTGCCCAAGTGGCAACGCGAGATATTGTCCTTCCCGTGCCGCGCCAAATCAAAGATCAGGGCATTGTGATCGTCGAGGACGACGCCCATATCGGTGAATCACTCGACTTGTATTTTAAGCCACGAAATACCGTTCAGGTTTTTGGCAGTGCCGAGGAAGCCCTGGCGGCCGAAGCGACATTTGGCAATGTTGATGTTTTTATTATCGATTATAAGCTCCCGGCTAAAAACGGGATCACACTTTTCCAGTCTTTGCGGACAAAATTTCCCACCGCCAAATACATCCTCATCACCGGCGAAATGAATTACGAACTGGCCGAAAGCACCCTTAAGCTTGGTTTCGATGCGCTCATTCTTAAGCCCTTCGACTACACTATCCTTGAGGACAACATTTCCGGTCTCATTTCCACCACAGCCTGAATTAAAAATGTTGGGTTAAGATAATTATCTCTTTATGCCTAATACGGGTTTCCAAATCGTCATTGTCGAGGACAACGTTGAAGCCAACAATCTTTTGCGCGACTGGTTGAAGTTGAAGTTTCCCGTCACCTGCTTTCTCGACGCCGAATCGACTCTCCGCATCCTGCCCCCCAGCGATGAACCGGTTGTCTTCCTGATCGACTACAACATGCCAGGCGACAACGGCATTATTTTGAAGAACAAGCTCGTCCCGCTCTTCCCCAAAGCCAAATACATCCTCGTCAGCGGTCTCTTTGACGAGAGGCTGACCGAGCAGGCCAAGGCCGCCGGTTTTGATGCCCTTGTTCCGAAGCCCTTCGCCATGCCGGCGATCACCGAGAGGATTGAGGAATTGATGGGTCTCAAGCAAAAGGAAAGTCTGGTCGACTTGGTCAAGCGCAAGAGCGGCCAGTTGCCCGTGCTGGTGCTTTAGGGCCAGCGCATGGACGCTTCCCAGCTTCCACACCGCTGTCCCAAGTGCAACGCCTTGGTTGTTGATCGCCGTTCTCTCGTCTGCACCACCTGTCGTGCAGCGTTACCCAAAGAGTGGATCATGACGAAAGAACAGGCTGCCAAATTGGCGGCGATTGATCGGGAGTGCCGCGCGGAACATGCCGAGGCAATGAAGGCGTTAAATAATCCGTGGACTCAGCCCGTTACCCCTCCATAGTTTTCAGCAGGAGCCCCTCGGTGCGAAGGGTAGAACTCAGAGCTTTGGGGCGTTACGCTGCCTCCATGGCCTCGTTCTCGCGGTCCTGCTCCACACGCCGGATCGAGTAGTTGGATGACTGCATCTTGCCCCGCGTGCATTCCCGCGCGTAGGTGATCAGGTGATGAGCCACCATCGCCACTTGGAACATGGTCTCAACGTTGCCCTGCTTCAGTTCCGTCCAGGCCATCTTCCAGAAATGTCGGCGGTAATCGCTTAGGATACCAACACGCCAGATGATACGACCAAAAATACCGAAGGCCCGGCTCAGGTTGTCCCAGGTTGCCTGCTTGAGCGGGTGGCGCGGCTTGATCCGGTTCGGGTAGGTGTGAATCGCGTTATGGGCATAGCGCGCGTAAAGCTCCGCCGGGCTGAAAACCTTCGCGATAACCCGCTGCCAGTTGCGCACAACCGTTTCGTAGGGCTGAAGAAAAATGATGTTTGAATCGCGGTCCTCCGCGTCGTGCAGCACGCGATTATCCTGCTCCAGTCTCGTGTAGAGAGCAGTGTTCGGCAGGGCGTAGAGGATGTTGACAGTCATGATTGGGATTTTAGAAACCTCCGCGAAATCGATGATCGCCTGCGGCGTCTCCTCCGTGTCTGTGTCGAGTCCCATGATGATGCCCGAGGCCGCCTCGATCCCGTATTTGTTGAACGTCTCGACCGCTTCCAGGATCGGCGTGCGCAGATTTTGCCCCTTCTTCATCGCCTTGAGCGCACGCGGTTCCGGCGTCTCGATCCCGAAAAAGACGTTGGTGAAAAAAGCCTCGCGCATCTGTTCGAGAATTTTGGTGTGGCTTGCCATGTTCAGCGTCGCCTCGCACGAGAGGCGCACCTGGCAGTCGCGCCGTTTCTGCCACTCGATCAGGTGGGGCAGCAATTCCGCCGCGGCCTTCGGGTTGCCGATGAAATTGTCGTCGACGAAGTAGACCGATACACAACCGCCGTCGGCCAGTTGGTCCAACTCGCGGACGATCTGTTGCGGTGTTTTCAACCGCGGATTGCGTCCGTAAAGCGCCGGGATGTCGCAAAACTCGCAGGTAAACGGGCACCCGCTGGAGAACTGCACCGAGCCGAGCAAGTATTTTCGCAAGTCGATCCGGTGATAGGCCGGCGTCGGGAACTGCGCCATCGGCAGCCGTTCCACCGTCCGGTAGATGATCTGCTCCGCGGGCCGCTCCACCGTCTCGTCCAGCCGCTGGAAAAGCCGCAGCGTCCCGTCCCCCACCTCGCCGCAGTGGAGCAGGTCCACGTCGGGGTAATAATCGGGCGCGGAGGAAACCGAAGGGCCGCCCAGTGCCACCACCTTGCCCGCGGCGTGCGCGCGCCGCGTGATGTCGTGGATGCGGTGCCGCTGGATGTGCATGCCCGAGACGAACACCGCGTCGGCCCAAGCGAACTCCTCCGGCTTGATCCGCCGGATGTTCTCGTCCACAAACTTGATCTCCCATGCCTCCGGGATCAGGGCCGCTACCAGCAGGATGCCTTGCGGCGGCATGAATCCCTTCACGTCACCCATTAACGGGAATGCATGGTTGAACGTCCCGAAGCTGTAACTGTAACGTGGGAATGCGCAGAGAATGCGGCGCTGGTTGCGCGGCTGGAACGCACACAGTGCGGAGGATTCTGTCTCGGACGAGGTTTTTGTCGGCTCGGCAAGGGCAATCACAGGAAGCACATCCTAGCACGAAATAGCGCCAACGGCGAAGGGTAAAGCAGGTAAGGGGAATTAAAGGCTGACCTACGCTTCACATCGTCTTGACGCGGCATCGCCCGCCTGTTGCACTGGTCGGATGATTTTTGCTGATGCTGATGTCATCTTTCCGGTTTTCACCACGCCCTATCTCATCATTCGGTCTCTTCCATGGTTGATACCGATCATACTGATCACCGAAGCGCTCGTTTTTTGGCGCTTCTATCCCGTCATGAAGCGCTGGATTCTGATCGCGGGCGTTATCGGCGCCAACGCTTTCTCGTGGATGGTCGGCCTCTTCATCGTCGGTTTTTTGCCCCGGGGATACACCATCGACCCGGACACCCAGACGATCCATTACGTCCAATCGTATATCGTACTCAGCTTCATCATCGCGCTCATCCTCGCCATCGTCCTCGAGTATGCCGTCTGGCGGCTCATCTTCTGGAAAAGTCCGCTTCCCTCCTTGGGCCGGGCCAATGCCTTTGCCAACCTCGCCAGCTACGCCCTCCTGATCGTGCTCAGTATTATCGTTGCTCTGGTTTGATTTCACCGGGTCGCATGACGTCCGGCCTGCGTTGTGTCATAATGAAGCATGGTTGCCGAACGTCCTGATGTCATGCCGAAGGTGCGCGATCTGCCGCACAAGCCCGGGGTCTATCTCTTCAAGGACCGCTTTAATCGCGTCATCTACGTCGGCAAAGCCCGCGACCTCAACAAGCGCGTCAGCCAGTATTTCCATCCCGCGCGGCGGCTGCACGCTGATCTCAAGACCCAGGCCCTGCTCGAGAACATCTGGGACCTTGAGGCCCACACCGTCCGCAGCGAGCCTGAATCGCTTCTGCTCGAGGGCAAACTCATCAAGGAATTTCGCCCCCGCTACAACGTCAGTTTTCGCGACGACAAACGCTTCCTTCTCGTCAAAGTCAACCTCAACGATCCGTTCCCCCGCTTTGTCCTGACCCGCGTGAAAAAGGACGACGGCTGCCGCTACTTCGGCCCGTTTGCGCACGCAGGATCGCTCCGTAAAACGCTCAGCCTCGTCCGCCGCAAATTTCATATCCGCACCTGCCGTCCGGAAATTCCCGGCGAAACCGACTACCGCCACTGCCTTCAGCATATCATCAAGAATTGTTCCGCGCCCTGCGTAAACAAAATCACCCGGGCCGGCTATCTCGCCAAGGTCCGGGAGGCCTGCGACTTCCTCGACGGTGCTTCCGGAGAAATGCTCGCCGAGTTCCGCGTCGAAATGGAAAAAGCGGCGCAGCGGCTCGATTTCGAGCGCGCCGCCGAGTTGCGCAACCTGCTCGACGACCTCAAGCGCACCACCCGGCCCACCAAACGTTTTGTTCGCCAGTTCGTCACCACTGTACGGCCCGCCGAAGACATGACCAAGCTTCAGGAAGCGCTCGGACTACCCGATCCGCTCCACGTCATCGAGTGTTTCGACATCTCCAACATCTCCACTACCCACAAGGTCGCTTCGATGGTCTGCTTCCGCGACGGCAGGGCCGATCGCGTTAACTACCGCCGTTATCGCATCAAAACCGTCGAGGGCCAGGACGACTTCGCCAGCATGGCCGAAGTGGTACGCCGCCGCTACTCGCGCGTCTTGAATGAAGGCATCCGCCGTCCCGATCTCGTCGTGGTCGACGGCGGCAAGGGCCAGCTCGGCAGCGCGCGGCGCGAACTCGAGGCCCTCGGTCTCGGTGCTCTTCCGATCATCGGCCTGGCCAAGGAGCGCGAGGAAATTTTTCGTCCGGGCCAAAGCACGCCACTGGTCATCGACCATTCCTCCGGCGCGATCCGGCTGCTCCAGCGTATCCGCGACGAGGCCCACCGCTTTGCCAACGGCTATCATCAGATTTTGATGAAGCAGCGGGTGAGCGAAAGCATCCTCGATGAATGCCCCGGCGTGAGTGAAAACCGCAAAAAACTCCTCCTGCGCCATTTCGGTTCCATCGAAAAGCTGCGCCACGCCGGCAAAGAGGAGATTTGCGCCATCGAAGGCATCGGCCCAAAGCTCGCCGAAACGCTCATCGATTTTTTCGCGACGCTCAAGCGCCGCGGTCCACAAAGCGAAGATGAGGCAGTAGCTGATGAACCTGGTCTCGATGATTCCGATCCCGAAAAAACCACTTACCAATTCAAACCGCCGCCGGCTTCAGTTTGAGGCTTTTATTGTCGGAGCGGCGGCGCGACCTTACCCTATTTTGAAGACACGTCCTGCATGAAGACCACCTGCACCCGTCACGATTGGCAGGCGCCCGACGGCGAAACTTTTCCCTATTCGCTTTGGGACATTCCCGCCGGTCAACGTCTACGCGCGGTCGTTATCGCGGTCCATGGCCTCAGCGGCGCGGCGCTCGACTTCGAGCCGCTCGGGCGCCATCTCGTCGCGCAGGACATCGTCACCGTCGCGCTCGAATTGCGCGGGCAGGGGAATGATCCCCAGCCTCATCGTCACGGAGACCTCGTCAAGATCGACGACTGGTTCCGCGACCTGGCCGCCTTCTTTTCGCTCGTCCGCTGCCGCTGGTCCGACGCGCAGATCTACGTTTATGGCGAAAGCATGGGCGCGGCTCTCCTCACCCGGTTCCTCGCCCAGGCAGCCGAGGTTGACCAGCCCGCCGGACTCATCCTCGCCTCGCCCGTCGTGGCCATGTCTTCGAAACCACTCTGGTGGCAGGAACAGGTTTTTCGCTTTCTTTACTGGACGCGCCGCACCCACCGCATCAACGTCCGCAAACTCATCAAGCCGAAGAAGGGCGAGCCGCCGAAGCTGGTCACGCGCGACGAGGCCCACCGCCAATGGTTCGAGACGGCGCCCCACAAGCTTGACTGCTTCACCATCCGCTTCTTCAAGAATCTCCGCGATCTGATCGACGGCTGCTTCGAGGCCGCGCCCAAAATCCGCGTCCCGGTCCTGGTTGTTTATGCCGCTAACGACATCTTCATTGCACCCGACCAGGTCGAAAAATTCTTTGCCCGTCTCGGCGGCCGCGAAAAGGAGCTCCGCTTTTTCCCCGACTCCTACCATCTTCTTCTGCACGATCACGACAAGGCCGGCGTTCTCGAGCGAATTGAAGCGTGGCTCCTGCGGCGTATTGACGTTACGGTCCGCCGCCAGACTGCTGAAGCCCGTTTTGCCATCTGAGTACCCAACGGGGCTGCTGACGGTAAAAATCGTCGCTGATTGCCGCGCAAGCCATTATAGTCGCCCCGACGGTCCCGTAGCTCAGATGGATAGAGCAGGAGTTTCCTAAACTCTTGGTCGCGCGTTCGACTCGCGCCGGGACCACCCCTAAAAATTGAATCAAGGAATCTCTTTCCAACCGGCACGCCTTCCGATTGGGTCGGTGACATGGCCTTGTTTCCCTGTGTACCAAGCCAAAAAATAAGAAGCGCGCACTACGTAAACATTGGGGTCCTTCCGGCACTTCCTTAAGCACGGTAGGTTCCGGCTTGTCGGGCATCTATTAAACCATTATTTTGAGACATTACACTTTACATGAAATGCGCTCTGATCTGCCGTATCACTTGAAGTGTTTTTCCTCGCCGTCGAGCGACCGCCCAGGACGGATATAAAAAAACACATAAAAATTTTAGTTTACGCTATTTTTACACAAAAAATCATAATTTATTCCATTCTTATCAAGTCATTATTATTCTACTTTTGGTTCATCAACTACTGGTGCAAGTGCAGGCATCCGATGTTTTTTTGGACGAGAGACTAATTGTGTTAGTCGCATAACTTAAGGAAGGAATCAAATGAAACCCAAAAAGCTCACTCTCAATAAAATCACGATTCGCAACTTAGGCCTGCATGAACAGGCGAATATTGCTGGTGGAATTGCAGCACCAGTTTCGCTAGCTGGATGTGGACTGGCGGGGACAGTGACGTGCATTTATTGTATCGGAACAAATGGACAGACTTGTGTCACCGCTATACCAACAGAATCACCGACAACTTGTTTTCTTACCGTACCTCTCGCTCCTCCTCCTCTCATACCGGACTCAGCGCTCTGCCCGCACCCGTAGAATTAAAATCCACACTGTTTAGGGGAGTGCTGGGTGATCCCATTAATGTCGACGCGGGCCTTTTCACGCCGGGACTATGGATGGACGGATAAAACCCCACAGTCACCGCTCGTAATTGCCCCTTCTGAGTCATCCTGAGCGCAGGCGGGCAGCTTAGGCGAAAGCCTTGTTAATAGGGGGGAAACGTGTGGGAGAGTTTGCCTCTGGCCACTTGTTCTTTGATGTAGGCCGCTACCTTGTGCTTGTAAAAATTGACTGGCAGGAGGTCTGGCCGCTGGCGCATGGCAAGCACCTTGGCCACTGCCTCGCCCTGGTCTTTTGTGCCGAGACTGACTTGCGTCTGCACGGCATTGACCATTTTTGCGTATCAAAAAACCTTGCCCCGGCGGTATAATCCCCGCATCCTGAGGGGATTATGGACTCGTCGGTTTCTCGTATGATTTCGTGGTTTTTTTCGTCCTTTACTACTGTAGCAAAAAAACGTCGCAAATTGAAAATCCATAAAAAGCTATATGAGGCTATTGCCTCTATAAAGCGCGGTTAGCTTAGCGGTAGAGCGTCCGCTTCACACGCGGAAGGTCACAGGTTCGAACCCTGTACCGCGCACCATTTGCCAGTTTTTGACTGGTCTTGACCAGGCCAACTTTTTGTTGTCCATCCTGCTGATTATCAGAGAGTTCAAAGTAGCCATTAGCCTCTGGTTTCGTACCAGTGGTGGACACGTCTTGACCTGCCCGGAACAAATCTTGTGAGTCTATTTGTGAGTCAGGGAAGGTAGCTTAAGCAAGGCATCAGCTATCGGCAAAAGCCCCGCATCGGTGTAGCTTTTGGAAGTAAGACGCATGTCGCTGTGGCGCATGATTTCCATTGCCAAGCGCGGCGCGGTGCCTGCGCGTATTAGATTGGTGGCCAGCGTGTGACGCAGCGAATGAAAGTCGGCCCGGTATCCCTTTGCATTGATAAATTCAATGCCTGCCGTTGACAGGTCGACTTTGAATCGCTTCATGGTCGGCATTACTCCGGCAAAGATTCGCGATTCGCCCACGGGCAATTTAGCGACGTGCGAACGCATCTCGGTTACAAGATCAGGATGCAGTGCGATCACGGCCTGCTGGTGGTTCTTGGTTGTCGAGGCGCGGACGTTGATGAAAGGTTTCTCGCCTTCTAAATGCAGGTCATCCCGCTCCAGAACAGCCATTTCCCTGCGGCGCAGGCCGGTGTAAACAGCGGTGAGATAAACGACCTTCCGATTCCCGGCAATAGACAGAAGGCGCTGCATTTCGTCATCGGTGAAGGCACGTCGAGGCCGGACCTGCCTACCGTTGGTCTGCACCTTCTGAACATGCACGAGCGGATTACGCGCAATGCGGTCGTGTTTTTCCATCCAATTGAGGAGTGAGGAAATCGAGCCGAGATATTCGTTGAGCGTTTTAGGAGAAAGTACCTGCTTCGCCCGCCAGGACTGGAAGGAATCGACGGTGGTGTCGCGCAAGACAGTCCAGCCGCAATCCCGAATCAATCTCTGTACTCGGTTCTTGAGTTCGTAAACATACTAACCGTCCCGGTTCAATGCGGACAGATCGGACACATACTCTTTTAAATGCTGCTCCAGGGGAGACTGCGCGGCATTACGCAACGCTTCAGATGCGAGCATCCCGGCGGATTCAAGCTGATGGGTTTTAACGATCTCCTACAGCTTCTGTTGGGCCACCCGCTTGTCTGAGGAGTGCAATAGAATATCCTGCATCCTCGTCTCTCCTTCGAGCCGATAACGGCCCCGGTAGAGCCGGGAGACAGGGGCTTTGCCGTTCTTGGTTCTATTGGGACGGGAAAACGGGGACAGGCAACATGGGAAGGCAAGGTCGGGATCCTGAGGTTAGAATAGAAGGATAAACCTCAAACGAAAGGAACCCCATGCAGTACGTTGCGATTGATTTGCACAAGCGCTATAGTGTGGTCAGCGCACTCAACGAGCAAGGCCAGCGAACGCGGGAAGCCCGGATTGACGGCAACAGCGCGGCTGGCTTTGCTCAATTTTTCAAAAGCCTGGAAGACCGGAGCCAAGTGGTGATTGAAGCGACCTGGAACTGGGGCCGAATCCACGACCTGCTCGAAGAGATCGAGGAGGTGGAGGAGGTGGAGGAGGTGGTGTTGGCCCACCCCTACAAGACACGGATCATCGCCGAGGCCCAGGTGAAGACCGACAAGCTCGACGCCCGGGCCCTGGCAAAACTGTTGCGGGCCGATCTGGTGGCTCGGGCCCACATTCCCTCGCCGGAGACGCGCCGGCGCAAAGAGGTGCTGCGCCAGCGGCTCTTTTGGGTGCGGGTGCGGACCATGGTGCGTAATCGCGTTCACCAACTGCTCGACCGGCAGCCGCGGGTGGACCTGCCCCAGATCAGCGATTTATTCGGAGGGCGCGGGATGGCGGCGATGAAGAAACTCTCCTTGCCTGAACCCGACGCCACGCAGTTGCGCCAGGACCTTGGGTTGCTGGAGGAATTGGGCCAACGCATCAAGGAACTCGAAGGGATGATCCAAGCGCAAAATGCCGGAGATGCCTCGACGCAACTCCTCTCGAGCCTGCCCGGGCTGGGCAAAATCCTGGCGGCGGTGGTGGCGGCGGAAATCGACCACGTGGAACGCTTCGCCCACCCCAAGAAACTGCTGGCCTACGCCGGGCTGGTGCCGACGACCCACTCCAGTGGCGGCAAAACCTACCACGGCCCCTTAATGCCGATGTGCAACAAGTGGCTGCGCTGGGCCTTCGTCGAAGCGGCCTGGGTGGCGGTGGGCTGCTCCAATTACTTCGGCGGCCTCTACCGGCAGCACCGCGCCCGCGGCAAAGGGGCCAACACCGCCATCGTCATCGTGGCCCGTCGCATGGCCGAAATCGCCTGGCAGATGCTGCGCCACCGCCGGACCTACCAAGACCGCCCGCCGGTCCAAGACACTCTCCCTGATCGCTCCGAACGTGCACTGGTGGAGGTGGCCTCGTAACCTCGCACCCTGGGACAGGATGGAGGATCAGGGACCCAACGTTATCAATGGCAATGAAAGCAGACGCCGAAGAGAAGGCTGGTTAGAGAATCCAAAACCTATTTCCGCAAAAAAAATGAACAAAATTTATCTCAGGATTTGATCCTGCTTTTTCAGAGAAGGCACCGTTTCCTTTTTTTAATCACAGAAGTTGCGCAGAACGCCAGGACACCGGATCGGGGTAACCCTTGTACTTGCGGGCGTGAATGGCTTTTTAGCCGCCGGGTTGGAACGCGTTCCTTCCCTTAACGGCTTTTTTCCTGCGAAACAGGTCCATCCGTCGCTCGGGAGGGGAAAGGGGGTCAGACCTTCCTGTTGCTATGCAGTTACTGGAGTGGGGACAGTGTAAATACTAAGGGCTGACCCATTAAAATCTAGCGCCCTCTTCGTCCGCAACTATTGGCAAAAAGCTTGGTTAATGGAACAGCGATGCCTTCCTTGTTCCATCCGATAAAACCATCGTCCATTCTTGCCCGGTCAGTCGTAACCTTCATCCCAACACCTTCATGAAATTATTCATCTCTCCCAAATCGTTCGGTTCTTGGATGGTGCTTTTTCTGCTTTTGGCGGCATTGCCTTTACGCGCGGAGGAATCTGTCGATTTGAGGGGTTACGGGAACGTGACCGCTGATTTAACGGCGAATCGGGCGGTGTTTGAGTGCGAAAGCGTCGAAAAGGCGGACATCCTCCTCGACAAGTTGGTGGCCGATCTGTTCTGGGATGAAACCAATCCACCTCACCAGCAGGATGCGAAAGTAGGATCGTCGACCGTGAAGGTCTATTCCCTTCCCGGCCAGGGAGCGGCGGTCCTTGCCCGGGCGGGAACGAGCGTGGTCGTTTTGGGAGCAGCCGATGAAAATCAAGCGATAGCATTGGCCGCCAAGGAGCCTCTTCTGCTTGGATCGGATGTGACCAGCCAGCCCCGGACCAAGCGGCCTATCTACCTGGATTACTTCGATAATACGTCGTTTGAAACGTATGTAAGTCCGATGGCGTCGCCCTTGAAATTGGGACTCGATACCCACTGGCCTTTCATAAAATCCATTAAAGGAGGCGAGGCCATCTCTCCTGGTCTGCCCGCTTTTCATTTTCAAAATCCAGCGCCGAACGTGATTGATTGGACCACGATCGACTATGAAGTGTTGGAAGCAACACGCGAGGGGGGGCTGATATCCGTAGACCCCTGGATCGGCGCAGCCCCTTTGTGGGCCTATAATGCTTACCCGGACCAGATGCGGAGAGTTTCCGACACCACGTTGCTGGGAGAATGGGGTGGGGTGGGCGAAGCCGGCGGGCATTACCTATCCTGGTCCATGCCATCGGATATTAGTCAGGAACTGGGCCTCGGCTTTTTGCGTCAGGTCATGGAGCGTTACGTGTCCTGCCCTGCGATTGGAGGGTGGCATCTCGAGGCGGGGGCACCCGGTCCCGAGTATGCCTTTCATGATCGCCCCAGCCGCTCCTGGGACACCTCGGCGGCGGGTCAGGCGGGATGGCGGAGCTGGCTCCAAGAGGAGCAGCATTACTCCCTGACCGATTTGGGGACCCGCTGGTACGGCGACCCGAACCATTTTACGGATTGGAACCAGGTGATGGTTCCCGACTCGAATGAATTCTTCGGGCAACTCGGGCCGGACAGTTTCCGTCTGCAAACCGGCTGGCAAACGCAAAATGTCGATGCCCTGACGACATCTCCTGATGACGACAAATGGCTTCCGGTGGAAATGCCGCCCTCGCAGCAGGAGGCTTTCCTCTCGCAAACCGGCGCCAATTATTTTCAAACGTCTTTCGACCCGGGCGATTGGTTAAAAGAACAGCAAGCGAAGGGAAGCAAGGACGTCTGGCTGGTGGTGGGGGCGACCGGAACCGGCGTGAATGCCGTCCAGATCTGGTGGAACAATGCGCCCGTGGAAGTGCCCAAGGATATCGATTCGAAAGAGGGCCCCTTCGCCGTTCGGGTCACCGACTTGATCCAGCCCGGCTCCAATCAACTCAGGATCGGGCTTGCCTCTGCCCCCCAAACCAGCAAAGCGAAGCTGGCCGGGCCGGTGTTTCTTACGGTGCACGAACCGAAACGTCTTCCCTATCTGGGTCGTGAAGCCAATGCCCGCTACGTGGACCTGATCGACTGGCAGAATTGGGCGATGGCCGATTCCATTCGACGTGTTTATGAACTGGCACGGAAAATCGATCCCAATCGATCGTTTATCTTGTCAACGAATGGGTACCCCACAGACACTACCGACTACGCTTGCCAGATCGCCGCCGACTATGGTGCGGGTCTTGAAAATACGGGCAGTGAAGCCGGTTATGCGCCCTGGTGGTCGGGGCTCGGTTTGGTGGGGGGCTTTTATAGCACCAGTGAAGAGAGCAACACGCCTCAAAAATCGACTCCCCAGGGCGATATGCTTGAGCGAGGTTTCAGCTGGGTCCTTTTCGAGGCCAATTCCAACCACTCGCTTGATCAGAACATAGAAGATTTCATCCGGCGGGAAAGCGAGGATGGCTGGTTCACCCGGCACCGTCGGCAAATCGAACTCTTCGGTAAATACCTCCGTGAACAGCCGAAGATCGTCCTTTTACGTTCGACGGAAAGCATCCAGTTGCATTCGCGCGAGCCGTATCAGTGGGATATTGGACGGGGCGAGATTGAAGCGAGCCATTACGATTGCGCCTACGCGACTGAAAATCAACTGAAGGCCGGCCTGGTGGATAAGTACCCGGTGCTGATGGATACCGGGAGTGAATTCATGGAACCCGATACGGTCGCCGCGATTCGCAAGTATGTCGAGCAGGGCGGCACCTTTATCGCCCTGCATAACACAGCCCGGCATACGGCCCTTGACCCCGATTGCTACCCGCTGGCCGAGGTGAGCGGATTCAAGGTCACGGACAAGAACAAATCGGGAACCATCCAGTTTGAAGCGACACTGCCCATCTTCAAGGGATGGGAAGGCAAAGACTTCAATGGCAGTGGCAGCGCCATCGACTGGTTGAATTATGATGCGGCCGCCCAGGGATCGGCCATTTTGACCTCCACGGATCCTGCCGCCATACCCCTGGCCAAATGGGATGACGGAAGCATCGCCATTGGGTATCGGCAGCTGGGAAAAGGACAGATCATCACTCTGGGCAGCACGTTCTGGCGGCAGGGGAAGGATGTTTCGGGAGCATGGCGCACCACAGCAGAACTGGAGAGCCAATTTTTGGAACGGCTTTTTACCGATTGCGGGGTTACCCGCGTCACCAATGCCAGCGTTCCCGAGGTATGGACGCGCAAGATGGATACCAAGAACGGGCTGCAAAACTGGCTGATGGCTTTTAACAGCACGAATGCCACCGTGAACGCCGATATCTGGATGGCCTGTGACAGCCAGCCCGACCAGGTCTTCGATCTCCAGACGGGGGCTCCCGTGACCTTCGATTACGAAAACCAGGGAGTGTCGATCAAGGGGGTCGCTTTCAATCCCTATGAGGTCAAGGTCTTCGGGGTTAAACGGCCCTCCATGGTCAGCGGCCTGGATGTCTGGTGGCATGAAAAGACGACCTACTGGAAGAGAACCCCCGCCCAAATCGCCGCTGAGGCCATGACCCTTCCAGCGGTGGCCCAGCAAAAAGGCTCCGAAGAGACCCTTCCGCTCAATACCTGGAGCTTCAAGACCGATCCCGATAAGGCTATTTCTGCGCAACCGGCATGGACTGCCGCCGACTTCGATGACTCCTCCTGGAAAAGTGTTGGGCCGGGCCCCTGGGGCGTCCTCGATCCCACCTTAAAAGACTACCACGGCACCGGACTCTACCGGGTCAAGTTCACGGTGCCTCCCGCTTGGAGCGGACGGAGAATCCTGCTTTCGCTTTACAGTTGGAACACCCCCATCGTCTACGACAAGGGCGACTTCTTCGTCAATGGAACCCAGGTTGCTTCCTATGCCGCCAGGGGATGGAGTCAAACGTATAATTACGATATTACGGCCCAAGTTCATCCTGGAGAGAATGTCCTGGCGTTGCAGGTGACAGGAGGAATGCAGTTCGGGGGGATTGGCGGGGCCATTTGGATCGAGGCCTGGGCTCCTCTCACCGAGCCTATGGATTTAAGCGGCCAATGGCAGGCGGTCAAAGGCGACCAAGTGACCCGGGTGGATGCGACCGTGCCCGGCTCGACGACCGGAAAATACCTGACTCGTGAAATCCAGATTCCAATCGATTGGAAGGGGAAGTCCGTTTTTCTCGAATGGTCCTCCATGAGTCAATGGGTCAGTGCTGTTGTTGTGAACGGAAAGCCGATTTGTTACAACCCTTCTACCCATCCCTTCGGATTGTGGTCGAGAGTCAACATCACGCCCTACTTGAAGGCCGGGGAAACCAACACGATTGAATTATGGCCTTTCACGATCCTAGATAACATCAACAAAAACGATCCCAAACATGCTGAAACGGATATGCAAATCAATGAAATCCGAATCGGGGTACATGAGCTTCAGTCGAGGGAAGCCTCGCAATAGAATAGTTTAATGACTCAGTTTTTGAGTTTTCCAATAAGCCCATTATGCTTATCCCGTTGCCTCCCGTAACGCTTTGCCCAAGCTTGCCTGATGGCGGGGCCGGGTTGATCTCAGCAAGAGAAACCTTGCACTTTGTAGTCACCGCGATGATGTGCTACGATCCGGCGAAACGTGTAGTGGGGATTGCGTTAACTCAATAGCACCATTTTCTGGGACGGGACAGTCGTAGTCTCCGGGACAGACAATGGCGCGGAGAGATCGGAGACTACGGAATCCCGGATTTCGGCGATATCAGGATGACCAGTCGATTCGTTTTGAGCGATTTCACGGAGCCAAAAGCCCTTCCACCTCTGTACTGAACGCCCGTCGGCTAGAACGAGATTATTTCTGCACCGCCTCCTTCAACACTTCAAGCACGTCTTCGCTGATGAGTTTACAAGCCGATCTAGTGACCAGGCACTGGCGCGTGTAATTTATCCTCCTGTATCATTACAATGATATTTTAGTGTCCCAACATTTACTATGAATCCAACGACCCTTTCCACGGCTTTTCCCCCCATCGTTAGAAATCAGTCATCATTATCACAACTTTTCTCCCCTTTGTACCTCGCTTAGAGAACTGTCCAATCCTGATTGTTGGAAGAAACAGAGAGATTGTCATTAATCTTTTCCAGAAGGGCGGATGTTCCCGAATGAAATTCCACCTCTTTTTTACCCCATCGGATTAATCCCCTCATCTGGCGTCCTTCTTTGGCAATACAAACGACAAATTCCCGTTCCTGTTCCCGGTAATAACGCCATAAGATGTTGTCGGAATAGCAGGTCACTTCAGAAGAAATCCATGGCTCAATAAGATTCAATAGCCGCTCCCGGGGATCCAGATCGGTCAGATAAACCGCGTTACCGCTCTTATTTTTGAGGCCATGCTTTTCCCCTTCAATCGAAGTTAAAATTCGGGAGGGATCGCCCTCCAGTTCGTAGCAGACATCCAAAATATCCGCCCGGCCCTTAGGCAGAGTGCAAATGGCATCAATTCCCTTGAGGTAGGTTTCCAGAGACAATTCCTCCATTTCCATCAGCTTGGCAAATTCACCGCGTATGGAACCACCCGCAGCATCCCATTCCGGCGGAGTTCCGACAAAAACCACTTTCCCTCCTGCCAGGATAAATTCGCGGCATTTGTTCCAAGCATTTAGCGAGAGAACCGAAGCATAGGGTAAAACAAGGATCTGGTAGCTTCCAAGGGCATTCGACAATCTTGTCCTCTCCGCTTTCTCAATCCGGGCTGAGGACAAAAGCCGATCGTCGATCCAATCGAATGCAACATTCCGATCCAAAAAAAGCTTCGAAATATTCAAGCAAAACGACTTATGCGCTGCGGCAATTTCGACACGGTTAATGCCGCATACCGTCTCCCAGCCATGCAAGATTGCGACTTCGATCACCGGCTGGGCACGGCCAATCCGGCGCTGTTCTTCCCGATGCCGGTTCATTTCCCGAACCGTGGTCTCCCAAGTATAGTCCGCAGGATAAAGACAGGTATCCGTTGTATCTCCGTACCATATATTGAACCATGTAAGATCCAGGAGAGTCATCAAACGGGCCTGAAATTCCACCTGCACATTGGTTGGTTTGGCATCCCAAGTATTGATTTCCGCCTCGCCCGAGGGTGTTAGCCGACCCAACGATGAACCAAGTGTGTAGGCATAAGCCACCGACTTGGGATCCCACCACCAGCAATCGGTGTACCCGGCATCCATATTATCGTTCAACCGGAAATAATCTACTGCACCGGCACGATAATCGTTTGGTCCGCCCTCGCCCTGCCATGTATGATGCGTTCCAAAGATTAAGTCCTTCCCAAATAATTGTTCTGCCTTGGCAAAGAGCCGTTTCTGAGTCTCAAAAACAGCTTCATTCCGCGTCCGATAGTAATCCAAGCGAACCCGGAGGGATGCAGGATTCGTTGCAGAGATATCCAAATCGGCCCAGCGATCTTTCAAGGCATAACCATTAAGCCGTTCAAAAGCGGCGGCGGTGGCATCTCCCCAGAGATAATTTTGCCAATTGCCACCGATGGCTGGTTCATCCCATCCCACACCATCCAAAGGAATATCCCGATAGCATTCGAGTAATTGGTCATAATAGGTGGTAAAGTCCTCCGACCATAAATCCATGATGCCGGAATCAAAAAAACGGGCATAGACAACGAGTTGCCCCTGAGAGGAGTCAGAAAGCTTGCCGAAAATATGCGTGCAAGCCTGATGGGTCATTTGACGGCCTTCAGTGTATTTGTGCGTAGCGGTGGTAAAGCCGTTCGAATACGGATCCTGCACGACCCGATGCTGGAAAACAAGATCATCAATCTTCCGTCGGCTTCCCGCCTGCACCAACCAGGCCCCCTCCAGACCCCGAAAATCCGCTCTCGTGCCGGAGGTTGATGGCATGGGAATATGAAGGGTAAATTTGCCGTTTACCACGGGCGCCTCCGCGCGGACAATTCGAACCCCGATTGCATGGGGGAACAACTCCCCCATGTCCTCCGCGATCGGTTCGGCATGAGGCTCGCAATCCAAAACAACACAAACTCCCTTCGAATGGGCTACTTTGACAATATGCGCCACCGCCTCAATCACCGGTTTGGAACGATGATTGAAATTTGTGTTACGCAGCATCGTGCGAATAATTCCGTATCCGGAATTGGCAAGATCGTTCACCGCCACTTCAAGTTTGGCCGGTTGACCGATGATGCCTTCATTTAACCAAAGCCCCATACTTTGAGATCTATTTCTGTGTCGTATATTCATAAATAATTGTGAAAAAAACTGCGCAATTGCTGCGCCATTATTTGATGGGTTGTGTCGCCTGCGTTTCAGTTGATAGTGGAATTATCTGGCAGAGGCGATTTCAAATATATACAATTTTCGTGCTTATCCAGACGGACTCACCGCTTCCAATTCCAGCATCCCTGCTCGCCAGTGCCTTGCGGAAGCTTCGGAATAAAAACATAAGACGTATCTTCCTTTTGTCTTTTCAGGATTGGCAGGAGCTCACCCCATGTGGTCCACAAGCCATTCGAAGCGGGAGGAAGATCATGCTTAATTGCTTGGCGCAACTTATCCCCCAGGGATCGTCGACTCCTCCTTCGTACTTGCGGCAGCCACCCAACCACTTCCTCAATTCATCTCTTTATCGAGGAAGGGCTCGCCATCCATGATCACGAAGGCGTTGGACTTCGAGCGGCCATGAGTGCGCTCGCCAGAGCATGCCTGCTTCGCTTCGCGCACGATGTTCGCTCCTCGAACCGCACCAATTCCCCCGTTCCTGTGCATCCTGCTCTGCAGCGTGCGCGTGATCTCGTCGCCACCCACTACGCTGAAATCAATTCCGTGGAAGGTCTCGCCCAGCGCGTTGGGATTTCTGCCAGCCGACTTCGCACTCTGTTTCAAGACTCCGGGATTGAAAGCCCGAGCGCCATGATCTGGCGCCTGAAGGTTGTCCATGCTATCCAGCTCATTCGGACCACCGGGCTCACTCTTGGTGAAATAGCTGAGAGCTGCGGATACGCCAATCCCTTCCATCTATCTCGCGCGGTTCGGCAACATACAGGGGCTTCGCCACGGCGTCTGCGCCAAGTTGAATGGAAACGGTAGCTTATTGATCTCTGCATAACAGACTGAGAATCTTTGAGGTCTGAGACAAAAAAATTTACAAACTGCCTAGGGCGTGTTTGCAAAATCAATTCTGCCTACGAGCCGAAGGTGGAACCTCTGGCGGTAATTACCCTTTCGCCGCAACTTCGATACCGACCCCGGAGATTACGGTTTGGCGACCTTTTTACCGGTGGCGGAGGAAGAGAACACCCCACCTAGGGCATGTCAGGTAAGGTCAGAAGAGATTCGATGATCTTCTTTCGTTCCTCGGACAAGTTGGGCCAAGCCTTGACCAAGCGTGCCAAAATGGGGTTGGAAGAATTTTGTGAGTCTCCTTGTGAATCTGGGCTTGCAAGTGACTGATGTTCCAAGGTTGAACCCGAGGTTCGAACCCTGTACCGCGCACCATTGGCGTTTTTTGAGTAGTGGTACAGTTTCGATCACGTTGATTGTCCAGCCAAGAGCCCCGCAGATGTCGTGCTGGTTAGGCTACCTGTCTACCGCCTTAGCCCTAATAGGGCTAATAGCTGCTCTTGCAACCTCGGAAAAGAAAGTAAGAGACGTCTTCGGCTCGCAGCCGCCATTGCTGCCATTCCAAGGTTTTGCTTCATTGTTGGAATACCCTTACTCGAATCCTTGAGGTTAAATTAGGACACTACCTAAAATCGTTTTGCATCGCGCCCCAACCTGATAGGTTCTAGACCTATGATCGTTCTTTTAATTGCGACGAATCGTCCGGGCAGCAACACGGGGAAAGTGGCTGCGCAGGTGGAGGAGATTTACACGGCGAAGGGGCAGGCACCGAAAGTGGTGGACCTCCATCAACTTCCGCCCGAGATTTTTTTGCCGTTGAGCTACGCGGAGAAGCCGGCGAATTTTGCACCGTTCCAGGAGGCGATGTCAAAGGCGTCCGGGATCGTGATCGTGGTGCCGGAGTACAACGGCGGTTTCCCCGGCGTGTTCAAGTACTTCATCGACATGCTGAAGTTTCCGGAGACGTTCAAGGGCAAGCCGTTCGCATTTGTGGGACTGTCGGCCGGGATGGGAGGCGCGTTGCGTCCGGTGGAACAGTTTTCGACGCTGATCAATTACCTCGGCGGCGTGGTCTATCCCGCGAAGGTGAATATCACCGGGATCCACGGTCAACTCGATGAAAAGGGGCGACTCAAACCGGGTGAACTGGTGGAGCGGCTCGAAAAGCAGGCAGCGGGATTTATCCAGTTTGTGGAGAAAGTGGGCGGTTAAACGGCGGTTCACACGAGTGTTATTCCGGAGCGATGGCGCTGCTAAGGTGGGGTTGGTGGGCAAAATATTCCCTGACGATATTTGTGCCTGAAGACCTACTTGGCACAATTCTTTCTAAAGAACTGTTTACTTCTCTCGTCTTGGGCTCTTATATTTTTTTGAATTAATAATTACTATTTTCAATCATGACTCATCTTTTATGACCGAAAACGAGACCGAGCCAGGGCAGGCCGCCATGCGGGCCACCCAGACTCTTGCCTTGATTGAGGCCAATCCCATCGACCCAGCCGTTTGGGAGAAGCTCGCCGTCAAGGTCAAGGGGCAAAACGACCCGCTGAGCATCAAGAGTCTCGAAATCATCATCGAGGGCCTCAAGGAGATGCAGGAACAGAAGGCCCAGGCCGAAAAGCAGCAAATCCCGCCCACCAAGCTTTCCGTCATCTCCCTGTCGATGTTCGTCCGGCTGGCCAAGGCCTACAACAGCCCCACCCTCCTAAAGGAAGCGGGGCTTGTCTACCTTCGCGACCTCGGCCTGCCCAATGTCGCCTTGCAACATTTTGAACGCTCGCTTCGACTGGGCGGACCCGAGAAGGAACTGCGTCCGCTGATCGAGGCCGCCGCTGTTGCCGTCCAGCGGCAACTCGCCGCACGCCATGGCCAGGGTCCCGCCCATTCTGGCATCACCATCCAGCAGCACGCCAAGCCAGTCGCGCCGACCATCATTAAAAAAACCGGCAAGCTGCTGCTTCCCTCGCGCTTTACCCAGTCGGCCTCCACCAAGCTCAGCGGCAGTCTTCTCGATCCCGAAAACGACACCACCTCACTTCCGGCCCTCAATACCGCCCAGTGTCTTGAGGAAGCCGTTGTCGCGATCAAAAACGGACGTTTTAAGCGGGCCCGTGTCCTGCTCGAAAAAGCGAACGAGCAGCCGGCCGGAAAACTGGAAATGTGGCAGGCTTGGACCAATCTCGGCCAGGCCTGTTACGATGCTGGCCAGCATCCGCTGGTCGAAACCGCCTTCTACGAGGCGATGAAGTACGACTCGAACGAGATGGCTTCTCACTTTAACCTAGCCCTCGGATATCATCTCAACCGCAAGTACGATCTTGCCCTGGCCTCCTACCTGCGGGCCAACCAGATCGAACCGAAACACCCCAAGGTCTGGTGCAACCTCGGTGTCCTCTACTTTCAGATGGACCAGTTTGCCAAGGCCGAGTCGGCCCTGCGCTACGCCACGCTCGCCAACCGCGACTATGCTCGGGCCTGGGACAACCTCGCCGCCGCCCTCGGCGCGCAGGACAAACTCGACGAAGCCATCGTCGCCTGCGAGCGCGCCGTCACATTGCGTCCCGATTACCCCGAAGTCTATTTCAAGCTCGGCGTCATCTATTTCAGTAAAAATGATCTCACCAAGGCAGCCGACCAGTTCCGTCGTTCCGCTCTCCTGCCCACTCTCGCCGCCTACAGCGACACTTTCCTCGCCATGATCCACGCGCGGCTTGAACAGACCGAAGCGTCTGAAGCTGCGGTCCATCGCGCGGTCAAGTCCGACCCCAAGTGCGACCTTCTCTGGATGGCTTGGAACGATCTTGGTCAGTCCTTATACTCCGCCGGTGATTACCATCGCGCCGCCACCGCCTACGGCGAGGCCACCATGCTCAAGCCCGACGAGGCCGAAGCCTGGTTCAATCTCGGGGTCAGTTACCATCAAGCCGGCGACCTCAAGGCCGCGCGTGACTCCTACCAGCAGGCTGTCGATCTCAGGGAATCGATGGCGGGCGCCTGGCACAACCTTGGCATCGTTTGCGCCCAAGAGGACGACCATGGTTCCGCCATGATGGCCTTCCGCCAGGAAGTCCACTGGGCCCCCGACAACGTCCGGGCTTGGTACGATCTCGGCGTCACGCTCGAAAAACTTGGCCGCGACAAGGAAGCCGCCATCGCCTTCGCCAAGGTCGACAGCTTCACCCACGCCACCCCGCTAGCCGGCGAAACCGGTCAACTTCCCGAAAAACCCGGTTCCGCCGCCGCTGAAACCAACCCGCCTCCTGCAGAACCCGCTCCTGCTGCCACTGAAACCAATCCGCCTTCCGTAGAACCCGGTCCCGCCGCTGTCGAAACCGGCAAGCTCGATCCACCAACAAATTCGCCGTGATTTTGCGAGCCCGGTTTGCTTGAATCCGGGCTGTCTTTATGTCCGTGCGTTTTCTCCTTCTTTTCGGCCTCATCACGTTCCTGGGCTCGCGACCGGTCCCGGCCCAGCAGACCGCCGCGACTGATTTCTCCGGCGACTATCGCCACCAACTTGAGCAGGAGGCCTTCTACCTCATCAACGCTTATCGCAGATCCAGCAAACTCCCCCTGTTCCAATGGGATTTCACCATCGCCCAAGTCGCGCGTGACCACAGCCGCGACATGGCCAACGGAGAAGTCGACTTCGGCCACGCCGGGTTCCCAGAGCGCGTAACCAAGCTGGGCGCCGTTCTGCACGGACTCAAGGCTGCGGGCGAAAACGTCTTCGAGACCAACGACCCCGATCAGGTTGCCCAAAGCGCCATCGCCGTCTGGCTTAATAGTCCTCCCCACCTCAAGAACATCCGCGGCGACTATAACTACTCCGGACTCGGCGTTTGGGAGGACAAGGAGGGCATGGTTTACTTCACGCAAATCTTCCTCAAACTCAAATCCGCGACTGAGGCCGCCCAGGCAGGGCCGCCGGGGCTGGGAATCGTCACCTCTTTTGGACTGCTCGCCACGCCCAATAGCCGGTAGGGCAATAGTAGAAAGCTCAAGCATCACTGATGCACCCCTTGCGTGGTGTTGAAAAACTGTCCGTCCGAGCGGACGTGCTTGCGGTTGAACCAGCACCCACTAAAGTCCTCGCATGGAAGATTGCCCCGAGTCGCTGCGCCTCGATGAGGACCGCCGCCGGGTCAAAAACTGGAAACGCTGGGGCCCCTACCTTGCCGAACGCCAATGGGGCACCGTCCGTGAAGATTACTCCGCCAATGGCGACTGCTGGAATTACTTCCCGCACGATTACGCCCGCAGCCGCGCTTATCGCTGGGGCGAGGACGGGTTGCTCGGCTTCACCGACCGGGAATGCCGCCTCTGTTTTGCGCCCTCGTTTTGGAACGGCCTTGACCCGATCCTCAAGGAACGCTTTTTTGGCCTGACCAATTCCGAGGGCAACCACGGCGAGGACGTGAAGGAGTCCTATTTCTATGTCGATGCCCTTCCCACCCACTCCTATCAGCGCGCACTCTACAAATATTCCCAGCGCGCGTATCCCTACAACGATCTCATCGAGACCAATCGTAACCGCTCCAAGTTCGAGCACGAATATGAAATCACCGACACTCTGGCCTTCGCGGAAAACCGTTATTTCGACGTCGAGATCGAATACCTCAAGGCCGCGCCCGACGACATTCTCATCCAGATTACCACCACCAACCGCGGCCCCGATCCCGCGCTGCTCCACATCCTTCCCACTCTCTGGTTCCGTAACACCTGGTCATGGGGCCGCCTGACCGAGGACACCCCGGTCCGGCCCCTACTTCGCCGCCGTGACGAAGACCGCATCGAGGCTGAACACGCCACCCTCGGTACGTTCTTTTTTCTCCTCGATCCCGCCAACCGAAGCCAGTGCCGCGGCCTTCTCTTCACGGAAAATGAGACCAACCGGCAGCGCCTATTCGGCGCGCCCAATTTAGGCCCCTTCGTCAAGGACGCCTTCCACGAGGCACTCATCCACGGCCGTGTTGACGCGGTCAACTCCGCCGGGTTCGGCACCAAGACCGCGCCCCATTACGAAAACGTCGTCGCGCCCGGCGCCGCGTGGACTCTCCGCGTCCGTCTCGTCGAGCAAAGCCAGGTCCCATCCGACGGCCAGGCCTTCGGCGACGCCTTCACCAGCCTCCTTGAGGAACGCCGACGCGAAGCCGACACCTTCTACAAACTTCATCTACCTTATCCACACGGCAGCGAGGAATTTTGCGTCATGCGTCAGGCCCAGGCCGGCCTTCTCTGGTCCAAGCAATTCTACAACTACGAAATTCCACGCTGGCTCAAGGGCGATCCCGGTCAGCCGCCTCCATCACCTGAGCGCCAGACCGGCCGCAATTGGGACTGGCCCCACGTCTTCAGCCGCGATGTCCTCTCCATGCCCGATAAGTGGGAATACCCCTGGTTCGCCGCCTGGGATCTTGCGTTTCACACCGTTGAACTCGCCCGCATTGACGCTGAATTTGCCAAATCGCAGCTCACGCTCCTTTTGCGCGAATGGTACATGCACCCCAACGGCGCGCTGCCCGCCTACGAATTTGCTTTTTCTGACGTCAACCCGCCCGTCCACGCCTGGGCCGTTTGGCGCGTCTACAAAATCACCGGGGCGCGCGGCTGTCGTGACGTTGCCTTCCTCGAAAGCGCCTTCCAGAAACTCCTCATGAATTTTACCTGGTGGGTCAATCGCAAGGATGCCTCTGGGCGAAATCTATTTTCCGGTGGTTTCCTCGGCCTCGACAACGTTGGTGTCTTTGACCGCTCCAAGCCCCTCGGCGACGGCAATTTTCTCGAACAGGCCGACGGCACCGCCTGGATGGCCAGCTACTGCCTCAACATGCTCGCCATGGCCATTGAACTTGCGCAGAACGACCCCGTCTACGAAGACATCGCCTCCAAGTTCTTCGAGCACTTCGTTGCCATCACCAATGCCATCAACACCTTTGGCGGTTCCGGCCTTTGGGATGAGGAGGACGGCTTTTATTACGATCAGATCTCAGTTTCTCACGGTGATCCCGTCCGACTCAAGCTTCGCTCCATCGTCGGACTCCTCCCCCTTATGGTTGTCGCCATCGCCCCCGGCGACATGATCCAGCGCATGCCCAACTTCCGTAAACGGGTTGTTTGGTTCATGCACAACCGACCGGAACTTGCCTTGCATATTTCCGAAATCAACGAACTCAGCCCCAGCAATACCACTACCGATTCCACCATCGCCACTCGCATGCTGGCCATCCCCTCGCGTGACCAACTCCTCCGCATGCTCCGCTACATGCTCGACGAAAACGAATTCCTCTCCCCCTACGGCATCCGCTCCGTCTCCCGCCGTTACAAGGACCATCCCTACGTCCTCAAATGGCAGTGCGAAGACCTTCGCGTCGACTACACCCCCGGCGACAGCACCACCGGTCTATTCGGCGGCAACTCCAACTGGCGCGGCCCCATCTGGTTTCCCATCAACTACCTCCTCGTCGAGGCCCTCGAACGCTACCACCACTTTTACGGCAGCAACCTCAAGGTCGAGTGCCCCACCGGCTCGGGCCATTACCTCGATCTCAAGCAGGTCGCCAACGAAATCAAGCGGCGCCTCGCCTCCATCTTCCTGCCCGGTCCCGATGGTGCCCGCCCCAGCTCTGCTTCACTGGGCCGTTACGCCAACGATCCGCTTTGGCGCGACCACCTCCTCTTCAACGAATATTTCCACGGCGACAACGGTCGCGGCCTCGGCGCCAATCACCAAACCGGCTGGACCTCCCTCATTGCCGACTGCCTCCGCGGTCTCGCTAAATCCTGAGCCCGTTGCGCTGGATCGTGCCCAAAATATGCATGCTTGACCCTGAAAGATGTTTGCGCTCTAATTTCCGGCTCAACTTAACCCGAACTTTTTCCATTTTATGGCCAAAACTGTACCTCTTCAAGTGTCTCAACGCGCCGGCACCGGGCGCGCCGCTGTCAAGGCCGTGCGCCGTTTGGGCCGCGTCCCCGGCGTCCTTTACGGAAAAAGCAAGGACAAGGCCGTCCGCTCACGGCCGATTGAAATCGACGCGAAGAAGCTCCGTCATCTTCTCCATTCCTCGACCAGCGAAAACGTCCTCGTCGACGTCGAACTGACCGATGCCGCTGGCGCGAAGGTCGACCAGCATCTGGCCATCCTCCTCGACGTCCAGCATCATCCGCTCGAGGACTACATCGTTCACGTCGATCTTCACGAAATCGACCAGGACGAAATTCTCCACGCTGAGGTTCCCGTGGCCAGTGTTGGCGAACCGGTCGGTGTCAAGAGCGGCGGCGGACTTCTCGAGACCATGCTTCGCACCATCCGTGTCGCCTGTCTCCCGCGCGACCTTCCGGAATTGATCACGGCCGACGTCAGCCATCTCGAACTTGGCCATTCCGTCCACGTCCACGAATTGAAATTGCCCCCCAACGTTACTGCGACCAACCCGCCCGAACTTCCCGTCTTCAGTGTCTTCGCGCCGAAGGAGGAAGTCGTGGAAGCGCCTACGACAGAGGTCCAGCAGCCCGAAGTCATCAAGGAAAAGAAGGTCGAGGGCGAAGATGCTCCCGCCGCCGATGCCAAGGGTGGCAAAGCCACCGCCAAGCCGGATGCCAAGGCTGCCGCCAAGCCGGACGCCAAGAAATAACCTGCGATTGGCGCACGCGCTGGAAAAGTGTCCTACAAGCTCATCGTCGGTCTGGGCAATCCCGGTGCGGAGTACCTTTTCACCCGGCACAACGCTGGATTCCTGGTTCTCGATGCCTGGATGGACGAGGAAGGGCTCGCCTTTCAGGACGAACAAGCCCGTTATTCCAAGGCGGTACATCTGGCCACCGGCGAACGCCTGGTCAAGCCAATGACCTACATGAACGAAAGCGGCAAGGCCGTTGCCGCCTGGCTTGACTGGCTCAAATTAAGCCCGTCCGATCTGCTTGTCATCGTCGACGATGTGGCGTTGCCCATGGGTCAGATCCGGCTTCGGCCCGACGGATCGAACGGTGGCCACAACGGTCTCAAGTCGATTGAAACCCATCTCGGCACGGTCGCTTACGCGCGTTTGCGTTGCGGTATCGACGCCGTTCCACCCGGCTGGGCGTTGGAACGCTGGGTGCTTTCCAGGTTCCGTTCCGAGGAAGAAGACGCACTGGGACAAATGATCGGCACGGCCCGTCTGGCGATTGAATGTTGCCAGAGCGAAGGAATTGCGGTAGCGATGAATCGGTTCAATGGTCCAAAACCTGTTGAACCCCTGAATGAATGATATGTTATTAGAAGGAGAAGATCAGCAAATGAACAATTACGACGGCCTCTACATCCTTGATATCCAAGGCAAGGATGAAGGCATCAAGGAAGCCATTGAAACCATCGAGAAGGAAATCGAGAGTTTTGGCGGCAAAATCAACGGAACCCAAAAGATGGACCGCCGGCGTTTTGAACGCGTCGCGGGGGAACTCGACAGCGGCTTTTACGTCAATGTCCAATTCAGTCTCGATCCCGACAAGATAGAGACGTTGCGGAGCAAGCTGGCGCTCAACGAAATCGTTTACCGCCAGTTCTATCTCAAACAGGAGACGGTCGCCGCCTAGCGCGGAGCCGGAAGGTCCATGGCCAATTTCAACAAAGTCCTCCTGATGGGGAACCTAACCCGCGATCCCGAGGTGCGCTATACGCCCAAGGGTACCGCCGTTGGCGATCTGGCCATCGCGATCAACGACAGTTACAAGGCCCAGGACGGCACCATCAAAGAAACCGTTACTTACGTAGATATCGAGGTCTGGGGACGTCAGGCTGAGACCTGCAAGCAGTACCTGACCAAGGGCCGCCCGGTTTTCATTGAAGGCCGTCTCAAGCTCGACCAGTGGGAACAGGAAGGGCAGAAGAAAAGCCGCATGAAAGTCGTTGCGGAACGCGTTCAATTTCTCGGCGGTGGACCTGGTCGTAGCGGCGGCGGCACTGGAGGAGGGGGAGGCGACACCGCTCGCCCCGCCCGGCCCGCATCCACGGGTTCTGAAGATACACCACCCCCGCCATCGGACGACGACATACCCTTTTGATGTGCCAACCACCTCTCGACTGACGCCGGTATGAGCGCGACTAACGAACCCGATTTCGACTGGGTACAAGCCTCATCCCTGCTCGGCGAGGATCCGGATCAAGTCGAACCCGACATGATCGCCATCGTCGTGGAATTGATCGAAAGCTCCGAAACGCGTCTTAAAGAGTTAAAGGCCATGAACGCCGCAACGGGACGTGCCGCCATTAATTCCCTGGCCCACCAATTGCGCGGCAGCCTTCTTAATTTCGGCTTTACCGCCGTCGGTGAGGTCCTTTGGGACATCGAAAAGCGCGAGTATCTGCCATCCGAATATCCCGCTCTCATCGAGAAGGCTCAGGCCGCCTTCGACAGCTCCAAGAAAATATTGGGCGAGCGCTACACTTCCCTGGGGATTTCCTGATTTCCTGGCAATGGCCCGCCCGTTTTACCACCGGCCCGAGCCGGGTGCCCGCACGTCCGATTACGAGTACATCCTGCCTCCCGAGTTGATCGCCGCTCATCCCGCGGCCCGGCGCGAAGAATCGCGCCTCCTCGTCTATCACCGCGAGTCCGGCCTGATTGAACACCGCCACTTTTTCGACCTGCCCGACTATCTGGGGCCAGACGATCTTCTTGTCCTCAACGACTCCCGTGTGTGCCCCGCCGCGCTGGCCACCAGAGATGGGCGTCTCGAAGTGCTCCTGCTCGAGGAAACAAGCCCGCAACACTGGGTGGCGCTCGTCAAGCCCGGCGCCCGGGCCAAGCCCGGCATGCGCCTCCATTTCACGTCACGTGGCGGCGGTGTGGAAAAGGAAATTGAAGCCGAAGTTCTCAAGACGCTCGCGGGCGGTGAAAGGGTCCTTCGCTTTTTCTCCGTGCCCGATCTTGACGCCATGGGCGAAATGCCGATTCCACCCTACATTCGCAAGCGTCGCGGCGCCCTCGGCGAACGCGAGTATGTTCCCGAGGATTTCGAGCGTTACCAGACTGTATATGCCCGCCAACCCGGATCGGTCGCGGCCCCGACCGCGGGTCTTCATTTCACGCCCGAACTCCTCTCCCGGTTTAACCACGCCTTCGTCACCCTCCACGTCGGGCTTGGCACCTTCCGGCCCGTTAAAACCGAATTTATCGACGATCATGAGATGCACGAGGAGACCTACTCCATTCCTGAAGGCTTCGAGGCTGCTTACGAAGCGGCCCGGCGCATCGTCGCGGTTGGGACCACCTCGGCCCGCGTGCTTGAGTCCGCGCCCCATCTGCGCCCGTACCGAGGCCACACGCGCATTTTCATTCATCCGCCTTACGAGTTTAAACGAGTCGATATCCTTCTCACCAATTTTCACCTGCCTCACTCAACCCTCCTTATGCTTGTCAGCGCACTGACGGGCCGGGAACGTCTGCTGGAGATTTATCGCGAGGCCGTTGCCCTCAAATATCGCTTCTTCTCCTACGGCGATGCCATGTTGATCTTATGAAGCGCTCGGCCAAAATCACCGGACGCCGCATTATTTCCCTCGCTCTGACCTGGGACGGCGCGCGTTGGCCGGTCAAAGCGCTTTCGCCGAAAGCCCAGGCTTTTCTTGGCGGTCCTGCGCGAAAACAGGAATCCTTTACGAAGAGCGCCCTGACCCGGCTTTTCGCGCGTGAGGACGTCGATGAAATCCGTATCTGCTGGACGCCTTGGTTGAAAGGCGGCAACGATGTCCTTGCCTCACCTTTCCCTGCGCCGGGGAACAAGCGGGTTTCATTTCAAGCCGTTTGCCAGATCCGGCTGGGCGACAACCTCGGCGTGGTTTATCACCGGGTCTGCAATTCTGTCGAACGGTAGTAAGGCGTCTAGCTATCGACAGGCTTTTCAGGCGAATCGATTTTCTTACGGCGGTTTAGGAGGCTCCTCTTGGCCACCTTTGGCGCGGTACTTCATGTGCAGATGGGTTTCCATCACGATCAGCGGCACGGTACATTTGGATTCAATAAGATCGACAATACCCTCGATGCACGCCTCCTCCACCTGTCTTGGTTCCCGGTTGAGCAGAGTGGCCAGCCGTTGCAACTCGGCCTGAATCTTCGGGCTCAACGTGCCCGATTTGTCATCGGAGGCCGGTTTTATCAGGAGTGCAATGGCTTCCCGCACGAGGTCGGAGATCGTTTCGCCCTTTTGTCGTTCGGCGCACAGCTTTTCCAGCAGATCGCGCTCCTCGGCGGTGATACGAACGCGAAGCTGGCAACTTTTACTGTCGTGGCGGGCCATGCAGATTACCTTATCGCATCTATGGCGCTTCGAAAGTATTAAGGAGCCTTCTCTGCGGAACGTTCGGGAATCGGCTCCCCCCGTTTGATGTATTCGAGGTCTTCTCGGATTGCTTTTCGCTGTTCCGAGTCGATATGGTCGATAAAAAGCCTTCCGTGCAGGTGATCGGTCTCGTGCTGCACCGCCCGCCCCAGCAAGCCCGCTGCATCGAAGTCGAAGGTCCCGCCGTTGAGCGTCCGTGTTTTCACCGCAACCCGCTGCCCGCGCGGAATCTCCAGCGTCAGGCCGGGAAAACTCAGGCAACCCTCCGTGGTTGTGATCTTTGTCTTGGTCGGCTTGACTATCGGGTTGATCAGGATCAGCGGCATATAGCCTTCCGGGTCGACCGGTTCGCCTCCGATCCACATTTTGCTTGGGCGCTCCTTGATGCCCGTTACGTCGATGACGGCCACCTGCACCGCCTCGCCGATCTGCTGCGCCGCCAAGCCTACGCCGCGCGCATGACGCATCGTTTCGAGAAGGTCCTCGGCCAGCTTTTCGATCGCCGGGGTGATAGTTCCCACCTCCCGGCCCTTGGCGCGGAGTACCGGCGCGTCGTAGTGGACGATTTCCCGGATCATGGCCCCGAGGCCCCTCCATCCGCCGGCTTGGGGGTTGAGAACGTTGGCAGGTCGGTAATATTTGCGGCATGGGCTGCATCCAACACCTGGACGATCGCGCCGAAAGGTGCTCCCTTGTCGGCTTTCATCGCCACCTTGAAATCGGGATTGGCCGCCAGCTTGCTCTTGAGCAGATCCCCCAGCTTGTCAGCATCAACCGGAGCATCGTCCAAAAAGATTTTGCTGTCCTCCGTCACGTAAATGATCGAAGGAAGGGTCGCGCTCGTCGTCGTGGTCGCATGGGTGGACGAGGGCACGACGATCTTGATTTTCGGTTCGCTTTTTTTGAACACCGTCGTCGCAATGTAAAAGATCAGCAGCACGACCAGGATGTCGATTAGCGAGATGATGTTGATCACCGGTGGCCGGCGCTGTTTCCGAACAAATTGCATGGCGCATCAGGAAGTCGTTTCGGCCTGGGTGTAAAGCTTGCCGAGAAGTTCGGAACAGAGCGTTTCGAGATCGATCGTCAGCGCCTCGATGTGCCGGGTGAACAGACTGTGCGCGATTAGCGCCGGAATGGCTACCATAAGCCCTGCCACCGTGCAGTACATCGCCTCCGCGATGCCCGCCGCAATTTGTGTTCCCTGGGACGAAAGATCGGACGCGCCTGCCGAACCGAAAATACGGATGAGGCCAAGTATTGTGCCCAGCAGACCGAGCAGCGGTCCAAGTCCGGTCACCACTTCCAGGAAAACGAGGCCCCGCTCCAGTCGCCCGATCTCACGCCGCGCGTAAGCCTGCACTGCCTCGGCGTTTTCGTTCTTGGGCCAACTGGTGTACATCAAGCACGCCCGCACCAGTCGCGAGAGAGCCGTTTCTTCCCCCATGGATTCCTGCTCAATCAGAGTGGTCTTGCCACCGTAGCTCAGGTCATGGATCGCCCGCGCCAGTTCGGGTTTCACCACCGCGGAGATGCGCAGCGAGATAATCCGTTCAAAAATGATCGCCAGCGAAATGATGCTGCAAAGCATCAGCGGGATCATCACATACCACGAGAAAATAAAGGTTTCAGACCAGGATCCTAACATAGGTTTTGAGAATAGCTTGCCGTGACGGGGAAGCCATTCTTTTCCGCGTTAATCCATTACAAGTTGGCTATTTTTGAGACAGCCCGGTCAATGTGTCCGAACGATTCACTGTTCCGAGTAATTCCACGTCAGACCACCGTCGACCACCAGCGTCGTGCCCGTGATGTAATCGGCTTCCGAAGAGGCGAGGAACGCCACGGCCGAGGAGACATCGCCCGGCTGCCCCAGCCGCTGGAGTGGAATATTTTGCAGCAGCGCGTTCAGCTTTACCGGGTCGTGAAGCAACGCGGTGTTGATCGGCGTCTCGATGGCGCCCGGCGCGATGTTGTTGATCGTGATTCCCAGAGGCGCCAGCTCGATGGAAAGATTGCGCGTCATCATCTTTAGTCCACCTTTGCTTGCGCAATAGGCCGTGAAATGAGGGAAGGGGAGATCTTCATGTACGGAACTGATGTTGATGATTTTCCCCGGCGACTTGCGGCCTTGCAGGTGCTTGACGAACGCCTGCGTGGCAAAAAACGGCCCCTTCAGGTTCGTGTTCAGCACGAAATCGTAGTCCTTTTCCGTCACATCCCAGAACGCCGCGTTTTTTTCAACCCCGGCGTTGTTCACCAGAATGTCGATCTTGCCGAGACCCGCCACCCCATCGGCAATCAGCTGGTTGACCGACGGCACGGAACCAAGGTCCGCCCCGATGGCCACCGCGCGTCGGCCCAGCCCCTCGATTTGCGCCTTTACCGCATCGGCCTCCTCCGGGTGGGAATGGTAGTTCACCACGACATCGGCCCCTTCCTGTGCCAGACGAAGGGCAATAGCCTGGCCGATGCCCTGGCTGCTGCCCGTGACGAGTGCGATCTTGCCGGAGAGTTTCATGGGGAGCCTTTTGGTTGAGGTTACGATCTTCACTTACGCGAGGTTTGGCAACCTGCAAGGGAAAGTTTTTGGCCAAAACCTGACTCGAAATGAAATCGGCAAAAGTCCCATCCATCCGCATAGGTCTCATCTGTTCCATTTTCATATCGCGTGGTGCCTCGCCCGGCGGGTAATGGAATCTATCCCCAAACTGGCCGGGGATACGCGAAACGAAGAAACCAGGGAGCAATATTGCACCCGACGGGGTGATGCTTCACACTGACCACCGCATGCTTTCGCCCGCCACGTCAAACCCTGGCCGCAACCTGGGCGCAACCGCCGCCAGCGCATGGATGACCCTTGCCATTCTCCTGGGGCTCAACCTGCTCAACTACCTTGACCGCTATGTCATGTCGGCAGTGCTCACGCCGATGCAGAAGGATCTTCGGCTCGACGACGCTGACGCGGGCTGGGCCGCTTCGGCTTTCATGCTCGGCTATTTTCTTACCGCACCGATTTTCGGCTACTTGGGCGACCGTTACCCGAGAAAATTTCTCATGCTCGGG